>Ga0209541_10000565_pt1 | contig 72630 bp, 83 predicted proteins | sample RifCSPlowO2_01_FD_184027 | JGI IMG/M metagenome (GOLD analysis project Ga0209541, IMG submission 184027) | Groundwater microbial communities from Rifle, Colorado - Rifle CSP2_plank lowO2_0.1 (SPAdes) (version 2) | ecosystem: Environmental > Aquatic > Deep subsurface > Groundwater | place...
TACGCTATGAAAAGAGAAATTCTTAGGAAGTTATGGGTGTACAACTTGTTGGTTCAGCTAAGTTAATGAGATTTGTTAATGATACAAAGGTAAATATTGTTTGTTGGGCTAATTATGAAACACAGCACCAAAAAGCATACCTTTATATACTACTTCAGCATCCTATAGAGTGGTACATCGAAAAGGCTATTTCTAGTATTTTCGTGTAACTAATTAATACGAGGGAAGAACATGCGTTATGGAAGTTTTGAGAACAGGTCCATGCACAAGATAAAGTGTTCTGACTGCGGAGCGGATGCAGAAGTGCCATTCGAGCCAAAGGAAGGAAGACCAGTTTATTGCAGGGACTGTTACAGCAAGAAGAGAAGGTACTAAGATTTTAACAATCTCTAGTTCACCAGTTTCTTAGAATTATTTTTTCTTTTTTTTATTTTATTTATTTTTAATAAGGCTTTTGAAGAACAGCTTCTTTAGGCTCGTATCTTAAAACCCTATAGACAATCCTTTCGGCACTTTCTTTTGTGAAAAATACACAATCTCCAGGTACATAATTCTCGACATCTACCAATAAACCATTAGGATTTAACTGATTAAAACAACTTCTCAACATTTTTTCTATCTTCAATCTGATAGGAATTTTAAGTTCCTCTCTTAACTTAGGGTCAATAAACGCTGGAATAATCATTTCTGGAGGTAAATAACTACTAAATACATAATCAAATTGAGCGGAGTGGCAGAACACTCCTTGTGCTATTATCATGTCAAAAAACTTATCTCCAAAAATCTCAGCTAATTGTACCACATCTCCACGATGCAGCCATTGACCTAAATCGTCTCTATATGATTCCACTTTACCTTCAATACCTTCAGCATCAAATCCTTGCTTTCTTAGAAGCCCAACAAAATTTCCACTGCCAGAACCAATTTCTAAAATTGTTCGTATTTGATGTGTAGAAGATTGCTCAGTAATTAATTCAAAAAGTCTTTCATAGCCATATGGGATGTGGGTAAGCATACTTATGGGAAATGATATTCCTTTAAAAAGATTAGTTTATAACACTCTTTTTTATTTCTCATACCAAACCCTATAAATCACTCCGGCATTGTCATCTGAAACATACATTATTCCTTCTTTGTCAAAAATAATGTCAACCGGCCTGCCCAAAACCTTGTTTTCCGGAGTAAGCCACCCTGTTGCGAAATCATGAACTTGCTTTGTTTCAATATCAATTCTAACAACCCTATACCCAGTTGGTATTTTCCTGTTCCACGAGCCGTGGTAAGCAACAAACAAATCGCCTTTGTATTCTTCAGGGAAATTTTTGCCAAAGTAGAATGCCAATCCTAAAGGAGCAGAATGTGCCTGCAAGTCTATAAAGCTTGGCTCCTCAAAAGGCTCCATGCAAGGATTTCTTATGTAAACATTCTTGTCAAAATCACCATCATGGATATTTTTTCCATAGCAAATTGGCCACCCATAGTTTTTGCCTTCTTTTACTATATTGATTTCGTCAGGCGGCAAATCCTCCCCAAGCAAGTCTCTTGAGTTCTCCGTTGCATACATTTCATTAGTTTCAGGATGGAAAACAAAGCCGACAGCATTTCTTATGCCTTTTGCATAAATATCGCATTTTCCATTGTCTAGATTGCATTTCATAATAGAGGCTCTTCTTTCATCATTTTCTATGCAGACATTGCAGCTTGAGCCGATGCTGATATATAACTCATTGTCTTTTATTCTAATGGTCCTTGTCCAATGGCCGCCTTTCGGCAAATCATTTACGTGCTCAATTGTTGACTTATCTGCTGTTAAATCATCATTAAGTTTTGTTTTTATCAGGCTGTTTTCATTTGCTACATACATATAGTTATCTTTGAAAGCAATTCCATGCGGCCTGTTCAGGTTGTCTATCACCTTTATTATTTCATCAACTTTTCCGTCCTTGTTTTTGTCATGCAAAGCAACAATCATGCTGGAGCTTGGAATGCTTACAAATAAAACATCTTTATAGAATTCCATAAACCTTGCACCTTTGTTTGGGCCTGGAAGATTAAAGCCTTTTCCCAAATCAGAAGCAAAAATATCTATTTTAAAATCAGGGGGCAATTTTATATTTTGCAACGTTGTATTTTGGATTTTATTATTTTTTATTAACGGGATAGAAATGGCAAATATTATGATTATTGAAACAATTACTATCCAAATATTTGATTTTTTATGTTTTTCAGCCATTAAGGCTGCTTACTCATTATTTTATATAAACATTTCCTAAAATGATAAATTTTAAAAATATAAACAAAAATCAAGCTATTATGAAATGGCGCCTTATAGAGCAATCAGCTTATTCTGCAGCCATGAACATGGCCATTGACCATGCCATTTATGAAAGCGTGGCTAATGAGAGAGAGCATGCTACAATAAGGTTTTACAGATGGGTTAACAGCTCTGTTTCTATCGGCGCATACCAGAACCCGAAGGAAATAAATCTTGATGCGTGCAAAAAGCACAACATAGGAGTTGTGAGAAGAATGACTGGGGGAAGGGCTGTTTTTCATGACAAGGCAGATTTCACGTACAGCGTAATTGCTCCAATCAAAGTTTTCAATTACAGCATAGAAAATGCTTATAGGGAAATTTGCTCATGGATTATCAATGCTCTTAAGGATTTGGGAATAATTGCAGCCTTGGAAAACAAAAACGACATTGTTGTTGGCAACAAAAAGATTTCTGGGAATGCTGCAAAGGCAATGGAAAAAGGAATATATTTGCAGCACGGCACTTTGATTTATGACGTTGATTTTGATGTCATGCCTCGGGTTTTGAATGTTTCTGAAGATTTGATTAAAGAAAAAGTCACATCAATCCTGCAACATAAAAAAATAAATCAAGAAAAAACGTACAACACATTAAAAAACAGTTTTATCAAAAACAAGGAGTTCAAAACAAAAACATTGTCAAAATATGAACTAATGCGGGCAGAAGATTTGTCAAAAACAAGATACGATACAATAATGCTTCCAGCAGGAACTTTGCTCAAGAACAAAGGAGCTTGTTATGTGGAAAGAGGCGGTTAATAACTAAAATTACGCATTTAAATGTTGCATGTAAATAATTTATTTTTAGAACAAGAATCCTTTTTTATTGGCCTGACAATGTCTTTTTTACTTCTGCCATCTCATTCCCATCTAGTGGCTTTGGACTTGGAAGACATACAAAAATTCCCAAATCTTCTTTCTTAAAAGGAACAAATTGAACAGGTTTTTTGCTATTCAGTTCGCTTAATCTTTTTAGAATCTCACCGACTTCCTCAGGAGAATTGTATCCAAATCCGCCGCCTGTTCCCAACTCATTGATAACCCTGAAGCTATAATTAGGCTTTAAATTACCAAAATAACCTTCATCCTTTGCAACAACTACCCTTATAGACTCGTCCATACCTATTTGGTAAACAAAGCCAATTTAAAAATCTTTCGTTTCTTAAAAGTAGTGACAAATTAGAGATAAGTTAGTTGCAACTTGCTTGTTATCACAATCTTTATAAAAGTATGATTAACTCTTTGTAAAAATGTTTTTGCTTGCAAATGATTTAGCGAGATTCTTCAGTACAGGCATAAAAGTTAATGGAAATTCTCCAGCTGGAAATATTGATTCTCTGTGTGACGAAGGGCTTTTGGTGATTGACAAGGTAAATTCCAGATACGAAAGAATTCAAGTCTATAGGGGGCAGGTTATAGGTAATCTATTCAGAGTAACATCAGGGTGGTACGAAAATGGCTCTTATGGTCCAAAAGGAAAAATTACAATAGACAGAATGTGTGCTATTGGCCCTGGATACCCGATTCAGCAGTTTGAGGTCAAAAGATCCGACGAAGTATTTAGAGTGGAAGGATTTGAACCACGCAGAGCATTTGAAGGCAAACCATTCCAAGAAAATGCCGATTATTTATAACTATCCGAAATCACACAGCTGCAGCCTTTCCATCAAATCTGACATGAATCTTGCTGCCTGCGCTCCGTCAACAATCCTGTGGTCATAGGTTAATGACAATGGCAGCATCTTCCTTATCTCAATCTTGCCTGCCTTGACAACCGGCTTTTCCATAATCCTGCCAACTCCGAGAATCGCGCTTTCAGGATAGTTGATTATTGGAGTGAAGAATTCAACTCCAACAGAGCCAAGGTTAGACACGGAGAAAGAGCTTCCTTTCAGGTCCATCAGGTTGATTTTTCTGCTTTTGGCATCATTAGCCAATTTGTCAATGTCTTTTGCAATTGCCTTTATATCCTTTGCCTCAGCTCCCTTGACAACAGGAACAAACAGTCCTTCTTCTGTGTCAACTGCAATTCCAATATTGTAATATTTTTTTAAAATAATATCCTCCCCTTCCAAAGAGGCATTAAGGTAAGGGTGCTCTTTCAGGCACAGGGTAGCTGCCTTCACAATGTAAGGCATGAATGTTAGCTTTATCCCTTCCTTTTCATATTGCGCTTTTTCTTTCTCTCTTTTTGCAGCAAGCTCTGTCACATCAGCCTCGTGCATGTTTGTCAATTGCGCTGCTGTAAAGATTGACTCTGCCATTTTATTTGCAACTGCTTTTTTAACGCCATGCAATGGCACCCTGTCAACATAACCAAAGAAATCATATTTTCTTGTTACCTTTATTCCGGAAGATTCCTCTTTTTTTACACTGCCGCCAGCTTTTTGCACATCGTCTATTGTAATCCTGCCATCTGGCCCAGTCCCTTTAAGGCTGTTTAAGTCAACATTAAGCTGCTTTGCAAGGTTCCTGACAGCAGGAGTTGCTTGTACAGAAGGTTGGGATGCTGCGGTTATTTTTGCTTCTTTTTTTATTGTTTGAACTGGCTTTACATCCTTTGCCTCTTCCAGGAATCCTACAACAGAACCGGTGTAGGGAACTTTGCTTTCTTCCTTTTTTTCCATGTGCCTTTTTGCATCAGCATCCGTCTCATGCTCCTCAAGGATTGTGACCATTGTCTCGCCAACATGGATTACGCCGCCAGCTGGAACATGAATCTTAAGGATTTTGCCGGACTTTGGGGAAGGCATCTCAACAATTGCCTTGTCGGTCTCAATCTCTCCAAGAGGCTGGTCAGCATGGACCTTGTCGCCTTCCTTGACAAGCCATTTGACTATTTCACCCTCATGGATTCCCTCCCCGACATCCGGAAACTTGAATTCGTATGGCATTTTATTGGTTTAACGCATTATTATCGTATAAGAATTGTGCGTAGCGTCTTTGAAATTTCTTATCGCCTTCAAATGCAAAACATAATTGGCTATCATCGAATGGAGGCCTTTCACTTTTAATATCTCTTAATACTCGTTTAGGTGTTGAAATATAATAACTGACCAACATTAAAGCAGCAGTACCTGCTCCTATTGCTGTGGTGGGTATCATAACATATTTTACTGCATCTGAAACAACATTTTCAATATTCATATAATCACCTTTTGCTTTTAATTAATTATTTTTTAATATCGTTCCGCTGATATCTGGGCTCGCCAACATTACAGGTTCGCAATTTATTTTTTAATTTTCACTTTAATAACTCATGACTTTTTCTATCCCTTTAATCACTCTGTTGACATCAGGCAAAAAATACCCTTCAAGCTTTGCAAGCGGGAACGGAACATCTGGGGATGTTACTCTTACAACAGGCGCTTCCAGGCTTAATAATGCTTTTTCGTTTATTGCCGCAATTAATTCTGCTGCAAATCCGCTTGTCCTTATCGCTTCATGCGCAATCACGCATCTTCCTGTTTTTTTGACAGAGGCAATAATTGTTTCTGCATCGTAAGGATTGATTGTCCTTAAATCAATCAGTTCAACGCTGTACTTATTGTTTAATTTCTCAATCGCATCTGCGCATGTCTCGACCATAGCGCCCCATGCAATTAATGTAACATCATTGCCTTCCTGCACAACATTGGCCTTGCCGATTGGAACAAAATATTCCTTTTCCGGAATGTCCTGCTTTATTGCTCGATAAATCCTCATCGGTTCATAGAAAATTACAGGGTCAGGATCCTGAATTGCAGATGCCAACAAACCTTTTGTATCGTATGGATTGCTTGGAATAACCATCTTGATTCCGGGTATGTGCGAGAATAATGCTTCACCGCTTTCGCAATGCAGTTCCAATGCCCTTATTCCGCCGCCATAAGGTGCTCTTACAACCAATGGGCAAGTATATCTTCCCCTGCTCCTCATTCTTATCCTGCCGGCATGCGACACTAATTGATCGAATGCAGCGTACATAAATCCGCTGAATTGGATTTCAGCAACTGGTTTCAATCCATTTACAGCCATTCCAATTGAAACTCCAACAATGCCAAGCTCTGCCAATGGAGTGTCAATAATCCTGTCTGGCCCAAATTCTTTCTGCAATCCATCAGTTGCCCTGAACACACCGCCATTCACTCCAACATCTTCTCCAAGCACAACAACATTCTTGTCTCTGGCCAATTCCTGCCTCAAAGCCATTGTTACTGCCTGAACTATGTTTGCTACGACCATTTTTTCAAATTATTTTTAGTGATTATTTAAATTGATTTAAGCAATTGCCTTTTTATCTGCTACTGCGTCTACTGGCTTGTAGCTGGATTCCTTCGGTTCGCTAAATGCTTTCTTCCAATTTTTATATATTGGTTCTTGGCCTTTAGTGATATACAAAAGATTAATGTCTAAATACTCGCATACAAGATATGCTAAACCTGTTGGGAATTTTCCTGTAAACAGATTATGCTGTAACGATCTCAGGGAACATTCTGTAGCTTCCGCTATGCTTGTTAGGGTAGTTCGTTTTTCGCTTTTTTTCTCCTCATCCAATATTTGGACTAATCTCTCTAACTGCTCTTCTGTTAAAAATTTCATTTTTATTTCTCAAACAACTCCTCCATCTCTTCTTTCTGCTGCTGAGTCATCTCTGCAAAAACATACTTGAAAATATCTTTCGGGTCTGCTGGCGGCAATTTCTCAAACTCTGTGACTGCCTTCTCAACAATGTCTTTTGATTTGTTCAATATGCTTTCCTTGTGAGAATCATCAAGCAAATTTTTTTTGCGCATGTGCTTCTCAAGCCTTTCAACAGGGTCTTTTTTTGCCCATTGCTCCAGCTCCTCTTTTGAGCGGTATTTTGACGCATCATCTGATGTTGAGTGGTCGCACATCCTATAGGTAAAGCATTCTATCAAGGTAGGCCCATTGCCGTTTCTTGCCTTTTCAACAGCATCTTTCATTGCCTTGTAAACAGCAAAAATGTCCATGCCATCAACTTGTATTCCCTCAAATCCATAAGCAACTGCCTTTTGCGCAATGGTTTCTGCATGAGTTTGCTTTTTTCTCGGAACAGATATAGCATATTGGTTGTTTTCGCATATAAATATAACAGGCACATTAAACACTCCTGCAAAATTCATTGCCTCATGAAAATCTCCTTTTGATGTAGCCCCTTCGCCAAAATAAACAGCAGCAACTTGTTTTGTGTTGCGAAGCTTTGCAGCCCACGCCGCACCGACAGCATGCACCTCCTGAGTCCCTACAGGAATTGAAATCGGAAAATTGTTGACATTGTCAGGAGCTTTTTGGCCTCTTTCATCGCCGCTCCAGTACTGAAGCACTTGCACAATCGGCTGCTTTCTTGCTATAAGCAATCCGCTGTTCCTGTACATAGGAAACACAAAATCTTTGTCTTCCAAAGCCATTGCGCTTCCAACTTGGGATGCTTCCTGGCCTTTGAACTGGATGTATGTGCCCAGCCTGCCCTGCCTTTGCATGTTGAAGGCTTTCTGGTCAAAAATCCTTACAAGAACGAGCATCTCGTACATCTTTTTAATGTCTTCATTGGAAAGCTTGGGCATTAACGCTTCATCGCAATTTCCTTCTTCATCCAATACCTGTAAATACTCTACCTTAAACTCTTTCAGCACCTTTTTTGGCATAATAGAACCTCTTAAAAACAGATTTTAAATCTATTTATAAAGTTTTTTGAAGCTTGGGCTTTGTCCCAAGAGGCGACAAAGCCAAATAAATAAGTTGTACAATATCGCCCTGCAATAAACTTCTGACCTTGCAGTATTTGCCAGCTTCGAGCTAATACTGCTTCCATATCTCTGCTTGAATGAATGAAATAAGCTCTCTATTCTGCTTCTCTTATTGTACAGCTTTTGAGGAAACTTGACAGCAAGTTTTTTTCGATAATAGCCTCTGCTCCATCCTTTCCTTACAGGAGCTATGCTCCTGATGTTTTTATCAGCAAAGAACTCATGAATCCACTCTGCATCATATCCTTTGTCCATCAACATAGTTGATGGACGCTTTTTAGCTCTGCTAAAAAGGTACTTGACATTCTTTGCATCGTGAGAGGGCTTGCTTCTCAGCCTTAAACTCAAAATCTTTTTTCCTAAGCAAAATATGCTAAGCTGGAAATGCCTTCTTACCTTTTTGTCGTCTATGCGCCTTATGTAATAAAAGCTTGCCTTGCTCTTCTCAAGCCCTGTGCTGTCGATAGCACCTATGGAGCTTTTGCTGTTTACGGTCTTGTCAAATACAGTTTGCCAGAATGGCAAACCCAGCTTTGCAGAGTATCTCTGCAAAGTGCTTTTTGTTGCTATGCTAAATCCTAATTGCCTTAGAAAACAAGCTGTACTTCTATAGCTTAGCTGGCAATAGCTCTTCACAAACAAAGCAAATATGTGCTGCCATAGCTCATAAGTCTTTGGTCCAAATCTGTTCAAATGCTTTGGTGCTTTTGCTCTGCCAAGCAAAAGCTTAATTTTATTTATTAATGCTGTTTTGTTTTTCATGGTGGACACCTTCACTGTCCACCCCCTGTTAGTCTAACGACTAACAGCGGTTATATTTAAGATTTGGGACAAAGCCTGAAGCTTGGAAACATTTAAATAAAAATATGGCTTTCCATCAATTGTGGACAGAAGGGCATTTTTAGCAGGAACTTCATCTTTGGGATTAGTGGCGCTGCTAGGCAAACCCTCTCATGCTGAAGTAAACGTTTCAAGAGATTTTCTAAGTAATTTGTCAACCTGCTGGGAGCGCTTTGTTTTTGGAACAGACGAATTCAAGATTATTTTGATTTTAGCTATTGAGGGCGATTACAACTACTTCACATCTTATGGCCTGGAAACTAAAACTGTAAATGATATCTGGCATTCTTACAAAGTAACACAATTGAAAAAAAGCCAGCCGCTTACAGTATGGACACGCAACCTTAGTGACTTATCTGATCCTCTTATTGGGCGAGCTGACACGGACTTGGACGGCAAAGTGGATCATATTTTTGTGGAAGTTTATAACAATGTGGATATGCCAAAAACGCCAATAAACTTAAATGAGCTCCCCAAAATCTCAGGCGATAATCATCAGGAACTGTACGAAAGAAGCATAAGGGCATTAAACAGAAAAATTGATGTCTAGAAATCTTTTCTTTTTATAACATTCCTCACAAACAACTCTCCTGCCCTGTAAGAGCTCCTGACAAAAGGGCCTGATGCGCAGAACAAGAAGCCAAGCTCAAGCGCTTTCTGCTTGAAATATTCAAATTTTTCCGGAGCTGCAAATTCACTTATTGAAATGTGCCAGCCTGTTGGCCTAAGATACTGCCCGATTGTCAGAATATCTGCATTTATTTCTCTCAAATCTTTCATTGATTGAATAACTTCTTCACCTGTTTCTCCCAATCCAAGCATTATAGATGATTTTGTGTATATTTTTGGATTTAATTTTTTAACGTTCTCCAAAACACTTAATGATTGCTTGTAATTCGCCCTTACATCCCTGACTTTTTTTTGCAGTCTTTCAACAGTCTCTATATTGTGCGCAATGACTTCCGGCTTTGCATCAACAATTTTATTCAATGATTCAATGCTGCCATTAAAGTCAGGAATCAAAACTTCAACAATGATTTCAGGATAGGCTTTTTTTATTTCCCTGATGCATTCTGCAAAATGTCCAGAGCCTCCATCTACCAAATCATCCCTGTTGACAGAGGTTAAAACAACATAATCCAACAATTTTATCTCTTTTAATGCCTGCGCCAGTTTTTTAGGCTCTTCTTCATCAAGCTTTTGCATTGGATTGCCGGTCTTGACAGCGCAGAACTTGCATCCTCTAGTGCACATATCACCCATCAGCATGAATGTTGCTGTTCCTCCACTCCAGCATTCAGAAATGTTCGGGCAATGCGCTTCTTCGCAGACTGTGTGCAGATTATGTTGTTTCAGAGTATTTTTAATATTGGAGAAATTATCATTTGCAGAAACTTTAATCTTAAGCCATTCGGGCTTTGCTAGTTTTTGCTCCATTATTTTAACTCTCCCAAAGCCCATAGCCTTAATTTCTCAATCTTCTGGTTGCCGCAGAGCTTCTTGCTGGTTTTTTCGTTGTAAAACAAGGGAATTCCTCCGCAGAAAACGCTTCCGTCAGCATTCTTGTCAATCTTCTCAAGCCATGCTGCATTCTCCGCATCATGCCAGACCTCAACATGCTCTATATGGATTCCTTCCTTCTCAAGCTGCTCAAGCAAAGGATCCATTTCCTTGCAGTGCACGCATTCAGTGCCGGAAAACATTATCAGTCTGTTGCCCATTTTTAAATCAATTTTTAAAATTTATATTTTTATTTAAAAAGCTTTTTGTTTTATAGTAAATATGATGCAACATAATATCCAATTAGGGAACTTACAACTCCAATAACTACTCCTTTAAATACTGAACTAATTTTTCTTTTGATGTAATAAGCTGCTGATAACAATAAAACCCACACTAAAGATGCAAAAACTGTAAAGAAGATTTCCTTGTAAAACAGGCTGGTAAAAACAAGCGCTGCAAAAGATCTTGCAACATGCAAGTTTGAATTTTTGATTATAAAATAAAGAATAAAAATAGCAATCGCTGCTATTATCATCTGGTAAACAAAAACATTGTATTTGCCAATTACCGCCCTTACTGCAACAAGAAAGTAGAAGGGTATGCTTCCCAATGCCAGCAAGTCCCTTGCAATCTCTTTGAGCCACAATTTTTTCATATGCTTTAAAGTGCGCCGACTATTTATTAATTTTGCGTAAAGAAAAATCAAAATCTACCCATTCTCCAAAAACACTGTGTCGCCTGGCATGAAAGGGGGTGAAGAAAACAGTATTATTTCAACTGGAGTGTCGCCAATCCTCTCAAAGCTGTGGGGAACTCCAGCCGGAATCGCTACTAACTGCCCTGGCCCGACTTCTGCATTGACATCGCCGACTGTGCCCTTTGCCCTGCCTTTATAAATATAAACAAAATGATTTTCTTTCGGATGGATATGCATGGGTATTTTATCATCCACCCTTATCAGCTCAATGCTTCCGGTTTCAGCCTGTGCAATAACCGTGTACTTGAAGTAAGGGCTTTCCAGATCAAGCTGCCCAAGCTTTTTTGGAACGTCAAAAATTCCCGCTTGCAATGGCTTTTTTGCCAGATTTCTAAAATCACCAGGAAGAGTATAGCCAACAATCACTCCAAGAACAAACAGAACTGCGAAGATAGCCTGCATCGTCTTCTTTTTCATCTTATTATATTCCTTGCGATAGTCATATAAATACTTTTTGGTAGTGATTAAGAAATTTTACTACTTGCTAAAACAACAAAATTTAAAACAGCCTAATAAAACCAAAATTTATATAAAATTAGGAAAACCCATGCTTACTGAGTAAAATGAAGCAATATCTTGATGCCTTGAAATATGTTCTTGAAAACGGCATAGACAGGCAGAGCAGGACCGGAATCTCAACAAGGGCTATTTTTGGCATGCAGCTGCGCTTTGGCATGGAAAATGGGTTTCCCGCAATGACAACAAAAAAGCTGCCATGGAAAAGCGTTGCAAGCGAGCTTTTATGGTTCATCGAAGGTTCCACTGATGAAAGAAGACTGGCTGAAATACTTCACGGCACTCGTGACAAAGAAAAAACAACAATATGGGCAGCAAATGCGGAAGCTGACTATTGGAAGCCAAAGGCAAAGTTTGAAGGCGATTTGGGAAGAATTTATGGCATTCAATGGCGAAAATGGAAATCGCCAAATGGCGATGAAATAGACCAGCTTGCAGAAGCAATAAAATTAATCAAAACAAACCCCACAAGCAGGAGGATAATTGTGACAGCATGGAACCCAGGCGAATTAAAAGAAATGGCATTGCCTCCTTGCCATGCATTCTTCCAGTTCTTTGTTGCAAATGACAGATTATCATTGCAGATGTACCAGCGCTCATGCGACATGTTCCTTGGAGTTCCGTTCAACATTGCCTCATATTCTTTATTGCTGCACATGGTTGCGCAAGTCACGGGCTTGAAGCCAGGGGAATTCGTGCATATTCTTGCAGACGCGCATATCTACCACAACCATTTTGAGCAGGTAAAGGAGCAACTGGCAAGAAAGCCATTTCCATTGCCAAAGCTATGGTTAAATCCATTGATAAAAAACATTGATGACTTCACAATGGAAGACATAAAACTGGAAGATTACCAGTTCCATCCTTCAATAAAGGCAGAGATGGCTGTCTAAATTTTTTTATTTTTGAAATAATTTTTATTATTGGAAATGCCCATATTACAAAAGGCAAACAGCAAGTAAAACATTTAATTTTGTAAAAATCATAAAAACTAACATAATGAAAATTAAAAAATAAAACAAAATGATAATATCATTAATATTTGCAATGGACGAGAACAGAGTGATTGGATATCAAAATAAATTGCCTTGGAACCTGCCTTCTGAACTGAAGTATTTCAGGGAAGCAACAAAGCACAAGCCTGTGATAATGGGCAGGAAAACTCATGAGTCAATAGGAAGGCCGATGCCGGAAAGGCTGAACATAATAATAACAAGGGATAAAAATTACAAGACAGATGGATGCGTTGTTGTCAACAATAAAGAAGACGCCATAAAGGCTGCAAAAGGCAATAATGAGATAATGGTTATTGGAGGCGCTGAAATCTATAAGCTGTTTTTGCCGATAGCAGACAGGCTTTGCATAACCAAAGTCCATGGCACATTCAAAGGCGACACTTATTTTCCCGAATTCAATGAAGATGAATGGGTTAAAGTTAAGGAAAGATTCGTTGAAAAGGACGATGAAAACAGGTACAGCTACACAATAATGGTTTTGGAAAGAAAAAGTTAATTATTCTAATAATTCTCCACTTTTATGGTTTCGCTTATGCTCGGTTTTTTCTCTTTTTTCTTGAAATCTAGTTTATTCAATACCGGCACAAAAACATTTCCAATTGCCAGTGCCAGAACAATGTCGTGCTGCGGAATAAAGAAATGGAACAATATAAACAATACAGCTACTAACATTCCATAAATGATTCTTTGCTTTCTTTGGCTTGGATTTGTCCTTGGCTCTATCAGCATGAACATTGAGAAGAAATATATGACTCCTCCGTTGAGGATTGTGTAAAAAATTTCATTAAAACCGCTTCCCCTTGACAATTCAATAATTGAATTGATTAAATAATAACTAACTAAAAAACTCAATGCTAAGTCAAACCTTCTTAATCCCCACACCATGAAAATGCCGAAAATCAGGACCAAAATTAAAGGAGACGAAATCCACCAGGTGTGGGAAGCGCCAGGGATAACTGAAACAAGCAAAACTCCAAGATTTGCGGGATTGAAGATTTGCTTTTGGCTTATTTTTATCAGATGTTTTGATGAAACTGCAATTATCCCGGCCAAAACATAAATATACCATTGGAGATTTTGCGTCAATAAGCCTCCTATAAATAAACCAGATATCAAAGCGCTTTGCGGAAATTTCCATTTTTTAAATTTAAAATATACAATAAATAAATCCAAAATTGTTGTTGTAATGACTGCCAATACCACAGGCACCAAAGCTTTAAATCCAAAACCATAGAAAAATGCGCTGGTTAAATGCAGAATTACAAGAAAAATAATCATGTAATAATAAATTATAAATTTATTAACTAAAGATTTGATTTCCAACAAAAATCACCTTTTATTTTTTCTTTGCAGTTCTCCTGCTTCCGCCTTTTTTGTAAACTGCATAGCTTCCCTTTGCCTTCTGGCTTGCCTTCTGCTCCGGAAACACCGCATAGACAGAGCTTTCATCAAAGCCGCAGTTGCCGCATTTAATTGTAGTTATTCCTAAATAATTGTAATTCTTAATATTTTTGGAGCCGCACTTGGGGCATTTGTCCATTTAATAATCAAGAAATTAGCAGTTTAAATTATTTTCTCTCCGGTTTCCTTATTGACAATATGAATCACATTGACGGGGCATGAGTCAGCAGCTTCCCGGTTTTCCTTGTAGTGTTTTTCCTCAATGTCCAGCTCTTCCCACTCATCGTCTCTTTTTTTGCACCCAACTATATCTGATTTGCCATCTTCGTCCATTGTCCAGAAGTCAGGGGCAACAGCAGCGCATGCAGCGCAGCCTATGCAGTTTGGCCTGTCATGCTCTATCTTGTACTTCTTGGAGCTTTCCTGCACAGCCTGTGTTTCATCTGCCATTTTGCTTAATTAACAATTGTTAAGATATATATAAAAGTTATGGTTTTGAGTGAATTTTTAATCTATATTTAATATTTATTATTAAATTATCGTAAATTGATGAAAACAATGCCTATTATTATCAAGGCTATGGCCAAAATCTTTGCTAACATGGTTTTTTTATTGATTTCTTCCTTTACCAGTTTTGGAAAGTAAAATGATGTAACTAAAGTCAAAATAAAAACAAATAAGGGAAGCGCAGAGCTTGCCAATGCGCTTATCAAAGCTATTGCAGGCGCATAAACCATTGCCAGTCCGGCAAATATAAAAGAGGAAAAATCAATCACCATCTTAAATCCCAGCAGGCCTTTTGCCTTATTTTTCATTTTTTTGAATGTTCCAGCAAACTGGCTTCTTGTTGAAGGCGAAAGCAAAACAAATAAGGAAGTAAATCCGCTCAGCCTAAGCCACAAAAATGCGCTCCAGAAGCCCGTAGCATTGAAAATGTGCTTTGCAGCAATGAATGAAACAGCGGCAAAAACTGCTGAAGCCAGCATATAGTAAAATGCCCTGCTCAGCTTTGCCCCGATTTTTTTGTAGGAAACGATTATTCCGGCGCTTAGCAGGAGCAAAAAGCCGATAAAATGGTTTTGGGTTAATTTTTCCCCCAATACAAAGTACGAGAGTATTAATACAAAAACAGGGGCGAGCTGGAACAGCATGGCAACCCTCGATATCTCTTCATACTGAACTGCCCTGTAGTAAAGAATTACAGATGCGGTAAACATGGCACCAGAGAGCAATAATACGCCAAAATCAAAAAGATTTAACGGCTCAAAGCTTACAAAAGGCAATAAAAATAATAACAATACATTCGTCAATCCGTTCAGTACAATATACACAAGTGGATTTTTTATGTAGCCTCTTGAAATGACAATTTTGTCTATCACAGAAGTAACTGACCATATTCCCTGTGATATCAGCACAAAATAAACCCAATTGTTCATTTTAAAAAACCAAATTAATCATCAAGGCAAACAGTATTGCAATTGCAGTTGCAGTCAACAGGTAAGCAATTGAGCTTCTCTTTCCGAATTTTCCCCATATCATTGAAAGCTCTGTTATGTCTGTTGCAACTCCAACCATCAATATTACAAAAACAACTCCGAGAGACGCTCCTAATTGATAAAGCTGCCCGCCCAAAACAGCCAATCCCTCTGATGCAAGCTCTAATACCGCGCTTATGGGAACTGCAATCAGCACAGGCAGAAATTTGCCGCCATTGCCTAAATATTTAACAACAAGCTCAGATGGGGCAAATGCCTTCAATGCGGCTGCAATCAGCAAGCCTATTACGATGTATTTTCCAACTTCCCTGAAAATCTGCCGCATGTTTTTTGGCACGCAATAGACGATTCTTTTTTCAAATCTTTCCTTTTCATGAATCATCCTCATTTTTTCAACATCAACGCATTCAACGCAAATGTGCTTTTCACCTTTTTTGTGTTTTTTCGGGATTCCGATTTCTATCAAATTCTTATTTTCAAGTTTTGCCAATATCAGACCGGCAATAAATGCAGTCAATAAGGAAAAAATCAAAAGTATTACTGTATTTTTAATACCTATAAACCCGGAAATCAAAAGCACATGCAGCAAGCCGCCCCATGGCGCAGCTAATAGAAATGTCAATGCAGAAGCAGTTGATGCTCCCCTTTGCCTTAAAGTTGCTGCAATCGGTATTGCTCCGCAGGAGCAGACAGAAACAAATAATCCTGCTGTTGTCGCCCTTAGCAAAGAGCCAATGTCATTCCCGCCAAAATATTTTAAAAGTTTTTTTGTTGATACAAATTCCTGTATCAGGGCTGAAATAATTAAACCTAGTAAAAAATAAAGCCATAAATCCCTGGCTAATTCAAACAATGAATTGACATAAATTACAATAAAATTTTCCAATGGCATTTTTGTTTAAGAAATATTGCAGTTTAAAAATCTAGTGCCTGAACAGCCTTATGCCGGTGAAAACCATAGCAATGTTGTGATCATTCGCTGCCTGAATTACCTCTTCATCCCTTATTGAGCCGCCTGGCTGGATTATTGCTGTGACTCCTGCCTTTGCAGCCTCGTCAACACCATCTCTGAATGGGAAGAAGGCATCGGAACTCATAACAGAGCCATTGCTTTTGCCTTCTGACTTCATGACAGCGAGCTTTGCAGCATCAACTCTTGACATCTGGCCAGCTCCGATTCCAACAGTCACATTGCCTTTTGCCAAAACAATTGAATTGGACTTGACGTGCTTGTTGACCTTCCATGCAAACATCAGATCCTTGATTTCCTCTCTTGTCGGCTTTCTTTTTGTCACAACTTTAAGGTTTTTTTGGCTTAAGTCAGGATACTGCCTTGTCTGCACAAGCAAGCCTCCTACAACTCTTCTCATGTCAAGGCTTCTGTAGTCCTTGATTATTGGGCCTGTTTCAAGCAGCCTTAAATTCTTCTTCTCTTTCAAAATTTTCAATGAATCTTTCTCGAATTTTGGGCATATGACAACTTCGACAAACAATGGCTTCATCATTTTTGCAATTTCAATATTGCATGATCTGTTTAATGCAACAACGCTTCCGAATGCTGATGTAGTATCTGTTTCATATGCTTTTTTGTACGCTTCGCCGATTTTTGACGCTGTTGCAGCACCACTTGGGTTTGTGTGCTTTATGACAGCTGCTGTCGGCTCTTTAAAATCCTTCACAAGCTCAAAGGCGTCATTTGCATCTAAAATGTTGTTGTAAGATAATTCTTTTCCATGCAGCTGCTTTGCCGTGCTGATGCATGTCTCATTTATCCAGTATGACTTGTAAAAAGCAGCCTTCTGGTGGGGATTTTCACCATACCTCAGGTCCTGTATCTTTTTGAATGTGAAATTGTATACTCCTGGAAACATCTCATCAATAAAGTTTTCCGCAAAATACCTCCCTACTATTGTTTCATACCTTGCAGTCTGCAGGAATGCCTTTGCAGCAAGCCTTGCCTTTTCCGCATTGTCAATTTTTTTATGCCTTATTTTTTCAATGATTAAAGGATAATCATTCCTGTCAACCACAACAACAACATCCTTGTGGTTTTTTGCAGCTGCTTTTACTAAAGAAGGCCCGCCAATGTCAATGTTTTCTATTATTTCATTTATTTTTCCATGCCTGATTGTTTCTTCAAAAGGGTAGAAATTGACAACAACCATGTCTATTGGATTAATTCTTAATTTTTTTAATTCATTCATGTGCCTCCTGTTTCCCCTGTCTGCAAGTATTCCTGCAAAAATGTTCGGATGCAATGATTTGAGCCTGCCGTCCAGCATTTCCGGAAATTTAGTGATTTCAGAAACCAATATAGTTTTGATTTGGTTTTGCTTCAGCAGTTTTGCTGTTTTGCCTGTCGAGATTATTTTTATTTTTAGCTTAGAAAGCTGTTTTGCAAAATCAACAACCCCTTCCTTGTCTGAAACTGATATCAATGCTGTCTTAATCATTTTTTTGCCATTGATTTTTTTATCTTAGCCATGCTCTTTTTGTGCAATTCCTTTGTATAGCTATAGCCTTTTTTCGGCAGGCCTTTTGTATACTGGTAGGTATCCTTTACAGTTCTTCTAACATGATTGTGTATACTATATTGAATCATCCTTACTGTTTCCCAGCCAACCAAAAAAACACCGGCAAAAAGCAAAATAAAGCTGAAAGCCCATATAGACAAACTAGTAATGAGGTAAATAGGTTCGTAGAATTTTGTAATAAACAAAACCTTTCCATAAAACCCAAGGATAAAGCTTGATACTACCAAAATCACCCCTGCCAAAAGCTTCCTGTCCTTCCACCAGATAATTTTTTGCTCTGTTTGGGTTTTGTATAGGTTGTTCATTTTTTATTTGTTCAAATTTGTGTTTAAAATTTTTTAATCTGCTCTGCAAATAGTCGAATGCGAGAGCTCAACCTGCTCGCGAGAACGCGAGCTCGCGTTCAACTCTCTCGCTCGCTCAGCTCACTGTGCTCGGCGTCACTTTCTTGCCATGTCGAAATCGAAGATTTCGAGCATTCCCGAAAACCTTTGGTTTTCGATAATATCGTGACGCCTCGCCTATCTATCCAATTACCACCTTGTTGCCCTTGACTTTTATCTTTCCCTTGCTGTATAAATCAACTGCCTTTACAATTATTTCCTGCTCTGCCTTCTGGACTTTTTCTTTAAGCGAATCTACAGCTTCATTTTCTTCAATATTTACTCTTTTTTGCATTATTACAGGGCCCGTATCAGCGCCTTCATCAACAAAATGCAAAGTTGCTCCTGTCACTTTTTCCCTGTTTTTTAAAACTTCTGCATGAACATCCTCGTCCATGCCTCCTGCATACTTCGGCAGTAAGCTTGGGTGTATGTTCATTATCCTGTTTTTGTACTTGCTGACAAACCACGGGCTTAAGAATCTCATGTAACCAATTAATAAAATTAATTCAACTTTGTTTTGCTCAAGAACTTTTGCAATTTCCTTATCATACTGCTCCCTGTTCTTGCCTTTTGAATCGATGAAAACCGATTTTATTTTATGGTTTTTTGCCCTTTCCAAAGCAAAAGCATCCTTTTTGTTGCTCACAACAACAGAAATAGAGGCATTTAGCTTATTGTCGTTTATAGCATCAATTACAGCCTGCATGTCTGTTGCTTTTGTCGATGCTAAAACACCAATCCTTAACATTCTCCCCCACAATTAGAAAATGCAATAAATAGTGGTATTTAAAGCTATTGGTTAATGAAGTTTGGGATGTTTTCTATATTGAAAATAAATTATTGCAAGAGGCAAACTTCGCCTAAAATGTGTTAGGCAAGAACATTTCAATTTTCCTGGGTGTGCTATGCACACGCACTTTTTCCATCATTAGCATGATTCAAAAAAAATCTCCTCCTTGGCGGTTCGACGGACAACTTTTCTCCTTACACAACTAAACTATAAAGTCGAAAAGCTTGTCCTACTCACCAAAAATTTCTGCGGATTTTGATGTCTTATTGCTTAATCCTTGAAATTTTTGTCTCGCAGAACGCCACGGAGATTTTTTTCTGGGAAAAAGCAAGGGTTTAATTCTTGTTAAGTTCAATAATTTTTAGTGGCTAAACGACTGATAGGAGGACATTTCTATGACGAACGAAACTAACGATGGGGGGTTCCTACTTTTTACTCTTATCTTCCAGTTTTTTCTTCTTTTCTGGTTCAGAAAGATAGTTTTCTGGAGTGGATACCTTTCTGATGCTTTGCTGTTCAAGTTCTTTCCTTGCTACACCAGCAACCTTTCCGCCTTTCTTTGCCGCTTCCTTGTTTTCGATAAATCCTTGAGCATCTTTATCTTTTGCAATTCTTGTAGTGGATGCTTCACCAAGCATTGTAAATATAAGCTCTAAATCATTCATATGGTCGCGTAAGTTCTCCTTTTTCAATCCTTTGAACTTCTTGTATTCGCTTGGAGTCATACCAAAGGTGGCTTTTGAGATTTCAGCAGTTAAAATTGAATACTCTCGTTCTGTTTTAACGTCTCTTTTATTCCATTCATCGGTAAGCTCTTCCCTTATAGCTATTCCTCTTACTCTTTTTTCTATCCAATCATCAGAATAGCCCTTCTGCTTGTAGATTTCCTTCATACGCTTCTGAGCAAGTTCTGGGTTTTCTATCTCTTGCACTCTTTCGTAACCTACTTTTGCAAGCCAACGCTTAAACGGTTCAGCTTTTTTGGAAGGAATAGACTGAATAATCCTAAACATAGACTCTGTATTAGCACAATCAGTATCATACATCTTGCCATCCGCAGAGGTTAATTTCAGTTGTACCCAAATTGGGGACAACTCAAGCTTTACAAATTCCCTGTCTTTGACTTTGCCCCAATACTGCCTAGGGGTAGGGCTATCTGTTAAGGCAGCAACTATGTCAATTATTGAGAAATACCACTCTTTATTGTGCCAAGTTCTTCGGATTTTCTTGCCTTGGAATACGACTAGTGCGTTGTCTTTGTCCATTCATAGCCTCGCAATCTTTCCAGCATCAGTTATTTCCATATTTTCTGTTATGTATCCTTCTTTCTTTAATTCGTTTAAATGGGCATAAATCATGGCTTTTGATTTCTTTGTTTTCTTAATAATATTAGCGACCTTTTTATTTCCAGAAGCAATCTCTTTAAGAATCAATGTTTTGGTTGGAGAAAGCTTAAAATCCAGCAGAGGCATGGGCAATGCTTTGTTGGTTTCTTCAATAAAATAGTACACTCCAGCAATTTTATCCTTCTTGATAAAACCCGCAAATAAAACTCCAAGAGACTGGGTTTTTCTGCCTTCAGATATATGAAGCAATACTTCATTCCCTAATTTGTTTTCCCTGTCAATGACCTTGCACACGTCATAAACTATTTTTGGGATTTCATATACCGAAGTATCAACAATCTCAATCTTTATTGTTTTATACTTGTCTTTCATATCCTTTATGGATTTTCTTGAGGTAGACTTTTTTTCATCTTTGGGCTTGGAAGTTATGATTACAACTTTGTCTGGAGAGAACTTTATAATAGCTGCATTTGTTGCATTGCCTTCATAGATTGTTGAGATTAGGGTTTTAAACATTTTGATATTTTTTAGTTAGCATTTTAATTATTAGGTGATGAGAATTAGGTTTTAGAAGTTTCGTATTCATTTCCGTTTTTCTTAAAGGTTCTTTATGTACCTTTTTGTAATAATGGTCTACGTCCTGAAAGACTACGACCATATTTTTAAATTGTTCAATAAACTTTGGCTCCATCTCGATAGCTTTAGAATATTTATGTAGTATCTCAAAAAAGTTCTGTTTTAAATTACGTTTAATATCAGGAAGCATCAATCTTTGGACTTTTTGAATTGAAGAGGTAGTAGAATTATCTAACAAGGGGATTCTGAAAAATGAGTGTTTTGATCCTTTTTCATATTCAAATAATTTATCCTTTACAGAAATTTTGGGCATCCTACTTTTACCATAGATTTCAATATTGAATGTCAGTTTGTCTGATTCTTCAATTGAAAGAAAACAATATAAATCATAACTCTTTGAATGATAAAGTTTAACTGGAACAATTTCATATTCAATTATTCTTTCAATCCTGAAATTCTGATTTGAAGGATTTTTCACAAACTTATATAATGATAATTTTGAATTATCTTTATCTTTCAATTTTTTTAAAAAGTGAACACCTTGCTCCAACTTTTTTTTAAAGGTTTGTGAATTAATGTTTGGAATTTTATAATCAATGTCAAAAGAATACATTATCTCTTTTAACTCTTCAATTAGATTTTTTTCAATAGGATCAAATATTTTATCGCACTTATCCAAATATTCATAAAAATCTTCCCACTTGACTAATTCTGAATCAGGTATACTATTTTGTTTCAATTCTTTTTCAATTTTATATTTATATTTAGGAAATATTATAAACTTAAATATTCCTTTTTCTAATTCCTGTCTATTTTCTCTTTCAAAAACAGGCCATTCATCCCTGTACACGATATCATCAGGAGTTTTGTTGGAGTAAAGCAATGTCAATTTCATCGGCAGTTTTTTGTCACAAGAATACTTTATCATGTCCCTGAAAGGAGTTATCCCGATTCCGCCTCCTAGAAAAATAATCTCTTTTGCATCCTCTTTCAAAACAAAAACTCCCATCGGGCCTTTCAGTTTTATTTTATCATTGATTTCCAAGCTGCTGAATTTTTGCTTGAAAGCGCTTTGTGATATTTTAGTTGAGAATAACAAAAAATCTTCTGTTGGAGAAGAAGCGATTGGCAATGGCCGTGTATTCTCGGGATCATCAACATCAAGCTCCACCATCATATATTGTCCTGGCTTGTAATCAATTTTGTTGCTGTCAAAAGAAAGCTTGATGCTTTTTACATCTGGTGTTTCTTGTTTTGTATCTATAACAACAAATTCGGCATTAATCATTTTCCATTAATCAGTTTAAAATAATCAAAAAACATCAAAATTATATCCCTTTCTTCGCCAGCTCCATCGCCTTCAGAGTATTCTCCATCAGCATGGCAATTGTTATAGGCCCTACTCCCCCAGGCACAGGAGTTATGTACCCGGCAATTTCCTTAACATTCTCAAAATCAACATCTCCGACAATTTTTCCATTAACGCGGTTGATGCCGACATCAATCACAACAGCGCCTTCCTTCACCATTTCCCTTGTTATCAGCTTTGGCTTTCCTGCAGCAGCAACAAGAATGTCAGCTTTTTTGGTATGCTCTGCAATATTTTTTGTCTTTGAGTGGCATACTGCAACAGTTGCATTTTTCTCAAGCAGCATAATGGCAACAGGCTTGCCGACAATGTTGCTTCTTCCGACAACAACAGCGTTTTTTCCTTCAATTTCAATGCCGGTTGATTCAATCAAATTCAAAACAGCCCTTGCAGTTGCAGGCGCAAGTATTGTATTGCCTGACATCAAATGCCCAAGGTTTACAGATGTAAACCCGTCAACATCCTTGTGCGGCAAAATAGAATTTGTTATCAAATGCTCATTAATGTGTTTTGGCAACGGCAGTTGAACCAAAATCCCATGCACTTTTGGATTGTTGTTAAGCTTAGTAACCAAATTAAGCAAGTCCATCTCGCTTACATCCTTATCCAGATTGTGCCTTTCGCAATAGCCCTCGACTTCTTTGAAAGTTTTTTCTTTTGAAGAAACATAGATTTCAGAAGCGGGATTGTCGCCAACCAAAACAATGGCCAGCCCAGGCTTCTCCTTCATGCTTTTTATTTTTGACTTTAGGCCATTGAGAATTTTTTCAGCAATTTTCTTTCCGTCGATAATCTTTGCTGGCATTTTATCTCAAAATTTCCATTCCAGGATAAAGAGGAAACTCTTTGCACAATTCCAAAATATCTTTTTTGGCTTTTTCAATGACTGACTTATCCTCATAATTATCAATAACCTTTGCAATGCACTCTCCGATGACTTTCATCTCGCTTTCCTTCATTCCCCTTGTTGTTATTGCAGGAGTGCCCAACCTTATTCCGCTTGGGTTGAACGGCGAGCCAGGCTCATAAGGAATTGTATTTTTATTGACGTAAATCTCTGCTTCACCAAGCGCATTCTGCACTTCCTTTCCTTTTCCTGTCAACCCCTTGTTGACTAATTTTATGACCATCAGATGATTGTCTGTCCCATTTGTTACTAATTCCAATCCATTGTTCATCAATGAGCTTGCAAGTGCTTTCGCATTCTTTACAATCTGCTTGCAGTACTCTTTGTAATCCGGCTGCAAAGCTTCCTTGAAGGCAACTGCTTTTGCTGCATTCACATGGTCATGTGGGCCACCCTGCAATCCCGGAAAAACAGCACTGTCAATTTTCTGCGCAAGTGTTTTTTTGCCTTCTTTGTCAAGCCTGTCCTCAATTTTGCACATTATCATTGCTCCTCTTGGCCCTCTCAAAGTCTTGTGGGTTGTTGTTGTCACAACATCGCAATAAGGCACAGGATTTTGATGCAATCCAGTTGCGCACAATCCTGCAATATGGGCAATGTCTGCAAAATGGTAAGCTCCAATCTCATCGCAGATTTCCCTGAATGCCTTGAAGTCAATCTTTCTTGGGTATGCTGTCAGTCCCGAAAGAATCATTTTTGGCTTTGCTTCCTTTGCCTGCTTCATAATCACATCATAGTCAAGCAATTCTGTTTTTTTGTCAACATTATAAGGGACGCATTTGTACAATTTGCCGGAAAAGTTAACTGGTGAGCCATGAGTCAAATGCCCTCCTGCGTTTAAATCAAAGCCCATGAAAGTATCATTTACATTTAACAATGCAAAGAAAACAGCCTGGTTAGCTGGACTTCCGGAATATGGCTGGACATTTACATGCTCTGCTCCAAACAATTTCTTTGCCCTTTCAATTGCAAGGTTTTCAACAACATCAACATATTGATTTCCCCCATAGTATCTCTTGCCGGGATAACCCTCAGAATACTTGTTTGTGAAGAAAGTGGCGTATGCCTGCAGAACTGCTTTAGAAACAAAATTTTCGCTAGGAATAAGCTCAACGCCATTCCTTATCCTAATGCCTTCCTTTTTTATCGCATCAAAAATCTCTGCATCAGTCTTTGAAATATCGTCCATCATTGAGATGTTAACCACCTACAAGAAAGGCAAGGTAAATTGTTTATATAGTTTTCGGGATTATTGATTAATTTTATGAAATCTAATATATCCAACTTTTAATATCAAGATTTTTCTACAGTACCCAGCACCTCATAATAAACTTGCACTCCGAATGTTTCTCGTGTCCGGTCCGAACAGGTAATTGGTGTTGGAGTCAAGCTAAAATGCTGAAAAGATTCCTCTACTATATTTGTTAAATTCCCGCTTGAATTTGATACAAGTACATTGTTTAATATCCAATTTGATAAAGCTTGACTATCACCTGGAAAGAGAGCGTAATCCAAAAATCAAACATTATCTCCTTTCCTGTCTACTATAGGTCTAAAAAGACTTTCATTAGGAATTGGAGGAGGAAAACTATAACCACCACGCAATAATTGTACTTTTAGATGTGAATCAACATCTTGAACTCTTTTCTTAAGTTCTGCTCCCATTATGCATGGAGAAATCTTATATTAATATAAATTTTGTGTTTGTTCCTATTATAAAATCAAGAAAAATATTAATTTTTACCCAGACCTGTGCTGCTTCCTCAGTCTTCTCTCTTTTTTCATTCGCTTGCGCTGCCATTTCCATCGCATTTGCCTCTTTTTTTTCCATCGACGAGAGCTTCTTTTCATGGGAAAAAGAATTTGATTTTGATATTTAAAGGTTTAGATTAGTTTATTGGAGTTGTTTTTATATATCAAATTCCGCAACCTTTATAAATAACCAGTTTATCCCGTTTATGATGAGAAATAATCCTTCTTTAGCCAAAAGACTATAATTTCATTTACAATTTTGCTAATGAGGGATTGCTATGCCGTTTATAGCCGCGTGACGCCCTGGTGGTGTAATCCGGCTATCATGAAGCCCTGTCGAATGCGGGATATTATCGAGCTCGCATACAAACCGGCTTCGATTCGGGTTCAAAAATAATGCGACCACATCGCTTTTGAAAGTCCCGACCAGGGCGCTTTTATATTGAACGCGAGAATGCTCGGGAAGAGCCCTCGCATTCATCTCAATGGGCCGGTAGCTCAGCCTGGTACCTGCTCTTGCAAAGCAAGCAGGAAAGAGCACCTGCCGGACAGAAATAAATGTCGGGGTGAAACTTTTAATCAGGTGGTCGCGAGTCCGAATGAAGCAGACAATGCCTGGAAATCTCGTCCGGCCCACTCAAAATCAATCAGAAAACAAGGTGAACAGCGACTAACCACAAGATGAAGAAGCAGAAATTCAAAGTTGATAAGCACATACTGACTCCAAAACATTCAAAGCTTGGCGAAAGGGAAAAAGCACAGCTGCTTGAAAAGTATCAGGTAACTTCTAAAGAGCTGCCAAAAATACTAAAGACAGACTCAGCTATAAAAGAATTGGACGCTAAACTTTGGGATGTCATAAAAATAACAAGAAAAAGCCCTACTGCAGGCGAATCGATTTTTTACAGGGTGGTGTCAGATGTATAAATACGGCAAAACCTTAATACAGAAATATTTTGAAGAGCAGAGCTTTGTAGATTCCGATATAGAGTCATTCAATAATTTCATTGACAAGGAGCTTCTGAACATAATAGAGGAAAACAAAGAAATCATCCCGACAATTATCCCTCACAACATAGATGAGTTCAAGATAAAGCTTGATAAGATATGGGTTGAAAAGCCAAAGATGATAGAGGCTGACGGGTCATCAAGAAATATTTACCCAATGGAGGCAAGATTAAGGAAAATAACTTATTCTGCGCCAACATGGATAACAGTCAGCGCACATATTAATGGCGTGCAGCGCGAAAGCTTTGAAACCCAGATTGGCAATTTGCCGATAATGCTGAAAAGCAGATGGTGTCACCTGCACAAGCTGTCAAGAGATGAATTGATAGCAAAAGGCGAGGATCCTGATGAGCCAGGAGGCTACTTCATAATCAACGGAACTGAAAAGGTCCTTATCACAATAGAGGATTTGGCTTCAAACAGGCTCCTGATGGAAAGGGACGCAACAGGCCCGAGCGAGGTTGTAGGAAAATTATTTTCAGAATACGGCTCGTTTAAAATTCCCCATACAGTTGAGAAGATGAAGGATGGATTATTCTACATCACTTTTACAAGGGTGAAAAGAATCCCGATTATAGTTCTGATAAAGGCGCTTGGCCTGCTGAAAGATGAAGAGTTGACAAAATTCATTTCGCCGGAAAGGCAGTTTGACGAAATCATCATCAACCTGCTGGAGTTTGTATCCATAAAAAATGAGGAAGAAGCCATTGATTACATTGCAAAAAAAATCGGCATTACCCAGTCAAAGGAAGTAAGGGTAGAAAGAATGAAGGAAATCCTGGACAAATATTTGCTGCCGCATCTTGGCATAAAGCCGGAAGACAGGATATCAAAAGCCTATAACCTGTGCAAAATGCTGAAAAAATACATTCTCGCCTCAAACAACGAGATCGGCATGGACGACAAGGACCATTATATGAATAAAAGGCTTAAGATGAGCGGCGATTTGCTTGCCGATTTGCTGAGGTTAAACTTGAAAGTCCTAATCGGGGACTTATTGTACAACTTCCAGAGGATTGTCAAAAGGGGAAAATTTCCAAGCATAAAAGTCATCATAAGGGACAAGCTGCTTACCCAGAGAATTTATTCCGCAATGGCAACAGGAGTCTGGGTTGGAGGCAGAAAGGGAATAAGCCAGAGAATCCAGCGCCTGAACTATCTTGAGACATTATCTCATTTGCAAAGGGTCGTAAGCCCGTTAAGCGCCTCGCAGGAAAATTTTGAAGCAAGGGAGCTTCATCCAACACATCTTGGAAGGCTTTGCCCGATTGAAACCCCTGAAGGTACAAACATAGGACTGAGAAAAAACCTTGCATTGCTCTGCACAATATCCAGCGCCTCAAACGAAGATGATATTTTAAAATCATTGAAAGGAATGGGTTTGAAAGGTATAAAATAAAAAAATTTCAATTATTTTTTAAAAAATATTAAAATTAAATGCGCTGGGAAATCCGCAGAAACAAAGTTTCTGAGGAACTTCAAAATTAAAAATTTTGAAGTGAAACTACAAAAACCCAATATTGAAAAAATTAAATCAAACAAAAAATGACAGAAGCGTACCTTAACAGCAAATTTGTAGGAAATATTGACAACCCTATAGAATTTGTGCAGAAGATAAGGGAAGAAAGAAGAAAAGGCGCAATCACGGAAAACCTCAATGTCTACTACAATGAAAAAACAGACGAGATCCAGCTTGAAAGCTCAAAGGGAAGGGCAAGAAGGCCTTTGATAATAGTCAAAGACGGCATTCCCTTATTGACAGAGCGGCATATAAAGCAGCTTGAAAAAAATGAAATCTCATGGTCTGATCTGGTAAGTCAGGGGGTAATTGAATATTTGGACGCTGCCGAAGAGGAAAATACCTTGGTTGCTTTTTTTGAAAGCGAATTGACGCCTGAGCACACTCATCTTGAAATAACGCCTTTGGCAATGCTTGGCTACTGCACATCGCTTGTCCCATACGGCAACTTCAACCAGTCAACAAGGCTTAATGCAGGCTCAAAAAACCAGAAGCAGGCTTTAGGATTTTATGCCTCCAACTTTGCTGTCAGAATGGACATGGATGTAAACCTGCTCCATTATCCTCAAAAGCCTGTTGTCAGTACCATAATAAATGATATTTCTGATTATGACAAGCATCCTGCAGGGCAGAACATAGTTGTTGCCATAATGAGCTACAAGGGATACAACATGGAAGATGCAATAATCCTAAACAAGGGTTCTATTGAAAGGGGACTTGGAAGATCAACTTATTACAGGCCAAGCGTTGCTGAGGAATTAAGGTATGCCGGCGGCTTGATTGACCAGATATGCATTCCCGATAAGGAGGTCAAAGGATACAAGACTGAAAAAGACTATAGGTTTTTGGAAGATGACGGAATTATTTATGCAGAAGCAAAGATAAAAGAAGGCGATGTTGTGATTGGAAAAACATCACCTCCAAGATTTTTAAGCTCAATGGAAGAATACAGCCTTGCGTCAAGCACAAGGAGGGAAAGCTCTGTAAACTTAAAGCATGGCGAAGAGGGTATTGTTGATTTTGTCATGCTGACTGAAAATGAGGAAGGAAACAAGCTGATACAGGTAAGATTAAGGGACGAAAGAGTGCCTGAAGTTGGGGACAAATTCACAAGCAGGCACGGCCAAAAGGGAGTTGTAGGATTGATTGTGCCTCAAGGAGACCTGCCATTTTCAGCATCTGGAATAGTTCCTGATTTGATATTTTCCCCGCATGGGATTCCGTCAAGGATGACGATATCACATTTAATAGAGATGATTGCCGGCAAAACAGGGGCTCTTGCAGGGCGCTACATAAACGGCACAGCATTTGACGCAGAGCCTGAAGAAAGATTAAGAAAGGAATTGCTTTCATTAGGCTTCAGGGAAAGCGGCGTTGAGACAATGTACAACGGACAGACAGGCGAGCAGTACCATGCAAAGATATTCATCGGCAACATGTATTATCTGAAATTAAAGCATATGGTTGCAAACAAAATTCATTCAAGAGCCCGCGGCCCAATACAGCTTTTGACAAGGCAGCCAACAGAAGGACGTGCAAAAGAAGGCGGTTTAAGGCTTGGAGAAATGGAAAAGGACACTTTTGTTGCGCATGGCGCATCATTATTGCTCAAGGAAAGGTTTGACAGCGACAGGACAATTGTGCCTGTATGCGAAAGCTGCGGAATCATTGCAATAAAGGACAACTACAAAAATAAGTCATACTGCCCGGTTTGCGGGGAAAATGTCGAGATTAATGATATAGAAATAAGCTACGCTTTCAAATTAATGCTTGATGAGTTCAAATCATTGGGAATTTACCCGAAACTGCAGCTGGAGAGCAAATATTAGATCTTAAACTTACAAAATAAATAAAATTTTAAAAAAATGTCGAAAACATTTAAACAACCGGAAAATGGACAATATTATTTAGGAAAAGTTAGAAGCATCCAATCCAATCAATTAAGAGTTTCAGTTTTTGTTGGTCCATCGGATAAATTAGAAGAACATATGTTTGATGTAGGCAAAGCACATTTTCCTGCTCAAGTTAAGGTTGATGATACATTCAAGTATTTTCCTAATGGAATGGTTGAAGTAGTCCAACCTCAAGAGCTATCAGAACTTGAATCCAGAACATTATTTGCTGAAGTCGAAGCTCAATTACCACAAGACGAGTTTTAATTTTACAATTCAATAATAAAAAAATCAATAAAACTTACAAAATAAAAAATAATTCAAAAAACAAAACAAAAAAATGTCAAATATAATCTCAGAATATGAAGACAAACTTCCGATTAAGATAATTGAAGAAATAAAAAATAACCTGCCCAAAGGAATAAGCGATGCCAAATTAAAGAAGGTAATGGAAGCAATTCATGAGGAATACAGGACTGCGAAGGTGCATCCAGGGGAATCGGTTGGGATGATAGCCGCAGAATCAATAGGAGAGCCCGGCACCCAAATGACATTGAATACATTCCATTTTGCAGGAGTTGCGGAAATGAACGTCACCTTGGGCTTGCCGAGAATAATTGAAATATTGGATGGAAGGAAAGAGCTTGAAAACCCAATGATGGAAATCTACTTGAAAAAGCCTTATGCCAGCGGAAAAAAGATTGAGGAACTTAGGCATCTTGCGCTCCAGATAAGGGAGACAAGATTGAGGGACATTTCAACTGAATTTTCAATTAATATTGCTGATTTTACTATTGAGGTAAAGCTGGATAAGGATAAAATGAAAGAGATAGACCTGACAAACGGCAAGGTCATGGATGCAATCCTGAAGCAATTGAAAGGCTACAACATAAAAGACAACAAGGATTCTCTGATGCTGAAGGCAAGAACAAAGGAAGATGTTTTTAACGATGCATACAAGACAAAAGAAAAAATAAAGAATATCACTGTAAAAGGCATAAAGGGAATTTCACAAGTCTTGCCTGTTAAAAGGGAAGATGAGTTTGTGATAATAACAGCCGGCTCAAATCTTGCTGATGTGCTTCAGCTTGAGGAAATTGACGCATACAGGACAACAACTAACAATATATTCGAGATCGAGCAGGTGCTTGGCATCGAGGCAGCTCGTCAATCAATTATAAATGAAATTTTCAAGGTCATAGAAAGCCAGGGGCTGAATGTTGATGTAAGGCATATCATGCTTGTTGCAGATACAATGTGCGTAAGCGGCACTTTAAAAGGAATAACAAGATATGGAGTTGTAAGCGAAAAATCAAGCGTTTTGGCAAGGGCATCGTTTGAAACCCCGATAAAGCACATCATAAACGCTGCGCTTGTCGGCGAGGTTGACAACCTCAACTCTGTTGTTGAGAATGTAATGGTAAACCAGCCTGTTCCAATCGGCACAGGATTGCCGAGCCTTGCTGTAAAATCTCCGCAAAAAGCAAAGGAGAAGTAAATGTTTTTTAAAAAATATTTTTTTTATAATGCGCTGGGAAAGAAAAAACAAAATCAACAAAAAACATCAAATTCACATTAATCAAAACTTAACAAAACCCAATATTGAAAAATAAAAAATTCAATAACTCAAAAATCATTAACGATTGAACATTACTAAAATCCAATAAAAAAGAATCAAAAAATTAAACAAAAAATGGCAGAAGAAGAAACAGAACAAAAAGCAGAGCAGGAGCTTGAAGTTGTCAAACAGGCCATAGAAGGCAAGAAAGAAAAAACAGAAAGGATAGAGCAGGAAGAGCAGTACATATACAAGCAAGTCAAGAGCATCACTTTTTCTGTTTTAAGCCCTAAGATGATTAAAAAGATGGCTTCTGCGAAAATCGTGACGCCGGAGCTTTATGACAAGGAGGGCTATCCTGTTGATGGAGGCCTGATGGACATAAGATTGGGAGTCATAGACCCGGGATTAAGGTGCAAGACCTGCGGCTCAAAGCTGAAGGAATGCATAGGGCACTTTGGCTACATTGAGCTTGCAAGGTCGATTATTCATGTCAAGTTTGTCAATATAGTTATGACAATCCTGAAATGCACTTGCAGGGAATGCGGCAGGGTTTTGATTCCGGACAACAAGATAAGCAAGACCAAGGAGCTTCTTGACCAGGTTGAAAAAGAAAGCGGCATAGAGGAGCGAAGGCAGAAAGTCAAGGAAATAATAGCTGCATTGAAGACTGTGAACAAATGCCCCCATTGCAAGTCAAAGCAGAAAAAAATAAGCATGGAAAAGCCAACAACCTTTTTAGAGGACGAGAAAAGGATAAGCCCGATAGAAATAAGGGCAAGACTTGAAAAAATTCCGGACAGCGACTGCGAAATATTCGGATTGAAGGTTCCTCATGTAAGGCCTGAATGGATGATATTGACAGTTCTTGCAATTCCTCCTGTAACAATGAGGCCAAGCATAACTCTGGAAAGCGGGGAAAGAAGCGAGGATGACTTAACGCACAAGATGGGAGATATTGTGAGGATAAACCAAAGGCTGTTTGAAAACATAAATGCAGGCGCCCCTGAAATAATTGTTGAGGACTTGTGGGATTTGCTGCAGTACCATGTAACAACATTTTTTGACAATAATATTGCGCAGCTTCCGCCAGCAAGGCACAGAAGCGGCCAGCCGCTAAAGACACTGACTGAAAGGATAAAGAGCAAGGAAGGCAGGATTCGCCATAATCTTGCAGGCAAAAGGACAAACTTTTGTTCCAGGACAGTCATAAGCCCCGACCCTATGCTTGAGCTTTTTGAGGTAGGAGTTCCATTTATCATTGCAACAAAGCTTACAGTCCCTGAAAGGGCAAACGAATGGAACATACAATATCTGAAAACGTTTGTTGAAAAAGGACCTGACAAGTACCCCGGAGCCAATTATATAATAAGGCCTGATGGCAAGAAGAAAAAAATCACAGAAGAGACAAAAGAAGCATCTTTGGAGGAGTTGCAGCCGGGCTATATTGTCGAAAGGCATCTTATGGATGGAGACATTGCAATATTCAACAGGCAGCCAAGTTTGCACAGGATGAGCATGATGTGCCATCGAATTAAAATATTGCCTGGAAAGACTTTGAGATTAAACCCTGCTGTGTGCACTCCCTATAATGCTGATTTTGACGGTGATGAAATGAATTTACATATCCCGCAGACAGAAGAGGCAAGGGCAGAGGCTGAAATCCTAATGGAGGTGCAGACGCAGCTTGTATCATTGAGATATGGGTTAAGCTTGATTGGATGCACCCAGGATGCAATATCCGGCAACTATCTTTTGACAAAAGAGAACTCTGTGAAAAGAGAAGATGCCATTGACTTGCTGTCAGCAGTTGGAGTAACTGATTTTTCAAAGCTGTCAAGAAAGTCTGTTGTGACGGGCAAGGAAGTCTTCAGCGTTTTATTGCCTGATAATTTTAATTACAGCGGGCATTCAAGATTATGCGACAGGTCAAAGGACAAATGCGACAAGGACAGCCATGTAGTAATAGGGGAAGGCAAGCTTATTGCAGGAGTCATGGACAGGAACTCGCTTGGAGAAGAATCCGGACTGATGCTGAGGAATATCCACCAAAAATATGGAAAAGACTATAGCATTGACCTGCTTGGAAAGATTTTCAGGCTTGGCATAGAGTATTTATTAAGGACGGGATTTACATCAGCATTGTCAGACACGGATCTTCCTGAGCCTGCAAAAATGAAGATAAGGGAAGACCTCGACACAGCGAAAAAAGACGTGGATAATTTAATTGCGAATTTTAAGGAAGGCAAGCTGGAGGCATTCCCCGGAAAGACATTACAGGAAACATTGGAGCTTAGAATACTCGAAGTTTTGAACAAAGCAAGGAACGAGACTGGAAGGACAGTTGCAAATTATGCCGACAAAAGAACCCACACAATGATAATGGCAGATTCTGGTGCAAGGGGAAATCTGCTGAACCTGGCGCAAATGGCTGCCTGCGTAGGCCAGCAGGCTATGAGAGGCAAAAGGATAGAGAAGGGATTTGACAAGAGGACATTGTCAAATTTCAAAAAAGGCGACTTAAGCCCTGAAGCGCATGGATTCATCAGCAACGGATTCAAAAATGGATTGACTCCGGCAGAATTTTTCTTTGGCTCAATGACAGGCCGTGATTCACTGATGGACACTGCATTAAGAACGCCAAAAAGCGGCTATTTGTACAGAAGGCTTGCAAACGCAATGCAGGACTTAAAGGTGGAGTATGACAATACTGTACGGGATGCTTCCAGGAAAATAATCCAGTTTGAATACGGGGAAGACGGGATTGACGTTTCAAAGTCAGAAAACGGGGTTATTAATGTTAAGAGGATCATAAGCACGACTTAAAGATAACTCAATAACGAAAAACGCATTAACTAAACTTTAATAAAAAATAATCAAAAAATAAAAACTCAAAATAAAAATGGCAAAAAAAATCAATGCAGCTGAAATCAAGAAAATGCTCAAGGCAGGCAATGTGCTGGTCGGAACTGAAAGAACCATAAAAAACCTGAAGCTAGGCAGAGTGCAGAAGGTATTGGTAAGCTCAAACTGTCCTGCTGGCGTTGAAAAGGACATCAACTATTACGCTGGATTGAGCGGCGCGGAGTTCCATAAGCTCGACTACCCTAACGATGAATTAAGCGTCATATGCAAGAAGCCTTTTTCTATCTCTGTTTTGGCGCTGCTTAAGCAACAAAATTCCACAAATGTAAGGTGAATGTAAAGTGGAATTTTGTGTGTTCAAAAACCCTAATGATTTGTGGAATTTTGAGGTGTCCAAAACCACTGGATTTTTTAGTTTAATTAACACTCCATCAATCTTTGATTGGTGGTTTTTGACAGGTGCAAGTAAGTGAGCAAGCTCAAGTATGATTCTGATTCAATGAAGCTGATAACGCTTTTTGAGTCCATGACGGGCGCAAAAGTAAAGGACTGCATTACCAATGAAAAGATTATATTCATAATCGGGGAAAATGACATGGGCAAAGCCATCGGTAAAAACGGCGCCAACATAAAGAGAATGGAAAACAAGCTGAGAAAGAAGGTAAAGCTTGTTGAGTTCAGCAGTGATGTCCTGCAGTTTGTGAAGAATATTGTTTACCCTGCGGAAATCCTTGATGTAAGGCAGGAAAATGAAGGCATAATAATACATGCAAAAGACACCCATGCAAGGGCAATGCTCATAGGAAGGGAAAGGAAGAATATAAACCACTTAAGCGGCATTGTAAGAAGACATTTTGATATCAAGGAGATAAAAGTGGAGTGATTTTTAAAATTAAATAAATATTAGAAATTGTTATTAGGGTTTAAAGATATGATATTCAAAAAACAAATTCTATACCATCATATGAGACAATAATACTTTTAGGTAACTTATTTTGTAATTTCTCATGTGATTTTTCGGTTAAATGTGATATGCTGTGAAAAACGGTCTTTTTAGGTTTAAGTAATTTAATTAAAGCAAAAATATCCTTTCCATGTAAATGGTCTTTATCAGTTAATATCATTTTTTGAAAAAATTTCTTAGGAAAAGATTCAGAAAATAAAAAAGTTCCATCAACAATGAGTAAATCCGCATTTGTACATAATTTTAAAGATTTGGCTGGTAACTTATAATAATCGGGCAGAAAAACTACTTTTTTTTTATTTTTTTCTAAAATATACCCAAAAGTACTATTTAATTCATCTTCCTTTAAATTCTTATCTTTTGTATACATATGGTAGACTGGTATAGCGGTGATTATAATACCGTACAAACTAAATGATTCAAATGGTTTGTGGATTATTATCTTTTTGCTGATATGATTAAAGTTTTTATTCAACCATTTAGATGTATCTTTGGAACAATGAAGACAAATTTTTCTCCTCAAGACTAATTCTGACCATGCATGCAAGTCCATAAGTCCGTACATATGGTCAAAATGCCAATGGCTTATAAGAAAATTCCTAATTGCAGGTAAATTAAATTTGGCAGATTGTAATCGAATATCTGGACTTATTTCTATCAGAAATTTTCCTTTATCACCCTCAACCAAAATCTCGGGTCTGGTCCTATGATCTTTTGAATTAGGATATTCTTTTGCTAATTCACATACTTTACATTTGCAAAATGGCGCAGGAATCCCTTCCCAAGCTCCAGAACCTAGTATTCTAATCTTCATATTTAACATACAATCCCTATAAGGTTAAAAACTTTTTCATTTTATTTTTACGATGAAAATTTGTCTATAATGTAAGAAGCTTGTCTAATGTTAATTCACGAAGGTCACTTATTGTTGTATCACTTAAATACAAATGAGATTTATTATAGTTTGTTTTTAATCCTATACCTTTTAAGCAGGCTCTTTTTGCTGACAAAAATCCATTGTAGGAATCCTCAACAGCAACTGCATTAGGTGCAGTAATTCCCATTTTTTGCATAGTTACTAAATATATTTCTGGGTGTGGTTTTGGATGTAATATGTTGTCTCCACTCATTATAACTTCAAAGTATGGACTAAGACTAAATCTGTTTACAACAATATCAACAAACTTTCTTGGTGTCGATGACGCTAAAGCTATTTTTAGATTATTCGCTCTTAAATTTTGAACTGTTTCATGGAAGCCATTTGTCAAAGAAACTTGATTATTATACACATCCTCACTCAGTAACCAATATTGTGTCAGAAATTCTCTTAATTCTGCTTTTACACCACCATGTGTTTTTAAGAAATTGTAAACATTTTCAGGAGATGAACCTCTGATCTGATTTTCGTAACCTTCTTTCCATTCCAATGCCCTAGACTTTAAGAAGGGTAACTCTACCGATTCTGAGAAAGACTCAGTGTCTATAATTACTCCATCCATATCAAATATAACAGCTTCTATCATTTTGGATAATCTAATTACTACTTATGCTTTTAATTTTTACACCTTTAACATATTTTTTCCAATATTGCAATATAAGATGATGAATTACACCTGTAAACAGTGCCTAATCTCCATCCTGTTCCGTCTATTACCTCTCTCATCTCCTGTTCCGATACTAACAAATAATCAAACCAGTTTGAAGCATATTGTTTAAATCTCACTCGAATTCTTAGTTGACCTGACATCCTCCCTTTCATAATATTTAATTTATGATATTCTTTATGGATTTCTTCATTAGTTGTGTGTGGATCGGTACTGTCAGCTATGATAACAGAGCTTTCATTTGTCATTCTGTAAAATAAATCTAAACCATTTTTCACTCTATCTCTACTTCCAAATAAACCAAAGTTATTCCACATCATTAATATAGTATCAAATTTCTCATCAAGTTTATCAATGTCAAACAAATCCAGAACTTTCGCTTTTAATCCCCTAAGTCTACATACTTCTACTGCTAAAGGAGAATTATCAATCCCCAATACATTAAATCCATTTTTTCGCAAATATGACAAAAATCTTCCACTACCACATCCTACATCGAGAATTTTTCCTTTCGCATGTTTTATGGCTTGTTTCTCGTTTTCAGGCCACTGACTATAATCAAGAAAGTATCTTGCAGGACCTTCGGACAAGCCTATAACACCGTCTTCTCTTTCTAAAATCTCATAACTTTCAAATCCTCGGTAATGTGCAATCAATAATTGTCCTACTGCGTCTTTTGAACTCTCCATTTTAGTTAATAGATTATTTTGTACGACCTACCTTTTCAGCTGATAAAATATGTAAAAATCCCATACCCATATTAGCTAGCATTCTTTCTATTCCAGAAGTTCTTGCATAGAAATTCTGACTAAATCCAGGCGGCCATACAATAGGGAAATTGTATGATTGTATGCCTGAGAGTCCTGCTTCTAATGTTATATTTCTAATTTTTTTCGGTCTATAATATCTTTCAGTTGTAAGACTATGGCCAGTAAGTCTTAGATATACAGAAGCAATACTCAACAAATTCGGCCAAGCTACCAGTACCTTTCCTCCTGGTTTTGAAACCCTTCGCATATTTTGAAGAATTCTAAAGATATCTTCTTCTGAATAATGCTCTATGACGCCGGAATTAAATGTAAAATAAAATAAATCTGACTCAAGTTTAGAATCTAACACATTATCTTTTATAAATGAACCTTTTTTTGATCCTCCTGGCATACTTAACAAAAATTCGGCATACAACAATGCATTTGGACTGCCATCAACAAAATAAAGTCTCTCAAATAAATCTCGCGCGTAAATAAGATGAGTCCCGCTACCACATCCAAATTCACATGCCGAATAAGCAGGCCCTGTTACTTTATTGACTACTCCATTAAATGCTCTGTAATACCTTATGTTATCAGGATCGGTAAAATTTGACACATCTCTTCTACCTAGTAGGTCTTTCCACTTTTCATCCCAACATACTATTTCTAATTGATCTGGATTCATTTTTAAGACTAAAATTTTTACTTATTTATAGGACATTTATAATCCTAATATCAATCTGTCCATGGATTTTTGAAATGCAATATGTCTGTCCGATGAAGGTGGGACTACGGTTAAAGGACTAATAAAACTATCAAGTTCAACATAGGAACTGTGCGACAAATAAAAATCAGCACTAGGTAATTCTCGAAGTAGATTTGTCACGGCTTTAATTCTATCTTGTTGTGTTAATGCCGACTTATACTTTCTCCAAAAGTTGGGGCTCATTTGTTGCATAAAGTTTAAACTCTCAGCAAAGCTATATATCTCCTGTCCATGAAGTTTTGCATAAAACAATCCAATGAAGTAGTATGTCTCCATTACAATGGCTTCAGCTAATTCTGGATTTGAACTTTGATAAGATTTTGCCTTGCCAGTATTCCAAATAAAGTTATACCAAATAGACTGTCTTTCGAGCTCACCTGTTTGATGATGAAGCGTATTCCTAATATATTTTCCTAACTGCTCTACCAGACGTTCATTTCGAGAAAATAGAGGCAAAGCATTTCTTAAAAGAACACTTAATAATCTCACATCAAATTCGTTTTCTCTAAGTATAGTTCCATATTCATATAGCATAACATCCAACCTTTTTTGACCAACTTTATAATGAACAACCTGCACATTTCCTTTATTGTATCCGTTTGTAATGAGGAATATATCAAAATCAGAATAACTTCTAGCTGTGCCTTGGGAACGTGAACCACATAAGAGTGCTGCAACTATTTTTTGTTCGGCTTGTAATCTTCCCATTAACCCTTTAAATTCTGGCGAAAGTTTTTCCTCCAAACTTTCTACAGCTTGTTTGTTAATCATATTATTATTTGTTTATGCATTTTTCCTACCTAGAAATTCTTCTCTTCTTTGTTCCAACCAGTCCATTAAATTTCTGTTATCTCCAATTTGTAACAATGGTGACATTGGGTATAGTTTTAATGTTGAAATGCTTATGCCACTTGCACTTTTCTTGTAATCATTCGAACAACTAATGTGCCATCCACCATTTTCAGAACATAAAGACCGTAAATATTTCTGAAACTCTTTTTGAAGTTGATTACTCTTTTTTGTGATGTGTTCTGGTGCATGAGTTAATAGGTCTTCCATGGTAATTTTTGAGTTATTATCTCTAACTAAAAACATTGTGCACCATCCTAAGGCATAAGGGTTGCAATTATAAAATCCTTCAGAACTTTCTATGCGCATTCTCATATCCTCTGCACCTTCCACGAGGCCAGCAATTATTTTTTGGTAACCTGATATACCCAATGCTGCTAAAGTTACATATGTTGTGACAGGACCTACTGTACTTCGTGATGTTTCTAGGGTATACTTACCAGGAGAATAACTCCCCAATTGAAATGCTTGATGATGAGCATGTTCTGTACCTTTTCCTAAAACTTTCCAATCATCCTTATTTCTAAGCATGAAAAGGCTGGATGTTATAGGGCAAAATCCTGTTTTGTGGAAATCTATACCGAATGAATCTGCATACCGTAGTTCAATAATTCTATCACGGGCTTGCCTTACTTTAGTCAAAGTTCTCTCAGAAATTCTTAATGGATTAGCATCAAAGTTATAATTTTTAAAGAATAAATAAACCCAGCCTATAACTGCGTCAGTATGTATGTGTGGAGTATATTGTAGCTTATGACGTGCAACTAATTCTGTTATGCCTTCTTTCACTTCTTTAATAGGATCTATGCTCCAATCGTACGTTGTTCCTCCGCTTAATGTAACACATCCAATAACTTTGCTTTGTTTAATTAATGCATCTAAAGTACTAATTATATCAGTTGCTCTAAGTCTTCCACTTTCGTCTGCTCGTATTTGAATATTGTTATTTATTCCAACTCCCAACCAGTCAGCAATAGTTCTATGTGATGAATGACACTGGTCACTATCGACTGTAACTACATTATGAACTCCTCTTTCAGATGTATGCCTATCTGCTTTATTTATACCTATTTTAACACCATATATATTTGTTCCAGTACCACCAAAAGTAAATACTCCTGATGGAGAATTGCTATCCCAGCCTGCCAATTCACCAAAACATTTTACGATATCTAATTCTAGCTGTGAGAGATTGCCTGAACCCATATCAGAAACTAAGGTTTGGTTCATCACATGTGCTAAAGCTGCTGCTGCGATTGCAGGATTACACACGGGCGGAGTTATATTAAAGTGAGTTCTAGGCGATCTCCAATTTACTAAATCCGTAAAATATACTGAGAGGCCTGAGAACACTTGATCCAGTGATCTGGGGTAGTGATCAAATATATTATCTGACTCTACAGGTTTTTTCTTTGTTAATGGTCCCTTGCCGAGCAATGGAGATATGTATTTACTAAGCATGTTCAAATATTCCACTATTTGTGAAACATTCAAAGAATCGCTTGCTCCAAACAAATCCACTACTTCTTTGTCTATCATCTTTTTACCCCTTCTATATGTATATAACCAGCACTCATTTTAACTTTTTGTTCTTGTATGTGACGGTGTAGTCCATTGCTTATGATAAGATAAATGATTGGCAATTCCAGTCTGTCATTAAAGAATCCCTTTAAATGGAAATTCAAGTTAACTTCAAGAGCCTTTTCTAAAGAAGGATACTCAACAAAACCACCTACATTTCTCCATTGATAGTCTACTCCGCTACTGTCTAAAACTTTTTTCAATATAATTTCGCTTGGTGTAGGTCTTGGTGGCATAAATGCACTGCAATAAGCCCCTATAATTGGCCTATATATCAGCTGTTCTTCAGTATCACTTCTTACATGAAAGAATAAAAATTGTGTACCTTGAGTTAAATTGTCAAAAAGTGTTCTTAGATTTCTTTCTGCTTTTTGGGTAGCGCTTTGTGGGTCTAAAGCCAATAAATTTCCATGCTGGTCTACTGTTATGAATTCGTCATTTGTACCATAAAATATTCCCCAAAATGAAAAAATTAAATCATACTCATGGAGTCTATTTTCACGAGCTAATTTATTGGTAAATTCAAACATATCTCCTCGATAAAACCGAACATTAGTAAGATTCTTTACAGTTTGAGCGCTACTTATCATCGAAGGGCTTAGATCTACAGCATCCAGTTCGTTTGCATATTTGGCAACTATACGTGTGCCTCTTCCATTTCCACATGCAAGTTCCAATACCCTTTTAAATTTTTGTGAGCCGCTATTTGTCTCAGCTAAAAACCACTCCTCCAATTTTTCTGTGTCTTCAACGCCTTCGAATAGGTATCGCGGTAAAATATATTGATAATACTGGGCGTCACTATATTCGACTACAGTTTCATCTTTAATTCTTATCATTTTTCTTCTTAACCAAGGATGTTTTCTGTACAGTTCTTCAGTTGCTTGTTGGACTAATTTTTCAAAAGGTTCTATTTGCATTATTCCACCTTATTCCATAACTACTCTATAGTAAGGATTATATTTATTTAAATCTTTGCTCTTTATTAATCTGTGCGTAACCCCAAACTTTTGTATTTTATAAATAACTCTATTGCCTTTTAATTTATGGATAACACAAAGCCTTGTCATACAAACCTTTAAAAATCGCTTAAAAATACCAAGCTAATATGTCAAATAAATCACGCGGGTTGAATGCAGGCAAGAAGCTGAAATCAAGAAGAAGCGATGGCAGATGGCACTATAGGCCATATATACAAAGAATATTGAGATTAAAGGAACGCTCTGACCCATTGGGAGGCGCTTCACAGGCACGGGGAATTGTCTTGGAAAAAGTGCAATTAGAGGCAAAGCAGCCGAACTCCGGTATGAGAAAATGCGTCAGGGTTCAGCTTATAAAAAATGGCAAGCAAGTAACGGCTTTCTGCCCTAGAGACGGCGCAACAAAGATGATTGACGAGCACGATGAAGTAATCATAGAGTGCATCGGAGGCGCAATGGGCAAAAGCAAAGGCGACATTCCCGGAGTCAGATGGCAGGTCATAAAGGTAAATGACCAAAGCCTTGATGCTTTATTGAAGGGAAGGATAGAAAAAGCAAGGAAGTAAATTAAATATACCTCAATAAAAATCAAATTAAAAATAATAAAAAAATAAAAACAACAAAATGTCAGAAATAAAAGCTTTTAACAGGTGGAGCCTGGAAGGAATCAAGGTTGACGACCTTGGATTGCAGTCTTATATTACTTTGAAGCCCAGGATTGTGCCAAGGACAGGTGCAAGGTATGCAGGCAACAGGTTCTACAAGAGCAGGGTGTTTATTGTTGAGCGCCTGATAAACAAGCTGATGGTGCCCGGCCATAAAAGCAAGAAGCATTACAAGACAAGCGGCCATATCACAGGAAAAGCGCAGACAGCCTATGACATTGTTGAAGAGGCATTCAAGCATATTGAAAAAACAACAAAGGAAAACCCAATCAAGGTTTTTGTAAAGGCTTTGGAGAATGCAGCCCAAAGGGAGGAGATAATCACAATTGAATATGGAGGAGCCCGCTATCCAAAAGCACTTGAATGCTCGCCTCAAAGAAGGGTGGACTTGGTGCTCAAGCACATGACCCAAGGGGCATACCACAGGACTTTCAACACAAAGAAGTCAATTGTCAATAGTCTTGCTGAAGAGATAATGGGAGCTTACAGGATGAGCAATGCATCACATGCAATAGCAAAAAAGATGGAGATAGAAAGGCAAAGCGATAGTTCTAGGTAATCAGAAAGGTTTTTATAAACCACCAATTCTGTTGTAGGAAAAAGAGGTGCAGGTGTGGACAATAAAGATAATTTTAGAAATTTTACAATACTCGATGAAAAACTTTTGAGTTATATAAAAAGGGAGGTTGATAGAGGGCATAGTTTAGAAGAAATAAGGATGGTTCTTGTCAAATCTGGTTGGCATCCAGAAAAAGTAGACAATCACATAAAACATCTTTCGAAAAATAAAAATAAAATTGTATTTATATCCTCTTTTTTTGCAATTTTGGTACTTATTGTTTTATTTTTTTATATAATCAGAAGCATTAGTGTCAAATCAGAAATTTCTAAATTGATTTTGGAAGCAGATATTTTATGCAGAGAAAATGACTATGATAAATCTATTGAATTATTTAATGAATACTTATTGAACAACAAACCTAGTTCAGAAATATACACCTATCTGGGGTTATGTTTTGCAAGGAGAAATCAGAATACAGATGCAATCTTATATCTTAATAAAGCTATAGACTTAGATCCAAGTAATTCGCATCTTTATTATAAGCTTGCACAATTACAATGCAAAATAAAAGATTTTAATGCTGCAAAAATAAACTTTAATAAAGCTATGGAATTGAACCCAAAGAATTTATTATTTTCTCAAAAAAAAGCGTGTATTATGAATAAAACCATTTGAATGAGATGAGGAAAGATTATTTTGCTAAACAAAAGGTATAATCTCGGCAAAGGGAAAAAATTCAGTGTATACTTTTCAGGATTTGCGCTTTTTTTACTATCTGTTTCCCTGCTAATGCTAGAAATAATGTTCACGCGAGTTTCTAAAGTCTCGTTTGGGAGTGATTTCCAGTTTATACTGATATCTTCAGCAATTCTCAGCATAGGTTTAGGCGGTATATTTGTTTATTTTTTTTATGAATCACTCATATCAAGAAATAATTATGACAAGACACTCCAAATTTCTATAATCTTATATCTATTCCTGCTTTTAACGCCTTTTTTTGCTTTGCACTACCTAATCAATTCCCAACTTCTGGCCAAAATTTTGTTTTTCACTTTGACTTTTTTTGTTTATTTAGTTTGGGGCGTTTGCGCAGGCATAATCTTCACAGTTTATGTTAAAAGAATCCACTTAATCTATTTTTTTAGCATGGCCGGGTCTGCGATTGGGGTTTTTCTTGCAATATTTTTGCTTGATATTTTTGGTATGGAAAAAACAATCATATTGGTATTTGCTCTTTCATTTCTGCCCCTATTGTTAATTAATTTTGATAAAAAACCAGATGCAAAATATTTATTGTTCTTGGCTGGACTCTTTATAGCATTTTTGGTGGCACTATCTTATTTTCTGCCGGCATTCAGCATAGTGTGCCCAAATCAAACAAAGCCAATATTTTCTGAGACAAACTCTTTTTCACAAATTGATACATATCAACTGCAGCATGGTATACCCTACTTTAGTACAGGGTTTGGGCAATTACCGCAGGATGTAAATATTTATGAAATGAAGATTGATTGCATAGGTACAACTACTTTTGTTGAGTTCAAACCAAAAAAAATGGAATTTCTTGAAGGATCCTTAAAGTATCTCCCTTACACTATAAAAAACTATACAAATTCTCTCATTATTGGCTCTGGCGCCGGTTTGGAAGTTGTTATGTCTGTCCATGCCGGGAATGGCAAAGTAACGGCAGTGGAGATAAACCCTTTGATAATAAACAGGGCCCAAGAATTGGCGAAAGACAATCGCTCGCTAAATATTTATAATCACAATTCCGTTAAACTTTCAATAGAAGAAGCGAGAAGTTTTCTTTTAAAATCACCAGATAAATACGATTTAATATACCTATCTAGTTCTAAAAGGTATGGTGGTGCAGGATTGTCATCTTACGCATTTCTGGAGAACTATCTTTACACTAAAGAAGCTTTGAAATCGTATTTTGACCACCTTGATGAAGATGGATTGTTTGCTGTGGCAGATATAAACTGGTTCATTATGCGATATATGGAAAACTGGGTTTTGGTGATGGATAAACTGGGAATAGGATTCAAAAATAACGTGATATTGGTAAAAGGGGATAAATATTCATTAGTAATCTTCAAAAAAATTGAATTTACTGATGAAGAAATCAAAAAAATAAATGAGAATTCACAAAAAATCGGGTTAACAACCTTGCTTTTGAGACCTGAGAATTTAAGGAAATTTAAATTAAATAGAATAGACATTACAGACAATCATCCCTTCTACTGGAATACTTATTCTGTTTATAGTCAAGATTATAATGTAAACCAAGATACCGATTTGACATTTAAAAATATGCAATTTATTTCCATCAAATATCTTTTTATATTGTTTTTTATAATAGCCGCAGCATTGATTGTGGCTTTTGCAGTTCCTTTTTTATTATACAAAAATGAGTATAGAAGTGATTTATTAAAATACCTGTTTTATTTCTTTTTTATAGGTGTTGGTTTTATTATGATAGAACTGGTGCTCATTCACAAATTTACTATTTTTGTAGAAAACCCCGTTTATGCGCTCTCTGTTGTATTGTCCACAATACTGCTTTTTAGCGGAATTGGCAGCTATTTTGCTTCAAAGCTTTACAACAAATCTAAATTTTTGGTTTATTGCGCAGCGGCGATTTTGGTGGTTATAATGGCGCTTTACATACCATTTTTGGTTTACATCTTCGCCAAGTTTTCTCATTTTAGCTTGCCATTCAAAATATTATTGTCAATTGTATTTATTGCATTACCCTCTTTCTTCATGGGAATGTTTTTTCCATTTGGTTTGGAGAGAGTTGGAAAGTTTTCAAACAGGTGGGTTCCATGGATGTGGGGCATAAACGGGATTGCATCAACATTTGGCGGAGTGCTGTCCATGATAGTGTCGCTGATTTGGGGCTTCAATGCAGCCTTAATAACAGGCGCTATATGCTATATTTTTGCTGTAATCGCACTAAAAAAGTAGAAATAACTAATTATATAAAATTTAAAAATGGAGAAAAAAAACAAGCTTATTTTGCTATCTCTTATATTTTTTTTAATTCTTTTTTTATTGCACTTTTCAATAAACTACAATACAAAAAACAGAAATGACCTGCAGGCATATTTAAATAAATTTAAAGTTTCCTGGAAAGGGACAGAAAATTTCATTGTAAACGTTTCACTTATTCAACAAACGGAAAACGAAAATAAATTAATGGCGATAAATGAAAATAAAATAATAAGGTTGGAAATTCTGACTAAAATAGACGAAAAAACTGCTGAAGATTATATCAGAAATAAAAAATACATCACGGACTCTTTATTTTTGAGTATAGCTGCCCCCTATCCGGATTTTATTACGAATACCTTGGAGTGCCCTGAGCGATTCAAACCCGAAGTTAAGCAAACAAAGATTGATGATTTTGAAACAACTTACTATGAAATTTTTGCCACAGACAGATTGATATATGGGGCTTGCGCTGAAGATTTGATAAAATATAAGGCAATTTTAACGTGGATTTATTGTGAGAAGGGCAAAAGCTTGTTTCAAGTGGAGTTGTTTATGCCAAAGGACGAATTTAAAGAAGATTATATTAACTTCATCAAATCCTTTGAATGTAAAAAATAATAATTTGTTTTGATGTTTTATTTCAAAATTTGCTCTAAAACTTTGCCTTGCACATAATCAGGTATGCTGATATTCATGAGCATGAGCAATGTTGGCATCTGGTCTACGTGGTTGATGTCAATATTTAATTTGTACCCTTTCTTCACTCCCGGCCCCATAATCACAAATGGGGTCTGCATGCCGTTAGTTTTTGGGTCATAAGCCTGCTTATTGCCGGAGGTTAAAGAGTCGTAGAACACTGCCAGCTTGGGATTCACCCCTTCGCTAAATCCATATCCTATCGCGACTTCAAATACCAAATCCCCTATTCTGTCTGTTGGCAATTCTGTAAACTTTGGCGTGTCTTCCCAAGTCATCACCTTAGCAAGCGGTTTCGTCCCGTCGCTGTCTTGAAGAGATACTAGTGATTCTATCACTTCGCTTCTTAATTGCTCGTAGGCTTTGCCCGAGGCTCTTTTGTAAGGACCCGCAAGCCCATTTGGATTTATATAAATATTGTTGGTTTGCAGGTAAATAACTTGGGTATTGTTCCAATCAATTTTAGTTTCACCGGTTTCCGGATTAATTGAATATTTGAGCCATCTCTTGCTTGCAAAGAGATTATTTAAGGCCATTACTCTTCTCTGAAGGATAATCCCATGGTCAGAGCTCAGTACAAATATAGTGTTGCCGTCATCGTGCTTGAGTGCCTCGCCAATAATTGCATCCAGCCCCTGGTACATTTTTAGGACATCGCCCATCGCGTCTGTGCTTTTATCTTTGGAATAATCCGGGCTTTGCGGGTCAATATACCTCATCCACCATCTGCTTGTGAGCATCTGGTTCGGGGTATAAATGTCCTGCAGGAAAACGTCGGGATGATAACGGTTAAAAATAAAATCAGCGGCGTTTTTATGGTAATCCAAAGACATTTGGGCCTCGTCTAAAAAAGCTTGCTTGTCTTCCGGCTCATAGATAAGCTGGGGCGGAAAATTGTCAACAAAATCAACCATAGGCCCAAGTTCATCAGTCATTTCCTTTGCCACAGACTCTGGCTCAGTAACGAATTTGTTCAAATTATTGTATAACACCCTGATTCTAAATGTTCCATCATTCCAAACCTTTATTACCTTCATCTTAATATTTGATGCATAAGGTTGACCATTGTAGCTAAGATTTACCTGTATCCAGTCAGTCCAAACCCCTTGATTACTTATGGAGAATGCCGGTTTATCTTCGCCGAAAGAAAAGGCTACCTTATCATAGTTAACCTTGCCGTCGTTGCTGCTGTCAATTATAAAAGCATAAATATCCAAACCATGCGCTGATAATTTTGCTTCTTTGATTTTATTGTAAGATTTAACCGTATGGAAATTTTCTGCTGGTTTAGAGTCGACGAATTTAGTCAGAGTATCGCCTAAGTAAAATAATTTGAAGCCGGCTCCAACATCTTTCATCTCAGCCTGTTTTTCTTTGGGCTCGAAAATCAATGCAGCATCATCAGAACCCCAGTTGCCCCATCTTCCTCGGATTGTAACGCCTTTTTTAAGTTCCGGCGGGGTTGAGCCCGGCATTGACAAAAGCACCACTTTCTTGCCAGCATTCTCCAGGACAGTCCAAATTGGGGAAACTTTTTTAGCGACAGACGAAAATCCTGCAACTGACGGCTTGTTAAGCGGAAAACCTTCTATGTGCATCGGTCCGTCCGCAACACCGTGAACATTTGGATGAGCCCCGGTCAAGAGTGAGGCAAAATTAACTGGAGTATGTGACGGGAAGTCAGGAATTGAATATCCATAAGCTCCATTATCTATCATTTTCTTTATATTAGGCAGCTTTCCCTCTTCTGCCCATTTGTAAATATTGAACAGCTCTGGATCTGCACGCATGCCATCCGGGATGAACCAATAAAGCTTTATAGGCTCAATTGATTTTGGTTCTGATATTTTGGGCTGAGTTTGACAAGAGGATAAAATAAGAATACTCATTAAAATTAATATAGAATAAGCTGTTTTTGAGAATCCCATTTGATATGCCTCTTCTTAAGTTTGTTAAAAGTTTTATTATAGTTTTTGATTTGATTATTTTGGTTGGATGCTGTCGAATTGCTGCAGCCATTTAAATAATTTTTCTTTCAAATCATTTCTAACTTTTTTAATTTCAGGATATTGTGAGTTATATATATCATTTAATTCATCTGGATCTTGTTTTAAAAGGTATAACTCATAGTTTTCTTCTGTGCTGTTATTGTCCAAGAAGAGTTCTTCCCTTATTAACTTCCATTCTTTGCTTCTTACAAATTCTATTCTAGAACTTTGGTTAACTAAAATATCGCTATATGCATTATACAAAGAACCACCAAGAATAAAATCGTGGATATCTGTATTATTAACAATGAGGGGCAATAAACCTTTTCCCTGAATCGAATTACTAATCGGAATGCTTAAAAAATCAAGAACAGTTGGCATTATATCCATTGATTGCGCCAAACCATTTACTCTTTTCGGCTTCAACTTTGGGTGATATATTATTAACGGAACGTGAACAACATCATCATAAAAAGTGCCTGTTAAAGAGCCTCCCCGCTCAAACCTGCCGTGTTTTCCGAACATATCGCCGTGCTCAGAAGTTAGAATTATTATAGTATTATCCGACAATTCCATCTCCTTAACCCCGTCTAAAAATTCTCCTAGAACTGAATCAACATAATTTATCTCACCATCATACAATGCCACCATATGCTTTATATCTTCGTCATATAGTCTTACTTCATTTCGCGTAACTGGATAGACGGATTTTACCGCCGTATAATACTTCCTGCCTCTATCGATTTTAGGCTCGGTTCTATCAAATGTCCAATAACAATATGAAAAATCAATATTTCCTTTATATTCAGGGTCATAAAGTTTATCGAAAGGTTGAGGGGGTGTATACGGGCAATGCACATCAAAACCTTGGACAAACAAGAAAAATTCGTTGTCCTTGTTGTTCTTTAACCACTCCAACGCTGCGGGAGCGCTTGAGGCGAATACGCCATAACCGGTTAATGAGCTATTCTCATTTTCTCTCGGAACATGTTCCTCTCCAGAGGATTCCACATCAAACCTGTTAGTGAGGCCAAATCTTGGGCTGTAATCAAAACCTCCAGTAAAAGCTGCGGTCTTATAACCATTCTCCCTTAGGATGTCGGCCAGTGTTATAATTTTTGGATTAAGCGTGGAGTTTAAAGACCGATCCACAACTTTGTGGGTAAACGGGTATAAAGAAGTAAATGTGGAAATCCCGGAAGGCAGCGTCCAGCTTGCAGGAGAAAATGCATTTTCAAAGACAACACTTTCTTCAGCAAATTTGTCTATGTTGGGACTTGTGTTTCTGGAATAGCCGCCCATGCCCAAATGGTCATACATAAGATTTGTTACCTCTATTAAAATTACATTGCAATCAGGGCATTTATAATCAAAATCATCTTTATTTTTTTTATTTGATATAACTTTTAGAATACTAAACAAAACCAAAATCACGATTAAAAATATAAAAAATTTCACAACTCTCTTAATCTTGTATTTTCTTTTTTTCATTGCTTCAAGTAAAAAATCTGTACTATTTAAGTTTTTCTTAATAATGATTTAATATAATTTTACTACTTTATGTTAGTAAAGATAGAAAGATTTATAAATAGAAGAATTTATATGATTCTAGATATAAGCATCAGTGGTGGGAGAATGATTTTGGATATGCAAGGAAAACCTATTGAAGAATTAGATGATTTAGATCTAAGCGATGTACAATTAACAGGGTTAGAATCAATCGCAAGAGAGCGGCCCAAAATTATAGAGGCGGTTTTGCCTGATTACGACGTCGCGGCAAGAAGAAATGTAATTGCCTATCTTGCAGCTTTGGCAATAGGTTCAAGCCATGTTTACGCAGATTCGCCCAATCCCCTTTTCAAACAGATGCGTTCTTTATTGAACAGGGTTTCAAGTGATGACTTGAGCAGAAGAACATTTCTTACAGGCGGCCTTGCAGGCATTCTCGCTGCTTGTAGTCCTTTTTCGCAGACACTAATTACCAGACACAATGACGGCTACGATTCTCCAAAGAGCCTCCATAGGCCTACAGGCCCTCATATTACAGAACAAGATTACCCTCCTATGAATTCGACTATTTTACAGGATATCCCAGGTGACTGGAATCAGGTAGTAAAAGAAGGATCTCCAGGAAATATGGATATTGCGGCAAAGCGCGATGGAAGCACAAAAGCAGTTCCTGCTGCCATAGGAGATGTTTCTGCTGCAGGATATAATTCACCTATTGGATGGTATGTAATCATGAGGCACGGACTTGGCTTCGCTACGCAATATTCACATATGAAAAAAGTTAGTGGGCGAATTATAAAAGAGGGAATAGTCCAAAGAGGAACCATACTTACACCAGAGGATGAAATTGGAGAGGCAGGAAATACAGGAACATTAGCTAAAGGCTGGCACCACTTAGCGTTCTCGTTGAAGGTTCCTCCTTACGCGGAACCAAATAACCAATATACAACAAGAAACGAAAGAACTGGGCAAGCTGCGACTGCGCATTCGGCAGATCCAGCCAGATTTGCGGAATATTGTGTAGTGGGCAAGAATGTTGATGGCAAAAGAGTTAAAATTTGCAATTACAGTGTTAATTACAGGCAGGGGAAGGAATATGACACAGCAACCTGGGAGAAAGACAAGGAATTCAGAAGATTCCTTGGCGGATTAAGGCAAGAGTTGTCAATGCCGGTAGCTGAATTTAGGGGCTTAATGCAGAGCGTGCTTTATTACTACCATATCTTGCTCATTGAAGGAAAACTAAAGAAGCGATTTGATGGCAAATTGTCGGCAAGCAGAGCAGATAGTTATCTGGAGAAATTAAGCGAGTTCAAAGAATTTAGAGGTCCTATTTTAACAGCTCCAATTAAGAATCCGTACAAGCCTGAGTTGTACAGAGTATAGATTTACTCATGTTCTATACTAATTTGTATACGATATAGCTGTTAGTTTATAATATAGTCAACCAACAAAGTAATTAGGGTTTATGTATTGTTTGTTGTTGACTATTACGAACTCGCAACAATACTAAATAATTTTTGTGGGTGAGTATACTCAAGGGAGCATTTATACACATTTCTTTTAGAATCTGTGGGCTTAAACCTTCCCACGATAGTGGGGTAGATGTATGCCCACCATGCGCTCAAAGCGCATCAAACAAAATTGCTTAACCTAGACTGGTCTTTTGGCACTCTCAATCTGCCGTCGAAAATATCATATTCAAACGGCTCCAAGTCAAACAAATGCCATTTTCCTTCAAGCTTCTTATTCTGTTCAGCAATATATCTTGCAACACTCTCTGCAGTGATGTGCCCTGCTGTACCAACATAATATCCAGACGCCCAAAAGTCAGGAGATGTTCTCATTTCCCTTATAATTGAGTATTTTCTCCTCAGCAGCCTTGAGCTGTACGTTTTCAGCTCCTGCATTATCTTTGAAGGCGCCCATTTCGGCGGAGCTGAAAGGAAAAAATGAATATGGTCTGGCATTACTTGCAATGCCAACGGATCCCATTCTCTCTCTTGGCATTTTTCCATTAGGAAATGCTTTACGTCAGACTTAAACGGCTCGACAAGTATTTTTGCCCTTGTCTTCGGTATCCAAACAAAGTGGAAGTTTATATTGTAAGCGGCATTTCTTGTCCTTCTCACTTTGGAAATCTTCTCAATGGTGATGTCAAACTCCCTTGGGTCGAAATGCTCCTTGCAGTCAATTTTTTCCGCCATGTCCTTAAATAAGTCTACTACATACCAGTTCGTATTTGTCCTTGCCATTTTTTCCTCCGGCAGCTTCGCCGCCGCCAGAGGATTTATCCTCGATTCTCGAGAACAATAAATTTTTAGGCGTGAAGAAATCCTAGCATAATTTCATATAAATTTGATTTTAGCCGACCGCAAAGCGGGAAAAATTTATGTTCTGAGAATCTTCAGGAAGCCTATGCTCAAAGCATCAAAGCAATCCAACCAACGGATAAGAAACTACCGATGAAATGAAATGGAATCGGAAGAGTTTCATTGAAAAATGTTTTTAAAACGAAATCTATTTAAATATGATAAATATTAGTTATTGAGGTAAAGCATAGATGGAAAAAAAGAGGCCCTATAGCAATAGCAATAAAAAGGATAAATGGCATAATAAACAATTTATTATTGCAATACTCATTCTTCTCGTAACCCTTTCTGTTGTTTATTACAAATTTTATAACTTGCCTAAACTAAATGAAGAATCAAATTTTCATTTTGAACAAGGAAGACTATTTTTGCAAAAAGATCAAACTGATAAGGCAATAGGTGAATTTAAAGAAGCGGTCAGGTTAAATCCAAAAAATGGAGAAGCATACAATGAGCTTGCTCTTGCGCATTACGCTAATGCAGATTATTACGACGCTGTCAAAGAATATGCAAATTCCATTAAAATAAACCCAAATGATGCGGAAATTCACCGCAGGCTGGGTTTTTCCTATTATCGCATAAAAGAATTCAATGAAGCAATCAGGAAGTTTAAAAAAGCTTTGCAATTAAATCCGAATGATGATTTATCATATGACGGAATTGGCTTATCGTATCACGAACTGGCGCATTTTAATAAAGCTATACAAAATTATAATAAATCCCTTGAAATCAATCCCAGTAACCAATTTGTCTATAGGTATTTAGGGGCTGCTTATTTTAACTTGCGTGACTGGAATAATTCAATTAAGTATTACGAGAAGGCTGTTGAGATGAATCCAAATGATTACTTAGCATTAAATGGTTTAGGCGCTGCTTATGGTAATAATGGAAACTTTGAAAAGTCATTGGAGTACAATAAAAAAACTTTATTGATAAATCCAAACTATATCAAGGCAATACGAAATGCAAAAGTATTAGAAAGTATGGACAAATAAATTTTGAAAAAAAGTAATGCAAACTGAATAAAATGAACTTTAGGTATCTTAGGATTGGGATTCTTGCATTTATTCTTTTTATTTTAATCTATAGCGTTTATTCTGCTACTGGTGATCCAACCGGGGAGACTCAATCAGGCGGCGATTCTGGCGGTGGTGGTGGCGGTGGCGATGCTCCAGGAGACGGCGTCTGCGGAGCAACTGAGACATGCGCAACTGAACCAGCTTGTGGTGCTTGCTGTGTTGCAAATCAAGGACAAAGCTGTGGTTCGTGTGGTGGTGTAGTTTTATGTGATGGCTCTTGCAGCATTTCAACTCCAGCTGATTATGGGCTGGCATGCGGCTCTTGCGGAGGCACAATACAATGTGATGGCTCTTGCAGTGTCCAAGGCTCATGCTCGCCTGGACAAACTCAATGCATCAATAACCGCTATCAGACATGTAATTCTTGCAACCAGTGGCAAAACGCCGGCACAGACTCAGATGGCGATGGTGTAGATGCACAATGCGGCGATTCTCTTTGCGACAATGCAGCTGGAGTTTTTGATTCAACAAAAACAGCAACAGAAACAGCATGCGCAGATAGCTTGGATAATGATTGTGATGGCTTAGTTGATTGCGCTGACTCTGACTGCGACGGCTCAATAAATGGGACTCTAACAAACCAGAATGGGCAGCTTGTCAGCGGGGCTGATATAAGCGCAAGAAGAGGCTTAACAACAATCAGTTCATCTACCACAAACCAGCAAGGCAACTACCTAATATCACTAATTAACTGCGGCTCATATAATTTAGTTGCTTCTCATCCAAGTTATGCTTCTCAAACAAAAAGCAATGTTTATGTCAATCCCCAACAAACAACTACAGCAAACTTTGGAGAAGAAAGCGGAAGCTCGTTAGTACTGGGAACTCCATGCGAAGCAGACTGCACATTTGCCGATGACAATCTTATCCACGCATCTTGCGATGGAAGAAACGGCTGCACTTTCTATGACAATGTTTCTAAAGCAGCGTGCGACAATTCCCAGCCGGGCTGGGTAAGGGACTACAATTCAACTCATTATGTTACATGCGCTTCTGGCTCACCTCAGCTGAAAATTGAGATAGGGGCAAGCGTCAGCTGCGAAAGCGGCACATTAGTCAAGGTAACAAGAATTGTATTTTACAATGGCAAGCCTGTAAAGCTTGTTGTTGCAGCATGCGGGTAAGTAGAAAGGTTTAAATAGAAGTTATAACTCATTATAATGAGTTATAATATATTATAAGCCAAATGATGCTTCAAATTAGCAAACATGCAAAGGAGAAGATGGAGATTGAGGGCATAGATGAAGAACAGGTTAAGAGAGCAATAAAAATGGGTTCCATATCAAGGCAAACCGATGGTTACCTTGCAGCTTATACTTATATCAATGTTGCATATAAAAAAAGAGGAAATGTTTACAGAATTAAAACAGTATTTGTAGATAAAGGTGAGAGAAAATGAAAGATGAGGATTATTGCTGGGAATGTAAAATTAAGATGAAAGATAAAAATGTAGACTATTTTTTATACGGAGTTAAGATTGGCAATTTTCCAGCAAAAGTATGTGAAAAATGCGGTGAAACATATTTTAGCGAAGAAACATCCAAAAAAATAACTGAAATAACAAAACAAAAAGGCCTTTGGGGTTTGCAAGCTAAAACTAAAGTTGGCAAGGTAGGAACTGCCCTTGATATAAGGCTGCCAAAAAAGATAATAGATTTTTTAAAATTAAAGAAAGGGGAAGAAGTCACTATATACCCTGAAAGCAAGAGCAAACTCGTTATTTCAATATAGAGTCTGGAGCCTAATTATGCGCAAATCTATCTTACCAATTAATGCCAATTCAAAATCCCAGTCATGGTCGATAGACATTGCTTTAGGGGTTGTTGTTTTCATGGCAGCTTTTTTTATAGTTTACTCATTGCTGAATTCAAATCCGAATGAAAAAGCAAGCAATCTAGAGGAAGAAGCATCAATAATCATAAAACAAGTCGGTTCCGAAGATTCTCAAATAAGGATTATTGACCACAATGAGGTTAACATAAGCAAGGCCAATGAGCTGAAAAACCTTAGCTATAATGAGCTGAAAAGAAGGCTGAGGATAGAAAGCGATTTCTGCATATATTTTGAAGATGACAAGGGATACCTAGTTATTATCAATAACAGCTACAAGGGGATAGGAGCGCCCATCATAAATCTAAGCGGGACTCCCTGCAGCCAGAAATAGAAAGATTTATATATAGATATATATATTTTAAATATAAGTATATATTAATTAGATATATAAAAATGCCTCAAACAATACAGCTAAGAAAGAGAGAAAAACTAGCGCATTCTCCTACTTTGAATACTATTTTAATGGTTGAAGATGCATTAAAAATCGGCGAATTAACTACATTAGCAGACTTAAAAAAGAAACTGCCTAAAAAAGTCATGCACCAAACCTTGCTACAGATACTCGATTATTTGCAGTTCAGCGGTAAAATAGTTATTGGAACAAAAGGAGTTCTCTGGGTTTTTACGGAAAGGAAAGAATTGAATGAGCTAATAAAAAGAGGAACTGATATATGAATAAGCCAGTTAGGGTAATCCTTCTTGACGAAGCTGATTCTGAGTACAAGAAATTAAATGAAATAATCGGGCAGCAAATTAAAGAAGGCAAAGACAATACAGAAGAGATGCAACTATTGCGTTCAATAAAGCAGAAAACTGAATTTATTAAGGCAAATCCTTTCTATGGCGACAATATTGCCAAAGCGCTTATTCCCAAAGAGTATGTTGTAAAGTATAATGCAAAAAATTTGTGGAGAGTTGAACTGGCTAATTTTTGGAGGATGCTGTACACTATCAAAGGTGATCAAGTAGAAGTCATTTGTTTTATTCTTGATATTATTAACCATGAGGAATACAATAAAAAGTTTGGATACAAGAAAAAACAATAAACTATAAATACACTTTAATTCTTTGCTATGTTTAGTTAAAATGCCGTTTAAAAAAAGAGGTTTTTTCTTTATACTAGATGCTGTGCTAGGCATGACTGTGCTGATTATCGGGATTTTTCTAGTAACATCTTCATATGTCAATGCGCCGCAGCCCGTGCAGGTAAGCTTGCTGTCAGATGATTTGATGGATTTTTTTTCCAACAAGAAAATAAAAGAATTAAACAATCCTTATGCGGGCATCGGAGGCCAGCTGTGGGCTCAAGGCATAATAACAGACGCTGACAATTCCCTGCTGCAGCAAGTAGGCGAGTTTTACGCAAAAAATAATATTGACACTGCTGAAAAATTTATCCAGAATGTTTCTAAAGGAGTGGTGCCGGAGCAATTCAGGTACGAGGTGTGGCTTAATGGCACTCTTCTGTACCCAAAAACTCCCTCTGCAGAGCACATTAAGTCAAAAAGCGGCACAGGGCTTTTGCTTACATCAAAAAAGCTGACTTTTGGCATTATAAACAGGACAACAAGCGATTTATGGGGGCCCTACAAGGCAGAGGTATTTTTATGGGAGCGGTAAAAACGGGCATGAAAAAAAGAGGAATATTCTTTACATTCATTGCAATAACCCTAATGGCTGTGTTTATTCTTGTATTCACGCCCCAGGCAGATATAAGCCTAAAGAAAGACACGCAGGCTGTTGCTTCAAGAATAAGCTCAATAGACAGCTATGTTAGTGATTTGGAGAACAATTATTTTGAAACAATCTTAAGGGCTGTTTCATATAAGGCAGTGCTATCACTTATTTTTTACATGAATTCCACAGGCTCTTTTCTGCCGAATCTGGACTCGGCTTTTTATGAAGTTGCAATGAACGGCACAATCAGCAATGTTCCTATAGACGCAATCACAGGAAAGCCATTAATGGAAGGTAATACGTTATCCAACTGGAGCAATAAAATAACAAAAACAGCGCAGGACACATTGAATGTTAACACAACAATAACCCTAATCAATGCTTCCATATTTCAGACAAATCCGTGGAGCATAGATTCAATTCTGACTGTCAATTTTGCAGTAAAATCAAGCGTTGCATCATGGGAAAAAAACTCAACAATAATTTCATCATTCGATATAGGGGGATTGCCTGACCCGTATTACCTTGTCAATACAAATGGAAATTATATCAGTTATATCAAGAAATCTACCGTTGAGTTCAACCAGTGGAACATCACAAAAGTCAGGGAGCATATAAGAAATGGAACTTATGTGCATTGGCAGGACTCAAAAGCACCAAGCTTTCTGATGAGGTTCACAAACACAATTGATGCTTCAGCATGCTGCGGCATCGAATCCTTAGCTGACCCAAACAAGATAATTCCTTCTGATGTGATTGACAGCTATGCCGATTACATATTGGAAGATCCCCTTAATGATGTACCATGCAGCGAGCTTTTCAATATAACAAACCCAGCCACAGGAGGGGGTGTTTGGGACGAATTCAGGTATTTCAAGCTTGATTTCAACAATACTGTTAGATACAACATAACAAGCCAAGATGCTATTGGAACCTGCTAGTTATTACTCAAAGACAATAACTAAAGTTTTTATACATTAAACCAAATTTAACAATATGCCAAGCAATGATGCTATATTAAGGACAACTGCCGATGAATTGCTTGAGCTGGTTGAAAAAAGCAAGAAAATATCGGTTGAAGAAGCTTCAAAAAAGCTGAAAATGCCTGCCGCAAGCGTCCAGGCATTGGTTGATTTTTTGGTTGAGGAAAAGGTTTTCGGCATTGAGTACAAATTCACCACTCCATACATCTATCTTTACAAGGAAGGCGTCAAGCAGGCCAAGATAAAGGAAAAAAGTTTTGTAAAAGACCTAATCACCAAAGAGCAGTTTTACGAAAAGGCAAAGGAGAAAAATGTGCCGCATGAGCATATTGAAGGCGTGTGGAGGAAATACCTGCAGCAGAACCTTGCTAACATAAGGGAAGAGTTTTTGAGAAAGGCAAGGGAAAAGAAAACTCCGGAAGACAAGATAGAAGAGCTTTGGAAAAGGTACCTTTCATATTTATAGATAAATTCGTGGGATTGAAAATCCCACTTGATTAAATGTCAACTGGTTCCAGTTGTTGTAATTGAAAATTGCAATTGAAAATGGATATAGATGAGTTTTTGGATAGAGAGCTTTCTGACTTAGGTTTACAGACAGATAAACCTGAAAAAATTGACACAAGCGAGCAATATCCGGGGCAATTTGAGCCTTCCCCTTTGGTTGAGAACATAAAGGCAAACTTAAGCAAGGGAAATCTTGAGCAGGCAGAGCAGGCTTATGTCCAGCTGTGGCACCTCCTTATGGAGCAGAAGCTGAAATGGAACAAGGAGCTTTATGACCAGTTAGCTGCTTTAAACAGGCAGTTTTCAAGCACGCTAAACAACGCCTATAATGAGGTGAAAAGAAAAGCGCAGCAGATAAATGAACTGATAAGCAGGGCAAGGGCATCGCTCAGGGAAGGAAAAAAAGAAATGCCATTCAAGCTTTACTCCGAGATAGGGGAAATAATCAATTCAATTCCAAATGTATTCTTTGAGGAAAAAAGGCTGATACAGGAGCAGATATCAGGCTTCTATGACGAGCTCAAAAACGTAACAGACAATGAGCTGATAAAAAGAATTTCCGCGTTAATTCAGGAAACGAACTATGTGATGAACAAGATAATTACCTCAATAAGGTCAAATGACATGGTAAATGCCATTGTGAATTACAACAAGTGCATTGGTCTCTACAACCAGATTCCTGAAGGCTTTTTAAGGCACAAAAATTCAATAGGAGTCAAGCTATTGGAAATTTACAAAAGCCTCAGCATCAGCACCGAAATATCAAGCCTGCAAAAGCAGCTGAGCCAGCAGACAAATCAGCCGCTGCAGTTCCAGCAGCGCATAGCCTCTCCTTCATTTGCGCAGGCATCCAAAACTAATTTTCCCTCAAAATCAATGTTTGCAAGCGCGAAAAAAGAGCGCGCAAAAAGGAACATTGAAAAAGGATTTTATAATGAGGCATTAAAGGACGTACAGGAAGCGCTCCAGCTAGAGCCGAATGACGCTGAAGCAAGGGCTATACATGCAAAAATCAAGACACTTCAATAAAAAATCAATAATAAAACTACAAAACAAATTAAAAATTCAATAAAAACTCATTAAAAAATATAAAACACAACTACTAAAATAATTCAAAAATAAAATGGAAAGGGGAGAAAAAATAATTGACACATATGAATTGAATGTGAACAACATAGTTGTTAATGTCTCCATCACAGCAAGGGAAGACGAGCCTGTGCCTATATACAAAATAGCCATAACAAACATAAGCGACACAACAAAGATAATTCTTGAAAAGATAAGAGACGAGTTTGTTGCCGAAGAAACAAAAACGCTGAGAGAAGAAGCAAGCGTTTACAACATACAGGAGCAGTTCAAGGAAAAGATACTCAAGCTATTGGCAAAGTATTTTCCGAATGCAGACAAAAAGACAATGGACATGATCATCAATTACATTTTGCAGCAGAACATCGGGCTTGGAAATATTGACATACTGCTTAAGGACACCAACCTTGAGGAGATTGCGATAAACAATGCGAACGAGCCCGTGTGGGTTTACCATAGAAGATACGGCTGGCTTAAGACAAATGTCTTGGTTCCAACTGAATCAAGAATAAGGCACTACTCAACTGTTATAGGAAGGGATGTTGGCAAAGAAATCACTTTATTGAATCCATTGATGGATGCCCATTTGAAGACAGGAGACAGGGTAAATGCAACCTTAAGCCCCATATCCTCAAAGGGAAACACAATAACCATAAGAAAATTTGCGGTAAAGCCATGGACTATCATTGACTTTATAAAAGAAAGAACGATTTCTTATGAAGGAGCTGCATTGCTGTGGATGGCTGTGCAAAACGAATTGTCTGTTATTGTTTCAGGAGGCACGGCATCCGGAAAGACAAGCATATTAAATGCAATAGCCAACTTTTTCCCCCCTAACCAAAGGATAATATCTATGGAAGATACAAGAGAATTGGTGCTGCCTAAAATACTTCATTGGGTGCCGTTGGAGACAAGGCTGCCAAACCCGGAAGGCAAGGGGGGAATTGAAATGCTGGACTTGATAGTCAACTCATTGAGAATGAGGCCTGACAGGATCATTGTTGGGGAGATAAGAAGAAGAAAGGAAGCTGAAGTTCTTTTCGAGGCAATGCACACAGGCCATTCTGTCTATGGCACATTGCACGCAAACAATGTAAGGGAAACAATAAACAGGCTAACTAATCCCCCTATTAATCTGCCAAAGCAGATTTTATCAGCGCTTTCACTGATTGTTGTGCAGCACATAAACCGAAGAACCGGCAAGAGAAGGACATTGCAGATTGCCGAAGTTCTTCTGGACGGGGATGCAAGGCTTTTGATGCAGTTGAACTCTGCAAAAGATTCATTGGAAATAGTCAACGAGCCGTTTGCCATTGTAGAAACGCTAAACCTGTACACAGGACTTTCAAAGCAGAATATTTATGAGGATTTGCAGTCAAAAATCACAATACTAAACTGGATGGTAAGCAGAAATATAAATGATGTCAACAAGATAGGGCTGATAATGTCGAAATATTACCACAATAAGCCGTTTATGCAGCAAAAGAGCATTTAAAATGGGTTTTGTAAACAGAGTAGTTTCATTTTTTCCAGCGCTTAAAAGCGAGCTGAGAATAGCGCATCTGCCGTACACCCCAATACAGTATGTAAACAAAAACCTTAAGTCAACTGCTTTGCAGGCTTTTGTATTCACAATATTTTTTTTTTTCGTGCTTCAAAAGGCAAAACTTCCATTCTTGCTGCTTTTGCCGATTTTTATAATTTTATTCATTTTGATTTTTGAATACTCATTGCTCAGGGTTAAGGCAAAAATAAGGCAGAGGGAGCGCGAAATCGATAAAGAGGTTACATTTGTTGGAAGATACTTGCTTGTAAAGCTTTATTCGGGAAGGCCATTACTGAATGCCCTTATAGAGACTGCAAGCAGCAGGGGCATTACATCAAAATACCTCAAGGAGATTGTTGACGACATAAACACAGGCAACACCATAGAAGAGGCATTAAGCAATGCAATGATATATTCTCCATCAGACAAATTAAGAAGGATACTATTCCACATAAACAATGCATTGCAGCTTGGCATAGACGTTACAAAGCCCCTTGAATCTGTTTTGGAGGAAATAACAAGGGGAGAGGAGCTTGAAATAAAAAAATACGGCAAAAAGCTCAACACATTGGTGATTTTTTACATGCTTGCGGCTGTTATCCTGCCATCCCTTGGAGTTGCCATGCTTATTGTCATATCAAGCTTCATCCACTTTACGCTCAGCCTGAAGGTGCTGTCCGTGCTTGTATTTTTTATTGTGGTGCTCCAGTTCATCTTCATAACTCTTTTCAAGTCCATAAGGCCGATGGTGAACTTATGAAAAATGGCGCTTAAAATAATATTTTTGGAGGAATTTGGAAAGGCTTTCGTGCCAAAAAGGTTTGTGCATAATCTAAGAAAATACATGCTGAAAGCAGGCTTTCATGAGGTTCCTTACAGGTTCTTTGGGCTACTGTTTTATATTTCGGCGCTTATAACAACGTTAATATTTATTATTCTTGTATACCCCTATTTTAAAAAATTCTCGCTTTTTGAAATATATGCGTATTCCTTCTTAAGCTGGTTCATAGTCCAGATATTTTTTGCATCATTGTTCATCCTGCTTGTCTATTTTTACCTTGACCTGAAAATTTACTACAGGACAAAGAAGATGGAGGAGCAATTGCCGGATTTCCTGCAGATACTCTCCGCAAATCTAAAAGGCGGCATGACATTTGAAAAGGCCTTGTGGAGCTCCATAAAGCCAAGGTTCAATGTGTTGGGAAGCGAGATGGCAAAGGCTTCAAAAAAGGTAATGACAGGATATGAAATCAGCAAGGCTTTGACAGAGCTTGCTGATACGTATGACTCTTTAATGCTAAGGCGCATAGTTGACCTGATAATAAGCGAAGTGGAAAGCGGCGGCAACATTACAGAGCTTATAGACAGGCTTGTGGATAATCTAAAAGAGACAAAGGCATTGAAAGATGAGATGTCCGGTGCAGCAATAGCATATATAATATTTATATCAGTAATAGTGATTGTGATAAGCCCGCTGCTTTTTGCGCTTTCCTTTAATTTGCTTTCCCTTATACTCAATTTCATATCAAAGATTTCTGTCGCAGCCCAAAGAGCCCCCTCGCTTCCCTTTTCATTTTCAGAAACAGGAATAAAGCCTGCTGATTTCAAGAATTTTTCATTGGTGGCAATTTCTGTCATATCGCTATTTTCCTCTTTGATAGTTTCCATTGTTGAAAAGGGAGACATCAAAGGCGGGGTTAAATACATTCCTATCTACGTATTTGGCTCTGTAACTCTTTATCTTATTTTTATGAAGGTGCTTGGGATACTGTTTTCCGGAATACTGTAGCTCAAGCAAATTGAAGCAAAATTAGAAAAGTTTATAAATAATAAACTGGTTTAAAATTAAACAAGAGAAAAAATGAACCACGTGCAACATAAGTTCTTGATAACTGCTGTGGTTTTTATAATGGCGGTTATTGGGGTTTTTACAGCAGCAAGGTTTAAGGAGGTAAGCATAAGCGCTATAAACATTTCCTTGCTTTTTGTTAATACATTGCTTTTGCTGATTACACTTGGCATCTTGCTTCAGATAAAGGAAAACTTTGGTGGAAAAATAAAAAAAGAGAAGGTAGAAATGATATTTAAAGACAGTAAGTCACAGGCTGCTTTGGAATTTCTTGCAACATACGGCTGGGCTTTTTTAGTTATCTTGATTATGATAGGCACTCTTGCTTATTTTGGCATTTTAAACCCAAGCAAAATCCTGCCTAACAGGTGCAATTTTGGCGCCGAATTCCAGTGCATTGACTACCAGATTTCATCAACAACGGGCACTTTCAAGCTAAGGCTGAAAAATAATGTCGGCGAACCGATAGACACATCTTCAATTACATTAAGCACAGAAAGCACGACTGCTTATACCTGCGATACTCCACCCGTACCTCCAGTATCCTGGAAATCAGGCGAGGTTAAGGACATTACATGGAGCGTTTGTTCAGGAGGGGGATTAGTTGCCGGCGAAAAGGGAAAAATATTGATAACTGTGAGGTACAACGCAGTAGTCAGCGGCTCAAACTATACAAAAGAAGTCAAAGGGGAAGTATTATCAACAGTTATATAGAGAACTTTGAATAACCTGCCATTTTATTACTTTACATTCAAAGTTCTCTTAGAGAATTTTGAAATACATAAATTTTGTCAAAATTCTCTATAAAAATTATTGCAGACTCAATTATACTTTCTTATTTTTATAAAAAACCGGAGACCCATGTGCAGCATAGCAATAATGGGTGCCACCCTACTAAAGTTCAACTTTCCCAAACGGGTTACTATCGAAAATGCATAGCATTACCAACAATCACAAAGTGATTTTTGGAAATCCCGAGAATCTTTGATTCTCGATGTTTTCGGAAATTGCGACTACATCGCAAATTGGAGAATATCCTAAATTCTCCAAAGTCCCAAAAACCTATGGTTTTTGATACCTCGATTACTTCTACATAAAGAGGTCGTTCTCGTTTTTTGAATTTAATTATTTTTGAATTTAATTGGACAATTGGCAATCTTATTTTAAAAAAAAACATAAATTTTATATACACTCTTCCTTAGTTCCAGACTAAAAAGAGGAAAAATGCATACAAAATCTCAAGTTGCTTTGGAATTTCTTGCCACTTATGCATGGGCTTTTGTTGTTGTTGCCATAGCCATCGGTGCTTTATACTATTTCGGAATTTTTGATTTCAGCAACTACCTTCCCCAAAAATGTGTATTCCCTTCACAGTTTAAATGCCTTGATTTCAGCTTAAGCCCTAGCGAAGTAAAGATAAACTTGGCTAATAACCTCGGGGAAGATATACGAGTTACATCGCTTCAGATAACAAATGACGCCAATCCCCCGATTTCATGCACCCCTCCAGCGGCTTTTGACTGGGCGAGCTCAACAGACAAGGATATAACATTTACCTCATGCACCGGCGGCGCTTACATTCAAGGAGAAAGGGTCGATGCGAGGGTAGCCATAAGCTACTATGCTGTCAACACGCCAAGCCAGCAAACTCATTTGATAAACGGCAAGATAAATGGAAGAGTCATATCAAGTTAATGGAACTTCAGGCCAATCGTCTTTGGAATATTTGCTAGTTGTAGCCATAACCTTTATCGTAATTCTGCCAGCAACATACTTATTCTACAGCTATTCTAAGGAATCCGGATATGAGATAACGGATGCGCAGGTGACAAGGCTTGGAAGGACCATAGTTGATACAGCAGAATCAATTTTTTATTCGGGCCAGGGCTCAAAAACAGTGTTAGAATTGAATATGCCTGACAATGTGGACACTGCCCAGATAATTGATGGAAGAGAGCTTGTCTTTAACGTAACAACAAGCTTTGGAGTTTCAGAGATTGTGTTTTTCTCATTTGTAAACCTTACAGCAAACGGAAACTGCATAGCCAACGTATGCGCAATTCCCGGGCTTGCAGGCTCCGGGCTTAAGAAAGTTAAATTGGAAGTTATAGACCAGATCTCTGTTAAAATAGAAACTATCTAATGCTGCTTATTCACCACTTTAATATATTAAAAAACTGAAAAGTTTATAAAGGGCAAAAAGATGGAATATTAACATGGCACACCGGTTAAAGCAACAAGGATTGTTGTTTACAGCGGCAAGCCTGTAAAGCTTGTTGTTGCAGCATGCGGTTGAAATTTAATTAATACTCAATGGTAAAAAACACAGTCGAATGCGAGTGAGCGGTGGAATGCGAAAGCTCGAGATGCACGCGAGTTTGAGATGCTTGCGAGAGTGGAATGCGAAAGCTTGCTTTCGCTCGCTTATCTTACGAGCAAGCTCGCGTTCAACTCGTGCTCGCAAACAACTCTTTCGCTCGCTTAGCTACGCGAACTCGCTCACAGCTGACTAAAAATTTAATGAAAAATAATTCGAAAAATTCAATTAAAAATGAAGCAGCATCAAAAAAACCGAAAAACAGAATCAAATTTTAAAATAGATGAAATAACGCTTGTTTTTATCGTCGCCATTATAGCCATGATTGTAGTCATTTATGATAAAGCAAGCATAGACTATATGGAAGCTGAAAAAATAACAGCTTTGATACTTGATGACCATGATGTAAGCTTTGCAAACAATGGCGTTATAGATGAAAACAAGATGAGAGAAATCCAAACAATGGACTATGATGATTTTAAAGATTCCGTCAATGCAAAAAATGATTTTTGCGTTTACATTGAGGACTGGAATGGAGATATAATCCTTTCAAAAGGCTCTGATAAATTGAATGGTGATGGAATTCCCTGCAGGGAATAAAACAAATAAATAAAATGATTTTCAAAAAAAGAGGCTGTTTTTGCTTGTTGTGCTTGTATTTATGTTCTTGAACCTAAGAAAACAAGAAGGCATCAGATTTCGATTAAAGAATTGCTTCCACTCATGCATCAAAAATCACAATCGGCTATTGAATTCATTGTTCTGGCATCCTTTATGCTTTTAGTCATAGTCGGCTTTTTTGCAGTCGCAAGCTCAAAGATCCTGGAATCAAAGGAAGAGTCAAACAGGCAGATTTCACAGGATATTGCTGAATTCGCCTATCAGGAAATAGAAATGGCAAAATCCGTCAACGACGGCTACACAAGGACATTTATAATGCCACAGACAGTCAATGGAGTCGATTATAGCATAAGCATAATTGACAATAGGGAGCTTGTGGTGAATTATTTAGAGCACGAATATGTCAAATTTCTTCCGGCAAATGTGATAGGAAACATCACGCGAGGCGTCAATCAAATTTTTAAAAACAATGGCGTGATTTTTGTGAATAGCACCCCGATACAAATATCACAGTCCCTCCTTATGCTGCTGATGAAAAACAACCTTTTCAATGTTATCAGTTTTGACAGCGATGGAAATGTTGTTTTGAGAGGTGCGCTCCAGCAAAATCCTAATCCCGTGCCTTCAACTGACGACGAGTTCATTTTCAGGGACAGCAGCGGAAATACTGCTGCAATATTAAATTTAATCACAGGTGATATGGCAATAAAAGGGACATTATCTCAAAATCAACCGGCATTAAGCCCTTCGCCATCAAGCAGCGATTTTATTGTAAAAGATCTCAACGGAAATGTAATCAGCTACATAGACGAGTCTGGCAACTTTCTTTTAAAAGGCATTTTAACACAAAATGGGAATCCTTGAGGTGAAGAAAAATGGAAAAAACAAATATAACAAACAAAAAAGAAAAGAATAGTCGAATGCGAGTGAGCTGGGAAATGAGCGAGCGAGAGGAGAGCTCTCGCAACTCACTGCGAACTCGCTCACAACTGACTGAAAAATCCATTTCAAGCTTCTTTGCCTCAATTTTAAGGATTAGCCTAGCGGTAGCCCTAATCTTAATCATGCCTGTTCTTGTACACGCAGGTGATGTGTCAGTGGGAGGAAGCAATACCGAACTGCAAAATAATAATGAGGTTTTTTTAAGCCTAAAAAACACAGAAGGTGGTGGAAAAGAGTATGCATTGGTATCAGCAGGCTCTGCAGGCGGCATTGGCGTTGGAAAATTCTCAATATACGATAAAACAGCTGGTATAAGTAGGCTCATAATTGATGCTAGCGGTAATGTCGGCATCGGGACGGCGGGGCCATTGCTCAAATTACATGTTAATGGTGAGTCGATATTTGGAAGTGCAACAAATGGAGTTTATCTTAATTACGGTTCATCGGTTGCGCAGGTTAGAGCTGATTATGTTGGTGCAGGTTCTTATGTTCCGCTTACTTTTTGGACAAGCGGGGCGGAAAAAGTGAGAATAACAACAGTAGGCAACGTCGGCATCGGGACGACATCTCCAAATAATAAATTACAAGTTGTAGGTAACATAAATGTTGGACCGAACTTCGCTCCTTCTGGAACTGCTGGGACAGTTAACATTATTTCCAACGATACAACTGTAAAACCATTTTTGAATATAAAGTCAGCGACTGCGCTTGATTATGGTTTTGATTTTGACCACGAGCAAAAATTGCGAGGCGAATTAAATATTTATTCTGTAGTTGCTGGTGCAAGGACTCTTGCTATGACCATTTCTCGGGAATCCGGAAAGGTAGGCAACGTCGGCATCGGGACGGCGAGCCCCGCGGCCAAGCTGGATGTCAGCGGCGGGGTTAAGGTAGCGAACGATATGAGCGCATGCGACGCGTCGAAAGCGGGCACGATTCGTTGGACAGGGACGGCCTTTCAGGGATGCACCGGTACGACATGGACCAAGATCGCTGGGGGCGAGGGGGGAACAAGCCAAACAGACGCAGGCAGAACTTGTAAGAAGATTTTGGACGATGGTCTTTCAACCGGCAGCGGCATATATTGGATTGACCCCGATAACGACGGGAACACGAATAATGCGTTCCAAGCATACTGCGATATGATCAACCAGGATGGAGGCTGGACTTTGGTTGTTGGCATTGAAGCCAATGCGAATCACGTCAATACGGCCGCCGTAACTTCCGGAAGCCTAACGAGCCCGACCGGGAAGGGGAAGTATTCCGACACGACGATCAACCAGATCAAGCTCGGAGCAAGTCCGGCCTATCGCTTGACCTGCGCATCGGTCATAGGGTATTTCCAAACCAGTTGTACTTTCGCCGCGACAACGGACGCCAGTGGCGCCTGTACGGCTGAGGCGTACACCTATCCTCCAGTCGGTTATGGTACGGCACAAATCTCACAGGGGAGTATCAAGGCCCTAGCCGATGGAACAGCAACCCCAGCTGACCGGTTGATCTATGGGCACCCCTCATTAAACGGCTGCGACACGGCGGGTACGAGCTGGGGTCAATCGGGCACATTATATGTTAGATAAAACAGTTGGGAGCTGTTGGCGGCAGTCGGCAGTTATGTAGTATCCTTGATTTGATTCACTGCATAACACTCCCTTGACAAATGTGGGGATTCCCCTTATCATTAGAGAGTGCAGGAACTCAGAACCAGTTTAACGTAAAAACCGCTCTTAAAAACCAGCTCGTCTTCCGTCTTAAATTCAACTTGATCTTAAACCTTTCGGAAAGCGAATTTGCCAAACTGCAGAAAGAAATTGAAAATACTACAAGCATTGATGATGTTTTATTATTAGGGGATTCTTCAGGATTATGTGAAGCCCAGCCATCAAAAACTAGATTAACTCGGAGTTGCTCATCAGACATTTCATTAAAAGAAAACATAACAAATGATTCTTCATATCTTGATTATGTAGCAGGAATGCCGTTATTTGACTATACTGTCAAAAAAACAGGAGAAAGAGCAAAGAGTTGATGCTTTAGAAACAAAGGCTTACTCATTTATCTCAAACATACGGAATATCTTCATGGAACTTGATGCCAGTCAACAAAAAATATTTAAATGTTCGTATAAATCCCATCATTCTTAGCGAAATTATGATAAACACAAAAATCCTTTATTCAATAATAATCATCCTTTCTTTAATAATCATTGGAATCGGCGTCAATTCTTTATTAAATAAACTAATCACAAATTCTCAACAAAAAGGCTACCAGGCTGGGATTACTGCTTCTGTTGTTTCTATTGTTCAGCAGTCTAGAAATTGTCAGCCAGTAAATTTGTTTATTGGAAATCAGACTTTTAATTTTGTTGATATTGCATGTTTACAACAGCAGACAACACAAGCAAAAAGTTCAAAGTGAGGAATCTCTTTTTCTAATTGAATTCTATAGAGAATTTTAAAAATCCATATAATTGTCAAAATTCTCTACAGTTAAAAGTGAAAGATTTAAGTTGCTACCAATCACACATACGGAATATTCTCATGGAATTTAATCCCGTAAACATAAACGTAATTCCAGAACAATCCCCTTTTTCTTGTCACAAACACAGAAAATCCGGCATCCCTGAACATCTTTTCTATCACCTTATCATTGGAGAGCCATGCAACATTTGGAATCATCTTGAAGAAATCAGCATAGTCAACAAACACAATCTTGCCGCCGTAAGGCAATAAGTCACGCATTTCTTTAAGCACTTTTTTTACGTCCTGCAAATACCCCATCATTCCAATGCTTACAATGGCATCAACATGCGGAATTGACGGATGAACTCGGTTTACCTGATGCTCGTCATAAATTACAATTACATGCTTGTGGCCTCTTTTCATAAGCCTTCTCTTTGTTATGAGCAAATCCTTCCTTGACAGGTCAGTCGCATAAACTCTCCCGTTTGGCTTTACATCTTCAGCAAGATGCATTGTCAAAGTTCCTACAGAGCAGCCAAACTCAAGGACCTTTTTGCCTTTCACATCCCCAAGCAGTGCAAGTATCTCAATTCTTATGCTTTTTGGAAGAATAAATTTTTCAGTAAGCAATGTGGCATAAGCCAAATAATCATTGATTTTGATGATTGCATCAGGGTTGTAGTAAATCTCAAGCAGAAGATAGATGGGAATGCCTACAAATATCAAAGAAATGCCAAGCTGCAGCAATCCAAACGCATCAGGTACAGATACAAGCCAGAATATTGTTATGGCAAAAATAAAAACTGTAAGCAAAACAGTGCCAACTATTGGGAAAGGCACTTTGAAATGCCTTGTGATATTTGGCTCTTTAAACCTTAAAATCGGCACAGCAAGTATCACAAACAGGTAAAGTATAAGGCCAAGCGGGATAAGAAGAGTAAGCAATAATTTGTATCTTCCAAAGACCATGCCGAAAACCGCAAGCGAAACTATTGTCTGGAATATTATTGCTTTGTAAGGTGTGTTAAACCTTTGATGGATGTCGCTGAACTGTGAAATAAAAAGCTTGTCCCTTGCAAGAGCAAGAAGCAGGCGCGGCATTGTGATTATCTCACCTGCAGCTGAGCCGATTAATGAAATAAAGATGCCTATGCTTATTACAGTCATGCCAAAGCCCCCAAGCACTTTATCTGAAACAAGCGTTAAGGGTATAGGTGATTTGGCAAGCTCCTGCCATGGTATGATTCCAAGCGATACAACTGCAACAAGCAGTCCAAGCGCTCCAACAACTATCGTGCCAAGCACAAGCGCTTTTGGTATTGTTTTTTCAGGCTCTGTGGTTTCCTCTGCAAGGTATGTTGCAGATTCCCATCCAAAAAAGCTTTCGGAAATGTAGAATATGCTGACAAAGATTGATGAAACACCAAAAGTCATAAATGGAAAATAATTTGAGAAATTGATTTTGAAGATGCCTGGAAATACAAGAGCGCCTATGACTGCGATAAGCAGCGCTGCTATTACTGTGACAAGAATTCCGCTGGCTTCTATGCCCAAATATGCAATCAAATTGAGTATTATTATGAAAACAACGCTTATAACCACTTTCAGCAAGACTTTTGACTCATCAGGAATAAGGTAGTCAATCGCAGCAACTATGACAAGCGCTGTTGTCAGGTTTCCGACTATCCATGCAAGCCACCCTATCAGGAATGACGGGAACCTCCCATAGGTGTTTTTGCTGAACTCATAGACTCCACCGGCTTTTGGGTACATAGAAGCAAGTTCCGCAAAATAAGTGCTGATGTAAATTCCGATAACGGTTAAAATTATCCATGCCATTATTGATGCGTTGCCGGACAAGTTTGCAGCTATTGAAACGCCAAAAAACAGCCCAGTGCCCATTATTGACGCAATTGCAAGAGACAAAATTGTCCAGAAGCCAAGAACTTTCTTAAGCTCAGCCATTAGCAATGTCTTGGGGTTTAATCTTTAAAAAAACTTGTTTATACTAATGTGTGGTGAATATTCAAGCCAAAAACCTTTATAAACAAAGACCCATGCCCATTGAAGCACGAAGTGCATGTGCATGGGTCTCTGTTTATCGATTTAAAATAATTTAAGTATTGGTATGAATAATGATTGAATTTCATTAACAAAAATGCCGATGAAAATAATGATGGTTGAGGGAAGGTATACTGGCAATATTGATTTGTCAAATTTAGATGCAAGCATATTACCCAAGACAATAGGCTTAGCTACAACAGTTCAATTTCTGGATTATGTTGATGAAATAAAAAATTACCTTGAAAGCAAAGGCAAAGAAATTTTCATTGACAAGATGGGGCAGAAATATGAAGGCCAGCTATTGGGTTGCGACCATGGAGGGGCTGAAAAGATAAAAGACAAAGTGGATGCTTTTTTGTATGTTGGCACAGGTGTTTTCCACCCGCTTGGAATTGCAATAAACATAGACAAGGAAGTGTTTTGCTATGACCCGATTCATGCTATAATTTCAAAAATAGACAGCAGGCAGGTAAAGAGGTACAATGCAAAAAGAAAAGGCGCATATATGAAATTTTTGGAAGCAGAGGAAATCGGCATTCTCGTTTCACTAAAGCCCGGGCAAAACAATTTCAGGAAAGCAGCTGAATTGAAAAAGCAGCTAAAAGGCAAAAACTGTTATATTTTCGCATTTGACACTCTGGACTTCAATCAAATTGAAAACTTTCCCTTTATCCAGTGCTGGGTCAACACGGCATGCAACAGGATTCTTGATGATTATGGCAAGTTCCCAAAGCCATTGATAGACTTAAGCGACATAGAGAAGATGGAATTGGTTGCTGTAATTGTTAAATAACACTACTTCTTATTCTTTTTCTCGGCAAGCAAGCTAATCATTGTCTTAATCTCAGTTAGTTCTTTTTTTGATACATCAACCATAAGGCTAAGCAAGATGAACAAAACAAGAAGCGTAAGCCAGCTAAAAATTGAGATTATCATTAGCCAACTTAACTGGCCACCTCCATCTTGATACGTTTGATTTATAAGCTGAAATCCAAGAACTGCTACACCCACCCCAACCACCAAAAGAACAATTTCAAAAACATTTATCTTTGAGTTTGGCATTGGCATGAACGCGAACTCGCGTTCTCGCGAGCAGCTTAACCTCTTTTTATAATATTTTTAACATATACTATTATTTAAACTTTGTTATTATTTTGCTGTGTTGCACAATTCTTATATAATTCCTCAATAACGTAACTAAGTAATGGGTGGTTTGTGAAGAAGGAGGCACAAACCATGGGAGGCAAAACAAAAAAGAAAAGGGACTGGAAAGCAATAAATG
>Ga0209541_10000572_pt1 | contig 72399 bp, 85 predicted proteins | sample RifCSPlowO2_01_FD_184027 | JGI IMG/M metagenome (GOLD analysis project Ga0209541, IMG submission 184027) | Groundwater microbial communities from Rifle, Colorado - Rifle CSP2_plank lowO2_0.1 (SPAdes) (version 2) | ecosystem: Environmental > Aquatic > Deep subsurface > Groundwater | place...
CCTTTATCTCCTCGCTCGGCGCAAAGACTGCCTCGCGGATGCGTGACTGCCCTTTAGGAAAAACGACATTCGCACCAAAGAGACTTTTTACATGTACGCTAAGTTCACGAATGCGCTGGTATTCTTTCAGCCTGCTTTCGAGCTCCTCAATATCCTGTTTCTCCTCCACCGTGAGGTCAAGTGTCGGCAGAAGTGACTTTGATTTAATAAGGATAAGTGTCGAAGCAATAATGAGAAAGCTCGACACAAAGTCGACGGGCAATTTCTCAAAGCTTTTCAAATGTGCGATGTAATCATCGGCAACCGTCGCGAGCGATATCTCGTTGATAAAGAGTTTGCGTTTCTCAACCAGGTCAAGCAGAAGCTCGAGCGGCCCCTCAAACGTCTCTGTTTTTACTTGGTAGTCGGAATTCATGAAGTAATAATATTATACCAAGATATGGACTATTTTATAATAATTAACTGTTTTTCATCTCTATCTTTTGGTAAATTTCTTAGATATGACTTTAATAGCCGAGATGTTACAAAATTTATTTTTCCTATGAGCTCAAGCGTTTCTTTTGAATACCCACTCATTGTCTCAAATTTATCATTGTTATCGCTATGCATTCTCAAATATTCTTCAGTGACAGCATCCGCAAAAAAGAAACGGGTTTTATTCAAATCACCAGAAACAGCATAATATGCAAAATTATTAAATTCCATTTTTTCTCTATGAAAAAACAAATTACAGAATGCACGTTTTAGTTCCTTACCATTATCATAATGAAATGATACTTTATTTCTTATATATAAGATGTTTTTAATGAATTCCGAATCACGCTCTGTCGAGCCCGTTGCAACTGCCATAATATCCTCCCATGTATCTTCTACTGTTTTGCTATTAATTGTATTTAATATACTTTTAAATTCCGTCGAAGATATCACATCTTTTTTTGAATTTAAGAACATAAAGTATTCATGCAGTGTCCCGACGATGAGTCGAGTAAGGTGTATGTGTAATCCCATAAATTCAGCTGAATGAACAGATGTTTCTCCAGAATCAGGAAATCTATAATTATCAACTATTAATTCCTGAAAAATCATGTACCCCTTGAGATCATTAAATACAGTTGCTAAAACTAAAAAGAAATTCGCTAGTTCATCTTTCTCGGTTTCGTCAAACATGCGTGAGGGCGGAATTTTTCGTAATTCGCCACTAAATTCCAATTTTACATTATTATGCATGGCTGAAAATTGACCGAACAATTTACTTCCGCTTCGAGATCGTAATTCCGAGATCTTGTAGTTGCGCGGCACTTACCTCTGACGGTGCTTCCATCATAAGGTCGCGACCTTCGCCAGTCTTTGGGAATGCGATGACTTCGCGAATGTTTGGCTCGCCCATGAGGAGGGTTACGAAACGGTCAAGCCCCCATGCAATACCGCCGTGCGGAGGTGCACCGTAGGAAAACGCATCGAGCATATGACCAAAGTTTGTCTTGATACTTTCCTCGGCGTATCCCATAATCTCGAGAACTTTTACCAGCGCTTCAGGGCGGTGATTACGAATACTTCCACCGCCAATCTCAAACCCATTAAGCGCAATGTCATATTGGGTCGTTAAGATATCGCCAATTTTTTCTTTATTCATCAACCACTCATGGTGCTCTGGCTTTGGCGCTGAAAATGGATTGTGAGTAAACGTCCATCCCCCTTGTTTATCCTTCTCGAAAAATGGGAAATCAAGAACCCAACAGAATGCAAGCAAATCTGGGTCGTTCTTGTCTTCGCGCAAGTCGGGGCGGTCATTTCCATACTTCTCCATCGCTTCCTTGTAGGTAATACGGGGGAACGGAATTGTCTGAATTTTTTTCTCAGGCGTAAGGGTCTGCACAAGCTCAATCAAAAGTTCTTCATTAAGCTTTATGATGTCCTCTTGTTCTACAAACGAAAGCTCCATATCAAGCTGAGTGAATTCAGGCTGACGGTCACCTCGGGTGTCCTCATCGCGCATACAACGTGCAACTTGGAAATATCGCTCCATTCCCGCAACCATCAAGAGCTGTTTGTACTGCTGAGGTGACTGTGGGAGTGCATAAAATTTACCTGGCTCAACGCGCGAAGGTACAATGTAGTCACGTGCACCTTCGGGTGTCGATTTTGTAAGGATAGGAGTTTCAATCTCAATAAACCCATGCTTGGTGAGGAAATTACGAACATGGAGCGTGATAGCATGACGCATACGCAAATTGCGCTGAAGGCGTGGGCGGCGCAAATCGAGATAGCGGTATTTGAGGCGTACCTCCTCGCCAATCTCATGACCGTCCGAAGTAACGTCCATTGGTGGTGTCTCTGCTTCGTTCAAAACCTTAATATTCAAAACCTCAAGTTCAATATCACCATTGAGCACATCTGCTTTGATATTGCGTTCAGGGCGTTTATTTACTTGAGCAGAAACGCTAACAACCCACTCTGGTCGCACCCGTTGCGCTACCTCAAGAGCCTCTACGTGGCTGGGGAGTACGACCGCTTGCACCTTGCCACTCACATCTCGTAAATCAAGAAAAACCATCTTGCCTTGGTCACGGCGAACATCAATCCACCCTGCTACGGTGACCTCCTCCCCTATCTTGTCCTTCAAATCTTTGATGTATGTGCGTTCCATATGTTTAGTGGTAAATTTCTTTTTTAACTTCTTCGAGTGCTTCGTGGTGTGTTGCTTCTCCGGCGAGACGTTCAAGGATTTCAGGTTTTTCTAAAACAAGCATACCGAAATCATTTGCGTGCTCCCCTATCCATGTGATGAGGTCCTGCCCTGACTCTTTCGCGAGTTCCATCTGCGCCATATTGCGCGCTTGCTGGAGTGCTTCGGTATGTCCGTCTGTTACTTGTTCCAAGCTTCCCATATTATTTTAACGTCAGGCCTACCTTCTCCCTTACCTCCTCCATCATCTTTTTCGCTTGCGCGCGAGCGACTTCGGCACCTTCACGAAGGATTTGCAAAACCATCTCAGGGTCACGTGCAATCTCCTCGCGACGTGAGCGAAGTGGTGCGATGAACGCACGCAGGTTGTCGATGAGAATTTCCTTTGACTCTTTGTAGCCAATACCGCCCTCGAGGTAGCGCTTGCGCACCTCCTCTAGGTTGTCCGCCTGCAGAAGCTCGTGGAATGCAAATACTTTGCAGGTTGCAGGATCCTTTGGCTCGTCGACTCCTTTTGAGTCGGTCGGAATACTCATCACCGCTTTTTTAATCTCCTCGTCCGAAGCAAAGAGACCAATGACATTGCCGTAGCTCTTGCTCATCTTGCGCCCGTCGGTACCCATCACCGTCTTTACCTCTTCCGTAATCATCGGCTCGGGTACCGTAAATGTCTCACCAAAAATACGGTTAAACTTTTGCGCCGTATCGCGGGCGATTTCAATGTGTTGCTTTTGGTCGAGACCAACGGGCACAACATCTGCGTTGTACATCAAAATATCCGCCGCCATCAAAATAGGATAATCAAAGAGTCCGACGTTCACTTCTTTATTTTTTGCTTCTGCGTCCTTGTATGCGTGAGCACGCATAAGGTATGGTACTGTCGTGATAGTATTAAATATCCACGCAAGCTCTGTCACCTCGGGTACGTCGGACTGAAGAAAAATTGTTGTCTTTTTTGGATCAACGCCGATGACGAGATAATCCATTACGAGGTCGAGGGTAAGCTTGCGCAAAAGCTCCCCATCCGACACGCTCGTGAGCGCGTGGTAGTTGGCAACAAAAATAAACTGACGATAGTCGTCCTGGTGGTCCACAAACTGGCGCATAGCACCAAAATAGTTACCAATATGGGCAGTCCCCGTTGGTTTAACCCCCGAAAGTAGCGTTTTTTGCATTTCCTTATACTACCAGAAAAGCAGAGGATTTTGAAGGGGTGTCACAAACCTACGAGCATCAAAATTACCTTTTTATTAAAAATAATATACTCCACACTAAAAACTCCTTGAAGCATATGCTTAATTATTCAACAAACCAAGAAAAAATTTTTTGTTCTTGGTTTGTTGAATTTTGGCTTACTTTGGCTTCAAAGATTTTTCTAGGAAAATCTTTTTTGCTAATCTTATGACCCAAGGGGCCATCTGAGCCTTTTACTGTATATTCAGTATTTTTACTTCTTGAGACACTAATCCACTCAACTGGATTATGAACATCATTTAAAATCTCTTTTAATTCTTCAAAACTTAGAGCAAGTATTCCATCCTCACCACAAACTAATAGCAAAAATACATCTCCTATTTTATTTTTTATTTCCAGAATCTCGTCCTGATGCTCCTTTGCAAAACTAAATCTCCATGGGGACATTCTCTTTGTGGAATGTTTAATAAACAACCCAATATTCTTATTTAACACATAAGAAGCGTTACTTGGACTTGAGAAGGGTTCAATAATGACCCCATGCCCTGATTCGTGAAGTAATTTTGTCAATACTGCTCCATGGTAAAATTCAAATTCTTTAATCATTTTTTAGGTATTTTTAAGAATCGAATACTCCCTTCATATTTATAGAATACGCGAGCTTTTCTCGATTCATTGAACAATACAAACACATGGTGCATTGCACTTGGAAATTTGTTTTCTTCCCTGTCATATTTACCAATAAACCCCTTTGAACGAACAATATTCTCCGCATCATCCATCTCACGCCCAGAGATATCTTTAGGCACATGGACAGCAATTGACTCACTACCGAGTGGACAAAAACTTTCAATATAATTGATTAGGTATTTAGGGAGGCAATTTTCACCTAAAAGTTCCGAAAGCGCTTTTATTTTTTGCACTGGGTTAATATTTTGAACAAGAATTTCATTTATGGTATCAGGCTCAAAATCAAAAATGTTAAAACTCATTTCACCTTTATCTACAATAACATTTGTTTTGTCTATACTACCACTAGCTACAGCAGTAATTCTTTCTCCGTCTAACCATACAGGCGACCTCTTGTTTTGCTTTCTTGATTCAAGCGACAATCTGTGAAATATAAAACATTTTTGCCAATCTAGATAAAGTGTCTTAGGGATTACCAATTCAAAATAATTCAAATAATCACCGCGTGATCCAAACATCCTCGCTCTTTGGATGTAGGTATCTTGTTGAAGTTTATGCTTTACATCTCTCGTAAAGAACATAGTTAATAAATTATTAAAAGTAACTCCACGGGAAACAATATTTCCGCCAATAATAACCGTGAATGGAGCAGTTGGGTCAGTTGCAGTTCTATTGTCTGCCGCGTTAACCTCCTTATCGCTGTTCATTACAACAATATTATTTCTATCGCTGTTTGCTATGGCATATTTTGTAATTTCATCTGCATGTTCAGGATATCGCTCGTTGGCTATTTCCCATATTTTTTTAAAGTAAGCCTCATGATATTGGTTTCCTTCGTCTTTTAGCGCTTCCAGGGTTTTTACAATTTGTTTGTAATCTACGGTATGGTCTGCCTTCTTGCTACTTGTATGAACAAGCATTGAATAATTTTTTTCTGGGTCGTTTACTGCAACATTTAAATATCCGACGTTCACAATAAAACTAAATAAAGCTTCTCTTAAATGTTTTGGGTCATCTCCTACGTCAGACAAGAATGTCAGCCTAAATGGTATATTTTCAATCAATACGGGGAAAAACACATCTTGCCCTGTGTAATTTGAGTGTGGACGAAAATCAATCCAATGTTCATTTTGATTTTCGTGTGTTTTGTTTAAATCGAGACGGGCGGGTGTTGCTGTAACACCAATGTAAGTACCCTCCGAACCAATTAATTCCCCTGTAAGTTTGTTAATTGTGCTTTTTTCTTTTTTATTTATTTTTGAGTTTGGTGTTGCGTAGTCCGCCTCATCATCAATGACCACTCTGCGAGAGTGCCCATCTAGCTTTTGAATAAGTTTCTGTAAATCTTTTGAATTCTTTTTACAAAAAATAACCCATTGATGGTCCCCAATCTTTACCTCTGCGGGCAATATCTCGCTAAATTTTTTTGGTGACGGGGAAAGACCAGATCTTTGAAAACGTTCTAAATTTTGCCCCAAAAGCTGGACACTATCATTGAGTAGTACAATTACTATTTTAAAATTAAGATCAAGTAATTTAGCTGTTAAAGCAATCATCATCTCTGTTTTACCACTTTGAGGCTCACCGTATATTACAAATGACTTCTGATTATTTGTAATATTTACTACAGCATTTTCAACAACACTTTTTATTCTATCAACCTCTTGATTCATAGAAACGAGCTTAGATAGTCGCCTCTCGTAGCGGTTATTATTTACTGTTCCTCTTTTCATTTCATCTAGATTAAATTCTGACATTGAAATATTTAATTTATTTTTCCATAACCAAAATGTACTCATACTCGTAAGCACATTTTTTATTTGGATTTTTTATACTTGTAAATTTCCCTGTACTTATATCGCGCCAAGGAGTAATCATTTTATTAGGAACTTCCCTTTTTATAATTTGGTATTTTTTAAAACCAATTTTAAGCATTTGTTCAGTTGCCACTTCGGCATTTAGAATATCTACTCCTTTAAGTTGAGTATTGCCGATTACAATACACGCATGTTTACCAGACTTAAGCACGCGATACATTTCTGAGAAAGCCAAGTTCATATCAATAAAATAATTTGATACATCTTTCGAAAGTGCTTTATCTAAAACAAACAAACGATCAACAATGTCTAAACCTATACTACTACCGATTTCTCCTTTTTGTTTATTTTTATAACTCGTTCCAACAAAATTTTTCCTAAATTCAATAAAATTATTCGAGGGGTTCTCCCAATTTTTAAAATTTTGGTTGTCTCCGCCAAACCATAATAGTGTCAACTGATGTAAATCAGCATACTCATATGAAGTTACGTAGGGTGGCGAAGTTACAATTAAATCAACACTATTGTTTTTTAAAGGAAATTTTTTTGTTGAATCTCTCAGTAAAATTTTAGCAGGGGTTTGCAGGTTTTTATCTTTTTTAAGATTTAAATAAAATTGCTGGTTCTTTTTCACCATTGATCTTGCATGTCTCAAAAACGTACTGACAGTTTGTGGATTCTTTTTATTTTTATCAACAGTAGGCTTAGTACTCTTCATCAACCAGCGTGAAGTATTTTTTAAATTATGAGAAAAAGCACACAAGAAGAATTTTTTTATTTTTGTGTCTTTAATTTTTTTAATTTTAGAATAAATAAAATCCAACTCTTTTATTGTCTTTTTCTCAAACCAATAAAGTAGCCTTTCATTTTTAAGGTGATTTTTAGATATCACAGTCTTTTCTTTTAAAAAAGAAATACTTAATCTTTCAAACTCAATATCTAATTTTTCTGGATTTATTGGTGTTACTTTTACCTCAGCTATAAATTGGGCAACAGGATTGATATCAAAACCAAGACTTTTTCTTCCTAACCTTTTTGATTCAACAAGGGTTGTTCCGCATCCACCAAATGGATCAAAAACGAGGTCTCCTTCGGAGGTAAAATCATTCAATAATTTTTCAACAATATTCGGAATGAATTTCGCTGGATATCGATGATAACTGTGTGTTAAGGCGGTGGTCTCTGAACGAGTAACGTCTTTGAACGACCAAGATTTTTTAGGTTCTAGGGCTACAAACGTACTTAGTATATTTTTAATATCCACCGTTGGCATAGTCCTCATTATACAGTCAATGCCTGACAATTACCACCAGGTCAAATTTTTTATATTATCGGAGGTAAACTAAAAAATACTACACGCTCCCCCACCTTTTTTCAATTCCTCAGTAAGCTTCTCGGCTTTGCGGGAGAGTTTGGTGGGGGTTATTATCCCTAAACCCTCTTATCAGCTAGTGCATATACTACGGAACGGTGTGTAATGAGAATAACGAACACTTCTTTTTTCTTTAGCTGAAATACAATACGGTAGTCACCCACTCGTAGACTTCTCAGTCCAGCTAGCGAAAATTGGAGTGGTTTTCCAAAAAATTCAGGGTTACTCGAGAGCTTTTCCTCAATAGCTTTCCTGATAGCGTTTTTATGAACAGATGAAATAGCAGAAATATCATCCACTATTTTTTTATGGTATGTTATCTCAAACATATCCTACTTTCCCCACACTTCTGTGTGCGTCAGTTTTTTCCCTTTTTCTTTCAGTCTGTTGTCAGCAAGCAAAGAAAAAGCCTTGTCCTCTTCCATCATTAACGATATTTTGAGAAGCTCACTAATCTTTGTTGCCTCAGGAACGCGGTCACGCTTTGCAATATGCGTGATCATTTTTTCAACCTCAGGAGCAAGGGTAATATTCAATCTTCGTTTTGTGGTAGCCATATAACAAGTGTATCAAAAGTGTGCCGTTTGTCAACAGTACCTCAAAGGACTAAATCCCCTCCTCTCTTAATTCCTCAATAAGTTTCTCGGCTTTGCGGGAGAGTTTGGTGGGAGTTTTTACTTCGACTTTGATGATGAGGTCGCCGCGGCGTTTGCCGGTGTTGTCGAGCGGTACGCCCTTGTCGCGGATACGGAGAAGCTCGCCCGAGGAGATGCCCTTAGGAATCTTTACTTTTATTTCTCCATCAAGCGTTTGCACAGGATACTCGGCACCGAGGAGTGCGTCGGAGAGCTTCACCAATAAGTTCATTGTGAGATTATGTCCTTCGCGTTTGAATACCTTGTGCGATGCGACGTGGATACGTGCGTAGAGATCACCCGTGGTACCGTTTTGTACGGCCTCACCCGCACCGGTCATACGCAGGGTCTCGCCGTGTTGAATGCCTGCAGGCACGCGAAGCGTGAGCTCCTCGTCTTTGCGGGCTACGCCGTGGCCTTTACAGGTTGTGCATTTCTCCTCGGGAATCTTACCCGTGCCTCCGCACGCTCCACACTCGCGCTCTTGCATAAAGGTACCAAGGAATGACCGTACAGCCTCCTGGATGCGGCCTTGCCCCTTACATTCTGCACAGGTCTTCATCGCCGTACCTTCCTTTGCGCCGGTACCATTACAGGTTGCACACTTTGCCGTTTTGGTCAGACGGACTTTGCGCTCCACGCCAAACACTGACTCTGAAAATGAAATCTCGAGGTCAACAGAAATATCACGCCCGCGACGCACTTGAGCGCCTCTCCCCCGCCCTCCGCCAAAAAAGTCACCAAAGATATCGTTCAGGTCTACCCCTTCAAAACCCTGACCACCTTGGAACCCACCAAAACCTGACGGATCAAAACCTCCCTGTCCGGGGCCAGCACTGCCGTAGGTGTCGTACTCTTGACGCTTCTTTTCATCCGAGAGTATCTGGTACGCTTCACTCGCCTCTTTGAACTTTACTTCATCACCGCCTTTGTCGGGATGATGTTTATGCGCGAGCTTGCGGAACGCTTTTTTAATTTCGTCCTGCGATGCGCCCTTTTCTACGCCCAGTGTTTTGTAATAGTCTTTTGCCATATATTCACTCTGTATCCTATCATTTTACCATGCAATACAAAAAGGTCTCGTACATACGAAACCTTTTTGTAAAATACTTAGCCCTACTTCTTGTCGTCGCCTTCGGTAAACTCGGCATCGCGTACGTTGCCCTCGGGAGTATCACTGGGAGTCTGTGGTGCGCCCTCTTGTGGAGCGTTCTTCATCATCTCTTCGCCAATCTTTGAGAGTTCAGTCGAGAGTTCTACCCCTGCGGTCTTCATAGCCTCGAGGTCAGTGCCTGCGCCTGCGGTCTTTGCGGTTGCAAGCTTGCTCTCTACACTTGCCTTGAGCTCTGCGGACACCTTGTCACCGTTTTCACGGAGTTCTTTTTCTGCGGTGTAGATCATCTGCTCGAGCGTGTTCTTGGTCTCGGCTGCATCGTGTTTCTTTGCATCTTCTTCTGCATTCATCTCTGCTTCCTTGGTCATACGCGCAATATCGTCCTTTGAGAGACCCGAGCTTGCTTCGATACGAATAGACTGCTCTTTACCCGTTGTCTTTTCTTTTGCCTTTACCTGAAGGATACCATTGGCGTCCACATCAAAGGTGACTTCTACCTGCGGAATACCACGTGGTGCCGTAGGAATACCATCGAGCACAAAGCGGCCAAGTGACTTGTTGTCCGGTGCCATAGGGCGCTCACCTTGTACGACGTGAATCTCTACTGAAGTCTGATTGTCAGCGGCAGTCGAGAATATCTGTGAACGTGATGCAGGGATGGTCGTGTTCTTTTCGATGAGCTTTGACGCTACATTACCAAAGGTCTCGATGCCGAGAGAAAGTGGAATAACGTCGAGAAGGAGAATGTCTTTTACATCACCCTGAAGGATACCTGCCTGAATAGCAGCACCAATAGCAACCACTTCATCAGGATTGATCGAACGGTTAGGCTCCTTACCAAAGAGTTCTTTGACGGCGTTAATGATAGCAGGCATACGTGTCTGTCCACCAACCATAATGATTTCGTTGATGTCCTCTTTCTTGAATGGCGAAGCAGCGAGTGCGCGCTTGGTAATCTCGATAGACTTCTGAATGTACTCACTGGCGAGCTCCTCGAGCTTTGCGCGAGAAAGTTTCAACTGCAAGTGCTTTGGGCCTGAAGCATCTGACGTAATGAACGGAATGTTAACCTCTGCGTCAGGCGTTGTTGAAAGCTCATGCTTTGCCTTTTCTGCAGCCTCCTTCAAACGCTGAAGCGCGAGCACATCGGTTGATACGTCGATGCCTGATTCCTTCTTGAACTCATCAGCAATCCAACGAATAATTTTCTGGTCGATATCCTCACCACCCATATGTACATCACCGTCGGTTGACTTCACTTCAATAACATCATCACCCACTTCGAGAACTGACACGTCAAACGTACCTCCACCAAAATCGTACACAACAATCTTCTCGTCCTTCTTTTTATTAAAACCGTATGCGAGGGCTGCGGCGGTTGGTTCGTTGATGATACGCTTTACGTCAAAGCCTGCAATCTGGCCGGCGTCCTTGGTAGCCTGGCGCTGTGAGTCGTTGAAGTATGCAGGTACGGTAATAACCGCCTCGGTGATTTTCTCACCAAGCTTTGCCTCTGCATCCGCCTTGAGTTTCTGAAGCACCATTGCCGAAATCTCCTCGGGGCGGTACTGACGGTCTCCCATCTTTACCATCACACTGCCGTCGGTTGAACGCTCGATACCAAACGCTGCATTCTTTTTGTCGCGCTGCACGCCTTCGTCCTCAAAACTATGGCCAATAAGGCGCTTGATACCAAAAAGTGTGTTCTGAGGATTGGTGACTGCCTGACGCTTTGCAAGCAAGCCGACAAGGCGCTCCCCGCCCTTTGACGTAGCGATGACAGACGGCGTCGTGCGTGCACCCTCGATGTTCTCAACAATGCGCGGCTCGCCACCCTCGATGATTGCCATCGCTGAATTCGTTGTACCCAAATCAATGCCTAAAATTTTTGCCATAGTATTTTTTGTTTGTTAGTTATTTTATAAATGCCGACTTTTTATTTTTGAACACCTGCCTTTACCTTTGCGGGACGGATGACTTTGCTGTGAAGACGATACCCTTTTTGAACAATCTCGACGACCGTATCAACCTTGTTTTCATCGGTGGGAATACCTTCCATTGCAATATGTATTCTCGGGTCAATCTTTTCTCCTACTACACCGATTTCTGAAAGTCCGCGTGCTTCAAGGACTGAGAACATTTGCGAGTAGATGTACTCGACACCTTTACGCCAGCTTGCATCTACTTTTTCCCAAGCCTCTTTGTTGGCAAACGCCATCGAGAAACTATCGAGTACGGGGAGCATATCTTCGACAAGCCCCTCTGATGCAAACTTTATCATATCGCCACGGCGCGTTTCCTCGTCTTTACGAGCGTTTGCAAAGTCTGCGCGCATACGCTGCCAGCCGTCGAGATTGTCTTTTTTCTCCTGCTCGCAAGTGCGCAATTTTTCGCGAAGTTTCTTTAACGTACCGGCAATATTCTCGCTTTCGTCCTCGCTTTCAAATTGCACGTCATCAATATACGTATCGGTAGCCTCCGTGTCAAGCGCCTCGCCTTGTGAGTCCATATTCCCTATTTTCTCATCTTTTTCCTCGTATTCTGTATCGGTCATAGTATTGAAACCTCATCATACCATACCCAGCAAAAGAGGTGAAATTATTTTTGCTTGACATTTTTAAGATGCCTGCTAATATATGTGCATAACGACGAAAAGGGGCCCGAACGGTTAATTACCTAAGGCCCCCTTTTCTTTTGCCTATTTTTGCCTGTACATCTGCCTTAGCTAGGTCATCAAAATACTTTCTAGTTATCCTCTTAAACAAAGATGATGCACGAGCTCCATCTGGAAAAAGAATTTTTTCAAACTTTTTTTCTTCAATGAGAAAATCTACAAGCTGCCTATAGTCACCGTCGCCTGACACCAGCACAATACTATCAAACGGCTCTTTCTTATAGAGCTTTTTCATTATGTGAAAAACAATATCGGTATCTACGTTCCCCTTTTTAGTACCGAGCATTGCTGGATTGTGCTTCTTGAATTGTAAAATAAATCCAGCATTTTGTATTTCTTCATACAAATCTTGGTTCTCGTCCTGCACAAATCCTAAAAAATAATACGCCTTGTCGACATTGTATTTTTTCTCCAAATACACACGGAAACGAGCGAGGTCAATTCTCCACGGATCCACTTCCCGCTTCGACGTACCCATATACAAATTCTGTCCATCTACAAATGCGTAGTTTTTATTTTCCTTTACCATATATTTCATTCTATCATATACCCCATTTCGTCAAACCACATTACATCACACAATCTACAAAACAATTGTGTGATGTCCCTATTCCTTCCTTTCAATTTTTGAAGAAATTCCTACTTGCTCACGAAAGCATTGACAGTTAGTGCGTCTTATGCTATGATTGATTTAGATTCCTAATCACAGAAGCCCTACACACAGGAGGTACGAAATGGCATCAATATATGACCTAAGCTGGAACGAGACCTCGTTTCTCGCCAAGCTACAGCTCTTTTCCAAATCACGAAAGCAAGAGAATAAGAAAATGCAGTCGAACGATCGGCAGGTGCGAGCTGAAGGATACTCCGCGCTCTCAAGCACCTACTACAGCATCCTCGGCACCGCATTTTCACAGCTCAAGGCAGCGCTTCGTCCGAAGTTGCTCGCCCCGGTGAAAGTCGCGGCGTGGTGCCTCTCATGGCTTCCGCTTGCCACGTACTGTTACTGGCGCATGCTTCCGCTCTCAAACCGCATCGTCGAAATCCTCGGCTACAACAGCATGTCGGCCGATCAATGCGATGTCCGCCAAAGCGTTCTGCGCCGCCGAGGCCAGTACGACGAGGCGAAGAAGTGCATTCGAGCCGCACTCGCCAAGAATCCCGAAAAGGCCCATACGCGAGGATTGCTTCACGTTGGACTTGCAGAGATACATTGGCATGAGGGAGATAAGCGGAGTGCGCGATCTGAAGTGTATGCGGCACTTGCCGAAGTCGAAGAAGCAGAGAAGCAAGACCCTGGGCAAGCGGTGCGTATCTACAAGCACTGCGCCGACTTGTTTGGACAGGTCGGGGGAAACGATCGTCACCCCACCGCTGATCTTCGTCGCAAGGCACAGGAACTCGCACAAGCAACAGGCGCACGCGATCAACTTCTCAAGCTGTGATGACGTGGCGCATGCGCCACCAACCGCTTCGTGTCCATCCACGAAGCGGTTTCTTTTTGCTAAGATTTACATACGAAAACATCTCCGCCGATTGAGGATACTAGGGGGGGTCAGATACTAAGGGAATCAGGAGCCTTTGCTTATAGATGTTTATAGGTATGGGATTTAATCTTGGTAATAATAGGGGCAGCCACCACCATTGTTCATTTAACAAAATGACTTACTGAAAAATCTGTACGATAAATCATCTCCATCCCGTTTGCGACATCAAGTCTGGTAAATTTTTGTGCGATATTTTTGAGATATTCTTCCATGTGTTTATTGCCTTCAATCTTAACACAAAACCACCCAGATGGGTGGTTTTGAAAAATAGTTTTATAGAGATTAACGCTTTGACCACTGTGGGGCTTTACGTGCTTTCTTGAGACCGAACTTGCGGCGCTCCTTCATACGTGGGTCACGCTTGAGGAAACCAAGTTTCTTCAAACGACCGCGGGTTTCTTCGTCAAACTTCACGAGGGCGCGTGAGAGTCCGTGGCGAAGTGCCTCTGCCTGTGAGTGAATACCACCACCAATAACATGTACTGAGATGTGGAACTTGCCAGCAACCTTTGACTTCTCAACTGCCTCGATGACAATCTTTTGGAGCTCGAGGGTTGGGAAATACGTAGGAACGTCCTTGTCGTTTACCACCACGCTCTCCTTTGCTGCCTCCGTAATACGAACGCGAGCGGTTGAAGTCTTGCGACGACCAACAGCCTCAATATAGCGATGAGCTGCCTTCTTTGCAGCGGGTGCCTTGTGAGCTGCCGGTGCCTTTACTTCTTCTGTTTTTGTTTCTGCTGTCGTCATAAAATTATTAATCGTTTATCGTCAAACGCTTCATACGTGGCTTGTGAAGGCGGTTGCGGGGAATCATGCGCTCGATAGCACGGATGAAAACCTCACTAAAGCCTTTCTTCTCAATCGTCTGTGCGATTGTGCGCTCCTTGAGTCCACCAGGATAGCCGGTGTAACGCTTTGAGTGTACCTCACCAAGCTTTGTTGGTGCAATCGCTACCTTTGAGGCGTTCTCAATAACTACCTCTACGTCTGCAACGAGGTGCTTCTGGAATGCTACGGATGTTTTACCCATAAGCACGCTTGCTGCCTCGGTCGCAACGCGTCCTACTGACTTTCCCTGTGCGTCAATTTTGTGTGAAGTAGTCATATTATACAAATTCAATTACTGCCATCTTGCTGGCGTCTCCTCCACGGCGAGGAAGCTTCATAATACGGGTGTACCCGCCAGGGCGATCAGTATAGCGAGGTGCAATCTCGTCGATAATCTTTTTTGCACCTGCCTCACCTGAAACACCACCAAGGCGCGCAATAATCATACGGCGTGATGCAATATCACCTACGCGACCCTTGGTCACCAAGCTTTCGATAAATGGGCGGAGTTCCTTTGCGCGCGCCTCAGTAGTCTCGATGTGTTCCGAGGTAATGAGTCCAAGAGCAAGAGAGCGAAGGAGCGCAATGCGTCCTGCGTGGTCTCGTCCAAATTTTCTAATCGCTTTGTGATGTTTCATAATAGTCTTCTAAAGTCTTTCGATTAATCCTTGAGGGTGATGCTGTGCACACTGAGTGCGCGCTTGATCTCCTGAATACCCTTGTCGCCGAGACCGTCGATCTCGAGGAGATCTTCTTCGGTCTTGCGTGCGAGGCCGCCCACCGTACGAATGTTTGCTCCTGCGAGCGCGTTGTTGGTGCGAGTTGAGAGGTCGAGGTTTTCAATGCGAGTCTTCAAGAACTCACTATCTACGGCGTCCTTCTTTGCAGGCTTCTCAGATGCCTCTTCTTCTTCAACTTCCTCCACCTCTTTCTTCTCTACAAAACCGATAACTGCCTTGAGCTGGTTGATCATGATTTCGATAGATGACTCAAGAGCGCGGCGAGGAGCGATGGTACCATCGGTCTCTACGGTGAGCTTCAAACGGTTGTAGTCGGTACGATCACCAACACGCATGTTGTCTACCTCGTAGTTCACGCGGCGAATCGGGGTAAAGATAGCATCGAGAGCGATGGTGCCGATATCAACCTTTTCTTTCTGATGAACCTCCTTGGCAACATAGCCGAAACCTTTGGTGACTACCATTTCGATAGTAAGGTTTGCGTTCTTGTCAGTAAGGGTTGCAATGTGGAGCTCTGGATTCAAAACTTCTACCTGACCTGACACCTTGATGTCGCCAGCAGTTACCTCTTTAGCGCCCTTGATTGAAAGGGTGATAGTCTGAGGCTCCATAGTAGTAAGCTTGAAGCGAACCTTCTTCAAATTGAGCAAAATAGTGATAACATCCTCTTTTACTCCGTCGAGTGTTGAGAACTCGTGAGGAGCGCCTTCAATCTTTACCGTGGTGATAGCGGCACCCAAAAGTGACGACAAAATAATACGGCGGAGCGAGTTGCCAAGCGTGTGACCGTATCCAGGATAAAGACCTTCGATCTCGTACGTACCCTTAAAATCGTCCTCGGTGAGAACTTTCGGTTTCGATGGCAATGTGATGTTGTAGTCGAGCATAGTGATGTAAAATTAGACGATGAAACTATACATTATATTCTTGATAAATGCAAACGCTTATCGTTCCCTCTAGCGGCTGTAGAACTCAATAACGGACGTAAGATTGAACGTGTTATTCCCTTGCGCAACCTTTGGCTTGCCCTGGAAGGTTACGGTCATTTTCTCAGCATCAACCTTGAACCATGTTGGCACCGTGAGGGTCTTCAACTTCTCTGCGAGGGTCTCGAAGAGTTTTGAATCCTTGCTCCCGGGGCGCACAGCGAGCACATCGCCAACGACGAGACGGCGTGACGGAATGTCGGTGCGGCGTCCGTTGACGGTGATGTGTCCGTGAGCAACCATCTGACGAGCGAGTGAGCGTGAAGCTGCAAAGCCTGCACGGAATACTGAGTTGTCGAGACGTGACTCGAGTGCCTCAAAAAGGTTCTCAGCAGGATTTGCACCCTGCTTTCCTGAAGCCTCCTTGATGTAGTTACCAAACTGCTTCTCGCTTACGCGGTATGTATTGCGAACCTTTTGCTTCTCGCGCATCTGGATACCGTACTCGGTAACACTCGAGCGGTGCTTCTTTTCAGAAAGAAGGCGGCCTGGTGGATAGGGCTTGCGCTCGATCGCACATTTAGGCGTAAAACAACGCTCCCCTTTGAGGAAGAGTTTCTCGCCGGCGCGGCGACATTTTTTACATTTCTGGTCGTTGATCATATGCGAATACTAAAAACAATAATTAAATCTTACGTGGCTTAGGTGGCTTTGGTCCGTTGTGAGGAACAGGTGTTACGTCACGGATCAACGTAATGTCGATGCCTTTTGAATTGAACGCGCGAATCGAACTCTCGCGTCCTGCACCTACACCCTTTACGACTACATCCACTTCCTTCATGCCGATCATAGCGGCCTTTTCTCCTACAAGCTCGCCAACCTTTGCGGCAGCGAATGGCGTACCCTTCTTGGCACCCTTGAATCCAAGAGATCCAGAAGATGACCAGATGAGCGCGTTACCCGCCTTGTCGGCAAGCAACACCTTAGTGTTGTTGTAGGTTGACTGCACAAAGAGCGTGCCATCAACATGCTTCTTCTTTGCGGTGCGGCTAAGAGCGCGAGATACCAATCCCTGATCAACGCTCTGTCCTTCTTTTTTGATAATTCGTTTTTTACCCATAGTAGTGGTGTTTCGTTTTCAGTCTTTTTACTTCTTGTCAGCTTTACGGCGCCCTGAACCCATTGTCTTGCGCACGTTACCGCGTACGGTGCGTGAGTTGGTCTTGGTGCGCTGTCCGCGTGCCGGAAGTTTCTTGGCATGGCGGCTACCGCGGTAAGACTTGATATCCTTGAGACGCTTGATAGAGGTCGATACTTCGCGCTTGAGGTCTCCCTCGAGGGTAAAGTCTTCTACGACTTTACGAATCTTTGCCTCCTCGTCGGGGGTAAGATCCTTGGCACGCTTGCCGTGCTCGATTCCTACGTTGTCGAGAATCTCCTTTGCGCGAGGACGGCCAATGCCGTACACCGCCGTCAGGCTTATCTCCAATCGTTTCTCGTCTGGTATGGTTACTCCTAGGATACGCATAAATAATTTAAATCTTTACTACAATGTTTAGTTAGCCCTGGCGTTGCTTGTGGCGCGGATCTGCACAGATAACACGAATACGATCACCGCGCTTGACCGTTTTACATTTCACACAAATTTTTTTTACTGATGCTCGTACTTTCATATTAAAAACTCTCTATCGTTGTCTTGTTGCCTGAATGCGACAGGACCGCGACAGAGAAGCTGAAATCAAAACGATTGGGCTATTATATCGCATTTTGAAATTAAATGCAAGGCCCACTTCTGTGGGTCCCCCTATAATAACCCTCCCTTGGTCTTTAGGACCTTTAAAAAGGCCCTAAATCCCCTAATTATAAGCGCTTAACGATGCGGCCTTTGCCGCCATAGGGGTCGATTTTCACCGTGACCTTATCCCCTACGAGAACCTTGATACGGTTGAAGCGCATCTTTCCGGCAAGGTAGGCAATAATCACCTGCCCGTTCGGAAGCTCTACGCGGAACATAGCGCTTGGAAGCGCTTCTGTTACCTCTGCCTGTACCAATTCTTCTTTTTCAATATCTGCCATTGCGAACACTCATAATATCAAAAGAATCTTCTCGCGTCAATCGTATGCCTGCTATTGGGTAAGAATATCAACGGATATCTTTGCTGGGTCGACAGGAAAGACTGTTTTCCAGACAGGGCGAACGACGGCGCTAGCGCTTTTTATGTTGTCCTGTGAGGTAATAATCGTTGGGAAATCCTTTTTGTTCTTACCGGCGACCTCTGCAGCAAGCTTCTCCTTGTCAATGCGGCCAATGAACGATGCCTCGCCATCGATACGGAAACGAACTTGCGCAATATCGGCAAGAACTACGTTATCAACGGGATCGAGGAAGGTGAAGGCGAGTGCTGCAAGGTTGGAGAGTTCGAGGGGCGCACCCTTGTAGTCCTTGAGCCCTGCGTGAGCTATCTTTTGTGTAAGGAGCTCGGTATCAAAAAAGAATACTGATACGGTGGCACGAACCGTAACCGTTGTTGCTTCATCCTTTGAGAGATCCTGTGGTACGTCTTCAAACTTGAGCACCATACTCCCGGGGAAGAACGAAACACTCTCGGGGACCTGGCCGCGCGCTTTTTCTACGGCTGTTTGCTTGAGGTCCTCTCTGAGGTTCTTTTGAGCCTCGGCAATAATTTCATCGGTGGGGACTTTTACCGTACCTGAAAAACCTCCGCCAATCGGACTGTCTGGCTTTGAACGCGCGGTGAACTTGCTGTAGCGAGGATCGCCCTTAAAGCCAGGAATAGTAAAGTCTGCGAGGCCGATGTTGTATCCATCGCCTGCGGCGTCAGCATATATGACCGCCTCCACCGAGCCTGGCTCGGCAACCTTTCCTGCGACCATTTTTGCTCCTGGTACTACCACAGAATCATCAATGCGATAAATCTTGTGAGTCTTGTCGTCCTCGAGGCGCGTATTTTTAATAAGACGCTGGTTGTCACCACTGTATGCGTTGTAGATAATCACCTTGCCCGAGGCTTTCTTTTGAATCTTTTTTTCGATGGTTGCGGGGACCTCGGCAGACTTTTCTTCTGTCAAACTGAGGAATTGAAATATAAGTCCATCCTCGGCAGCCTCTTTGGTGGCGGTAAATTCATTTTCGAGTTTTACACTTTGTGTAAAGGGCGTCACTTCGATTGTTGCCGAAGAGAAATACGTCATTACTGCAAATACAGCCCCGAGGAGTGCAGCGATGGCGATAATCCACACCCAAAAACGAGCATTGGATTTTCGGGGAGCGGGAGGAGTTGCGGGAGTGCTGGTGCGTGCTTTTTCAAAAAATGGATTCTTTTCGATACGGCTCGACTCCTCGCGGGCTCGTGTATCGGGATTTACCTCGGGAACAAAAGAGGGTCGCTTAATAACCTCATTATGAGGTACGAGTACATCCTGCATAGGTTTTCGATTGATTCCATCCATATTATTTTTGCATCATAATTTTTCCTGCTAAAAGCGCTTCGACCACGATAAACGGGTCACGCACAATTTCACTCTCAAAGGTCACGAACTTCGAAACAATGAGCTGATCAAGATATGCCACCTCTAGACTATCACCCATTAATGACTCCGGACGGGCAGTGTTGATGAGTCCCGTGAAAAATCCTGCCACATCAGAATCAGTCGTAAAGAATACTCTGGGAGGAATGACGCTTGTACCCGCAAACGAGGTGAGGGTCTTTTCAAAACGTGCCGCCCATTCATCTTTACTGCGTGCGACGATGTTGCCTATGGTATCACGCTTTTTCCCTTCGAGCTCATCGCGGAGGAACATTCCAAAGAGCGTTGCGGCTTCGGCATGAAGCGTGTTCTCGCCTGCAGAAATCTCTCGGAGGAAAAAGTTCTTCCCGCGAGAGAACGATGTCACCCCCACCAAAAGATCATCGACAACGAGGGACACGTCGGTCGTTTCTCCTGTAATATCGAGAAACAGGAAGTTTTTTTCGTTAGGAAAAATATCACGCACGGCACTGAATGCTGCTACGGGGAATGAACCAAAGTGCACCGACGGCGCATGAAAGAAACGGCTTATTATGTTCTCGACGCTTTCAATGACACGCTTTGAAGACAGCCCGACGGTCGCCAGTATCTCCATCTGATGGGTTGTCTGCCCGTAGGGGTTCTTTATCTCGTACCCATTGAGCCTTATTTCAATAATCTTTTTCTCGATGATTTCGATATCTACCAGTGGCAATGTTTCTTTGAGTTCGTCCTTGAGGTGTTCGATGTCTTCATTTATGAACGCATCGAGTGTTTTTTCCGTAACCTGAAACGGATCGGTGCGGGTAATATGGAGCTTGCGGCTTTTCAGTACGAACCACGGCGAAGAAAATGTGCAGAAAGTGTGTGCGGGTGCACCATGACCTTTGTTTAGTTTTTGCAGATTTTTTAGTGAGCGCTCAAGTGCATGAAGCATCCCCGAAAGGAATCGCGCCGAAGAGAGCGTTTCTTGGAATGAAATATCTTCGCGCACCGTCAAGAGTATGTGAGGAGGCTTCCCTTCTTCAATTTTTACCAAAGCAGCACCCACACTCGCCGAACCAATGTCGACCAAGAGTGTCAGTGACTCATCCTGCTTCTGCTTTGTGAAAAAAGAAAATACCATCGTGTACATATTGTACCACGATGGTATTTTGCCTTCAACAGTTTTTTACTCAAGCACTGCCTTGATGCAATTCTGTAGACTACACACTCAAAACAGGAACAAGCTCCTTCGCGACCTTTAGCATTTTTTTATCATTCGTAACGAGCGTCATCCTGCCCACAATAGCTGTTGCTGCAATTGTGGCATCACCGAGAGTAAGCAACTTTTTCCTTCTTAGTGCGGCAGCTGTACCTAAAATATCAAGGGAAACAAAGGGGTTCATATCAAAAGTGTTAAGGAAGTCTTCTATCTGTTTGATTTGACTATCCTTAAGTTCACTCAAGCTTAAAACTTCTATCCTGCTTACAAAAGATATTTTTAAAATTGAACCTGCTTTTCTTTGGTCGGCAACCCAAGCATACGTTTCCTTGTGGCCGTTCAAAAAGTCTATGAGTATATTTGAGTCTAATAAATAGGACATCTTTTAAAGGTTACGCTTCGCGACTTCAAGCCTTTCGTTCCCATTCTTTTCTGAGTTCTCGCTGATAAGAAACAGAGGTTTTTTTGATTTTTCCCTTGAGTAGCCCAAATGCCTTTTTTAATGTGTCTGCCCCAGAATCCCTGACCCCAAGCTGTTTTCTGAGGTTCCCTGCATAGTCGATATTTATGCTATTTTTCCGTATCGTAGTCATAAAGACAGTATATCGCCAAACAATCCAATAGGTCAACACCAGTGGCTACTTTACATAGGCCTCGCATATGTAAAGCTACTTAATCAACGCATTCAACTTCGCCCGCGTCTTTGGCCCTACCGTCCCATACCCAGGAGTGCTTGAGGATGCGATGTCATATTTTTCTTGAAAACGTCTAATTGCGCGCTGTGTTGCAGGCCCAAAGAAACCAGTAACGAGACCTTCAGGATAAAGTGTTTGATCTTTTTTAAGAAACTCTTGAAGCGCAGAGACATCATTTCCTTTTGACCCATACTTGAGGGAACGAAGGAAGGAAGAAGGAGCGCGGGAAGGTGTTGATACAGTCGGTGGTGTTGGCGTCGCTGCAGGAGTAGGAGTGTCTAGATATGTCACAGTGCCGTCGGGTGCAATAGTCTGCATACGAGGTGTGAGGTATCCAGGGAGCGCAGAGGGTGGGCCATAGAAAGTTCCTCCCCCACCGCAAGAAGAAACGGAAAAAGTTTGAGTGTTTGAACTGACACTGTTCCCTTCATTATCAACAGCACTGATATACCAACTATGACTACCGCAAGAAAATCCTGTGGCGGATGTTTGTGTTGTGGTAGTGGCGATACTGTCATTTTTGATGGCACCGTCAACGTAGAGCTGGTACTTTAAAAGTCCAGAAGATGCATCACTTGATGCCGTCCAGGTAAATGTCTGTGTTCCCCCTCCGCTAATATTTGATGTAAGCGATGCGGTGGGCGTGGTAGGAGCAGTAGTATCGGGGTCCACGTTAAATGTATGCACGGAGTAACCCCCTGTGTAGGTGTACGCAATGCGTCCATTTCCATCCGCTTGAAGTGTTTGCTGCGCTACGTCATCAACTGATACGATGTAATAGTGAGCTGGCTGAAGGTCTCCTATGGTAAAGACAGTGGTTGTGGCGACCGTACTAGAGGCAGTCCACTCTTTAGAATACGTACCTGATGTGTTCCAGGTGATATTAGCGATATCAAGCCATTTAGAATAATCCCCCGAAACAACAGCGCCGAGACTAGGGGTTGCAACGAGGTCCGCAGTGCTTCCAGAAGCTGAACTGAGGTCCCTAAACTTACCGTTGTTATATATTCTTGCTCCCGCTTGAATATCTATTTCATCGGTATCCATCGTGTGATTGGTGTAATATAAATATTCAGCCAAATTAGCAATCAGTGCATGTCCTGCATTGTTTGGATGCACGTCAGTAGATAGTGTTGCACCAACGTTCCCACAATTTGATGAAGACGTACACCCATAGTAGCCACCGGATTCAGCCTGCAAATTCCAGTTTGAGTTGAATCGCATTTGATCGAGTATTGAACCATATCTGACCCCATTACTTTGAGCCCACGCATTAACCAACGTGTTTACCGCATCTGGGTGCGTTTGGTCATCAGGGACGCTCTCAACGCCGAGCCAGATTGGGGTTATCCCCCAATTTATTATTCTCTGGAGGCTTGTTTCTATCTCTGTCGCCAGTTCCTGGTCGGTTATGTTTGTCGGATTCCTGGCGCCCAGATTACTCAAATTATTAACACCTATTGATAAAAACATTGTTGATGGAGTAGATGTTACCGCAACGTAATCTATCCAATGTCTCAATCCTTCAACTTTGATACCACTGACGGCACTGTTTGCGGCGCTTAATACTCCTGTAGAGGAAGTAAATTGTGAACTCACACCGTTCCCCGTTGTTGCTGAACTGCCATTCATAATAGAATCGCCAACAAATGCAATTAAGGAGCCTGCGGTGTAGGTTGGCGCGATAGAAGTCGGTAGCTGGTATGCTCCCACGTCACTACCTGCCCACGCCAGTCCGTTGCGATCGTATTGCGGCAATACTGAGACACTACCTTTTCCTGCTATCCACTGAGTAGGTGTTGAATTGATCGTGAGATCTCCTGTTGAGACATTATTAAAATTAGGATTTAGGTAATAATTGGAAGCATCCATTGGAATCAAATAATTGCCTCCGTTGATGATTGCATCTAAGGCATTATTAACCTGGGTTGAGCTCCAAAAAACATTATTCTTAATAATATAATTGGAGGGGTTACTTACTAAGTCAGCCGCTGCAGTGCTAGCGAAATGCAATACTGGGGACGCGGCAGTGCTTGAAAAAATATTGTTCCGTATGTCAACAATATTCGTAGATGTTGAAAAATCAACGAAATAGCCACTACTAACTGGCGCAAAGGAGTTATTGTAAATATTAACAATTGCCGGCTGCGAAGCATCTAGCAGTCCGACTCCATTGTAAATTACCGATGATTTTACTGTTATGGTTGGCTTACTTGCATTTGTTTTGTCGTTACGAATAAAAACTCTGCTCGTTGTATTTTTTATCGTACACCGTTCAATAGAATACGAGTTCAATGTTCCCGCAGAATTCGTTATTTGCAAACCATATGCACCAACATTATTAAGATCAAGGCTGCAGTCCTGGAATGCAACCATCCGATTTGATTGCGAAATAGAAAACGATACAGCAACCGAATTGGTGTTAGTAAAGTTGATCCCCTTCAGTAACAAAGGTTTTGAATCGGGTCCATAAAGAAAAGCTCCTGTGGTCCCCGTTGGAATATTCAGAGTTACGCTTGCCCCGGTTGGGTAAGCCTGCACCGTAGTTGTGCCACTCCCAGCGGCAAGTACAGATAAAATGCGGGTATCTGTACTGTAGTAAGAATCATACGTTCCTGCTCCAATATTAACCGTATCTCCTTGCGCGGTTCTGCTTCCTGTTAATGCATAATCAAGCGTTAACCAAGCGCAGGCTCGGGGGGTTACGCCTGAACCAGGATCAGCCGCATCAACTAACCCCGAACAGTTCGTATCATTGCCGTCAGTACGAATATAGCGGGTAGTAGCAGCACTTACTGAAGAAGCAAAAGAAAAGAGTAGGATTGTCGCAAAAAATACCTTTCCTAAATAAAGAAGGTGACTTTTAAGAGAGAGAGAGAGAGAGAGAGTTGCTCATACGTGTATTTTTTAAGTTTTGTTTATAGTACCATACTTTCTTCTATCCCAGCACTGCCTTGATGCGTCTTACGCCAGCCGAACATGCTTCTTCTTTTTGAATTTTGAAGTGGCCGAGCTCAGAGGTATTGGTGACGTGAGGGCCACCGCAGAATTCGAGGCTGAAACGTTGGTCGCCTGCACCTACCTGATACACGCGCACAATGTCACCGTATTTCTCACCAAAGACGCCGATTGCTCCGCGACGTTTTGCTTCTTCGGCAGGAATATCTTCATACGTCACTGGCAATGCTTCAGCAATCTTTTGATTGATGATATCCTCGACGGCTTTCTTTTGCTCATCAGTCATTTTTTCAGTATGCGAAAAATCAAAGCGTAAACGCTCGGCGGTGATATTCGAGCCCTTTTGCTGGACGTGTTCGCCTAAAACCATGCGCAGTGCCTGATTGAGCATATGGGTTGCGGTGTGATACTTGACTGACATCTCGCTCGTGTCGGCGAGGCCACCTTTGAACTTTTGCTCTGCGCCGGCGCGTGAGAGGTCTTGGTGTTTTTTAAACTCAACTTCAAAGCCCGCACGGTCAACCGTCACCCCTTTTTCAAGAGCGAGCTCCTCAGTCATTTCAAGGGGAAAACCATACGTTGAAAAAAGCTGGAATGCATTCATCGCCGAAACTGATCCATTTGCACTCACACGCTCAAACTCTTTGAGTCCGCGCTCAAGCGTCTTTCTAAATTTCTCTTCTTCTTTGCGGATCTCATCGATAATAAGTGCTGATTGTACGCCTACATTGTCGTATATGCCAACATATTTTTCTGCAACGACCGGCACGAGCTCGGCAAGAGTGTTGTGTGCAATACCTAAAACATCCGCATAGCGCACGGCACGGCGAAGGAGACGACGGAGAATGTACCCCTGGTCGGTGTTTGCGGGACGAACGCCATCGGCAATCATCATTACTCCTGTACGAACATGATCGGCAACAATGCGCGAGGCTCTCATGTCAGTAATTTCACCTCCTGCCAGCTCCTTGATCTTTTCCATGAGCGGCGCAAAGAGGTCGGTCGCAAACACATTATCTTTCCCCTGAATCGCCATCACAATGCGCTCAAGGCCCGAACCCGTGTCCACGTTTTTCATGGCGAGCTTGCCGATGACCTTGCCGTCTTTCTTCTCGTACTCCATAAAGACATCGTTCCAAATCTCGACAACCTCCTGACGGTCGTCTGCCGCCATATATTCCTCTTTGGTCATGTCTCCCAAGCCACGCTCGGTTACATCGTAAAACATTTCGGTATCGGGACCACAAGGACCATTGTCGCCAGGACTCCACCAGTTGGACTTTGCGGACATAAAGTAAATGCGATTCTCGGGCATATACTTTTTCCAGATCTCAAACGCTTCGTTGTCGCGCGGTGCATCATCGTTACCTTCAAATACCGTCACGTAGAGACGGCGCGGATCGAGGCCGAGTCCTTCTTCTTTTGAGGTCCACAATTCCAAACTCCACTTGATGGCGTCTTCTTTGAAATAATCACCAAGTGACCAGTTGCCAAGCATTTCAAAAAAAGTATCGTGCGTATTGTCGCCCACCTCGTCGATATCCTGCGTGCGGACACATTTCTGAGAGTTCGCCAGGCGCACACCGCGAGGGTGTGGGGTCCCCATCAAATACGGCGCGAGGGGTTGCATCCCGGCAGTATTAAAAAGCACCGAAGGGTCGTTCTCGGGCACAAGAGGGGTCGAAGGAATAATAGCGTGTCCCCTCCCCTCAAAAAACTTTAAAAATCGCGCTCTAATTTCTCGTGAATCCATATTTGTCTATCTTATACTAAACGGCCCATTTTCGCCAAATATCACAGAGTTGTGGCTATATAACTGGGTACAATATACTCTGCGCTCGCTCGGAGATACAAACTCCGTGTTTGTATCTCTCTCGCTCACTTGAGTATAGCCACAACTCTGTGATATTTGGTATGAGATTCTTTATCTTGCTTTTATTTCACAAAAAGAAAAATCAGCGCGTAAAAGACAAAAAAGAGTGCAGGAACGACTGAGTCAATGAGCGCCATACGGCGAGGGTTGCTATGTGAAGCACTTAGTATCTCCCACTCTGCACGATAAATCGCGAGCGGCAGATGCTCTTCGAGACAGTGCAATATTGAAAACTTCGCTTCAAGAATATCGTTATAGCTTCGCACTGTGGACCACCATGCTATAGCCATAAATATGCCGATAATGGGAATAACCTGCTGGGTCAACTCGGGCATCGCAATTTTTTCACGTGCCGCAGAGAGCCCTACAGCGGCAAGGAGCACCGTATGAATCGTGAGAAAATAATTATTTACGATATGCTTCCATTTACTCGTATAGTCGACACCTTGTATCGCAATCTTGTATTGCTCTAAAAAATGATTACGATAAGAGTCACCGTATTCCTGTTCGCCTTTTTTATAAAGGTTTATTTCACAGACCTTTGAGTGGATTTCTGAGTGATCGTTTTTCATATTATTCTTCCATCTCTGTGTGCGCGAGCGACTTTACGCGATTCTCCACATACCAAAGCGCAGTAAAGACAATGAGTACAAAGACCATTGATACCGCCGCGAGCAAGTACAGGCCATACCCCACCGCAACGCCGATACCTGCTGCCACCCAAATGCCCGCTGCCGTCGTTACCCCACTAATCTTGCCCTCGTGAGTAAAAATGAGTCCTGCACCAATAAAACCGATACCGGTGAGTATCTGCGCGGTAAAACGAAGCGAATTGGTAAGGGCATCAGCAGACGCGTATCCCCCCGCAGCAAGGACCGCCACAATAGTAAATAATGCTGACCCCATGGTCACAAGACCGTACGTACGCATACCGGCAGTCTTGCCTGCAACAGCGCGCTCTACACCAAGCGACATACCCAAAAGGAGCGCTATCACAAGCTTCATAATAATCTCAAAATTGGGGTCGGCGATAAGGGTATTGATTTCCATATATGATTAAGTATACCCCCACACCTACTTTTTGTATAGTTTGTTGTGATGTATTTTTGTGATGTGTTCGAACGGTAATGATGCAAAAGTAGGTGTGGGGGTATAAATAATATCTTCAACAATTAAAACTGCTGACACACTTTGTTGACTTCGCCCACAACTTTTTTAATGCGATCGTCTGAGAACCCTAGAGAGCGCAGTGGTGCGTCACTCTCCTTGAGGGTGCGGCACATCACCACACCCTGCCCAAGAAGCCCTGCTTTTTCTTGTGCCGTGAGTGTCGAAAGAAAGGTGAGCGGATGTACGCCGGTTTCAAGAATCAGGTCTTGCAGATTGCCCTTCTCGGGATAATCCCAACCAATAACCGTAAGCCCGATACAGTTTGCGTATTGTATTGCATCACTCGTGAGCTTAGTGTTGGTGATGAGCCACCCTTCGTGAATTTTTGATGACGGTAAAGCTTTTTCGCTCACGTCGTGCCCTTTTTGAAGATCCATAAATCGCGAATGTACATAGAGCGCGACCTTCACATCGGTCTTAATCCCCTGCTGGTTGTGGAATTTACACTCTGCAAAAATATGGCGATCGTCTTTCTCCATAAGAACGTCAACCTCATGAGAGACACAAAATCCTGGCAAAATAACCCCCGTCTGTGCGGTATACCCCTTGCCACGCAGGACTTCGGCGACAAATTCCTCAAACGGAAAACCGCTCGGCCCAAGCTCCATCACCGCCTTGCGCAGTGAGTAGCGTACGGCAGCGGGATACTTTGATTTCTTAAGCAAAGAGAATGCATGCTTGTATATCGCTGATGTTTTCATCCCGTTGTGGAGCTCGGGGATGATATGCTCGATAACCATTTGTGTTGTTGCCTCATCGGCCCCCGACCTCACCAGAGAGCGACGAAGTTTATTAAGAGAAAATGGCTCGCGTTCACCCGAAGTTTTTATCACCCACACATCGCCATCGTACTCTTTTTTCATATTCCCCTTATTGTCGCATATTTGAATGGAATTTGGAATGATTTACATAGGGTTACCCTATGTACTCCTCAATCACTCCTCCTCCGACACACTCATCGCCATCATATAAAACAATTGATTGACCTGCGTCAAAGATTGCAGGTTTTTCGAGCTGAAGTTCAAACTTCTCGTCTTTCAAAGACACGATTTTACATTTATGAGACTCGCCATGATAGCGCACCTGTGCCGCATAGGCATGAGTGTGGTCTAGGACAGCTCCTCGACAAAAGCTTGTCTGTGAGGCCTGCAGAGCCTGTGAGGCACATTCTAGGGGCTTTTTTGCAACCTGATGCGCCACAGTGAGGGTGTTGTTTACAAGGTCTTTTGCAACAATATAGTAAGGACTGTCGTCTGTCCCCTTTTTGGTAATGGTAAACCCATGCCGTTCGCCGAGGGTATAAAAATATGCGCCGCGATGTGTGCCAATCGTTTCGCCTTGTTCATTGATGACACTTCCCTCTTTCTCCTGTATAAAATGCGCGAGAAAATCTTTTACATCAAGCTTGCCCATAAAGCAAAGTCCTTGGCTATCTTTTTTCTTCGCAACGGGAAGTCCAAACTTTTTTGCAAGCGCTCGTACATGTGACTTCTCAAATCCTCCAATCGGGAAAAAAGTTTTAGAGAGCTGTGCTTGTCCGAGCGTCCATAAAAAATACGACTGATCTTTTGCGGTATCTACTCCCGTAAGCATTTTGTATTCTGCTCCACCGCTTTTGACTTTTGACTTTTGACTTTTGACTACTCTTGCATAATGCCCCGTCGCCACAAAGTCAGCACCCGCCTCTGTCGCGCGGCGAAAGAATGCGCCAAACTTAACCTCTTTATTGCACATCACGTCAGGGTTCGGCGTACGACCTGCTTTGTACTCGCGTATCATGTAGTCTGCAACACCCTCTTTGTATTCCTTTTCAAAATTCCAGGTAAGGAACGGGATGCCGAGGTGCGCTGCAACGCGCATAGCATCGAGGCGCTCCGTGCGCCACGTGCAGGGCAAAAAATCTGGCTGCCAAACCTTCATAAAAACTCCTATCACCTCGTAGCCTTCTTTTAAGAGGAGCGCTGCCGCAACCGAGCTGTCTACCCCGCCCGACATCGCAACATATACTTTTCCTTTTGATTTTTTTACTGCCATACGCAGAAACTAGCATATTTAAACATTACCGCAAATACTTCGCTTTATTCGCCTTGTGCTCCTCAAATGTTTTCGCGTAGTGCATTATGTCATCCTTATCTGAGAGATAGTACAAGTATGGAGACGTAGCTGGCATGATGGCAGCCTGAATAGCAACAAGGCCAGGATTACCAATGGGACCAATAGGTAAGCCTTTGTTTTTGTACGTGTTGTATCCTGACTTGAGCGCAAGGTCTGACTGCGTCAGCTCCGCAGACTCTTTACCGAGAAGGTAATAAAACGGCGCATCAACTTGAAGCGGCATGCCTATCTTGATACGCTTCCAAAGGATTCCCGAGACCAGCGCTTGATCCTCGGGGGTCTTTGCTTCCTTTTCAAGGATTGAGGCCATGTTCACAATCTCGTCGAGCGGGTGACCTGACTTCTCTATCGAAGATTTTAGGGGTTCGGTCTTTTGTTTAAACTGTGCGTTCATCATCTTTATCACATCCTCTGCTGTTGCGGCAGGCGAGAAAAAATATGTTTCAGGGAAAAGGTACCCTTCAAGCTCTTGTGCATTGGTCGCAAAAATCTTTGTATCAAATTTAGGAAGGGCTTTTGCAAGAACATCCGCGGTGCGCGCGTTGGACATACCTTCTGAAATCGTCACCTTTACTGCCGGCACGCCCGAGATGCCGCGCGCAATACGTGAAGCTATCCCACACGCACCAAGAGGTTGTTTAAAGAGATAATCCCCTGCAACCACGTTCCTCTCCCCACTGATGGTAATCATGCAAAACTCAAACATCAAGCGAGAACGAATAAACTGCTCCTCCTTGAGAAAGAGCGACACCTGTCCGAGCGATGCTCCGCTTTCTACCGTAATCTGTTTTCCTGCAGGAAAATCTGCTGGTGGTGTTACAAAAAAAATAGCTAGCGCAACCACAACAAGCCCCAACACAATAGGTACCTTGGGAAAACGGCGTGTAGTCTCGAGTGGAAGCAAAAAAGGGGACTTCCCTTTTTGTTCTTGAGCCGGAGCCTGTTCATACGTAGGCTGGTCCATAAATTATATCGGCAAATTGACGGGTGCTTCGCCCTTGCGTGAAGCAATACGTCCAAAGGTTGGTGTCTGCGCAACGCCGCCAGGGAAATGGTAGATCGTTGCAAGCTCTTCGCTCGTCAACACAAAAGGTTTAAGCTTGCGGGGCTTATAAAACCACGAACGTTGCTTGTACGCATTGAACTGCTTCTTGCGAAGTCCTGTCAAACGAATACCATTAAAATCATTCCATGGGTAATCAAAGCCAGCGGTGAAAAGAACTGGCTTGAAACCATTCATACTTCCCGCCGTAAAGGGGCGCAAAAGCCCACCAAGCGCTTTGATGTTACTAGGGTTGAATTTATCTTTTTTTACGAGGTAGAGTGCGCGAATACCGCAGTCAAACCCAAGCTTACTCATACTTCGTTCGATAGCAGCAATCACTTCGTTTTCTCCTTTGGTTGCCATCATCATCTTGAAAACTGGCATACCTTCCGGGGTTTTTTCATTGCGCTTGGTGAGATCATCGATGATTGCCTTACCCTCGTCTTTCCAGTCCCCTTTGCTACCATCTTTCTTTTTGTAGCGTTTACTCGACGACTGCACAAGAATCTGCATCCAGACCTGTTCGCCAGGACCAACCGAACCCAAGTACTCAATAACTGAAGTGAGCGGGTCTGTCTTAAACTCTTCTTTAACTCCCTCTTTGTCGAGACCATAATCAATATAGGTCTTGATGGGATACGGGTCCGCTTTGGAAAGGTCGTACTCAATACCTACCATTTCCCATTCTCCTTCTTTGCCACGATAATCTACATAACGCGTATAGTCCGGCACTTCGTAGATCTCGATGTCTGGATACTGTCCGTAAATCTGCGCTTCAATCACATTTTTGTAAATCTCTGGAGTGCGGATAAAAAACTTAACATGTCCCTCTATCGACACCATCTCGAGAGAAAACCAGTCTTTGACTTTACCTTTCCAGTACTTGTCCCACCACACGATAGAACCGCCCATTTGATAAAGTGAATTGAGCACAATCTCCATGGCTATCGGTGTCTTATGAATCTCTTTAGGAAGCTTTACCTCAAGAATCACCCACTTCATATTTGAACGATGACGCTCTTGAATATAGTGTACCCACTCATGCCAAAAAACAGCACCAAAAAGAAACGGTGCCCAAAAAGGAAACCATTGGAAAACTTGTTCAAGAAGCATTCCTGTTTGCACGAAAAGCTTATCAAATCCGAGAACCTGTATAAAATCCATATCTCCTATCATACCATGGGGGGTAGAATTTGGAAGTTGGAATACGGAATTTAGAATAAATGCAGAAAATCCGCCTTTGGGCGGATTTTCTTGAGACCACTCTCTATGTTCTAAATTCTATATTCCACATTCTGTCCTTTACGCGAGTGCGTATTTCCCTTCTTTGGTTTTTTTGAAAAGCTTGGGATCCTGGAGATTTACAAACACCGTGTTCTCCTTTACGTAGCGCTCCTTGAGGACGCGATCGATAATCTCTTTCTTGGTAAGAGGTCCTTCTTTTTTGAGAACCTTGGCAATAACATCCTTGACCACACCTTTTTCGTAGCCCCATGATGAGAGAGCGTAGAGTCCACGGCCAACGAGCACGAAACGGTTATCCTTGATGAGCTCGTTGTGGCAGGTTGCGACGTGCGCTTTTTTACCAAACACCTGAGAGATTGCTTTTGCAACTTCGGTGAAGTGCATTGGTGAGCCGTGCTTTCTGATAATCAAGTACGCGTAGTCACGCATACCACGAGCGCTCACGTTTGGAGAGTGCGCTACACCCCATTCACCGAGAGGGTTCTTGGCAATCGTCTTTGAGAGAGCGAGCCAACGCTTGATAACCTCTTCATTCTTGTAGGTATCACCAACATCCTTCAAGTGATCCAAGAATGCCGCAACAATCTCGCCTTCGGGAATAAGGTCCTCGTTCGAAAGACTCTGGAAGAGCTTTTGAAGCGCCTCGTGAACCTTCATTGAGGTCTTGTCATCAACGATCCAGCGATGTTTGAAATTTACATCTTCTTTTTCGCGCTTGAACTCATCGCCCAATACAAGGAGGAAGTAGATGTGGTTTTGTGTGCTGGGGTCCTTTGAGAGGTGCATAAGGAAATCTTCTTCGCATACGATACCGCCCATCGAAATCACGAGCTCGTGAAGCTCAGCAAACACCGCCTCTTCTTTTTTGAAGATGTCGGACTTTTTGATGGTTGCGAGGGCGAAGTTTTCGATCTGACGTACGCGCTCACGAGTGATGCCGTAAGTACCGCCGATACCCTCGAGAGTCATGCGGTCAGTGCTTTCGCCGAGACCATAACGCTTGACCATGACGTCGAGTGCGCGTGGTGAAAGTGGCGCGAGGAGGCGCTTGATGACCTGTTTTGGTTTAAATGTGATTGCGGGCATGACGATGGGTAATAAAGATTATTTGATTAATATTTTTCCACACAAAGTAGTATTTGCACTTTAGCACTAAAGGTCTAGGAAGTCAAGGGTTTCTCGTCCTCTAGTCTCCGACGACGATACTCAGGAGTTTTCCTTTGACGACAATCATCTTTTTGATCTCCTTGCCATCAATCCATTTTGTGACCGCCGGGCGAGCAAGGGCCATTTCCTTGATTGCTTCGTCGCTTGTTTCAATAGCCAGCACAATCGTATCGCGGACCTTGCCATTGACCTGAATGGCAATCGTGACCTCGCTTACTACTGTTTTTGAGGGGTCAAACACTGGCCACGTCGCAAGATGAATCGAGTCTGTGTTCCCCATCTCGTGCCACAGCTCCTCGGTGATGTGTGGCGCAAATGGCGCAAGGAGTACCAAGAGTGTTTCATACTGCTCGCGAGAAAACTCCTCGGCCTTTTCCATTTCGTTCACCAAAATCATGAGCGATGAGATGGCAGTATTGAAACCAAATACCTCAATATCATCCCCCACTTTTTTGATGGTCTTGTGCATGACTGCATCAAGAGAACTTTCGTTGGTGCTCTTGAGTGCTTTTTCTTTTAGCCTCCACACGCGCTCGAGAAAACGTCGCGGGCCGATGATTGACTCGGTACTCCACACCACCGACTGACCAAACGGCCCCATAAACATTTCATACAAGCGAAGGGTGTCAGCGCCATGTGTCGCCACGATATCATCGGGGTTGATAACATTCCCCCATCGTTTACTCATTTTGCGACCATCCTCTGCCATAATCAAACCCACATTTTGTAGGCGCTTGAATGGCTCCTGATAGTTCACCACGCCGATGTCGTAAAGGAATTTATGGTAGAAACGAGCATAAATAAGGTGACGTGTCGCATGTTCAGCCCCGCCCACGTACATATCTACTGGCGACCAGTACGATTCTTTTTCTTTATCAACAAGTGCTTGCTCATTCTTTGGGTCAATATAGCGAAGATAATACCACGATGAACCCGCCCACTGAGGCATGGTGTTGGTCTCGCGTTTCCCTGAACCGCCACACTTCGGACACGAGGTATTTACCCACTCGGCAATATCTGCGAGTGGTGACTCCCCTGTTCCTGTTGGCGCATAGGATTCCACCTGAGGTAAAACTACCGGCAAATCTTTTTCTGCCACAGGTACGACGCCACACTTTTCACAATGAATAAGAGGAATCGGCTCCCCCCAATAGCGCTGGCGCGAGAAGACCCAGTCCTTGAGGCGATACTTGGTGACCCATCGTCCTTTTACAAAGTCAGTGATTTTCTTTTTTGCGTCTTCAGAATATTCTCCATTAAACTGGTTAGAATTAATGAGTAATCCTTTCCCGTCATAACACTCTTCTCCTAAATTTTTATATAGATTTCCAAAAATCTTTCCAGTATTTTTATCAACAAGTTCATAAATTTCGGGATGCCCAACCCAATTACCAATACCCGTTCCTCGGTAAACATTTTTCTCAATCAGTCCATCAGGGGCTTCTATAACTTGCATAACTGGTAACCGATATTTCTGAGCGAACGTAAAATCGCGTTCGTCGTGCGCAGGGACGGCCATCACCGCACCGGTGCCATAGTGACCAAGCACATAGTCTGCAACAAATACGGGGAGCTTGTCGTCATTTGCAGGGTTTACTACACTTATTCCTTCAAGCTTCACGCCTGTTTTCTCACGCCCTGCTGCCGTACGCTCAATCTCGCTTTGTTTTTTTGCCTCATCGCGGTAGGTAACAACATCGCCCCAATTTGTGACTGAATCCTTGAGCTCGTCTAAAAGTTTGTGCTCTGGCGCCAATACCACATACGTCGCACCAAAAAGTGTGTCAGGGCGCGTCGTGAACACCGTGATTTTTTTCTCACTTCCTTCGATAGCAAAATCAATCTCTGCTCCCTCGCTACGTCCAATCCAATTTTTCTGAGACTCCTTGATAGAGGTTGGCCAATCGAGCGCGTCGATATCGGCAAGCATACGGTCTGCATAGTCGGTAATACGCAACACCCACTGTCGCATTGGTTTTTTCTCTACGACCGTCTCGCAGCGTTCACATTTACCATCTTCAAGGTCTTCGTTTGCAAGTCCAGTCTGACATGTTGGGCACCAGTTGATAGGCTCGTATGACTCATACGCAAGACCCTTCTCAAACATCTTGAGGAATATCCATTGCGTCCACTTATAAAACGCCGGGTCGGTCGTATTGACCTCGCGCTCCCAGTCATAGTTAAACCCAATCACCGAGAGCTGCTCTTTGTAGCGTGCCGTGTTCTTGTCGACGGCGACACGAGGGTGCACTTTATTCTTGATGGCGTATTGTTCTGCGGGCAACCCAAACGCATCCCACCCCATGGGATGTAGCACACTGAACCCCTGCATCGTTTTCATGCGCGAATAAATATCGGTCGCAATGTAGCCTTTTGGGTGCCCTACATGCAGCCCTTCGCCAGATGGATATGGGAACATATCGAGCACATAGCATTTTGGTTTTTCGCGATTGTCGCTCGTGCGATAGAGCCCCGCCGCTTCCCAAGCAGCCTGCCATTTTTGTTCTATAGCTTTATGGTCGTACTTTTCCATCCGTATGCCTTTCGCTAGTTATTAAATTTTTTGATACCAATCCACACAAGGGCCACAAGAGCGATGCCGAGCACTACTACGCGAAGGCGTTCGTCCATATCACTCCAGTAACGAATCGTACCGATTACCAAAGAAATGATGCCGGCAAGAGAGAAACCAAGGGCAACCGCCTCAATACCTGATACAAAGATGCTTCCAATGAGAAGTATTGTGCCAGCAATCACCAGGAAAATGAACACATTGCGGTTATAGACTTTGTTTGCTTCTTCAAAATTCTTTCCACAGGTGTATTCTTCGTTACAGTAACCTTTAACCTCGACAACTGTCGTAGGTGCAGGCTGTGCAGGCACCGTCTGGCCTTGATAAAGTTCTTTAGGGTATGTGCTTTCATTCCATTGTCCACCTTTAGTGAGGCATGCTTCTTGAGTAAGGACCGCTTCACGCACTTGTGGCTGAGGACAGAACACCTCATACTTTGGCGCCTTGTAAAATACATCGAGCGCGTAGTTGAGGAACAAATTCGTCACAATCATAATACTGCCCACCAAAATCCACTTAAAAAGCGGGTGGCGTTTACTCCCAGGAACAGGTTGTGTTGTTTGTGTATCCATAATAGATAATAATACCCCACAAATCCCCGCACCGCAAATCTACAAGTGGTTAACAAAATCTTCATATGGTGGTACGATGCATCTATTATGGTTAAAAAGAAAAAACCTCTCCCTTCAAAAATCCCCGAGGATCTACGCCTTGAAAAAATTTCGGTCAACGCGACAAGGTGGATTGGTTCTATCGAGTCCCTCATCGTACACACCGCTCTTTTTGCAGGGATGTTCTCTCTTTCCTTTTTTGGGTTTGATGTCGACAAAATACTACTCGTTCTCACCACCATTCTCTCTCTTGAGGCAATATACCTTGCAATCTTCATTCAAATGACAGTAAATAGAAACACGATGCAGTTGCGTGAGGTTGAAAAAGACATTGAGGAGATTTCGGAGGATATCGAAGACATTCAAGAAGATGTGGAGGAGATTTCGGAGGATATCGAAGACATTCAAGAAGATGTGGAAGAGATTTCGGAGGATATCGAAGACATTCAAGAAGATGTGGAAGAGATTTCGGAAGACGAGGAGCAAGAAGTAAAAGAAGAGGAGCTCGCAAAAAAAGAAAACAAACTTGCTCTCGCAAAACTCGAAAAGACGCTCGCAAGCCTGCTCAAGGAAATCGAGGAACTCAAAAAGAAGAAATAAAAAAAAGCCCCACGATGGGGCTTTTTTAAATCCGCTTATTAACTAACGTGTACACAACTGAACGATGTGCAATGAGGATAATGAACACTTCTTTTTTCTTCAGTTGGAATATGATGCGGTAGTCGCCAACTCGTAGACTTCTCAGTCCTGCAAGCGAAAACTGGAGCGGTTTTCCAAAAAAATCTGGTGAATTTGTGAGCTTTTCTTCAATTGCTTTTTTGATAGCATTTTTGTGAGAGGATGAAATAATTGAAATATCATCCACTATTTTTTTGTGATAGGTGATTTCGAACATACCTTACTTCCCCCATACATCAGCATGAGTGAGCTTCTTCCCTTTTTCTTTCAACCTATTCTCGCCCAATAAACTAAAGGCTTTATCCTCTTCCATCATAAGTGAGATATTGAGTAGCTCGCTTATCTTTGTCGCCTCAGGCACGCGGTCACGCTTCGCGATTTGGGTGATGAGCTTTTCGACATCAGGTGCAAGGGTTATATTCAATCTTCGTTTTGTGGTAGCCATACAACAAGTGTATCAAAAGTGTGCCGTTTGTCAATAGGGCTTCCTCAATGCGCCGAATGAGAATGTAAAATTAAAATCCCACCAGTCAAGCTGATGGGATTTCTGTCGAGGGGATTACATATCCCCTAATAAACTAAGTCGCTGAAGTTCTTCCCCTCTCGCAATTAGGTATGGCTCGAGTTCTTTCCCTGTCAACATCTTTTCACCTGGCTTTAGCAATTTACGCCGAAGCTGGCGCTTAAGCAGATGCCCATTTTTGTCATAGTGGTGGACAATTTGGTGCCATCCCCCCACACAAACAAGAACTTCGTCTTTATCTAGGAGACCAAAACGTTTGCCAAAATCGGCATAAAAATGCCCCTCTTTTTCAACCCCATTCGTCCCGGGTGTGTGATAAGAGTGGCAGAGCCGAAAAAAAATGCTAACTACCACATCAATACGACCAAACATTTTTTGTAAAAGATTCATTTAAATCTCCTTTGTGTTGAGGAACATTTTCAATGCCTAGTGAGAATACTACTATAATATGAATGGAAGTCAACTTGCTGTTAGTCTCTAAATCCTAAACTCAATCACGTCGCCGTCTTTGACGATATATTCTTTGCCTTCGATGCGTACAAGGCCTTTTTCGCGGGCAGCGCCGTATGAGCCAGCATCGAGGAGGTCTTTCCAGAATACCACCTCTGCGCGAATGAACTTATCCTTAAAATCCGTGTGAATTGCCATACCTGCAACGGGGGCCGTACTTCCCTTCTTAATCGTCCATGCGCGTGTTTCCACTTCACCCGTGGTGAAGTACGTATCCAGTCCGAGCATCTCGTAGCTTTTTCGGATGAGGTCGTTTACACCGTCATCCTTTACCCCAAGCTCTGCGCGGAACATCTCCTTTTCCTCGCCCTCAAGCTGCGACAGGTCGTGCTCGACACCCGCGTCCACCACCACATAATGCGCATTTAGGCTTTTTATGTATGCGAGGAGCGCTGTGTAGCGTGGATCGTTCATCTCGTCGAGATTTTTTCCACCCGCTTTTTTATTCAAAACGTAGAGAATAGGCTTCATCGTGAGGAGGTGCATATTCCTTACAAAAATCTGCTCGTCATCTACGAGGGCAACCGAACGCGCGAGGTGCGCCTGTTTGAGAGCTGCGGAAATCCTTTGAAGCACATCTTTTTCTTTGGCAGCCTCTTTGTCGCCGCGCTTTACATCTTTTTCAATATTCGCAAGACGTTTTGTCACCGTCTGGTCATCTGCAAGGACGAGCTCGAGATTAATGGTTTCAATATCTGACATAGGATCAACTGCACCGTGCACATGAATGACATTGTCATCTTCAAAAATACGCACGACTTCGGCTATCGCGTCCGTCTCACGGATGTGGGAAAGAAATTGATTACCCAAACCCTCGCCTTCACTCGCTCCTTTTACCAGACCGGCGATATCGACAAACTCTACTGCCGCAGGAATTATTTTTTTTGTCTTTGAAAACTCAGAAAGCTTGTAGAGGCGTTCATCAGGCACCGCAACAACCCCGACCGAGGGGTCGATGGTACAAAACGGATAATTCTCCGCGGGGACAGATTTTTTAGTGAGGGCATTAAAAAGCGTTGACTTGCCCACATTGGGAAGCCCCACGATGCCGATTGCGAGTGCCATATATTATTTGAGTACCTTCTGAAGCTCTGCCTGGTGTGCGCGCATTACCTCCATTGATGCTGCGGCCTGTGAGCGTCCGCTCTTAATCTTTGCTTGGATTTCATCACCAATCTTTTTGAAAAGCTCGGGGTTCTTTTCCACCAGCATAATAATACGGTCTACCTCAGAGTCAGGGACCCCTTTGAGCTGGCTCTTGATCATTTTCTTGAGTAAAAATTCTTTAAACATATGTTGGGATAGTAACAGAAAATACGAAAAAAATAAAGCTAATCAAAGAGGCCGCCTTTTGGTTTTGTTTTTACCGTTTGTGTAGTGCGAAATTCTTGCTGTACATCACGAGCCGCTTTGCGGTACGAACAGAAATCGCATTCTTCCCCTACTGCCGGTATCTCGTTTGTCTCGAGACACTTTTTGATTTCTAGGAGGGTTGCGTCAATCCATTCGGTTTGCCCCGTGCAAGGAATGAGCGTTACATCGAATTCTAACTGCCCATCAAATGCCTCCTTGTCGGTCGTCGCATTTGCATATACAAAATATCCCGTGTCAGATACCTTGAAGCCGTTCTTGCGGAGGAGCCACTGATAGATACCCATCTGCCTTTTGTACGACTCTTCCCACGATGAATCGGCGAGTGTTTCAATGGCGCCGTCTTTTGAAGTGGCTTTGTAATCAACTACCATAAGCTCACCATCAGGATTGACCCATATGTCATCAACCGCTCCTGAAATCACAAAACCTGTCTGAGGGTCTTTGTACTCAATCCCTTCAAAATTTTCTCGCCAAGTGTCCATATTTTTATGAACAAACGGTACGGCATCTACGCCATACTTTTGCATCAACGGGTGCGCTGTTTTGCTGACACGATGTGCGTCAAACTCTTTTTTGAAAAGGGTGTCGACCGCAATGTTAATCGTGAATGCAGGTCCACGAGGTCGTGCGGTGCCAAGCTTGTTATCAATAAAAAAACAACGAGGGCACTCAGTAAAAAGCTCTATCTTTGAACGAGAGAGTCGCCAACGAGGTCCGCCATAATTCCAATCTGGTTTTCGGTGTGGTTTGTAGTAGCTCGACATATAGGTACTATTCTAACACAAGACTACGCCTTGATATAATCCTTCCATTTCAGATAAAGTTCACGCGTTGCATGCAGGTCGCGGGCGTTGTAACGGGCGATTTCGATAAATTTTTTAGCATGAAAAAGCTTACCGACATCATCGCCCGTTACCCCATCAATTTTCGGACTCTTGATACCGAACGCACGACACCACAGATGCAGACTTCCCTTGCGACGCACAGCTCCGTAAAAGGTGAGCTGATCGAGAAGGTCAACATGCTTGGCCTTGAAGATCTGACTCTTCAGGTAGCGGTTTGACATCAAGTCCTTCGTGGGCTTGATACCATGCACGGCTGAGCGGATGACCAGAAATGGCACATCAAATCCCCTGCCGTTGAAACTCACAAATTCATCGTACTCGGCGACGCCTTTCCAAAAAAGCGTGAGCATTTCTTTTTCGGTCATCGGCTTGAACTTGATGCCCTCAACTTCTGTTACCTCTTCTTTTACGCCTGGCGTTTGATAGTACACAGCGCCTTTACCACGCTCGTGATCAAGGACACCGATTGCCGCAATCTCGCCCGTGAGCGGAGAAAAGCCCAGCCCATTTTTCAAATCCTCGAGAGCCGCCTCGTATCCCTCTGCGGGTGTCTCCTTTTTTATCCAGCGCGTGAGGACGTCCTGTGTCGCGGTATCAAGCGCGTCAAAATCTTCGCCGACCGTCTCTATGTCAAAAATGAGGGTGCTCATGATTAGTGAGTTGCCGTACCTGCGGCGGCAATACAATTATTAAATGCCTGCACGGTCAGATTGTATTCAACAACCATAGTGCGGGTATCTACGACCAATGCGTTGTACGGCTGCACTAGTGCATTGAATTCATTGACATATGTATTGTAGTTGGGATCGTTTGTGGGGAGCGCCTCGATAAATGCTTTCTTGCTTTCGAGAATAGCCGCCCTGCTGGTGACCTCAAGGTTATTGATGTCGATTTGAGTCTTTTTTTGTGTATCGATTGCGGGGCACGATGAAAGCGGCATACCAAACGCCTGCACGGCGAGCCAGGTTAATCGCCCCTCATACATCCCCCTCCCTACCGCAACGCCTATTTCCTCATAGTGTTCATTTAAAATATTCGCACGATGCCCAGGACTGTTCATCCATGCTTCGACAAGTTTTTCATCACTCGCAAAATCTCCGAGCGCAAGGTTCTCTCCAACGATGACAAAGTTGTAGCCCACTGCTTTTGCAATATCACTCGGACCTACACCCGTCGGTGATTCATGTTCAAAGTATTGTTTAGCGAACATGTCCTCAAGCTTTATCTGCGCATCACGATCAAGCGTGCTGTTTTCAATAAGTGCTGGTAGTCCTCCATTCAGCGAACGCGCACCATTGGTGTACTCGATAACTCCACGAACAGAGAGCGTCGTTCCTGTCGGAGTGGATGGTGAGACCGTAATGCGGAGCGGTCCCGGCTCTACAACATTCTGTACGGTTGTTGGTGTCTTGGTGACAAGGCTTCCATTTGTCGGAACAGGCGCCTGTGCGGTCGAGGCCTTAGGCTCTTCTTGTTTTGGAGTAATCTTTGCGGGAACCTCTATCGTCGTTTCGGTAGGAGTTTTTGAAACCGGAGTTGGTGACACCTTTTTCGGTACCACTACAACTGCTGGCGTTGTGGTGGGTGCAGCGATACGTGGCTCCGATAATCCAAACTGTAAATATGAAAAAATCCCTGCTCCAACAAGGGCGATTATGCCGACGATGAAACTGATAATATTTGCTACCATGTGAATTATTTACGCAGATTTGCGCGCCTCGAGGAAAAGGAAGAGCGGAATCTCTTTGCGGGCGCGATCCTCCGCATCCTTGCGCGGACCTTTTTCGCTTTCGCGATGAGAGAGCCACTCCTCGAGGCGACCCACAGTGAATCCCGCATTCGAGAGTGCCTTGAAGTAATCCTGGAGCGATCGGTGGAACGACACCGTCATAGAAGTCCCTGGCCTGCTGGGATTCATATCAATCTCAATCTTACTTTCCGACATATAGCGGTCGACCCGGCGGTATTGCGTCTTGGTCGCTTCGTCGAACCCCCACTCGCTCGAACGAGGGATACGAAACGCGGGATGATTCAGAACAAGAAAAAGTTTCCCTCCTGGTTTCAGAACGCGCATACATTCTTTAAAAACTTTGTGCGGCGCCTCGATGTTTTGTATCGCAAGCACAATCGAAATCTTTTCAAAATAACCATCCTGAAACAAAGAGAGGTCTTCTGCGGAGTGTACAAAATATTTAATCTCCTTGGGTGATTGTTTTTTTGCGAGCGTAATAAGAGGCGCGCCTATGTCGACACCCGTAACATCTGCCCCTGCGGTGTGAAAAATACGCGTAAAGAACCCCTGCCCACACGCAAGGTCAAGCACACGCTCCCCGTTCTTGATATCCATTAGGCGCACAAGGTTGGGCAAAATAACCTTTGCCTGATAGGTGTCATCGTCCTTTTCGAGGAGCGCATCGTACCATGCTGCCACGCCACCCCATGATGTCTCTTTTGCCTTTTTTGCTGGTTTTTTCATCCCGTTAGAGTTTTTATTCATTTAATCAGTAAACTAAGTAATTTGCTAGCCGTATAACAACATCTTACCCCATCAGAGATTAGTAAAACTCTAACGGGATTCATATTGTGCAGTATACCACACCGTACAAAACCATCGAGCCATTCACAAAAAAGCCCTTGTGTGGTAGTTTTAAAAAAGATCATACAAACAAAGGAGGTGTCCCATGAGCTCTCTTATCCAGCCGGCAGCATATTTCGCAATGGAAACTCCTGAGTCTGGGAAGATCATACTCAGGGATGAAGTGCCGTCCCCTGAACTTTTTTCCAAGGAAGCAGCGCTTGAATCACTCAGCTTTGCATTCAAAGAAAAATACATCGACAGCGCGGAACGAGACATTATTGAGCAGCAAATCAACGATTCCCCTCTCCCCGCAAAGCTGTCTATCATAGAAAAACAGATGTACATCATCAAAGACAACATCGAGGAGATTTTCCAAATACTCGACGAGGAATTTGGCGGAATGGACCCTGATAGCTTTAGCTCAGATGATGGTGCTAGCCCTGACGGTGTTGGACAACCTACCTCAAAAGGTAATACCTTGCACTAACCTTTCCAGCCCCGCATATTAAGTGCGGGGCTATTTTTTATAAAAAAACCGCCAAGCATATAGTGCTAGACGGTTCGACAACACAAGGTTGCCGGTTTTATTTTTTCTTAAAGAGAATTCTAAATCCACCAGAAGAATCAACTTTCCCATTTTCTTCCAAATGGAAACCTTTAATGTGAACAGGAACGTTTGCATAGCTTCTGTTCATTTTTTCGCGGCCGCAAGAAGAAAGGAAATCAAGATTGCAGTCGATTGGTATCCGAACATGAAGAGGCATGAGTCCTTTTGTTTCACCGCGTACGAGATTGCCCATGTCAGTAATGAACCATTGCTGCCCCATAAGTGTCTTTGCGGTACGAATCGAAAGTCCATACTTCTCGATCAGGTCAATATCATTATTGCGATGGATATGCGCATGAATATGATCCAAGAACATACGCTTGTCGCAATCGATGTTAATGAATTTAACAGCGTAAACAGGTCTCCCGTAGAAAAACTTCATAAACCAAGCCATACGAACTCTCCTTTTTCTTGTTGATAAAAAACTGCCTGCGCCCACATTAACACGTAAAATGTATTCTGGCAAGTGCTTGCTCTGGTGTGCTAAAATCAGCACATGAACAAAACAGCTAAGCTTAGAGAACTCAATGCCAAATGGCTCGCGGAGTGCACCTGCGAACTACGCAAAACTGTAACACAAGGCGTACTCGGTGACGGCAATGCGGATGCCGATATTGTGTTTATTGGCGAGGCTCCGGGCGCAAAGGAGGACCGTGAGGGGCGACCGTTCATCGGCGCTGCGGGAAAGTTTCTCGCAGCGATGCTTGCTGATATAAAAATGAAACGAGAGGATGTGTACATCACTAATATCGTAAAATATCGACCGCCTGAAAATCGTGATCCGCTATCTGATGAAATTGCAGCGTGTGCTCCATGGCTCGAGGGCGAAATAAAACTCATCGAACCAACCCTCATCGTACTCCTCGGACGGCACGCGATGAACCACTTCTTTCCTGACAAAAAAATATCTGGGGAACACGGCATTGTTTCTGTTCTGCCGCTCTTTGGTAAAATTCAACACTTCCTCCCTCTCTACCACCCTGCCGCCGCGCTCTACAATGGTTCGCTCCGCGCAACCCTTAAAGAAGACTTCAAAGAGATACCTCTAATCCTCAAAAATATCGCTGAAGAAAATCCACACAAGCGTGAGTAGTGATGGCTTGACTTTTTCTACAAACCTGCTATAATTAGTGGTAGAAGTGCCGTTTGAGGTTTCCGGGTATTTTTGTTAAAATTAACTTCTCTTTGAAGGGATCTTCCCTTTAAGGAGACCCAAACACAGGAGAAACAACCAAGGAGAACAGCGATGCAAATCGTCCATTCGACCCCCAGTAATGTTCCTGCGTCAGTTCATTTTACCAAGCCCTTAAAGCACCCTGTGCCAGAAAGGTGTCAGTTCCGCTTTATCGCCGATGTTGAAGTAACAAACGATAAAGGCATCACCTTCAAGGTTCCTTTTCAACGGTCTGAGGATGTTCCCGACTATGCAAAGTACCCTGCGCGGCAATTTGCAAGAATTCTGATGGGCTCTAATTTTTATGGCCCAACTGAGTTTGAAGAAGAAATGCAGGCTGTATTTCTTTCACCAGAGGATCTTGAGAGAATCGCTAACGTCCCCTGGACGAAAGACATTCTCGAGAGCCCTTGCCCCTTCAACCCGGGCAAGATGGTAAAAGAAACTCATTTCCTTACTGTGGCATCCGTACGCGATGAAAAGCTTTGCACGTATTGGTTTGAGTGGGTTCTTGCAGTAAAAAACCCACCCTTCCTTGATGAGCCTGGCGACCTTCCTCCGCAGTACGCAACACGCAGAGCGACAGACTACCAAGGAAGCCCGCTCGTAAAAATCCTCGCAAGGTTCCCTGAAATGTAAACCTAGTTCTTTAAACCCCGAATGCGCAAGCAGTCGGGGTTTTACTTTTTTATGTCGTCTCCTGCTCGTGCCTACAGAAGTATGGTCGCAGTATTTGAGCCCACTTCGAGGATACCGCCAGTGACTTTGATATATGTTTCGACGCCTTCGTGGTCAACGATTTTGAGCTCGCCGGCACGGAGGGGTGTCACGAGGGGTGCGTGATGCGAAAGTACCGTAAGGTCTCCCATCTCTCCAGGGCAGGTCACCTGTGTAATCTCTCCCTCAAAAAGAGTTTTGTCTACTTGTGCGACGATGAGTCTAAGCATAGTAAATTATTTTGTACTTGCGCTTCTTACTTCATCAATCGTGCCTTTCATATAGAATGCTGATTCGTTGACATCATCAAGCTTACCTTCGAGGATTTGAGCAAAGCCTTCTACGGTGTCTTCGAGTTTTACATATTTACCAGGAGTACCGGTGAATACTTCGCCAACGAAAAATGGCTGTGAAAGGAAGCGCTGAATCTTGCGCGCGCGATTTACGGCGAGCTTGTCATCTTCTGAGAGCTCCTCGATACCGAGGATAGCGATGATGTCCTGAAGGTCCTTGTAGCGCTGGAGCACTTTGCGGGTTTCCATCGCAACCTTGTAGTGGCGCTCGCCGACTACCTGTGGATCGAGTGCCGTTGAAGCAGAGTCGAGCGGGTCGATAGCAGGGTAAATACCGAGCGATGCGAGCTGACGTGAGAGCACCACCGTCGAGTCGAGGTGTGAAAAGGTCGTTGCAGGCGCTGGGTCAGTAAGGTCGTCTGCAGGCACATATACGGCCTGTACGGAGGTAATAGAGCCCTTGGTCGTCGAAGCAATACGCTCCTGGAGCTTGCCCATTTCTTCGGCAAGCGTTGGCTGGTAGCCCACTGCTGACGGTACGCGACCAAGGAGTGCTGACACTTCGGCGCCTGCTTGAATGAAGCGGAAAATATTGTCCATAAAAAGGAGCGTGTCCTTGCCACCTTCGTCGCGGAAGTGCTCTGCCATCGTGAGACCCGAGAGTGCTACACGTGCACGCGCACCTGGCACTTCGTTCATCTGACCAAATACGAGCGCCGTCTTTGCAAGCACGCCTGAGTCTTTCATCTCGTGATAGAGGTCGTTACCTTCACGCACACGCTCACCAATACCAGCGAACACCGAATATCCGCCGTGCTCGGTTGCCACGTTACGAATGAGCTCCTGAATGAGCACCGTCTTGCCTACGCCGGCGCCTCCAAAGAGGCCCACCTTTCCGCCCTTGATGAACGGTGTCATAAGGTCGATAGCTTTGATACCCGTTTCAAAAATTTCTGTCTTGGTTTTCTGCTCTTTGAACGCAGGTGCTTTGCGATGAATAGGGAGGCGTTTTACTTTTGAAGAAATACCCGCTCCCCCGTCGATGGTTTCGCCAAGAACATTAAAGAGGCGTCCGAGAACTTCCTCCCCCACAGGAACCTGTACCGGCGCGCCCGTATTCTTGACCGCGACATCACGGCGAAGTCCGTCAGTCGAGTCGAGCGAAATACAACGCACGCGACCAAGGCCGAGGTGCTGTGCAACCTCGAGCGTGATCATTTTTTTGTCGCCTGCCTCGTCCACCCACTCGACTTCGAGTGCATGTTGCACCTCGGGAATATTCTTCTCGAAGTAAACATCTACGATTGGCCCGACGATTTGTTTGATTGTTCCTGTGTTCATGATGTAGTAATTCCCTAATAAAAGCCCTCACTCGCAAGCCCCGCAGAGCCAACATAATGCCGAAACTCTACCATTTTTTACCCAAAAAACCAAGCAAACGATGGTTTCCTCTCTGTATATTTTGCTTGACTTATAACAACCCCCTTGCTATCATGTATTTAGGTGTTTGGAGGGTTCGCCCTCTCACGGCTTTCAAGCTGTAACCAAACACCTACAAAGAACCCGCCATTTGGCGGATTTTTTGTTTTTAGTCTTCTTCTGGTGCTCCTTCATGCAGTATCCTACCCATGGTCTCTGTATTCATTCCCCAAAATGGAACGATACTCCAAAAGAATTTTTGCCCGCCTTCTACCTGTTTAATGATTATCCGCACACGATTTCTTTTTAAAACAGCGATAAATTCATAATAGCTTACGAGTTTCAGAACAGTATCAGTTCGACTATGTACCCGTATTCTCTCAAACTTTTTGGTTTCAAGGAGCCCCTGCAGTGTATGCGAAGATTTTAATATTTCTGGTGCCATGTGCAAAAGCTTGAGTCTCATATACTGGTCCTGCTCCAGACGAGCCTTGTCTCTCCGTTTAAATTTAAGATGCTCAAGCCCCTGCGAACCAAAAGAAATTTTTTCTTTGAAATATGGACAGTGAACCTCGCCAATTGATTTATAAAATTCTTCACCTTTTATTCTCACCTCTTCAAAATTTTCAAGATCAAGCGTCATGATGTTTTCATTGTAACATACAGGCTAAGTATTTTTACCCAAGACCATAGCAATAAATTTACATGTAGTATATAGTGTATTTACAAACGGCCTCGGCCCGACTCTGCCACAAGGTAGCGGAAAAAGAAAAACTCAAGGCAGCCAATGCCTTGAGTTTTTCTTTAACTCCTCAAAATCAAACAAAGGCTGTCCCTTTTAATCCTTTTAATTTCGCAATGTTGCAATTCTTTCACAAGTAGTATATATTTTACGTATTAGGGCTTCGGCCTCCGAGATACCCGTCACCGCAAGGTGGCGGGTATCGATATTTATATTTAATGAACTGCATCAAACAAAATTACACCACACTGCTTCTTTTCCAAGGACTCACCTTGGGAGCCCTTATAAGAAACCAAATTACAACACAAGCAACCTTTTACAAAGGTCGGACCTTCGGAGCTGACCTTCGGAGCTGCAACACCTCTCATCTACATACCCAGTAGGTCATTTTGTTAAATGAGGACTCACCTATGTAGATACTGTCCCATTTATATCACACATTGGGAGCCATAAACTTTAATACCCTCCTTCAAGTTTTTTAATCCTATCTTCAAGAATTTTTCCAGTAATACCACCTGGAGCGGGGCACTTTCCATTGAAACTAAGAGGGTGACTGAATATTTTTCCACAAACATAATTCAAGCTTTTTTCTAGGTCCGCAACTTTACTACCTAGAATGTGATTAGTATCTACGGTCAAATTACTACTAGGGGATACTATTGAATCTACATACTTCAGGAGTGAGTTATGGTCATCTACCAAACGATTGTGCGCTTTATATAAATCATCTAAGCTAGACTTTAACGTAGAAATTTCTGCCTTCAAGTCTTCATTCGTTTTTACATTAAAAGATTTACTACCATCTCCAGGAATATCACTCGGTATATTTTGTGATTCTTTTTGTACTCCTGCTTGCTGTCTATTTAAATGCCACGACGACGGATTCCACCAAGTCGCATAAACATGAGCCGGCATTACAAATGAAATAACAGAAATAATTGCGACAGTCAGTAAAGTTTGTTTCATGTTCGTTATTAAATGATTTTTAACTATCATTATTTGAGTCTTCGGTTCTTTGTTTTATGATACCAGTAATATATTCAAACTCATTGAAATATTACTAGCCCAGTCTTAATTACAATCAGGAGCACTGCCCACTTAATTATTGCAATAAGTGCTTCTTTATTCTCTTTCCAAGACGTGTCTAATTTGAAACCTTTCTTTTGTTGTAATTTATTTTGAGTCATTGAGTCACCGCCTGAATTTTCCATTATTTTGTAATTTAAATACCACGTAAATTCTTCTCACTTTCATTTAAAATGATATCAAAAAATATCACAAAATGCACTACTATCACTTTCTTTCCTTGGAGCGAGGCATCTCCTTTTGGTGGGGTCCGCAGGCGCTTTGCTTGGTTCGTGCGGTACTCCGCGCGAAAAGCGCCGAGGATTAGCAGGTTTTTCGCAGGAAAAAACCTGCGCCCCACCAAAAGGACGGTGCCGAGCGGACTTTACCTCATCGCCTCAATCCCGCCGATAATCTCGCTCATCTCTCTTGTGATGGCCGACTGGCGGGCTTTGTTGTATTCACGCGTGAGGAGGAATTCTACTTCCTCGGCTTTGTCTGAGGCGTTCCGCATCGCGACCATACGTGCTGAGTGTTCGGATGCTTTTGATTCAAGGAACGCATGGTGAAGCTCGACGGAGATGAGACGTGGGAGGAGTGTTTCAAGAACTGCCTCGGGTGACGGCTCAAAGAGATAGTCCGCACTGTGCGTAAGTTTTTCGGTTGCCTCCTTTGATTCCGTAAACTTTCCTTTCTCAGGAGCGATACCTTTTATCATCTCCTCTATTCCTTCTATTGAGAGAGGGAGAAGCGTGCGTACCACCGGCTCCTGTTCAAACGTTGAGCGGAAGTTGGTATACGCTAAAATACACTCATCGTATTCGTTGCGCGCAAAGAGATTAGACACTAGCTCAACAATACCACCAAAGTCCGTTGTCAGACTTTCATCCCCTATCGTGGGAATCTTTTCCTCAAGAATGTATCCGCGACGTGCAAAGTAGTCTTCCCCCTTGCGTCCAACCGCAAGGATACCGGTATGCTCGCGTGATACCCCACGCTCATCAAGTGCGGTTACTACGCGTTTAAGGAGCGAGCTGTTAAGCCCTCCCGCAAGACCTTTGTCACTCGTAATCACGACCGCGAGCACGCGCCCGCCTAAGTTTTCTTTAGGAAAATTTTGGTGGGCAAGTGCCTTCCCTGCCTCGGGAGTCCTTGCTCGCAAAAAAGGATGGCGAGAAAGATCGATAGAGCTCGACACGCGGGCAAGAATACGAAATGCCGCGAGCGCATAGGGGCGCGCCGTAAGTGCCGAGATTTGTGCCTTGCGCATCTTCACGCCAGAAACCGCCTCCATAGCCTTGGTGACCTGGTGTGTCTTGCCGACGGAGCGGATCTTGTCTTTTATGGCGCGAAGATTCGACATGTTTTATGCGATAAAGAGTTCGTGATGCACACTCTTGAAGCTTGCGAGGGCTGCTTTGAGCTCTGACTCGTTCTCATCAGAAATAGCGCGTTCCTTACGCATTGATTCCAGAACACCAGCAGCGTGATGATCAAAGTACTCCATGAGCTTGGTCTCAAAGAGACGCATGTCCTCTACTTTCACCCCATCAATAAGTCCCGAGACGCCCGCATAAATAGCGAGCACCTCTTTTTCAAACGAGCTTGGGTGTCCGTTGGGCTGCTTCAAAAGCTCCGAAAGACGACGACCCTTTTCAATACGATCCTTGGTCTCCTTGTCGAGGTCACTCGCAAACTGCATAAATGCTTCGAGCTCACGGAACTGTGCAAGCTCGAGACGAATCTTGCCGGCAACTTTTTTCATCGCCTTGGTCTGCGCAGCCGAACCCACGCGTGATACCGAGAGACCAACGTTAATAGCAGGGCGCATATCTTTGTTAAAGAGATCAGTATCAAGATAAATCTGTCCGTCAGTAATCGAAATCACATTGGTAGGAATGTACGCGGACACGTCACCTTGCTGTGTTTCAATAATAGGAAGCGCGGTCAAAGATCCCCCACCAAGCTTTGCAGAAAGTTTTGCTGAACGCTCAAGAAGGCGTGAATGGAGGTAAAAAATATCACCGGGATATGCCTCGCGTCCTGGTGGACGGCGAAGAAGGAGTGACATTTGGCGGTATGCTACCGCGTGTTTGGAAAGGTCGTCATATACCACAAGTGCATCCTGACCCTTCAACATAAAGAACTCACCAATGGTTGCGCCGGTAAATGGTGCGAGGTACTGCATAGCCGCAGGATCTGATGCGCCTGCAACTACGACAATCGTGTATGCCATAGCGCCACGCTCCTCGAGGTCGCCTACGATGCGCGCAACCTTTGACTCTTTTTGTCCGATGGCAACATAGATACAAATAGGGCGGGTTTCTTTTGGTTCGCTCCCTTGATTTAAAATAGTGTCGAGAGCAATAGCGGTCTTGCCGGTGCCACGGTCGCCAATGATGAGCTCGCGCTGTCCGCGACCAATAGGGACCATTGCGTCGATAGCCTTGATACCCGTATGAAGCGGTGTGTCCACACCCGAACGGTCAATCACGCCGAATGCGATGCGCTCGATAGGGAGACGACTCTCTTCTTTAATAGCACCTTTGCCGTCAATCGGTTCGCCAAGAGCATTCACGACACGTCCAACCATTGCGGAAGAAACGGGGATTGAAAGTGTCTTGCCCGTACCACGGACTACCATACCTTCACGAATACGCTCTGCGCCAGAAAGAATAACCGTTTTTACAAAATCTTCTTCAAGATTGAGGACAAAGCCAACCACCGGCTCGTGATCGAGTGCGTCCTTGAGCGCCTTGCCTTCAGTCGTTTCAAAAACAACCATCTCTGCCATCATGGCATCCTTAAGGCCTTCAATTTCGGCAATACCGTCGCCAGCCTTTACGACCGTACCAATACGCTCGACCTTTGTTGTTGGTTCAAGCGCTTCAATCTCTTTCCTGATTTTTTCGATAAGAATGGTGTTCATAATGGTTGGCTAGTTAGTAATTTTTTGATAGAGCTCAATGAGTGAGCGTTTGTAACTGCTGTCGACAAGGAGGTCTTTGGTGCGAATCTGATATCCTCCGATAATCGTTTCGTCTATGACGTCCTTTCGTGTTGCATCGAGGGGCAAAAGGGTCTCGCGATAATAATGGTCGTACGCGTGGGACCATTTGGTACGGCTCTTTGCGTCCGCAGTCACGAGTGTTGCCTCGCGATGCGCCTGTGCGCGAGCCTCTATTTTTTCAAGCTCGGCAGGAATGAACGGGAGGAGTCCGGTGTGTCCGTGCGCTTTTATTACTTCATAAAAACGTGCGACTACTTTTTCCGCCTCCTTCTCATTCTTCCCCACAAGAGCTCCAGCGAGCGCTTCTGCGTACCAAGATGCTTTCATATTATGGGGTGCGTAAGACTTTCTCCGCTGCAAGCACCGCCATGCGCGCGACTTCACGCTCAGCTTTCGCAATCATCTCCTCGTGTTCGCGCTCGGCGCGACGCTCTGCCTCGTTCAACAGGTGCACTGCTTTGCGATGTGCGTCCTTCATAATGAGGTGCTCCTCACCTTCAGCGTGTTTCTTTGCGGCAACGATAATCTCATCACCCTTTTGCGTTGCTTCGCGAAGGATGTGTGCCTTTTCTACTTCGGCGAGACCAAGCTCTTCCTCTGCCTGTTCTGCGTCCTTTATTGCGCGCACAATCTTTGCACGGCGCACATCCACCATTGCCAGTACTGGTTTGTAGAGGAAACGCTGTAACACAAAAAGAAGCAAACCAAAATTTACCCCCTGGATGAGTAGGAGTTTCCAATTAATACCAAAGACGGTGATGATTTGTTCCATGATTAAGTTAAAAGTTAAAAGTCTGAAAGTCGAAAGCGGGTACGAATTCGGTGCATTTGCTTTTGACTTTTGACTTTAAGACTAAAGCGCTCTGCGCGTTTACGCGAACTTTACGATGAATGCGATAACGAGGGCGAAAATCGCGAGTGCCTCCGTAAACGCGATACCGATGAACATCGTTGCGGTTACCTTGCCCGCAGCGTCAGGGTTACGTCCAATAGCCTCAAGTGCCTTTGATACAATAAGACCAATACCGATACCAGGACCGATAACGCCGAGACCTACGGCGAGTGCCATACCTAATGTTTTTGCTACTTCAATATCCATATAATTTTTTGTTACTTATTATTAAATTCACTCCTAATGCGGCTCCGTGACCGCGATCTTTACAAAGAAGAGCGTGAGGAGCGCAAAGATCGCCGCCTGCATAAAACCGACGAAGACCTCAAAGGCCATAATGGGGACCGGGAGCACCATCGGGACGAAATGCTGTATGACCAATATCATAACCTCACCCGCAAAGATGTTTCCAAAGAGACGGAACGAAAATGAGACTAAACGTGCCACTTCCGAAAAGAGCTCAATGATTCCCACCATGAAACCTAAGACCGAGGTAACATTAACAAATTTCCGCCCATATCTCAAGGCGCCAAGCGTAATGACCCCCGTGAACTCAATAACGAAAAATGAGATGAGGGTGAGAGCGAGGGTCGTGTTGAGGTCCGTATTCATCGAGCGGAGGAGCGGTGAGAACTCCCCGTCAGGGTGATAGAAGCCGATACTCCCAATTCCCGGAGTAAACTCAATCAGATTTGCCGTAAAAATAAAGAGGAAGATGGTGAGGATAAGAGGGAAAAGTTTGCGGGCAAGCTTTGCATCTTCAAGCGTCTCTGTCATGTAGTCGAGAATCCCCACGAAAAGCGTCTCAACAAGAGTCTGTAAGCGACCTGGTACAAGTGATAAGTTTTTGCGTACAAAAAACGCGAGCATACCCAACAGGAACAGAACCACTAGGCTCATAAGGAGCGTGTTGGTAACCGGAACCCCGAGAAAGGTGCCGACTTGCTCTGCGGCGAGCGATATATGTATGCCGTTTTCTGCCATATGAAGGTTGCGCGCATTCTAGCAGAAATAGGGCAAAAGAAAAAGCCGCACAGGAGTACTGCGCGGCTTTAGTAATTGGCGCGGGCTACAAAGAGACCGCCATGAAAGAAGTTACGTAGGCATCATTCTTGCCGGGTAACTTGTTGTATGAGGATGGAATAATCTGGAAGCCCTTCCCAAGTTGTGCAAATTTCTTACGGAAAAACTTCTCTGCCTCCTGGCTCCCTGGCGTTATTTCGCTTGGCAGGTCAATCGTGATGAATATCATTCGAAGCTCCTTTTGCTGATTGTAGATTAAAGGTCAATTAACTACAAAAAGTATAGCACATAAATGAATTTTTGTACAGTGCTGTTTGTGAATATCCAGCTAATTGTTTTCCTTCTGCATTTTTAGCTCCTTTTCAATACCACTCAACTGTTTTTGTATGTCGCTTAACATATCGAGTTCAGTCTTCACCTCAGAAGCAACCTTTTCGTCCAGCCTTTTTTCTTTTTTAATTCCTGAGATAATAATTTTATCCCCGATAAAAAATGAGACAAAGAGTCCGGTACCAAGGAGCACGACGACGCTTATAAAAATAGACATCGGGCCCGTTAGAAACGGTATCATATCCGCAGTCATCCACACGCCACGCCAAAAGAGCACAATAGCGACACCGCCAATAAAAGCGTAGAGAATATTATGCCGAGAAAGCACCGCGCGAATATGATCTTCTAGTTTATCGAAAAAGTGAAAAAAATCTTTCATACTACATTATGAGTTACTCTCCTTCTTGATAGCCGAGTAAATCTCAAGAAAGGCAACAAATAGACTGACAGCAAGTGGCCCAAAAAGGAGTCCTATAGGTCCAAAAAAACTAACTCCACCGAGAATAGAGAGGAGTACCAAAAAGGAAGGAAGTTTGGTTCCCCTCCCTATAAGCTTGGGCCCTAAAACATTATCAACAAGACCTACCGCAAGGATATCCCAGACAAGGAGCCCCAGAGCAGCCGTGCTTGCTCCCGTAAAAAAGAGGAACAAGACAGCGGGGACAAGCACGAGTGATGTTCCAAACCCCGGTATCAGCGCAGCTATTGCTGCAACGCTCCCCCAGAGCACGGGACTAGGGACTCCAAAAAGAGCGAGGCCGGTAGCAGCCACTACTCCCTGGATAGCCCCTATCGAAATACTGCCTCGTACTACGGAGTTAATCGATAATTGTAGTTTACTAAAAATCGTTTCATCGTGGACATCGTGGAGCGGACTGAGGGCAATGACGGTTTTTTTTATTTTACTGCCATCTTTAAACAAATGGTAGAGCGCGATAAGAAGCACAAAAATCCCTGCCATTATTTTTGCTACATTCGAAAAAACCGTATCCAAATTCTTGACCAAAAAGCCAAGCCCTTGCCTCATATACTGGCCCACCTCAAGAGATTCTGTAGGCAAAAAAGGAATTCCCAGACGTTGCACGACTTGTCCTATACTACGAGAGAGGCCGTCTCCGCCGCCGTTATTAGCGAGCGAAGAATAGAGTTGTACTGATTCCTTAAAAATTTGTACACCTAGAAACGTTACGGGCACCACGATAACCACAAGGACAAACGTGGTGGTCAAGAGTGCCGCGAGCCCCGCCTTCTCTCGTGTTGCCGCAAGAATCCTTTTGTGTACGGGTTCAAACACGGTGGCAAAAATTACTGCCAAAATAAGTGCGTAGAGGAATGGTTGAAAAATAAAAAATGTGAGTGTCCCCGCCATTGCGAGGAGTGCAAAAATAAAGTAAAGTTCTGATTTTTGATAGCTCATATGTTTATATTATACAGTTCTGCCGGTAGTATTACCATTTAATTTATTCTCCCCGACGGACTTCCAGAAGAAGTAGCCAACAACCAGCATCGTTACTATCGGCGATATCCACGAAGGAATGTGCGCACCAAATCCCTCGAGCATCATCACGGTACCCAAGAACCCTATCGAGTACATGGCGCCATTTTTTAGGTATGCGTACGAGCGAATACGATCAACGTTACTTACGGTGAGCTGGCGTACCACGATAGCACCAATACCGTTACCAATGAGGATGAGCGGCACAACGGTAGTGAAAGCAAACGCTCCCACTACCCCATCAACACTAAACGCCATATCGATAACCTCGAGGAACATCACTTTTGCCCAGTCTGACATTGAGCTCTCTTCTCCCGATGCAATCAACCGCTCTTCTATCTTTTCTGCGTTTTCTTTAAATCCCTGCGTGATAAAGAACACGCTAAAACCAACCGCCGCGGCAAGCGCTAAGTGCATAGGATTTTCGACACTCAAGCGATTGATCTCAACGAGCGCGCCCACCAACAAAAGTGACGCGAGAGCATAAAACCAAACGGCTCCGTACGTCTGGATGTGGCGCTCGAGGGGTAGCCCAAATGTCTTTTCCTCCATAAAGAGCCAGTGGAGCCAGAGGAGAAGCAGGAACATTCCTCCCGCCATCATAATGGTCGGTGCGGCCGCTTCAACAGCCGCGGTGACGGTATCGTCGTTCTGCCACATAGCCTGAAGTGCGCCAAATACCCCAATTGATGGATCAGCGAGAAAAACAATAAGCGAGGGCAGGATTCCACGAACTACAAAGATTGCAAAAAAGATACCCCACGTAAGGAAGAAACGCTTGGCGCGTTCGCTCTTCATCGTAGAGAGCACGTCAGCATTTACTACCGCGTTGTCGATACTTGATACAACCTCAAACACAACGAGGCCGAGGATAATGAGGGCAAATTCAAACATGCAGGTATCATACCGTATAAAAAGAAAAACTGCACGAGGGTGCAGTTTTTAAAAATGTACTAGTGGCAGGTATGCCCCGAGGATGAGTCATCGTCTATTAATTTTGCCCCCGCAATGTTCTTCATCGGAAGAGCCCTGACAAAATCGACAAGCCTTGTGGGAATGCCCTGGAGCAATTCCTTAAGTTTTTCGATAGGAATACCCTCCCCCTCCTCGGGAACGATAGAGCCCCTTTCAATCTCAACAAGGAAGAGCGTAAAGATGAGTGCTCCAAAAATAAAAAGTGCGGGAAACCGTATCTCAATCACATCGATATTGGGCAATTGTGAATACTTAAGAGCATCGCAAAGCACGAGACCAACCTTACACCCAGCGTCAAGCATCCCGTCGTCGCAACAAATATCCTTATTCCTGCTGACTAAAAAAGTAAACGACGAACTGAGCGCCAAAATACTTTGAGGGTCAAGGCCAACTATCTTCGCTGTACTCTTTTCTTTTTTGCTTGCTTCTCGCACACCAACAAACAAGTCATAGAGTGCTCGGACACAGCTCCTTAGCTTCGTGGCGCATTCACGATCAATAGTGATATCGGTAATATCCATGATCTGTTCTCCCTTGTGGTGAAGTTGAAAACGAACGGCTACCTTCTATTCTTTTTTATATCACAGGATTCTCTTTTTCGCCAGGAATACACTTTTCTTTTAGGTCTTCGTTCTCTTTTTTGAGTTCTACCATCTTTAGCTCGCGATTGATCATTGCCCTATTCAAGCTCTCCAGCTCTTGAGCATATTTCTTGAGACGATCCTCAGAGCCCTTTCGGTCGCTGATATCACGCGAGATACCAACGAAATATTTCACGCCACCAGCATCATCAAACACGGGGCTGATAATGAGTGAGCACCATTCGCGGTTTGCGTACTGAGGAAGATGCTCCACGTCAAGAGACACCGTCCTTCTTTCTTCCACGCTCTCCTTAATCTTTCGGCGGATTTCCTCGCGCTGGGCAGGCACAACGGTCTCGGTCCAATCAAAACCAATGGCATCCTCCAAAGTCTTAAGTCCGTGCTCCTCAAGCCCTCCCGGGTTCATATAGATAATCTTATTATTGAGATCAAAAAGTTTGATGCAATCAGGGGATGCATTGGTTAAAACCTTAAATTTTTCTCCGAGGTCCGCGTCGCTCATTCTCTGTACGTCCTTTTTTGTATCATCCATATTGTTTATTGTTAGGTGTCTTAATTTTACCACCCCTATCATAAAAAGGCCAGGGAACAAAAAACCCGAGCTTTTAGGCTCGGGCGAGAATAGTCCTTTGATATGTGCTTTAGGTTTAGTGAACCGTCTGGCGAAGTTCTACCAAGAACTTTTTGAGTTCTGCTATGGTAGCATCGTTAATTAGCAACCTGGCACAAGCTTCTTCTAAAAAAACAATGGCAAATTCCTGAAATTCGAACTCAAGCTCGACAGGAATTTTTTCTCTTGACACAGCAATTTGTTTAAAAAAGTCGTCACTGTAATCAGGAACAGTGGTCCCTTTTTGCCACTCGTCTTCCCAAACCAGCTGCATGAGCACTGCCGCCTCATCTGCTTCCAAGGGGGTAAAGGCAAGAAAGAGACTCCTTGTCGCTCTGTCGTATCGTGCGTCCATGATACACCTCCTCTCTTTGCAGGTTGGCGGGTACTTCTATATTTAATCATAGAACAATATTATTACGGTAGCAAGCAAAAAAGCTCACTCTTGCGCAAGTATTCAAAAGCTTGCATAATCCATAAAAATAAACTAGTATGCACATCAGGAAGTGTTCGTTTTACAACAACCAAGGAGAGCAACATGGCTGCCAAAAAGCAACCCTTAACAAAGATATTCGTGCTTGATACTAATGTACTCATGCACGACCCATCAAGCTTGTCTCGTTTTGCTGAACACGACGTATTTCTGCCCATGATTACCCTGGAGGAGCTTGATCACAACAAGAAGGGTATGACCGAAGTGGCACGCAATGCGCGCCAAGTCAGTCGCTATCTCGATGAAATTGTTACCCGCACTCAGGCCAAAATGGAAGATGGTTTTCCCCTCTCTGTTAATAACCGGAGTTGTAGTGGACGCCTGTTCTTGCAAATGAAGCAAATGGAATGCGCATTACCTGAAGGTATGCCGACGAGCAAGGCCGACAACCAGATCATCATCGTGGTGATGTCATTGCAAAAAAAGTATCCTAGGCGCGAAGTTATCCTTGTGTCAAAGGACATTAATATGCGCATCAAAGCCCGCGCCCTGGGATACAAAGCGGAGGATTACTTCAACGACAAGGTGTTGGAGGACACCGATTTGTTGTATACCGGACTTCGGGAACTACCACCAGATTTTTGGGAGCTTCATGGTAAAGGCATGGAATCCTGGCAAGAGGGTGGTCATACGTTTTACCGTATCAAGGGACCTCTTTGTCCCAGTATGATGATTAATGAATTTGTCTACCATGAACACGGCAACCATCTTCAAGCAATCGTCAGGGAGGTAGAGGGCAGCACCGCAGTGCTTGAAACCGTCAAGGACTACACCCATGAGAAAAACAATGTGTGGGGCATCACAGCGCGCAACCGCGAGCAAAATTTTGCTCTCAGTGTGCTCATGAACCCCGAAGTTGACTTTGTCACTTTGCTTGGGCAGGCTGGCTCCGGAAAAACTTTGCTAACTTTGGCCGCTGGACTACAGCAAGTTCTTGAGAGCAAAACCTACTCAGAAATCATCATGACTCGTGTCACGGTGCCGGTTGGGGAGGATATCGGCTTTTTACCGGGTACTGAGGAAGAAAAGATGCTGCCATGGATGGGCGCACTTCAAGACAACCTTGATGTACTCAACAAGCATGACGACGACTCTGGTGAATGGGGACGTGCGGCTACCTTTGATATGATTCGCTCACGCGTTAAGGTCAAGTCGCTCAACTTTATGCGTGGCCGGACATTTCTCAACAAGTACCTCATCATCGACGAGGCCCAGAACCTCACGCCAAAACAGATGAAGACTCTGATTACGCGCGCTGGCCCTGGTACCAAGGTAGTCTGTCTGGGCAACATCGCCCAAATCGACACACCGTACCTCACCGAAGGTAGCTCTGGTATCACATATGTTGTGGACCGATTCAAAGGATGGCCACACGGCGGACATATCACGCTTCAAAAAGGTGAGCGTTCACGGTTAGCAGACTACGCTGCAGAAACGTTGTAAAAAACAGTGCAATGCAAATTGCCCATCGTCGAAACGACGATGGGCAATTTTTTTGTGGACCCGGGGAACGAAATATGGCTGTGGCTTCCACAACTAAAAAACGACGCGCTGGCGTCGTTTTTCTTTACGTTGTGGACCCGGGGAGAATCGAACTCCCTACCTCCGGAGTGCAAAACCGGCGCTCTAGCCAGGTGAGCTACGGGCCCATGTGTTAAAACGTTACCTATAGAAACATGCCTTGATTTTTGTAGTGCCGGTTTTGAAACCGACGACAATCATTTCTCTCGGCAGAGCCTCGCGCCAGGTGAGCTACGGGCCCTTTTAAAGCACTTCCGCTATTCTACCTTATTTTTTTTGTAATGCAAGTCCGAGCACATAATCAAGGAATTCGGGCATTGATAGGTTGCGGGCAGCAAGCGCTTTGGGAAAAAGTGACATCTCGGTAAGACCTGGGAGCGTATTGACCTCAAGGAGACATGGACCCTCGTCGGTTATGACGAAATCATATGATGCATAGTGTCGTGCGCCAAGCTGTCGATGAGCACACAAGGCAGCCTCCTCGAGAATTTGTCTTTCTGCTTCGTGCATACGCGCAGGGCCGACGGGTTGCACTGAGGATCGGTATTTTTGTTCATAGTCAAAAACCGTGCTCTCAGGAAGTAGTACCTCAAGGGGTGGCATGGTGTACGCACTGAGCCCATCTGCCCCATCCACCACCCCTACCGTAATCTCACGCCCGCGCATATATTCCTCGACAAGCGCTTTTTCTCCATACGAAAGAGCGCGTTCAAGGGCTGGGACAAGTTCGCTCTCACCCTGTACAAGAGAAAGCCCGACTGACGACCCCCCCGACAAAGGTTTGACGATATAGGGAGCATGGATTGCCCCCCGTACTCGAGCAGCAACCTCTTCTATCTCATCTCCACGCGACACAATCACTCCGCGTGGAACCTTAAGACCTGCAGCAGCAAACTGCTTCTTTGCAAGCTCTTTATTCATACCTATAGCTGAAGGTGTCGCTGTTGAGCCAGTATACGGGACACCAAAAAGCTCGAGAATGTTTTGGACTTTGCCGTCTTCCCCAAACTCTCCGTGGAGAGCGTTGAAAGCGACATCAATATATTGAGAAAGTTTTGCTGGTCGTATTGGTACTCCGTCAATATGCCACTCTCCACCTTGCGTAACAAGAATATCGTGTGGCTCATAGCGGTCACGCGGTAGGTTTGCGAGAACATGACTTCCTGTGCGAAGCGAGACATAGTACTCACTTCCCAATCCACCACGTATAACACCGACTCGAATTTTTTGCATACATATAGTATACCCCCACAGGAATTATTACGCAAAAAACTTTGGTTGATTTTCGCCATATTTCTGTTACTATGGATGAATTGCCGGAGTGACGAAATTGGTAACCGTACACGACTCAAAATCGTGCGCCGCAAGGCTTGTGGGTTCGAGTCCCACCTCCGGCACTTGTCTATTGCGAAAAAGCCAACCACGGGGAACCTTACTACAATCTCCTACATTATCGGCGTAGCAATAGGTGATGGCAACCTATCAAACCCAAGCGGTAGAGCCGTACGACTTCGAATCACCTGTGACATTAAATATCCCAATATAATCAAAAATATCACACAAGCTCTACAAGAGGTCATGCCGAACAACAAAGTATCGGTGGTCAATAAAAAGGAAAATTGTGTTGACATTAGCTGCTACTCAAATAAATGGGAAAATCTTTTAGGATGGAGTGCTGGCGCTGGACCAAAATCAAACCAAAAAGTGTCTGTACCAGACTGGATAAAAAAGAATGACATACTGAGTGCATCTTGCTTACGGGGACTCATAGAGACTGACGGATCGGTATATAAAGATAGAGGTTATTTAACCGTAAATTTTGTAACCATCATCCCCGAGCTAGCAAAAGATGTTATGGAGATGATGGTGGCGCTTGGTTTTAAACCAAACGTTCAAACACACAAACCTCAAAATGGAGCAGTCAAGCACACAATACGAGTATCCAGAAAATCAGACAAACTCATAGAAATACTTGGCGTTGATAAATCATAAAAACAGGCCCAACATTTAATTGCGCCTGTTTTTCACTTTCTACTTTTGACTTTAGAACTTTCGACTTATTTTATATCTTCCCCACCAAATCAAGTCCTGGCTTCAACGTGTCATCACCTGGTTCCCAGCTTGCAGGACAAACGTTGCCGCCGTGTTCGCGGACAAACTTTGCCGCTTGAAGCTTACGCACGAGCTCCTTGGCATTACGTCCTACGCTGTTATCGTTCACCTCAACGATGCGCAAGATACCATCTGGGTCTACGACAAATGTTCCGCGAAGCGAAAGTCCTTCTTCAGGAATGTAGGTGCCAAATATTTCACAAAGCTCACGGCAGGTATCCGAGAGCATAGGGAACTTAATCTTCTTGATAGCCTCTGAGGTGTCGTGCCATGCCTTGTGAACAAAGACGGTGTCAGTTGAAACCGAGAGCACTTCGCCACCAAGCTTCTGGATTGTCTCGTAGTTTTCCGCCATCTCCTCAAGCTCGGTTGGGCATACGAACGTAAAGTCTGCAGGATAGAAAAAAAGAATAAGCCACTTCCCACGATAATCAGAAAGTTTTACCTTTTTAATCTCCTCGTTATGATACGCATCGACCTCTACATCAGGAATCTCATGTCCGATAGTTGCAAAGAGTGGCATTCCCACTCCTTCCTCGCGACAGCACCCTTGTTCATTTTTACATTCCATAATTGTTATTGGTTAATTTGCTAATAGTTAATATACAGGTAATATAGCAAAATGGAGGAGAAAATGAAAATTTTATGTCCAAGACACGAATCAGCTGATTCGAAGATTATCGCTGTCGTGGGCCCAACAGCATCAGGAAAAACTGATCTTGCGGTAGAGCTCGCTCGTCGCTTTAATGGCGAGGTTATTTCAGCGGATTCTCGGCAAATATATACTGGCCTCGATATCGGCACCGGTAAAGCCACCAAGCGCGAAATGCGCGGAGTCCCTCATCACCTCCTCGACGTGGCGAACCCCAAGCGCACGATGTCGGTTGTGCAATACGAGAGGCTTGCCACACGGGCGATTCGCGATATTCTGAAACGCGGGAAAGTTCCTATTCTCTGCGGAGGGACAGGGCTCTATATTGATACCGTGCTCACCAACGCATCCTTTCCCTCTGTTCCACCAAACGCTACTTTGCGTCGCACTTTATCGAAGCTCTCAACGGAGGAACTTTTTAAAAAACTTAGTGCCCTTGATACCGAGCGTGCAGAAAATATTGACGCAAAAAATCCGCATCGCCTCATCAGGGCTATCGAAATAGCTACAGTGCTGGGAAGTGTTCCCGAGCGCGTGCCTGCAAAACAGCGTTACGATACGCTAACTATTGGGCTCACGCTTCCTCATAATGAACTGAGTGAACGTATTCACATGCGTCTCCTTTCCCGTATGCGCCGTGGAATGGTCGCTGAGATAACCCGACTTCATAATGAAGGGCTCTCTTGGAAACGCATGGAGGCACTCGGCTTAGAGTACCGCTTCCTCGCTCAATTTCAACAAGGCAAGATCTCAAAAGAAATAATGCTTCGCGATCTCGAGATTGCCATTCGACATTATGCAAAACGACAAATGGTATGGTTCAAGCGCAACAAAGATATTCATTGGTTCAAACCAGCAGACCTCAATGATAGGAAAAAAATAATAACGCTCGTGGAATCTTTTTTAGAAAAAAAGAATTAGTGAAGAGTGGGTAGCTTCTCGCTAGTATTTTCATCTCCTTCTCTTTCGATAATGCCATTTATAATATTGAGGCCACCTTTGATATCACTGATTGCAGGAGCCTGCTTCTCCTCTCTCGTAGGGGTAATCTCAAGACCTGGTACGACTTCTGGTCGATAATCCTCCTACAGTGCGGTAGCAAATGATTCCATAAATAGATTAGCTATATGGCAATAGTAGCAAACCAGCAGGCAGACTGCAATTCATAAAAAAGAAAACCCCAGCTAGGACGCTGGGGTTTTTACAGGTACTTCGTGAACATCGGGACCTGTGGTAGGTGTTACCAATAGTTGCACGGGTCCAGCAGGTTGCGGCGGAATTACAAACACATGAAAATGATTGCCGGCGTTTTCAAGAATCGCGAGAATGCGTCCCTCTTCTCTGTCCTCCAGTAACCGCTCAATCAGGAGTTTGCGTTTTTTTCTATCTGCACCCAAAAGAGATATGTCGACCGTAGCACCCGTTAAATGTGTCGAGCACACCGCCTTACTAGAGCAGTCGGCAAAACTACGTTTTCCGCCGGTGAGCTTCCTGAGCTTTCCTTTTATATAATAGTAAGCCTTGGTGACCCTACTGATTACATCCTGATCTGCTCGAGAACGGACAAGTGACGCAACAAGAATTTGTGCGTCTGAATGTGCAACCTTTTTCATTCCTGGTGTCTGCTCAAGATATGTGGCAAGTTCAATGAGATAGTCGCGTGTCCATGGGCGTGCTACATGCCGCGCCTGCGGGACATCATCTTTAATACGGACAAGTGATGATCTCAGTGGAACAAGCTTATCACCATCATCTGCAAGAATCTCTCCAAGGTCTTGATATCGCATAAGCCCTATTCCATCAGCAACACAGTTCTCCTGTGCAAGCTTTTCCGGATTGCTCTTGAGCGATGTGCCTTTTTGTGAGCTCCTCACATATGCAAGCATTGCAGAAACACCATCGTTTTTGACAACTGCCATGCAGCGTATGTATTCCGCATTAGCGCGTTCCTTCCGCTCCTTGTCAGTCGGCTTTTTTGCCGCCTGTGCCGGTGAGGAAATAAGTAATGCACCTAAAAGCAAAATAGCTACACGAAACAAGTGGCTCGTATTCATGACACCCTCCCCTGTAAAAAACCTCTATCTTAAGCCTAGCATGCAACCCAACAATAAAAAAGACACCCTACACTAAAGTGCAGGGTGTCTAAACATATTACTCCAATGGTTGCTTTGGCGGTAATAGTTTTTGAAACCAGCCGTTTTCTCCTTCCCTTCCGCCTTTTGATTTCAGAAGCACAGGAACCAAATCAAGAAGCTCTTGCGCTGTCATCCCCGCCTCTTCTGCCAGCCTGAGTGTATGGATAAACATTTCGCCAGTCAACTTATGGAGTGTACAATCATTCAGTTTTTTACCATGGTCGCATGCCTCTACGACAGTAGCAAGCCTTCCTTGAGACTTTGCCATATGAAGAATACTGTGATTGATAACAAACAACAGTTTTTCTTCTTCAGAAATAGACTGATTTAATTTTGGATAAGATGTTTGATTAAATACAAACCGTGCAGCAATAAGATTCATGACCTCTTGCAAGTTGCTCATTTTCCACTCCTTTTGATTGATTACACTTCAAAGTATCCCCTAAGCAAAAACTATCATAGAAACAATTTTTTACCAAACAGTTTTTAATGTGGCGGGCCCACGAGGAATTTCTCCCTCGACTCTCACCTCGTCGCCACTCGGTTCGGTCTGGGCACTGCCTCGCCATTTCGTCTGCTGACAAAATATGGCTCAGGCATTCGAATCCTCGTGGACCGTGCAGTGACAAAAGAAAAAAACGCTTTCGCGTTTTTTTCTGTCTCTGCGGGCCCACGAGGATTCGAACCTCGGTCAACGGTTTTGGAGACCGCTATTCTACCACTGAACTATAGGCCCAAATTTACTCCAAGAGTCATTCTGCTGAATGAGGAGCGCGTGAAAGTGTAATCACTTACACGATGTCCGAATGCAGGGTCTATTATTTACTTTTGATATAGGCCCTTACAAAAATGAGTATACCAAAACTTCCCCCAAAAAGAAACTGTGCGCTAACCTGCTCACTAAACCACCATTAGCAACTCTCCTCTCCTCTCCTCTCCTCTCCTCTCCTCTCCTCTTTAGATTCCCTCCGCCCTACATTCCTGCACTGTATTCGAAGCTATAGCTTCGAATACAGTGCAGGAGAAGAATACTAGCTTCTCTCGTCAAGAAATACCGAAGCGTTCTTTTAGTTCGCGCACCCCTTCGATTTCTTTTGCCTTGATATAAATAATATGGTCTCTCACGCCAAAAAACTCCCCTATAAAATCGATTTCATTCTTACAAAGATACGGCGAAACAAAGACTGATTTTTGTATCGGATACAGACCAAGCTCTTTTATCTTCCTACTTATGGCATCCCTCGCAATTTTTTTTGATTCTGGAACATCAAAGATGACAATGCGCCACCACCCATCCCACTTTTGAGGAACCTTCAATTTCATTTCATCAAGGTTGTATTCAAGAATTTTTTTCTTACCTTCGTTAGTAATCTCCACGACCTCGTTGCCATTCTTGGTATAAATATCCACTAATTTTTTCCTTTTGAGAGCTCGTAACGACTGACTGAGCCTCTGTCTTTCTCGGGCACTCTTTGGCATAAAAAGAGGTGCAATTTTTGTAAGCCCTGGCATGGCAACAAAGGCCACCACAAGAGCACCGGCAGCGAGGCTTGTGAGAATTTCTTTTGCAAGTTCCCCTTTTTTGTAATTCTTCATAAGAATCATATTAACATACATTCACAGCTATAGCTGTGAATGTATGTTAATTGCAAACTGGGGCTACGGGAGAGCCTCATTTGCAAAAGCCCCTTTGCGGGGCTTTTGCAAATGAGGCTATTTCTTTACCTCCTTGTGTACGGTGTGCTTGTGGCAGAACTTGCAGAATTTATCGAGCTCAATCTTGCGCTCAACAAGCTTCTTGTTCTTGCGGGTCCAGTAGTTCACGTGTTTACAGCTCTTGCAGCCGAGTTTTATCAATTGATCTTGTGACATATAGGTTACTATATATTCTGCGTTCGCTCGGAAATTAAAACTTGCTAGTTTTAATTTCGCTCGCTCTCTTGAATATAGTTTCCCTATCCTACTACACCTTGGCGGAAAACGCAACCACAAAACTGGGCAAAAGAAAACAGGGGTTTTGAAGCCCCTGCGGTCACCATTCGGTGATATTTCGTTTATTAAGTATTTCCTGACGAAGCTGTGAAAGCGCGACTCTTGCTTTTATGCGAACATCTTCAAGCGTGTCGCGTTCTAGTATAACAATGACACTAATAAATTTATTTCGCCTAGAATGCCTACTCTTTTTAAAATGAGTTTCTCCCGCTTTAGAGCTCTTGATCTGAAGAAAAAGCTTCCCCACATCCGTTGTTTCTATTACCGCATCTTTCCCTTCATATCTATCTTCTTTAAAGGTTGGGCGGCGCACAGAACGAAACCACCTCGGCATGTCTGCTGAGGCAGAGGTTCTCATTGCTTCAAAAAACTTGTCCTCCGCTTTTCTACCTCTTGCAAGAGTAATATCTTTTAATGCTTTGCTAACCGCATCCATCACCCACCCCCTTTTTATAAAAGTTGGGAATCCATGTACAAGGATAGCGGATTGGGTGACTGGCGTCAATGACTCGCCATTTGAATCATTTCCAACACCAAAAAACTAAAGTCCCCGCTCAAAAGAGCGGGGACTTTAGTTTTTTGGTGCAGAGCTCTTGAAGAGGTTCGAACACTTTTTAACAATCGCGACCCAGAATTGATGGAAACGCTCGCCATCATTGATGATCTTGTGCGCAATTATAGGCTACCACTTCAGGAGAATTCTGAGGTGATGGGATAGGGTTAAGTCGCTCGCTGGGCAATGGTTCTGCAAGCATCATATAGAGCTCAACCAGCCGTGAAGTTATTTCACGCGCCTCATCTTCGCTCAATGGCTCGTTGAACTCTTCTTCGTACAGACGCATGAATTCTTGTATGCGCTCAGTTGTTATAGGCATCCCATGAGGATACTGAAAAGCGGGTTCAAATATAGGAGAGAAAATGTGCCTTATTGGGCATAAAATATCCTCAATGATAATTTATGGTTGGCGATGAATCAAAGACAGAAAATGCGGAGGTAATCCATGTTAAGAACTTCTCACGAGTGGATTGACAAGCTTGCTGCCAAAAGCATGGTGATCGCCAATATGCAGCTTGAAACCGTCATCAATAATGTCGAACTCAGAACGGAGGCATTCAATCTCGCTAATTGTGATATTCATTGTCAACTGATTGCCCGTGCGATTGACGAACTGGTAAATAACAATTTCTCATCGGCTAAGGACGCTCGTAATCTTCTCTGCAATTTGTTTGGGCGGAATGTCTATGGGTGCTTTGCGGAACTCGCTGCATATGATTGGTTGGCCCGTTGCCATGTAAGAATTGCTACTCAGATTTCAATGCCCCCAAGTGACGTTCTCTCGAAAAATGGCTCGACACTTGACGGCCAGATTGATCTCTACGACCATTATTTTGACGTGAAAGCTTTTGGCTCCAACGGGCGACTCGCTCAACTTTTAAAGGAGCGGCTAGCGGAGGCGACCCCCGACGAACAAGTGATTGTAGAAGAGTCGTGGGATATTTCTTTTGAAACATTCTCAGACCTGATCAGATCAGCTCCAGATATTGCCATCGAACTCAAAGAAAAACGTATGGTGAAATACGACCGCCTCTGCATCCGTCTTGAAGCCAAAAAACTAATATCTGTCACTGCACGCAACATCGACCCCTATTATCTTGCCAAAGAAAATGCACTCTACCCTTTCAAAGATGCGGGGCAGTTTACAAAAACCAGTCCCTTCATATTAATATTTGTTATTCATCCTTGGTTTAATGCGTGCTCAATACAGAGCGATTTTGCTGGCGTTGATACGAATTTCACCCGTTCGCTTGCTCGCCGCGCATTTATGCAATTCTCGACAGACTCAACGCCTCTCAATTCAATATGTGAGAATGTTCCTTCCAGTATCACTATTGGTGATGCTTCGCGTCTCTTGTCCGCAATTTTCTTTGTGAATGTTTGGCCTTTAAGCGACGTACCTTCTTGGCTGTATTTAAATCCACGAGCCACGCACCGTATAACACGCGGACAATTGAATAGTTATCGCGCTAGTAATCCACACAACACTTACATTGACGACTTCGCCGATGATGATTACTGAAACTAAACCAAACACGACCCAGAACGGATTTGATGGTGATGGGAGAGACGAAAAATATTGGGCGATGAGGAAATATTTGCTCTCCTGCACATCAACTCAGACGCTCACAAGGAAGGCAGGGGCGGACGCTGAAATGGTTTTGGCGATTCTTGTGCATGCGCACCTGATGGCAAGAGAGGAAGGTACGCGGCTTATTACCCAAAAGGCATTGCAAGTCCTGGAAGAGGCGGTGCCGCTGATCTCCGCAGAACTCGATCAAGCAGAAAAATCACCCCCTCATCAGCAGTAACGAAAGATGTCGTTCCATTCTCCCTAAATGAGGCCTCCTAGACATTAGGGAACAGGAGTGCTACAACACACATTCGCCGGAACCTGGGGAGGGGGCGATGTTCGACAAATTAATATACGGCGTGGTAATGCTTTTCCTATCTCTCGTCACAGTGCTTTGTGCCGGCGTCGTCTACAAGTCGCTTACGCAAGGCAAACCAAGAGATCCTCCAGTAATACACGCAGACCTCTGTAAGATCGTTCCACCCAAAGGAGCGACACTTGCAAGCCCTTACACCGGCGACTGTAAAAACGGTCTTGCGGAGGGGTATGGGCGCGCGGTTCTTTGGACAAATTCCAAGCGTGGTAAGAAAACACATAGCGTAACGTTCAATGGAACATTCAAACGCGGAATCTTCACCGGGAAAGGGACTGAGCAACATTTCGATGGAAGGACATATTCTTGGTTTGAAGGAACTTTCAAAAAATGGCGCCGTTGGAATGGCACACTACGATCAGGTATCACGTATGCATCCGCAGTTGAACAACTGAAATATGCAGGTGGCAAGGCGACGATTCTTGCCAAAGCAACACAGTCAAGTGAACCCACACTACAAAAAAATGCCGCTTCTGCATCCAACGGAGAAATCGAGGAGCTGCTCACGCAAGAACAAAGCACACTTGTCCCCCTCTCCACCGCCACGGACAATACAAACACTACTGAATCCCCAAATCCACCGACCCAGAGTGATGAGGGACCTTCCGTTATTGGCGCCATCTTTAAGGCATTCGCAATATCTCTTGATAGGCAAATCGAGGAAAAAGTAAGAGACCGCATCCGTCAGAAGGTAGATGATAAGCTTCAACAAAACGGGGTTGCGCCGTCGCCACAAAACACTAACCAAAATTCCACAACTGCAACAAGCAATGATGTAGCGAACGCCTCGCCGCCCCAGAGCAATCAGTCAAGCACGGCTCCCAAGGTAATTTGGCGATGAAATCATTTCTACGATTTCTTGCATTCTGTTTTTTCTTTGCAGTTGCGCAACCCGTTGGGTACGCCGACTCTTGCAGTATTGTTCTCCCTGACACCATGACCTTGCAATCCTCTTTCAACGGAAATTGCAATGCAGGACTAGCACATGGCTACGGTAAAGTGGTCGTAGGGAAAATGACCCCAAAAACGGGGAGGAAGCTCCTTGTTACCTATGAAGGAATGTTCCAGAGTGGTTATCTGACGGGAGCGGGAAAAGAAACCGAAGAATCCGGGCTCTACTGGTACGAAGGAACATTCAACAACTGGAAGCGCTGGACAGGGACAGCACACATTGCGCAAACAGCCCAAGATCGAGCCCGTGAAATGTATTTTCGGGAAGGCGCGATCACTTCCTCCCCTGTTGATGTAACCCAAGACCCGCTCTACTACGCTAAGGCTGAAAAAACAGCACGAGGACAATCTTCCTCGCAGCCTCGTTTCCTTTCATTCTCGGGCAATACCGAATCCTCGTCAGACGGAGGGGGTGACTATAGCGGTAACAGCTCAACCTCAGAAAGCGGCGGTCTTGCCAATGTTCCCATCGTGGGTGCATTGTTTCGAGGTGCGACTGGTGGGGTAAAAGAGCAAGCCCCCCGGATCGCGCAAGCCCTGCGAGAAGCTCCAAACACGTATGTTCGGCAAAAACTTGTCGAAGAAAAAGATCGTCGGGAGCGACGCAAACTGGAAGAGGAGGAGCGCAAAAAGCAAGAAGTAATCGCCAAGCAGGAACAAGAGAACGCCACCTATTGGGCCAAGCGCGATCAGGAAGCTCGTGACATCAGGGCGCGCGCCGAGGAGGAGGATAGGAAGCGGCGGGCTAAATATGAAGAAGAGCGCAGCCGTCAAGAGCAGGAACGTCTAGCAAATTTGGCAAAACAAGATCAGGCCGCTCGCGAAGTCCGAGCACGCGCTGATGAGGAACAGAAAAAGCAGCGTACTAAGCAGGAAGAAGAGTGGAAACGCCAAGAGCAAGAGCGTGCCGCCTATTCTGCAAAGCAAGATCAAATAGCACGCGAAGCCCGAGCACGCGCTGATGAGGAACGCAAACAAAGGGAGTCGCAAGCTCGAAGCAATACTGCAAATCCGGTGAGCCCCCCTATTGTTTCAACGCAACCGGCAACCGCGCCGACAAACAGACAAACACCCCCAAAACCCCCGCAAGTTGCTACGCAGCAACCTACAAATGGGTCAGCATTACCAAGCTTAGGCACAAACTCACCTTCTTTACCAACGCAGAATTCATTTAACCAACAGGTAGGACAGAGTAATGCAATCCGCAAACCTGACAATAACGCCCCGTTGCAGCAAGCGTCATCAGCTACGAAGCTAAATCAAACTAAATCGCCCGTAACACCATCGGTAGGACATCAACAAGCAACCCCGACTTATTCAAACCAACAAGCCCCATCACCTACCTACCAACAAGTGCTAACACCCGCAGAAATCGCGTGGATGAATTCATTGCCACCCGATGATGCGACGAGGAAACTCCCCCCGAGTACGATTGCCCGGATGAAGAGAGAAGGCAAATGGGTAGGGTATGTTGCCGGGACGAATAACGCGAACCAATCAATCGCTCAGGACAAGAAAGAGCAGGCACAGTATGAGCAACGGGCTGAAAAAATACTTAAGACAGCTGAGACGGCAGGAGAAGTAGCACAAGGTGCCCTCCTTATCACCCCCGGCGGCGGACTAGTAGGTGCGGGAGGAAAAGTAGTTGCAAAGGTTATAGAAAAAAAGGTTGAGAAAAAAGTAGCTGAAACCGCCACGACGCGCGGGGTTGACGCTGCGAGCACAGGTGGTATAAATAAAGTAGCCCCGAGTTCGGGTAAGACATCTGTTTATCAGTCGGTAGACAGCGGTGGGAAAGTGAAATATGTTGGAATTTCAGATAACCTAAGCGCAAGAGCAAGTGCCCACTTAAATCAGAAGGGAATCGCTATTGACGAAATTCCTGGCCTTAAAAACATTTCAAGGGAAGATGCGCGAGCTGTTGAGCAAGTCTTGATTGAGTACCACGGGCTCGGGAAGAATGGTGGCACTCTGGTAAACAAAATTAACAGCATCGCTAAAACCAACCCAAACTATGCTCAGGCACTTAACCGCGGATATTCGTTGTTACATTCAGTCGGCTATCCAGGTTTTTAGCAAACATTTAACCCCCTAAATAAGGGTGGGAATATCCATGACTCAACTTAAGATTGGCGATATTGTGCAAATCCGGACTTCCAAAGGAATCGGA
>Ga0209541_10000573_pt1 | contig 72377 bp, 82 predicted proteins | sample RifCSPlowO2_01_FD_184027 | JGI IMG/M metagenome (GOLD analysis project Ga0209541, IMG submission 184027) | Groundwater microbial communities from Rifle, Colorado - Rifle CSP2_plank lowO2_0.1 (SPAdes) (version 2) | ecosystem: Environmental > Aquatic > Deep subsurface > Groundwater | place...
CAATTATTTAGATTGGGATGGATGTCCTGATGTACCAGGTGCAGAAAGTACTGGGTCTCCTGTAGATTCTGACTTTGATGGAATTTATGATGGAGAAGACTTGTGTCCAACTGACCGCGAAACTAGAAACAAGTACAGTGATGCAGATGGTTGTCCAGATGTAGCTCCTGGTGTTTCTATTGCAGATTCTGATTATGATGGAATAATTGATTCCAATGATAACTGCCCAATAGTTCCAGAAAACTATAACAAATTCCAAGACGATGATGGCTGTCCTGATTCTGCAGGTGGCGCAGCTAAAGGCACTCCAGACTCTGACGGTGATGGAATCCCAGATGGAGTTGATTCATGTCCAAGTCAACCTGAAACCCTCAACAATTATTATGATAATGATGGATGTCCTGATAAATTTACAAACCTAATTGACACTGACAGAGATGGAATTCCAGATTCAAATGATGAGTGTCCAGATGTACGTGAAACTTACAATCAATATCAAGACACAGATGGTTGTCCTGATTTAGTTACTAGCACTTCATCACTTTTTTCATTTCCTGATTCAGATGGTGATGGAATTGAAGACAGATGGGATCAATGCATAAGCGAGCGTGAAACATTTAACAATTATTTAGATTGGGATGGATGTCCTGATGTACCAGGTGCAGAAAGTACTGTAGGACCAGCAGATACAGATGCTGATGGGATTTATGATACTGAAGATCAATGTCCGACTGAACGTGAAAGATATAACAAATTTGAAGATGACGATGGATGTCCAGACTTTACTGAATTAGAATCCAGTGGGGATAGAGACTATGATGGAATTCCTGATCTAATTGATGTTTGTCCATATATCGCCGAAACCTATAACAAATTCCAAGACGATGATGGCTGTCCTGATTCTGCAGGTGGCGCAGCTAAAGGCACTCCAGACTCTGACGGTGATGGAATCCCAGATGGAGTTGATTCATGTCCAAGTCAACCTGAAACATTTAATGGAATTTTAGACCTAGATGGATGTCCTGATGATTATATCCCACATATTGATTCTGATCGTGATGGTTTACCTGATGCAATAGATGCATGTCCAACTATACGTGAAAATTATAACAAATTCCAAGACGATGACGGTTGTCCTGATTCATCACCAGGTGGAAAAGGCGTAGAATTTAAAACCAATGATCTTGACGGTGATGGAATCTTTGATACTAAAGATCAATGTCCATCAATTCCTGAAGCCAGAAATGGATATCTAGACCACGATGGCTGTCCTGATATTATTCCTCCACCAAGTTCTGGCCCAGCAACATCAGATGTAGATAAAGATGGATACCCTGATTCAAAAGACCAATGTGTAGCAGAACCTGAAACCTGGAACAAGTATAAAGATCTAGACGGATGTCCTGATCAAATTCCAGATCAAGCACGTCAAATCCACGATCAGGATCAAGATGGAATAATCGATGATGAGGATTCCTGCATCGTATCTCCAGAAGACTATGATGGGGATAGAGATCAGGACGGTTGCCCAGATAATTAGCGCTCCAAACCTTGATATAATTTTCTCTGTTTTTCCCACTTTTCTATAGTATTCAAACCTAGAATATGTCATCTAGATTTGCTAGTTGCCTCAAAAGGCAAGAAGAGTAACGGTTAAAAACCAAAAAAATCTGCCATACAGTAAGTTGTATCGAGGAATATTTACAATATCTTTGCTATTTTTGATACTATTCGTGTCTTCACCTATTGCTAGTTTTTCAACTACAGACTTTGATAGAGATGAAGTTCCTGATGACGAAGACTCTTGTCCAAAACTTCAGGAAGATTATCAAGGAACAATTGATGGATGTCCATCGAATTTTGTCCCATGGTATGATGAAGACTTTGATGGTATAGAGGATCATATTGACAGTTGCCCAGACCTTCGTGAAAATTACAATCTGTATCAGGATGAAGATGGTTGTCCTGATATTTCCCCTGCCGAGGCAGAAAGAGGAATCCCTGATAGTGATGGTGATGGCTTTACAGATAATGCTGATAACTGTCCCACAATCCCTGAAACATTTAATGGAATTTTAGATACTGATGGATGTCCTGATGATTACATTCCATTAAGAGACACTGATCGTGATGGTATACCAGATGCAGTAGATACCTGCCCATTAGAGTCTGAAACTTACAATAGGTACTTGGATGAAGACGGTTGTCCTGATTCTATATCTGAATCCGCTGTAGTGATAGATTCTGATAACGATGGTCTTGCAGATACAATCGATGCTTGTCAATTGGAAGCAGAAACGTTTAATGGATTTCAAGATGACGATGGTTGTCCTGACTCTTTAGCAAAATTCCCAGATGCAGACGGTGATGGTGTACCAGATGACTTGGACTATTGTCCAACCCTTAAAGAAACACATAACAACTATTATGATATTGATGGCTGTCCAGATGCAATACCTAGTTTTCCTAGCTTGCAAGACTCTGATAAAGATGGAATTCTAAACAGTGAAGACTCTTGTCTAAATGAGCCAGAAACTTGGAATAAATTTGAAGACACTGACGGATGTCCTGATATCGCTCCTTATACGCACGCAATTGATGCCGATTTAGATGGAATTTTTGATACACTTGATGCATGTCCTTTAGAACCTGAAACTTACAATATGATTGATGATACAGATGGCTGTCCTGACGGAATAACTACTGACAGACCAACATTTGATTCTGACGGTGATGGCCTCCCAGATACAAAAGATAATTGTCCAACAAGTCCTGAAACATTTAATGGAATTTTAGATACTGATGGATGTCCTGATGATTACATTCCATTAAGAGACACCGATCGTGATGGTTTACCTGATGCAATCGATGCTTGTCCATTGCAATCTGAAACTTACAATAGATACTTGGATGAAGATGGTTGTCCTGACACAATAGAAGATCTTTTCACAGCAATTGATTCTGATAATGATGGTCTTGCAGATCCAATAGATGCTTGTCCGTTGGAACCAGAAATTTTCAATGGTTTTCTTGATGATGATGGTTGCCCTGATTCTACAGTAAAATTACCGGATGCAGATGGTGATGGAATTCCAGATGTAAGCGATGTTTGCCCAGACTCTCCTGAAACATTTAACAGGTTTTATGATTGGGATGGCTGCGCAGATTCTGCATCTACCTTTGAAGGAAGAGCATCTGATTCTGATGGAGATGGAATTCCAAACAATGTTGATTCATGTCCACTGGAGTCTGAAACATGGAACAAGTATAATGATAAAGATGGCTGTCCAGATAATAACCCTGAACAATCAAGATACAAACATGATGATGACCTAGATGGTATTGCAAATGACTTTGATTCATGTCCATCAGAACAAGAAGACTTTGATGGCGTTAACGATAAAGACGGTTGTCCGGAATAATCTAGTTTAACATTACTTCCAGAACAATTCTATTTTCCTTTGCACGTTCTTCTCCTGGATATTTTAGTTCAGAAATTTTTTGTGCTAGGTTCTTATCGGATACTAAAGTTGCCCTACCTGAAAAACTTGAATCATCAAACTCTACTTTAACGTCTGGATTAGAAACCGTATTTTTTATCCAGTCACCATCGAGTTTGTGGCGAGAAAAGTAAATCTTATCCTCATATAATACGGCACGAAGCCACACCGAATGTTCTCTTCCAGTTTTTCGGCCTTTGGTAGTAAGCATGGCTTTGAAGACTTGATTGTTCTTGTATTTCACGAGTAAATTCTATAGTCAAGGAATTTAACCTATTTGATAGGAAATTCTGATATCTGATGCCATAAGGAAACCTCATCATTTACCCGCATGTCAACCAAACTCGAAGAAATACCTCAAAATCTAACTACAGCTGATAAATTCACAGGAAAAAAGGTAGTAGATAGAGAAGGCATTCAATATGGAAAGGTTAAACATATTCACATCAATTCAGAAACTCTTACAGTATCTGGAGTAACCATCCATGAAGGTTTTCGTAAAAACTACTATTTGACAAATGATTACATTGACAAATTCACAAAAGAATCACTATTACTAAATATCCCACCAGTAAGAGCAGATTCTCAAGTTGTCGACATCGATGGTCATAAAATTGGTAAAGTTAAAAGACTACATAGAAATCCAGACACAAAAGAATTAGAATCAATTGAGATTACTGATGGCCTGGTGCATTCAAAGATTCTATCCAAATCTGAAATTTGGGGAATAGGGGAAAAGGTCATCCTAAAAATGACAAAAGATCAATACAAAAAATTAGATTAAAAACCCGATTAACTTTGATTTTTTTCTTTTATTAATTTGCCAGATAGATTTTTCACCATTTAGAAGGATTTCAACATTTGCAGAATAACAATCCTGACAAAGACATTTCATAGAAAAAAAATAATTTAGTAAAATATTTTTTAGATATCCCAATACAATTATTCAAAATCGCCTAAAAATTTGAGTTTGCAGGTGTTAGCAATTTATAATTGCATATAGGATTTCAATTATTGAATGCAATTGAGATAAACTCACTCTCAAAGGAATTTGGGAAAATAAAGGCTGTAGAAAACATTTCACTTGAAGTTAAAGAGGGAGAGATATTCGGATTTTTGGGACCAAATGGTGCAGGCAAAAGCACTACTATGATGATTCTTACTACACTCCTAAAACCTACTTCGGGAAAAGCACTGGTTGCAGGTTATGATGTAGTATCTCAAGCCAAGCAAGTACGACAAAACATTGGATATGTTCAACAGGAAATCTCTGTTGACGAGTATCTTACTGGTAGAGAAAATCTAATCTTACAAGCAAGGTTAAACCATATACCAAAAAATCTGGTCAAAAAGAGAATCGATGAAATCTTAGAATTAATTGAACTCACTGATAAGCAAAACGAGGCTGTAATTACTTACTCTGGTGGAATGCGAAAAAGACTTGATCTTGCCGGAGGCCTATTACATCAACCAAAAGTCTTGTTTCTGGATGAGCCAACTGTGGGACTAGATATTCAAACTAGACGGAAAATTTGGGAGTACCTTAGAAAAATTCATGAAAAATTTGGGATGTCGATTTTTTTAAGTACTCACTACATGGAAGAAGCAGATAATCTATGTGACAGAATTGGGATAATAGATTATGGACAAATTCAAGCAATTGATTCCCCTCAAAGTATGAAAAATGCATTGGGCAATGAAGTTATTACATTTACAATCAGTAACAATGGGGAAAAAAAATCTAATCTAATTTCAAAAATTAAGGAAATTGAATACGTTAAGGACATTACAACTAATGGAGAAGGAATTACTGTATTTTCATCAAAGGGAACCGAAGTAATTCCTATAATTTTTCAACTATCATCAAGTTTTGGAATAAAAATAAATTCTATCTCACTTACTCAACCAACTCTTGATGATGTTTTTATCTCCTACACTGGACGCGAACTTAGAGATGAGACAGAAAATTTCAACAAAAGAAGAGAACATGCAAAGATGAAGAGACTAAGAGCATGATTGTATCCGATACTTACACAATCTTTTGGCGAGAAATGAAGAGATATCGTAAATCAAGAAGTGGTGTATTAATTAGATTAATTCAACCTGCTGTGTGGATTATAGTAATTGGCAACACCTTTGCAGGTACACAACCGTTAATTCAATCGGTTGGATTTGAAGGAGAGTATATTGAATTTATGACACCTGGTGTTATAATACTAACTGCAATTTTCACAAGTATTTTTGGCGGTGTTAACACATTGTGGGATAGACGGTATGGATTTATGAATAAAGCTTTGACCTCACCAATTTCAAGGTCTTCTATAGCACTAGGAAAAATGCTTGCAATATCGTTAATTGCAGCACTTCAAGCAACGCTTATCCTAGGAATTGCACTTGCAATTGGCGTAAGCTTTCCTAATCCTCTTTTGATTGCACCAATCATGGCAATTGTAATATTATTCTCGTTAGGTTTTTCTGGAATTTCAGTAATGGTAGCTGCTACTGCAAAATCTCAAGAAACCTTTTGGGGGGTAATTAATTTTCTTGGTATGCCTCTCTTTATGCTTAGTCCTGCTTTATTCCCATTGGAACTATTACCAGAATGGCTGGGAGTAGCTGCTAGACTCAATCCAGTAACCTATACAGTCCTTTTAGTTCGAGGTATGATGACTGGGGTAAGTGAAGGAGTAAATAGCATCCTAAGCATTGGAGTTATTGCCGCCTTTGTAGTGGTTATGATTGGCCTAGCTAGCTATGTTTTTACACGTGAGGTAAACAAACCATTCTAATTTACCCAAATTGACTAAAACTACAACAAATCCTAACTCCTGAGATCTTTTTCAGATATCGGAATTCCCTCATTGTTGAGAGCAGTAATATCACTAGTGGTAATTTTTATGATTATTGGCACAGCTATCCCTGTGCCATTTGCCATGGCAAATACTAGTTCTAGCCACCCCTTTATCCTAGCATGGGGAGAATCAGGAATTGGTAAATCTGGATTTTTTTCATTTCCGCAAAATATAGCCATTGATGATTTAGGAAATGTGTATGTGACTGATCTTGGGAATATGAGAGTTCAAAAATTTAACGACGATGGAGAATTCTTGAAAGCTTGGGGCAGTAGTGGCACAGGTTCAGGACAATTTCATTCCCCAGCAGGAATTGCAGTATTTAACGGAACTGTATTTGTTGTAGACACTCAATTACATAATGTTCAGAAATTTGATCTAAATGGAAAATTTCTTTCAAAGTGGGGTGCTGAAGGAAAAGAACAAGGCCAATTTTTACTTCCTAACGGAATTGCAGTTAGTCCTGATGGAGAAATTTATGTAGTTGATACAGGAAATCAACGAATTCAAAAATTCACCCCTAATGGCGAATTTATTTCTGAATTTGGAGAAAGTGGAACTGGAGATGGCAAGTTTGTTTCTCCTATAGGTATTACAATTGACAATAAAGAAAATATTTTCATTTCTGATCCAGGAAAAAATAAAATTTTCAAATTTGATTCAAAGGGAGTTTATTCCCAAAGCTTTGGACCAAACTTTGCAGGTTTTTCAATTATGCCACAAGGGATGGTAACTGATCCTTCTGGTAATCTTTACGTGGTAGATACGGGTCATGATAGAATATTACTATTATCACAAGAAGGAACAACGTTGACTAGTTGGGGAAGCACTGGAATTGCAAACGGCCAATTCAAAATGCCAAAAGATATTGCAATAGATAATAATGGCTATTTGTTTGTAGTTGATTCAAACGGTCACAGAATCCAAAAGTTTGGCTCTCCAATAGTATCTAGTATTGTTCAAACATATTCCTCAACAGAAAAAACTACATCAGAACAACAAACCCAAACACTAAACCCAGTTAATCCAGTCCCAGGAGATCTGACAAAACCAGTCATTACTCCACCAAATGATTTGTTTATAGAGGCAACAGGTGGTCTTACACCGGTTTCTGTTGGACAAGCAATGGCCACAGACGCAAGTGGAATTCAATCACTATCTAGTAATGCGCCTGCGCAATTTCCATTAGGAACTACCACTATAATTTGGACTGCAATTGATGGTGCAGGAAATATGGCTATAGCCACACAGGAAATTAGGGTTGTAGATACCATACCTCCAACTATCACGGCTTTACCAGAAATTACTATTCAAGCAGAAACCACTGAAGCAAATCTAATCGAATTGGAATCTCCTCTTGCTACAGATGCTGTTGGTGTCATATCAATTACAAATGATGCACCTGAGGTTTTTCCACTAGGAGAAACTTTAGTTACTTGGACTGCAACTGATGTTGCAACAAATTCTGTTAGTACAATTCAAAAAATAATTGTAGTTGACACAAAACCCCCTACCCTATTAGTACCAGAAGATATTATTGTTGAGGCGACAAGTTTTGATAAAAATGATATCTATCTTGGAGAGGCAGCAGCAATTGATAATGGAAAAATAATATCAATTACAAATGATTCTCCCCAATTCTTTAGCATTGGAAATACAACTGTAACTTGGACTGCAGCTGATTCATCTGGAAACGTTGCAAGTGGACGACAATTAGTAAGTGTTGTTGATAAAACGGTACCGGTGGTTTCTTCACCTTCAGATATCATCTTTGAGGCTACATCATTAAATGAAAATGTTATTGATCTTGTAGCACCACTTGTCACAGATGTACAAAATATAATAATTTCAAATAATGCACCACAAGTTTTCCCATTTGGTGAAACTATAGTCACTTGGTTTGTTCAAGATCCAGCTGGTAACTCTGCTACTGTAACTCAATCAGTAACTGTAATTGATACAATTCCTCCAACTTTAATTATTCCAGAAGATATTACAATTGAAGCTACTAGTATTGATAGCAACATTGTTGCCTTAGGTAATGCAACAGCTGAAGATGTAACCGGAATCTCTACAATTACAAATAATTCTCCTGACGTATTTCCATTTGGAACAACAGTTGTAACATGGACTGCAACAGATAAAATTGGTAATTCTGTATCTGCAGAACAAACAGTCACAGTAGTTGATACAACTTCTCCACAAATCAGAGCACCTAATGATATCTTACTTGAAGCAACTGATCCTGACGCAAATATTGTAGATTTAGATTTGCCTTGGGTTTATGATATTATTGGTGTAGAGTCTTATGCAAACGATGCTCCTGATTCTTTTCCAATAGGAATGACCACAGTTACTTGGACTGGAGTTGATACATCTGGAAATATTGCAACAGATACTCAGGTTGTAACTATTAGCGATACAACTTCTCCAACCCTTACTCCTCCTTCAGATCTAATTATTGAAGCCACTACTTCCTCAGGAATGCCTATCATAATAGGAGAGGCCACTGTATCTGATATAATAGGAATAGACTCACTAACCAATAACGCACCAGATCTTTTCTATCTTGGAGACACCATAATTACCTGGACTGCAACAGATGTGCATGGAAATACTGTATCTGCTGAACAAATAATTTCGATTATTGATACTACTGCTCCTTTGATTGAACCGCCATCTGATGTAATACTTGAAGGACAAAACCCAACCTCTAATGTTGTTGCAATAGGAGTTGCCAACGCTAATGATATTGTGGGTGTCATATCAATTACTAATGATGCCCCTGATGTATTTCCACTTGGTGATAATTTAGTAACTTGGACTGCTATTGATGCTACTGGAAACTCTGCAACTGCAACCCAAAAAATATCAATTATTGATACAACTCCCCCATCAATTACTGCACCTGAAGCAGTACAGATTGAAGCAACATCTGCATTAGAAAACATTGTGGAACTTGGAGAGGCAACTGCATCTGACTATATTGGAATAGGCTCAATTACAAACGATGCACCTGAGGTTTTTCCTGTTGGAAAAACAACTGTAACGTGGACTGCAACTGATTTAGGTGGCCTTTCATCAACTGATACTCAATTAGTAAATGTAATAGATACAACTCCACCAACTGTTAGTGTACCTAAAATAATTACAGTTGAAGCAACAAGTGAAACTCAAAATGTTGTTGACTTTGGTGGAATTTATGCAGATGATCTTGTAGGTGTATCTTCAGTTGAAAATGACGCACCAAAGGTATTTCCATTTGGTTTAACAACAATAACATGGATTGCAACAGATGAATCTGGAAATACTGCTACCGGTGCACAACAAATTGCTGTAGTTGATACCACTGCTCCATCCATCATATCTCCAGAAGATATTATTTTGGAGGCCTCCAGTGCCCAAAATAATATTGTCAATTTAGGTCAAGCACAAGCCTCAGACTTGGTATCGATTTTATCAATTACTAATGATGGCCCTGATGCATTTTCACTAGGCGAGACAATCGTAACTTGGACTGCTATAGATTCTTCAGGAAATTCAGCCAATACCACTCAAACTATTACAATAATTGATACAACTCCACCCTCACTTGAAACCCCAAAAAATATTGAGACCGAGGCTACATCTTCTGATGAAAACATCATTTCACTTGTTCCCCCATTAGCATCTGATTCAGTAGGGGATGTAACTGTAACAAACGATGCTCCAAGATTCTTCTCAATGGGAGAAACAACAGTAACCTGGACAGCCGTTGATGAGCAAGGAAACTCTGCAAGCTCAACTCAGAAAATAACTGTAATTGATACAACCCCACCAGAATTATTAGTTCCAGATGATATCATCATTGATGCTATGGCTCTTCAAACGCCTGTAAATGTAGGTGAAGCATCAGCATCTGATCTTGCTGATTCTACAATTAGTATAACAAACGACGCGCCATTTTCATTTTCTCTAGGAGAAACTGTAGTTACTTGGACTGCAGTAGATTCACTTGGAAACTCCATTCGTGCCACACAGACAATCAATGTCCAAGCTTGCGGTAAACCCGATTCTTACTATAATATGATCATGGGAAGTCCTGAGGATGATATCTTGTCTGGAACTAACGTAGCAGATCTAATATTTGCTGAAGAAGGAGATGATATTGCAATGGGAGCCAAAGGAAATGACTGCATATTTGGAGGAGATGGTGATGACATTATATTTGGAAATGAAGGTACTGACAACCTATCAGGTGGAGAGGGAAACGATGTCATCAAAGGACAATCAGGAGATGACACTATGATAGGAGACTATGGTGTAGATGTAATTGATGGTGGCGATGATAATGACTCGTGCAACATTGGTCAAGATCCTGATGGCGACATTGAAATGAAATGTGAAACATAATTCAATTTTAATTCCAATTATGTACTATCTAGTCTAGACTAGTAGTTTCATATTGTAAAGTAATTTAGAAAAATATCATCAAATATTTTTTTATATTTCTATATAGTGACAATACCCTCTATGTTACAACTATAAAAAATAGCGATCTAATTTATATCACATTATTCTTTTTATTAATTAATGACAAATCTAAAAACAGTCATAATTGCTACAATTATTGTAACAGTGAGTTTTGCTATTCTTTCCTTCGAGGGATATCCACTAAACGAGATTATAGCTGAGGAATTAAGTGAAGACAAAGGCCACCTATTTGCAGAAGACACGGTAATTACAGGCATGTTTGATTTCGATAAAGGAACAGAAATAAGTCGATTCGAGATTTTTACTCAAAACACCGGTTTTAAGGCTAGGGATAAATTCGCTTTCACATTGGAAAAAATAGTAGGTGAAACGCCTCTATTACATGAAGTTGCTGATCATGCCTTTTTGTACCGAAACTCTGCAACTGAAAAAAAAGATGATAATGTATTTGATGTAAAAATCATCATTTCACAAGGAAAAGACCAGAAACGTAGTTTTTCATACTTCAATTGTTTCATCAAAGATTATTTTGTGGTAACAAAAACTGATAATGAAGAAGGCTGGTTTGACAAAGGTTTTGCTGTGGTAGACCATTTTGAGATACAATGTGGTAGCTATCAGCCTAATAACCCAGTTTATGAAGAAATGACTGCAGTCAAAGAAATAGCCGATGCAAAAAGTAGTGTAGATTATCAATCAGAACAAAAAAAGTTTGAACGATAACAAATCCCAGTAATTCCTAAATTTTTTATTTGATCGCTATATAGTTACAATATAGTATATGGAGAACAGAGATTTAACATCCAAGCATTATGCAAAGTTATGGGACAATGGCTTTCGTGGTTAAAATCAAACGAAAAAGAAATTCTTACCATTCTTGATAATCTCTCAAAAAAAGCAGTCGAAGTCTCTGAAGAGTTAGTACGTTTATTTGAAGAGATTAATAATGCAAAAGAACACCAAACCAAAATTAAAAAATTTGAACGAGAGGCAGATGAGTTAACTCGATCTGTTTTTGCGGAATTAAACAAAACATTCATCACTCCACTTGACCGAGAGGACCTTCAAAGAATAGCTTCAAAGACTGATGATGTAATTGACTTTATTGAAGGTATTTCAGGAAGAATTATCAGTTATAACATCTTATCAACCCCTCCGTATATGCTTGAGATTGCCAAAGAACTCACAAAGGCTACAAAAGAAGTTGAATTCATGATTTCTAAATTAGGCAATATAAAAGGACAAAAGGATTTAATCAATCACTGCAGAAATACAAGTGATATTGAACATAATATTGATGATTTGTATAGAACCGCAGTTGGAAAACTTTTTGAAAGTAATGACCCGATTACAATAATAAAACTAAAAGACATCTATGAATCTATTGAAACTGCATCTGACAGAACTGTAGATGTAGCTGATGTGATAGAAGATATTGTTTTAAAATACGCTTAGATGAAAAATGTTTGAAATAGCTATTTTTGCCATTCTGCTAGCCTTATTTTTTGATTTTATCAATGGGTTTCACGATGCTGCAAATTCTATTGCTACAGTAATTGGAACTAGGGTCTTAAAACCACTTTACGCAGTAAGTCTTGCAGCAACCGCAAATTTTTTGGGCCCATTTATTTTTGGAGTAGCTGTTGCAACTACCATTGGAAAAGGTATTATCAATCCAGATTTTGTTACTATGGAAATCATTTTAGGTGCACTTGTTGGGGCAATTGTCTGGGATCTTATTACATGGTTTTGGGGATTACCCTCATCAAGTAGCCATGCATTGATTGGTGGGATAATTGGAGCAGGTATTGCAGGTATTGGCACTCATGCAATTCTATTTGATGGTCTAACCAAAGTGGGAATGGGAATTATCATATCACCAGTAGTGGGTTTGATAGGTGCATTTCTTCTTGGAATCTTATTACTTACAATCTTTGCAAAAAGAAAACCAATTCAAGTCAATTCAATTTTTGGTAAGCTGCAACTAGTGTCATCTACGTACTTTTCACTAACTCATGGCGCAAATGACGGTCAGAAAACTATGGGAATTATAGCACTTATCCTGTTAATCGAAGGATCTATCAGCCAATTTGAAATTCCATTTTATGTTATTTTAGTATCTGCTCTTGCCATTAGTCTTGGAACATTTTTTGGTGGCTGGAGAATTGTAAAAACAATGGCAATAAAGATCACTCAACTTAAACCATATCAAGGATTTGCAGCAGAGACAGGTGGTGCCACTGTCTTAGCAGGACTTGCATGGGCAGGAATCCCAGCTAGTACGACACATGCAATATCAGGAGCAATAATGGGAGCTGGTTCAGTCAGAAGAATGTCAGCAGTTCGTTGGGGTATTGGCAAGAGAATAGTTTGGGCTTGGATTATTACAATTCCTGCAAGTGCGGCTGTTGGCTATGCCATTACTATTTTAATTAAACTAATATCTTAAAGAACTGATGGAAATTACATTCACACCAAAAATGTGTCATTCATGTTCTAAGACTATTTGTTCAAACTCATCCTGTTCCAAATGACCAACCTCTCTGACAAATTTGTAAAATTCATGATCAGATAGATTCTAAAGTAAAAGAACTTGTTTCAAACTTATCGGCAGAACCCTAATGCACAATTCAAATTTAGTAATATTTTTTGCAGAACTAGTAGGAACTTTTGGATTATTAGTAGCCGCAACAGGCTCAATTGTTTATGATGCAAGCCTTGGGATGACTTTGGGCCCAATTTTTGTTGCTGCAATACATTTTGTAGGTTTGACAATTGTAGTGTATGCATTTGGGAAATATTCCATGGCTCACTTTAATCCAGCTGTAACAATTGGATTTTTTCTTTCTGGGTATACTAAAGCAAAAACAATACCAGTATACTTTAGTGGGCAAATTATTGGAGCATTCTTAGGAACATTTTTTGTTAAATTTGTTATTGGAGATTTTGCAAATCTTGGTTTGAATTTTCCAAACTATTCATACCCTGCTTTTATATTTTATGGAATTGAAATACTTGCTACCATCTTCCTTATGGGAGTAATTCTAATTGTAGTTCATATCAAAGGCTTGAACAAATTTGCTGGCTTGGCAATAGGTGCAATAATAGCATTAGATGTATACTTTCTTGGATCGATCTCAGGAGCTTCTATGAATCCAATTCGTTCTCTATCTCCAGCTATAGTTACCGGAATTCCAGAGGATTTGTGGTTGTATTGGTCAGCCCCATTCATTGGATCTGCAATAACAGGATTAATTTATCACAAGAAATTTTCTCACTTTAACAATCAAGAGTAGTTTGAACTCGTTTTGAAAATATTACGAATAATAATGACAAAAAATACGGCTAATTATTGAATTCAAAGCAATTATTCACAGAAGCAAAAAAAGTTATTCCAACTGGAGTAAACAGTCCGGTGCGATATTTTGAACCATATCCCTTCTTCGTAAAAAAATCACAAGGCTCATCAATTTGGGATGAAGATGGAAATCAATACATTGATTTTTGCAATGGTTATGGTGCACTATTATTAGGACATCGAAGAAAAGAAATAATTTCTGCAGTATCAAACCAGCTAAAAAGAGGAACTCTTTTTTGTACACCTACAGAACTTGAAATAAAATTATCTAAGCTAATCATTGGAAATTTCCCATCAATTGACAAAGTCAGGCTAGTAAATACTGGTTCAGAAGCTACAATGACTGCAATTAGACTTGCAAGAGGATATACCAAGAAGAAAAAAATTATTAAATTTGAGGGATGTTATCACGGAGCTCACGATTCAGTATTGGTAAAAGCAGGCTCAGGCTCTGCTCATCATGGGATCTCAGTTTCTGAGGGAGGATTAACGGAGGTTTCAAAAAATACTCTTGTAGTACAATATAACAATTCTCAAGAACTAGAACGAGTTCTAAAGAAAGACAAAGATGTTGCAGGAGTTATAGTTGAACCAATACTTGCAAACATGGGTCTGATCTTACCTGAAAAAAATTTCCTTTCTGATATTAGAAAAATCACAAAAAACCATAATGTGCCATTAATTTTTGATGAGGTTATTACTGGATTTCGTGTTTCTCCAGGGGGCGCACAGCAACACTTTGGAATAAAACCCGATATTACAACTTTAGGAAAAGCACTTGGAAATGGATTTGTAATATCTGCAGTAGGAGGCAGAAAAGAAATCATGAATCAACTGACTCCGGGTGGAAAAGTTTACCAGGCAAGTACATTTGCAGGAAATCCAATATCCGTAAGTGCTTCAATTGCTTCAATTACAACTATGAACAAACTAAAAAAGAAAATTTATCCAAAACTAGCATTGTATTGTGCACTTCTTTCTAGAGCAATTGACGATATAGCTAGTGATTTGAAAATTCCACACCAAATTAATTTCACCAGTTCAATGTTTCAAATTTTCTTTACTAACAAACCCGTTACAGACTATAGAACATCGAAAATGGCAGACGCTAGAAAATTCCAAAAAATGTTTCGTTCATTATTAAAAAGTGGAATATTCATTGCACCTTCTCAATTTGAAACGGTATTCTTATCAGATGCACACACAAAATCCGATTTAAACAAGACTCTGAACGCCTACTATACAGCTCTAAAAAAGGTGAAAAATTGAAATACACAATTGGAACAAGAGGAAGTAAACTATCCCTCGCTCAAACAAATTGGGTTATTTCTGAATTAAAAAAAGTAAATCCAGATTCAGATTATGAAATTAAAACCATTAAAACAAAAGGAGATACTGATGCACGGCCCTTATTTTTATTAGATCAAAAGGGAATCTTTGAAACGGAAATTGATAGGGAAGTTGCAGAAAAGAAAGTAGATTTTGCTGTCCACAGCCTCAAAGATGTACCCTCAAAATTGGCTCCTAATCTAAGTCTGAGCTGTATCCCAATACGAGAGTCAATTAATGATGTATTCATTTCTTCTGACAACTCTACACTTGATAACATAAAATCAGGTGCAATTATTGGTACAAGTAGTTTAAGACGTGCTGTCCAAGTCTCAAGGCTGCGTTCAGATGTCATAGTGAAACCAATTCGAGGAAACGTAGAAACTAGAATCAGAAAAATAAATGAAGGTCAATACACTGCAGTTGTTCTTGCACAAGCTGGAATTAACAGACTTGGCCTAGATGTAAAATTCTCAAAGCTATCAACAATAGATTTCCCACCATCTCCTGGGCAAGGCGCTTTAGGTATTGTGAGTCGAAGCGATGATAATAAAACAATCTCTATGTTAAAAAAAATTGAAGATAATGATTCCAGAATTAGAATAGAAGCAGAAAGAGCACTATCAAATTTTGTAGAATCAGGATGTAGATTTCCAGTTGGTGCATTTGCCGAATCAAATGGGCAAAATTTGAAACTTACTGTTGTAGCGTACTCTATAGATGGAAAAAAATCAATTATAGTAGAAAAAAGCGGAAGCAAAAATGATCCAATTAATTTGGGAAAACTGGCAGGAGAAGAGCTTCACAATCAAGGTGTTAGTGAACTTGCAATAAATTGGAGAGAAAAGGTCGAGGAGTGGAACAAAAAATGATTGGTAAAGTGTATTTGGTAGGAGCAGGGCCTGGAGATTCTAAATTAATTACACTTAGAGCAGTTGAGCTTCTAAAAATGGCAGATGTAGTCCTTTATGATAGGTTGGTTAGCAAAAAAATTCTTGCAATGGTTCCAAAGAAAGCCAAAAAAGTTTACGTTGGTAGAGATGTTGGTGATGATTATCTTCATCAAGAAAGCACAAATGATTTGATGGTAAAGTATGCTAAAACTAAAAAAAATATTGTACGATTGAAGGGCGGTGATCCCATAATTTTTGGAAGAGGTGGAGAAGAAGCAGAATATCTAAAGAAAAGAAAGATAAAGTTTGAAATTATTCCTGGAATTACCTCTGGAATTGGTTCGGCTACATATGCTGGTATCCCGCTAACACATAGAAAATTTGCCTCGTCAGTAGTTTTTGTAACCGGTCATGAAGATCTACACAAGTCAAAAGAGAAGGTAAGATGGAAAAAACTTGCACAGTCGGTTGATACCATAGTAATCATGATGGGTCTTTCACGAATAGGTATCATCTGTAAACAGCTAATTGAAGGAGGAATGAATAAAAAAACTCCTGTTGCTGTGATTCAGGAAGGAACCACACCACAACAAAAAATGATTACTGGTAACGTCTCAAATATTTCAAAACTTGTGACTCAAAAGAAAATCAGACCCCCCTCTATAATTATAATAGGCAAGGTAGTTAATCTCTCAAAAACAATAGGTTGGAAGTAACAATGCTACGAGGAAAAACGATCGCAATTACACGCTCTGAGGAAGACTCTGAAGAATTTGTTGAGCTTGTTTCCAAAGAAAACGCAAATCCAATTCCCTTACCAACTATAGAGTTAGTATCAAAGGGAGAAAAGATTGTAGCTGAATTTCTAGAATCAATTCAACAATATGATCCAGATTATTCTGTTTTTATGAGCTCAAAAGCAGTTAAGCTTCTTTTTGATTCTTCAAAAAAAATTTCAATGTATGAAAAACTTCAACTTGCAGTTGCAAATACTATAGTAATTGCGGTAGGTCCAAAGACCAAAGCTGCATTGGAATCAGAAGGAATCAAGGTAGCTTATATGCCAAAAAGATATTCATCAGTAGGCGTTGGTGAAGTCTTTACAAGACTCAATGCTGTTGGCAAAAAAGTTATTGTGCCACGAAGTGGTGCCTCGACTCCTTTTCTTAAAAGTCTCCTAGAAAAAATTGGTCTTAATGTAAAAGAAATCTACCTTTATGATGTCTGTGCATTTCGTGATACAGCACAATGGAACAATTTTCGTCAATTATTTTCACAAAACAAAATTGATGGAATTATTTTTACAAGTGCTTCATCAGTTAGAGCATTTTTTGAAATTATGAAAAAAGATTACGATGAAAAAACATTATTGAATAATTTGCAGAAAATTAAAATTGTTTCAATCGGTCCATTCACATCTGAAGAGCTTAACAAACTTGATTTACAAAACACTGTTGCAGATGTTCACACAGTGCCAGGAGCTTTTGAAACAATAAAAAATATTTTTTCATTAGCTTAGCCTATCAATCATACTTGATTTAGCTCTGCCTACTCCGATCTACAAGTAGTAATGGTTGTGGAATCTATTAATAATATAACGGTGTTATTTCCTACATGACTACTGAAAATCTTAACATGGATTATTCAAAGTATGATTTCAAAGATTCAACTGATTTGTATGTGCATCTCAGCAAAAAAGGTCTTTCAAAAGATACTGTCATTGCTATTAGCAAAATGAAAGATGAACCTCAATGGATGCTTGATTTTAGATTACGTTCTTATGAAATTTTTATGAAAAAACCAATGCCAACTTGGGGTGGTGACCTAAGTGTAATTGATTTCCAAAATATCTACTATTATGCAAAGGCAACTGAAAAAACTGAAAAAAATTGGGATGACGTACCTGCAGATGTCAAAGCTACCTTTGATAAACTTGGTATTCCAGAAGCTGAAAAGAAATTCTTGGCAGGTGTTGGTGCACAATACGAATCCGAAGTTGTATATCATAATTTAAGAGAAGATCTTGCAAAACAAGGTGTTTTATTCTTAGACACTGATTCTGCACTAAAAGAACAACCCGAAATTTTTAAAAAATATTTTGGTAAAATAATTCCTCCAGAAGATAATAAATTTGCAGCACTAAATAGCGCAGTTTGGAGTGGTGGTTCATTTATCTACATTCCACCAGGAATTAAAGTTGACATGCCATTACAAGCATACTTTAGAATTAATGCTGAAAATATTGGACAATTTGAAAGAACACTAATCATTGCAGATGAAGGTTCAGAAGTTCATTACATTGAAGGTTGTACTGCTCCTGTCTACTCATCTGAATCACTTCACTCTGCAGTTGTTGAACTAGTAGCACACAAGGATGCAAAACTGAGATACACCACAATCCAAAACTGGAGTAGTGATGTATACAATCTAGTTACAAAACGTGCTTATGCATACGAAGGTGCAAAAGTTGAATGGATTGATGGAAACATTGGAAGCAAACTTACAATGAAATATCCAGGAATTTATCTCATGGGTGAAAGAGCTTACGGTGAAACGCTATCAATTGCGTTTGCAGGAAAGAATCAACATCAAGATACTGGTGCAAAGATGGTACATCTAGCTCCAAATACAACATCAAAAATTACATCAAAATCAGTTAGCCGTTTGAATGGTCGTTCTACTTACAGAGGATTACTACACGTTGCAAAGGGTGCAACAAATGTAAAAGCAACTGTTAGATGTGATGCCTTACTATTAGATGACACCTCAAAAACAGACACTTATCCATACATGGAGATCAATCAAGAAGATGCCACCATTACACATGAAGCCACAGTTGGTAAAATAGGCGATGAGCAAATTTTCTACCTCATGACTCGAGGCTTCTCTGAAGAAGAGGCATTAACCTTAATTGTAAATGGATTCATGGAACCTTTCACAAAGGAACTTCCAATGGAATATGCCGTAGAACTGAACCGATTAATCAAACTAGAGATGGACGGTTCAGTAGGTTAAACACTTCGGTATTCTTTATGATTAACCATGCAAAACCTTGCTTTATCTACAATTGGTTTTCGACATATAGATGAGATATCATCATCAAAAAACGAACCAGATTGGCTCAAGGAGTATAGAAAAAATTCTCTTAGCGTATATCAGAAACTTCCACTAGAAACATCTCCACTTTATAACAAATATACTGATGCCAATAAAATGGATCCAGAACAGGTTTCTCTAACAATTAACTCTGATAAATCTGTTCCAGAATTTCTTACAAATAGATTAAACGAACTTGTAAACGAAACATGTATTGTTCAGATTGGATCAAACATTCACAAGATAAACTTACCTGATGAATTACAAAAAAAAGGATTAGTAATTTCTTCAATTGATGACGCACTAAAAAATTATACTGATGTAATTCAAAAAACATTAGAATCAACAAACTCTAAAGAAGATAAATACACCGCGTTAAATAATGCAGCATTTAATTCTGGAATATTTATTTACGTACCACGAAATTTAATCTTAGAAAAACCAATTCATATAGTTTCTTCACTTTCAGTAGATGGGGTCTCTACTATATCTCGCAATGTAATTGTTACAGAAGATAATAGCAAAGCAAGTATCATACAGGAATTGTATGCGCCAAAAACTTCTCACCAACAAGCATATCTTGAATTGCTAAATGTCAGCGTAGGGCAAAATAGCCAATTAGATGGAACAACTTTACAGATAATGGATAATAGCGCTGTTAATTTCTCTACTAGAAAATCCAATATTGCTCAAGATGGTAAAATAAATTGGTATTTGGGTTTGTTTGGTGCAATGTTATCACGTTACAGGATTGATTACTATCTTAATGGTTCAGGTGCAAGTGCTAACGATTCAGAAGTAGTATTTGGAAATGATAATCAATCATTTGATCTTAGTTCTAATGTTAATCATGAAAAGCCTTCTACTGAAGCCAAGGTAATCGAAAAATCTATCCTTAAAGACAAATCAAAATCACTTTTCAAAGGAATGATACGAATCAAAGAACATGCAAGTAAATCAAATTCATTTCTATCTGGGCGTTCTATTTTATTGGACAAGGGAGCAAAATCTGACTCTATTCCAGGTCTTGAGATATTTACTAATGATGTAAAAGCAACCCATTCAGCATCTATCGCTCAAATTGACGAAGAGCAGATATTTTATCTCCAAACTCGGTGTTTAACTAGAGAGGAAGCTGAAAGAATTATTGTAGAAGGATTTTTGGAACCTCTTTCTAGAACAATGTCATATCAAGTCCGCGCATGGATATCTTATCTCATAGAATCAAAATGGGAGGGACGTGATATGAGTATCAAAAACGATGAGCAACTCAAAGCATTAGTTGAGGTTGAAGAAACGAGGTATAATGAGAATGCAGAAATTGAACAGCATTACAAGTATAGGTGAAATTGATTGGGAAATTGGGTAAAGGCATGTGATGCTAACAATGTTGGAAGTGGGGAACTATATAGTTTTGATTATGATGACAAAAAAATTCTTTTAGCTAATCTAGACGGAAAGATTTACGCTACTGATAGAATTTGTACTCATGCACAAGCAGATCTTTCAACAGGTATACTTAGTGAAGAGGGGGTTAGGTGTCCACTCCATCTATCAGTATTTAATTTAGAAAATGGAAAACCCCAGAATCCTCCCGCAGAAGAATCATTGCAGACATACAATGTTAAAATAGATAAGAACGTGGTTTACGTGGAGATATAGCATGCAGTCTAGCAGTGTGTCTCTAGAAAATATTCAAAAAGACTTTCCTATATTACAAAGAACTGTTCGTGATGGAAAGCCATTGGTGTATTTGGATAATGCATCAACAACTCAAAAACCAATTCAAGTTATTAATGCAATTAGTGATTATTACACAAATCATAATGCTAACATTCACCGAGCAGTGTATGCCCTTGCCGAAGAAGCAACTGAAGCTTATGAAGCTACAAGGGACAAGATAGCAAAGTTTCTAAACATAAAAAATCGCGAAGAGGTAATTTTTGTTCGTGGTACTACTGAGGGCATTAATCTTGTGGCATATGCCTGGGGAAGACAGCATATCAAAGAAGGAGATATTATAGTAACTACTGAATATGAGCATCACAGCAATATTGTGCCCTGGCAACTTTTAACGAAGGAAAAAGGCGCCAAATTAGAATACATTGGTGTTGATGATAATGGAGAGTTACTACTAGATCAGCTAGATTCCTATCTTAAAACTGGTAAAGTAAAATTGGTCACGTTTAGCCAAATGTCTAATGTTCTTGGAACAATATCTAACACTGAAGAAATTATTAACAAATGCAAACAAGCAGGAGTAAAGACTCTGATAGATGGCGCACAATCAGTACCTCACATGAAAGTTGATATTGAAAAACTAGGATGCGATTTTTTTGCTTTTTCAGCTCACAAAATGTTGGGACCAACTGGAGTTGGAATTTTATGGGTAAGAAAATCTGTGCTTGAAACCATGGAACCATTTCATGGTGGAGGAGACATGATTCGTGAAGTCCATAAATATGAAACAACATGGAATGATTTGCCCTACAAGTTTGAAGCTGGCACACCAAACATAGCTGATGTAATTGGTTTTTCAGCAGCAATAGATTATCTGACCAAAATTGGAATGGATACAATTCGAAAACATGAAATTGATTTAACAAAATATGCCCTTGAAAAAATGTCCCAAATTAAAGGAATCACCCTTTATGGAACTAAAGATCTTTTAAAAAGAGGAGGAGTAATCTCATTTAATTTCCATGATGTACATCCTCACGATGTTGCTACTATTGTTGATAGAGATGGAATAGCAATTCGCTCTGGCCATCACTGTGCACAAGTATTGATGGAAAGATTAGAAGTTGCAGCTACTAATCGTGCAAGTTTTTACATCTACAATACTACAGCAGATGTTGACAAACTCATTAAATCATTAGAAAAGGTAGCTGAGTTGTTCAAATTATGAGTGACCCAATTTATACTGAAATAATAATTGATGAAGCTAGAAACGCACAGAATGAAGGTATTTTAGAAAACCCAGATATTTCTCAACATGACGCAAACCCCATGTGTGGAGATAGTATTACTCTACAAATGAAGGTAAATGATGATACTATTTCAGATATTAAATGGCATGGTAATGGCTGTACTATTTGTAAAGCCTGCACATCGGTCTTAACACAATTGATTAAAGGAAAAGATCTAACTTATGCAAAAAATCTAAAGAAAGAAGAAATTTTATCCGAATTAGGATTAGAGCATTTGATAAGACAGAGCCCAGTCCGAATTAAATGTGCTTTATTATCTTTGAAAACCTTAAAGCTTGGTCTTTATACCTATTTAGCCAAGAAAATTGAAAATTCAACTTCATTTGATAATTTAAAAGAAGAAGCATCAAAACTCTATTAACATGAGTGTTTTCAAACCTTCTGTTCCAATTTCTATTCAGATAAGAAAAGTAATTTTTGACAAGTATAATGATCCAGAACTACGATTTACTAATGATGAAATTTTTGAAATTATAAAAAATAATGGTGATGTGGATAAATCTTGGACAATTGATGATATGGAAAAATATTTTCAAGATATCTGCGACTCTGGACTGGTGAGAAATATTGCGCAAAATTTTACTACGGTTTGGTTCAAACTATTCAATTCTATAGAAAAAATTCAATGCAACTCTTGCAATCAAGAAACCTATTTGGGTAAATCCGAAGCTCGAATTTGTCTAAATTCAGAATGTAAAGCACCTATTTAGATCTGTATCGTTTAGCAGCCTCTTCTAAAACCTGAATCATTGGTAATGTTTCACCAGTCAAATATAACACAAGAGCACCACCTGCTGTACTAATATGATCAATTTTCTCTACTAATCCATACCGTTTTAGTGCTGCGGTTAAGTGCCCTCCACTTACGATAGTTGTGGCCATGGAGTTAGCAACCCCTTCAAGAATTCCTTTGGTACCTAAACTAAATTGTTCTTTTTCAAAATATCCTGGTGGCCCACTAATGAAAACTGTTCCCGCACCAGATATCATCTTGTTATAATGTTCTACAGTCTTATGTCCAATATCATATATGATATCTTCTTTGTTTAGATCTCTTACATCTACTTCCACCCTAGAACCATCCTTGTCAATTGCAACATCAACTGGTGTGGAAAAAACATCAGGATATTCGCCTATCAAAGCATGAGCCTTTGCCACCACTTCCTCTTCTCTTTCAATTCCTAGTGGGGCTTTTATGCGAGCCTGTGCTCTCATAAACACATTACCTATCAAGCCTGTCAAAAGGACATGATCTGCCCTACCCTTTTTAATTAGCATCTTTACTGCTTCTAGTCTATCTCCTACCTTTGAACCCCCTAGAACAATTACGTGAGGAGCTTTAGCAACCATCATGATTTCATCTAATTTTCGAACTTCTCTTTCAACAATTTTCCCTGCACATGCAGGTAAAACATGTGCAAAACCAACGATTGAGGGGTGTGATCTATGAGCACTTGGAAATGAATCCAGTACACATAGATCAAAAAGTTTTTGCAGTCTTTGAACCATTATAGTTTTAGCTGCATCTGCTGAAGAAAACTCATAATTTTCTTCAGCACAAAGTCTTAGATTGTCAAGTAATAAAATATCTCCCTCTTTCAAATTTTTTATCTCATTTTGAGCAGTGGTACCAATTACGTCTTCAATGTATTTTATTTTTCGATTCAATAATTTCTCTAATACTTCTGCATGTTTTTCCATTCCTGTATAGTCTTTATTCCCAACTCTTCCTTGGTGTGATGCAACTACTAATTTGGAATTTTTTATGGCATTAATTGTCTCAGTTGCCTCTTCAATCCTTCTTGTTCCTGAAATTTCCATAGTATTAGGATCAATTGGACAATTCATGTCAACTCTCAAGAAGATAGTTTTACCCTTTAGGTCAAAATCATCTAGAGTTAATAACTTCACGCTCTTCCTTTTTTTTACCAGGTTAAAATCTTTGAGCCGATCAGAAATATGATTTAGTTTTCATTCCCCAGACTGTCCTTTTAGATTCAGTAATGAATAATGTTAGAGTAATTGGGTATTTCACATAATTAACTAAACAATATTGAGAAAAATTAAAAATGACATTGATGAGGGTTACATAATTGCAGAAATGGATATTCGATATTCGTTCTAGGCCTTTTGTTCTAACAGTGTTAGCATTTCTTTTAGTTACATTCTTAGTTTATTTTGAAGTCACTAAACAATTTGATGAATCCGTAATTGTCTACTTTCAGTCAATTTCAGGTAATGCCGTATTAGACCTTGCCATGTGGTCACTTACAGAGGCAGGGAGTATTATCCCCATGCTTCTGTTTGCAGTTGCTCTTTTAATTATAAAAAAAACCAGAAGAATTGGACTTTCTCTAATGATTTTAATAGTGTTGGCAACCCTGCTTACAGGATATATCAAATGTGGCGTTGATAGGGACAGACCAAATTTAGATTTTGAAGGAACACCATTTCCTATGAAAATTAGTGAGGATACTTTTGCCTTATTCTGTGAGGGTAGCTTTAACGCATCTTATCCTTCAGGACATGCTGCTAGGGCTGCCATATTTGGTATAATACTTGGGTATGCACTTTCTCAGAGGTTCCCACGAGGTTGCTATCTATTATTGTTATACCCACTAATGATGTCGATTAGTAGAATGTATGTGATACAACATTATCCTATGGATGTAATAGGTGGAACAATTTTAGGAATTATGTTAGCTGGCGTAGTAGCAAAGAAAACCAAACTTTTGAAAAAGTTTGAATCATCAAAAATCTAACTCATCAAAAACTTTTGAACTTATCAAAACTATGGCAAAATGATCTCTATCATGATGATATGTCCAATATCGTAAATCTCGTTCTTGATTGGTTTGCTTCAGACCGTAATTGATGCTAGTTGTAATAATATACCCTATTCTTTTTGCAATTTTATCTTCCTTAGGCATCAGAACTTTATAACCCATTTTGTGGTTGGAAAACCCTAATTTCACCATCTCTTCGGCAGCCGTTCCAGCATCTTTTTCATCTTTTACATCAAAGGTTTTGATGGTTGGTACTTTAGAGGGGTGAAATTCCATATTACTAATTATGATTTGGGGATTAAACTAATATTTCTTAAACCTTAATTACTGAATAAATTTTTCAAACAAAATTATATGTTAAAAATCTTAACTGGAAAGTCAAATCATGGTTATACGAATAACTTATTCTAGTTGAACTCATGAAAAGTACAGTTGGCATCATTAATACGAAAAGCTACCCAATTACAAGAAAAAAAACGGGAAGCAGCAAAACTCCGAAGAAAAGGTGAACTCGAGTTCAAAAAAGCTAAATCTCTTACTAATAGATCTATTTCTGGGCTAGTCTCCCTTCAAAGAAAAATTGAATCATCTAAAGAAGAATTAGAGGATGTCTCTGGGGTTTTGACCCAGCGTTTAGCACAACAAGAAAGTATTCAAAGATTGGTCGCAGCTGCAGAAGAACACCTTAGACGTGAAAAAGAGGCTAAAGTTCAAACTGAGCAAGAGTTAGAATTTGCTGAATCTGAAGAGGAAAAATCCCAAGCAAAAGCAAGACTTCAAATAATTTCTGATAGAATTAACGAATTCATAGAAGAAATTAATCAAAGGAACAAGACTTTTAAAAAAATTTCACAAAGTATTGAAGATTATAAAAAATCTAGTTCAAAACTATCTGGCAAAATTCAAAAACAAACCCACTCAAAACCTACTCTGCAAAACCTTATCAAAACTAGTAAAAAAGCAACTGTTCGGATAGCAAAACAGGTATCCCGTCAAACAAAACAAGAGGAATCAGCTAAACAAAATCTCTCAAAAATTAGTAAAAAATTATCCGAACTTGCTGCTAAAAGACGAAAGATAACAGCACAAAAGAAAAAATCCAAAAGAAAATCTAAAACAACAAAGACAAAAAGCAAAGCTAAGATTAAAAGAAAATCTAAAACAACAAAGACAAAAAGCAAAGCTAAGATTAAAAGAAAATCTAAAACAACAAAGCTAAAAAGCAAAGCTAAGATTAAAAGAAAATCTAAAACAACAAAGCTAAAAAGCAAAGCTAAGATTAAAAGAAAATCCAAAGTTAGAAAAGGAAAATCTAAAACAGCAAAGACAAAAAGCAAAGCTAAGATTAAAAGAAAATCAAAATTAAGAAAAAGAAAATAAAATCTAGATTAACTCAGGTATTATAAGAAAATTTAAGATAGCACTTCTAGTTGACCATATTTTCCCTTCGTCAAAGAAACTTCTCCTTTGAAGGTGTTGGTATAACCATTAGTTATCTTGACTTTAGAACCATCACTTATTTTTGGAATGTCATCTCCCCAGAGAGTTAGTTTAATTTCACCAACATCGTCAACTAGATAGGCATCGCAAACATCAATGGTACCACCTGCTTTCTTGTTTACAGTTCTTGTTTCTCCTTTTCTTTCTACAGTTCCTTCTATATTGATCCCATTTCGCATATTCTTAGCTTCTTCAGTAGTAGTCATAATTTTCATTTTTGACGAGCTAATTATAAAGCTTTTTTTAACACGAATGTTCCGCAGAAGTTGCAGGGGTATCGAAGCCCGGTCAACCGAGAAGGACTCAAGATTATGACAATAGGAAATCCTTTCCTTTAGGGGTTCGTGGGTTCAAATCCCACCTCCTGCACTATATTTCACAATAAATAAAAAATTAAATCAAGATTTTAAATCAAATTAAGAAATTGAGACTTGTTATGCTGTAATAATTTTAACAGATCTTACAGAATGCTTAGAAATTTCTTCATGTAGTTTTGCATGATTTTCCTCTTTAAATGTAAGGTCACATCTAAAACATTTCCAAGCTGTGGAAGACATAAAATAATAACAGCAAAATTGGATATAAAGATATTGAATAAACTGTTCTTTTTTTTGCACAACATGATCTTTTTATTCTAAAAAATGTTTTTTCTTTATTTTCTTGATGCTTTTTTCAATTTTTTCATAAGTAAAACGCCTTCCAAGGATTTAGATGAAGAAATATGAACTCTGATGATGAAAAATGAATTCTGATGGTGAAAAATGACCGATATTTTAGAAACTATATCTGATTATTCCTATTTTGGAATATTTTTTCTACTATTGGGAATTGGCACTGCTCCCCTTTTAATGCCTCCATCATGGATGGTGCTTGCATCATTTCTTGCATTGGATCCATCTCTTGATCTAATTGTATTGGCTCTTGTTGGAGCAACTGGAGCAACAATTGGCAGATTTTTCCTAAAACGAATTAGTCATCTTTTTAGAAGTTTTGTGGGAAAAGAACAAAAATCAAATCTTGATATAATTGGAAACTTTCTTAATCGTAGAAAATTCGGATATGTTCTAACATCATTCCTATTTGCAGCGACTCCCCTTCCTGATAATATGCTTTTTGTAGCTTATGGTTTAATGCGTATAAAGAGTATTGGTATATACATTGGTTTTTGGTTTGGTCGTGTTTTATCCTATTATATCATGTTATCAATTAGTGATGTTGTATTAGTTCCATTCCTACAACTCTTTGAGGATCGTTATACTGGAATAATAATTGCAGATGGTATTGGTATTGGAAGTTTAGTATTATTTGCAAGTATAGACTGGGGTATGTTGATTACACAAAAAAAATTCAAGTTTGTCAAGCCTAAAATTTGGAGATTTTAATTGAAAACCCTAAGCAGACTGCGCAATGAAGTAGAAAAAATGATGGCAAAAAATGACCCTGCACATGATTTTGAACATGTAAAAAGAGTGTATAGTAATGCCGAGCATATCTGCAAGACAGAAAAAGTAGATAAAAAACTTGTACTCACAGCATCTTTATTACATGATATAATTTCTTTTCCAAAATCTGATAAAAGATCAAAAACTGCCTCAACCAAAAGTGCTATAGAAGCAACAAAAATTCTTCAAAAATATCATTACACAAATAGTGAAATAAAAATAATTTCAGATGCAATAGAATGTCACAGTTTTTCAAAAAATAAAATACCAAAAACTTTAGAAGGAAAAATAGTCCAAGATGCAGATAGACTTGATGCGATAGGCGCAATAGGAATCGCGAGAACTTTTGCAGTAGGTGGTGCAGAAAATAGGTCATTTTACAATAAAAGTGATCCATTTTGTTTAGCAAGAAAACCAAATGACCAAAAATGGACCGTAGACCATTTTTACAAAAAACTTCTTCTTCTAGAGTCTAAGATGAACACAAAATCTGCAAAAATCGAGGCTAAACGTAGAACAAAGATTATTAAAAAATTCCTCAGTGATTTGAAAAAGGAAATCTAACCATAATCAATATACCTATCATATCTTTTTTCTATCTCTTTACTATGTCCATTCTTTATCTTTTCAATCTCCTCATTTCTTCGTTGATTGATATAACCGATAATCTCCTTAAATCCACTCGAGTCTGAAAATGAGTCAAAAAGTGGATTTAGCAAATCAAAGTATTCTATAACTTTGTTACGAAACTCTTCTCTAGAGGGCTTTTTTATTTCATTTAGCCTATACCAAGTAACTGCCCAGCTTGCACCTACAACATGAGGTAATAGATCAAAGGCGCGTTCTATTTCGAATCTCTGGTCATCTCTCATGGGTTATTCGTTGAGGATCTTTGCACCAGATTTTGCAAAATATGTAACTATCATATCTGCACCTGCTCGTTTAATTGAATACAGAATCTCTGTGATTACATCGTTTTCTTGAATCCATCCTTGTTTTGCTGCACCTTTTACAAGTGCATATTCTCCAGATACGCTATACGCAGAAATTGGAACATTAAATCGTTTTTTTGTTTCCGCAATTATATCAAGATATGCCAAAGCTGGTTTAATCATAACAATGTCAACTCCTTCATTAACATCCATCTCCACTTCTCTCATTGCTTCACGTGCATTACTAAATGGAATCTGGTAAGTTTTCCTGTCTCCAAACTGTGGCGCACATTCCGCAGCATCACGGAAAGGAGAATAAAATGATGAGCGATGTTTTGCAGAATGGGACATTATTGCAACATCAGAGAACCCTGCGTCATCTAATCCACGACGTATTGTAATAACCTGACCATCCATCATGGCAGATGGTGATACTACATCAACACCTGCCTTAGCTTGGCTAACTGCAATTTTTGCTAAAGTTTCAATACTAGAATCATTATCAATTTTATTGTCTTTAATTATTCCGCAATGTCCTGATTTGGTATACTGGCAAAGACATACATCTGCCATGATCGCAATTTTGTCACCAAAATTCTTTCGAATTTGAGTTATTGCCTTTTGAACTATTCCATTTTCATCAAATGCAGCGCTACCTACATCGTCCTTTGATGACGGGAGACCAAATAGCATTATTGCTGGAATTCCTAAATCAATAATCCTGTCTACTTCATCATTTATGCCATCTAGAGGAAATCTCTCAATATCAGGCATTGAATCAATTTTGACAGACTTTTTCAAATCTTCTTGGATGAAGACAGGACAAATGAAATCTTTTGTCGAGAGCCGTGTTTCTTGAACTAATTCACGAATTTTTTCATTTTTTCGTAATCTTCTAAGACGTCGATTAGGAAAAGTTGACATGTCAAAAATCCATTTGTTAGTTATATAATTCTAGTCTGCTAAAATCACTAATCTTTTTTATTATAATCAAAAAGTTTACTTGCAGCATCAAGTAACTCTGGATTTCCTTGCTCCGAAGCTTTTCTAAGATTATTCATTGGTGCGGACACAATACTTTCTACAACAGCTTTTGTAAGCTCTTCAATAATTTTGACACGTTTTTCGTCAGTCTCACCTAGCATTTGAAGAGCCTTTTGTAATTCTTTTATTCTGAGTAAATCTATATTTTTGAATACATCCTTAACAATTGGTTCTGCGTCTAGTCGTTTCATTGATGCCTCAACTACTAGTAATTCTTCACTAATTATATTTTCAACGGCTGAAACCTTACCTATTCTGCTCCTCATGTTTTTATCTACCAGTTCTGCTATTTGATCAAGATTCATAAGTTTAATTCCTGGAAGAGTTGCTACTTTTTCATCCACTGTTCTTGGATTTGATAAATCTAAAATCATAATGCCGTTTTGTTTTGTATCCATTGCTTGTTTAATCCGGTCATATGTAACAAGAAAATATGGAGCCGAAGTTGCAACAAATAACACATCATATTTATCAAAACCTGATAACACCTCTTCAAACCTAATTGGTTTACCACCAAGTGTCTCAGCAAATGCCTTTGATCTCTCAAGTGTTCTACTAGAAATAAAAAATTCATAAGCCCTTTTTTTGAGAGATTTTGCAACTAGTGTAGCAGATTCTCCTGTTCCAATTAACAGAATACGTTTTGTTTTTAGATCATCAACATTCTCTTCTGCAAGTTTGACAGCCATTGAACCAACTGATATCCCACCTCTACTAATTCCAGTTGAGTTTCTTACTCTGGTTCCAATTTGAATTGCTTTATCAAATAGTGTATTAAGACGCTCTCCTGAAAACTTGGCTTGTCTTGCAGCTGTAATTGAATTTTTGATTTGTCCTAGTATTTGCTCTTCTCCTAAAACCATTGAATCCAGACCTGAAGTTAATTTTAGCAAATGATGATAAACTTCTTCATTTTCACTTAGCTCTAGATTTTCCTTGAATGCAGCCTCTTCTAGACCTGCAAGAGATGCCCATGTCTTTTTTATTTTTTCAAGGTCGTAATCTTTTGCTGTACCAAATAACTCCACTCTGTTACAAGTTTGTAATATTACACATTCTGATAATCCCGAATGTTTTTTAAAATGAGAATAAGCATCATCAAGATCCTTGAATGTAAACTTCTCTAAAACATGAATGGGTGAATTACGAAATGTAACTCTAGCATTAATAATATCTTGATTCATTTCCACTTCCTTAACATCAACATAGCCCTCTGTTGCGCTTTTTTTAGTTTATTGTCTTTTATTAACTGTTTAATCGCTTTATCGTTTAATACTGAATATAGGAATTTTTTTCGTTCTAACTGGGTAGGAATTATCTTTTTTGCTGCATCTCTAGCGATCTGCTGTAATTTGATTTGGTAAATGTCTTCTTTTTTTATAATTTTTTTAAATATCTTTTCTGCTTGTAACTTTAGTTTTCTTGCCATAGCTGGACTTCTACCGCCTGTTGAGATAGCAATCTGAACAGTATCTTCTATGTTAATTATAGAGGGGTGTGCAAAGTCGCTTATCTCAGGGTCATCAGAAGCATAAACAAAACATTTCATTTTTTTTGCTTTTTGAATAATTTTCCTGTTAAGCTCTCTATCATCTGTTGCTGCCATTACTAGGAATGGTTTGTATTTTGAAAGAAAATCCCCATCTTTTAATTTAGTTTTTTTAAAATCAATTTTTTTTTGCTTGATATAATTTGCTAACTGTGTATTGACCTTGTCACTAATTACTAAAATCTTGCAATCTTGAGTTAGAAGTGAATTTACTTTTTTCATTCCTTCAGCTCCTCCCCCTACTACTATTACTAAATTCCCTTTCAGATTAAAATCTACTATCAACGATCTGGCACCATTGAAATTCTATTTATAGATTCAAAGAATCCACTACATTTTTAATTGAAAGAGAAATTTCATGTGGTGTTGGCTACAAACATGGATAATCTAGACAAGGAAATCCTAAATGAGATTCAATGGACTTTTCCACTTACCTCACAGCCATATCATGATATTGCAAAAAAATTTAAAATAACTCCTGAGATTGTAAAAGAACGATTAAACAATCTTAAAAAAATAGGAGTTCTACGACAACTCAGTGCAATTTTTGATACACGAAAACTTGGATACAAAAGCTCACTTGTAGCAATGGAAATTGAGCCAGATAATCTAGATTATGTTGCTCAACAAATTAACCGTCATCCTGGTGTAAGTCACAACTATGAAAGAAACCACCAATTTAACTTGTGGTTTACTTTGGCAGTTCCCCCTAGCTCTGATCTAAAAAACGAAGTTGATAAATTTTCAAAACTCAAAGGAATTAAGAAGGTTAGATTGCTTCCAACAATACAACTATTCAAAATTGGTGTCAAGCTTGATATGGTTGATGAAAAAAAGCATGAAATTAAACCATCAGAAGAAAAGAAAAAAATTCGTGATGTAAAATTTAATCCTACTGAAGAAGACAAGGAGTTCATTAGAGAACTTCAAAAAGATCTAGAAATTGTAGATAAACCATTTTCAAAGGTTGCACAAAATCTTGGAATGACTGAAGAACAGATCTTTGATAAGCTAAGAAATTATGAAAAAATTGGTGTCATGAGAAGATTTGCAGCTATTCTTCGTCACAGAGATGTAGGTTTTGTTGCAAATGGAATGATCGTATGGAAAGTACCTGAAGAACGTATCACTGATGTAGGTGGAAAACTTGGCGCATTTCCACAAGTTAGTCACTGTTATCAGCGACCTGTATATCCAGATTGGCCTTACAATGTATTTTCAATGATTCACTGTAAATCAGAAGATGAAGCACAAGAGATGGCAAAAACTATTCAAAAGCAGATCAACGTAGATGATTACAAGATTTTATTTAGCGCACGAGAATTCAAAAAGACTCGTGTAGAATATTTTGTTGAACAGAATTTTTCCTTAGAGGAAACAATTCCAGCGTAAAATTATTTTTAAAATGATCAGACTGTTTGAGGTGTGGCTTTTAATTCGTAAGAAGGCCAAGTATTGTATAAAGCATCAATTTCCCTCATATCAGATTCCGGAATGTAATTGCCATCTGACATTTCAGCAAACATCTCAATTTCATCAGTACTAATCATAGTGGGTAATGCAGAAGAAACTCCCTTCTTTGATAAAATGAATTTTATTGCAAGTTCTGTAATGTTCAGACCATTCCGCTTAGCAATTGGCCTTAGTTGTTCTACCTTTTCTAGCGAGGCTCTAACCCATTCACCCTTTCGAACTGAGCGATGATCCTTTTCATCAATTTTCGTATTTGCGTCGACTTTTTCTGTAAGGATTCCTGATGCATCAGGAACTCGTACTAGAATTCCTACATCTTTTCTGACTGCCTTTTTCATCAACTCGTTTCCAGGCGTTTGCTCCAAAATATTGTAAACTGTCTGTATGGCAGAAATGTTTTCTCTCTCCATCGCATCTAGACCTTCTTGAGTCCAACCAATTGCAGGACCTAATGCAACTTGACAGGTTTTAATTTTTCCTTCGTGTATTTTTTTATCAAAAGTTTGGAAAATTGTGTCATTGTGAATGTGTTTTAATTTAGGATTATGTAACCCATAAACATCTATGTAATCAGTCTGAAGACGCTCTAAACTATTATTCAAAGCATGATCTGTAAATTCAGGATCAAATCGTTGTGGCAGTTCTTTATGTCCAATCTGATCTACTTTTTCAAAATCATACCCATATTTTGTTGAAATGACGATTTCACTTCGCATTCCTTTGAAGACCTCGCCAATCAGTCTCTCGCTTTTTCCTTTTCCATACATGTCACTGGTTTCAAAGAAATTAATTCCCACATCATATGCTTTTTTTAACATACGTTTGGCTTCATCTTCATCAATTTCTTTACCCCACCAATTTAGTGCAATTGTCCATGCACCAAATCCAATCTCAGAAACTTTGATCCCACTTTTTCCTAATGACTTGTATTTCAATTCACAATCTCCTTAAATTTTTGAAATCTCGAGTTAAGTTCTGTATCGCTCAAAACAGGTTTTCCTCCCTGAATATCTTCATTTATGTTTATCCAAGATTTGCACCCATGATATTCAGGTCTTATAGGAATTTTAATCTCTGGTACTTTGTACACTTTGAGAAAAACCGCTTTAATTGGCTTTTCAGGCATCCAATTCATTCTCTCTTTAATGTAAGATTCACTCCAAATATGAAACTGTGATAATGCATTGATTTTTTCTTGTGATTCTATATCTACTTCATCTACTACTTCAGCATAGGATGTAATTTTGTTATATTCATTATGCGAGAGATTTTGTTTTACAATATCCAAGTAACTATGAAATTGTGGTTTTAGATTTTTTATCTCTTGGTGTTCAAATGTTGGAAATAAAAGAAATTTTTTTGCTTCAATTTTAAATCCAGAAACAGTTTCAAGAATCCCACCTTTTCGTAAAATAACTGTTTGTTCTCCGTTTTCAAGTGCATGTACCACAGTTGCCCATTCTTTTAGCGCATCCATTATCCAAGACTGGATATTAAAGGAATAATATCCTTTTTAACACAAACAATCATTGGTGTGTCTACTGCAACATATTTGGAAACTTGGGTTCCTCTCAAATCCATTATGAGATTTTGAAATGAATGAAGATCATCTGTTTCAAATGCCAACATGAAATCTTCATCATGAATTCCAAAAGAGTAAGTTGTGTTAAGAACTACTTGTGGATAGCTTTTACCTACTTCGATATGTTCTTCCATCAATTTTTGTCTTTGTTGAACCGGCAAGAGATACCAATCCCTTGTTTTGATAAATGGATACACTATAACATATTGTCTGGCTTCTTCTCCTGCAACAAAAGAAGGAACCTTTCCTGTTTTTGCATAAATCGAAGGCCTTGTAGCTGAAAGGTAAACATGAGATGGTGTGATATATTTTCCAAAAACAGTTAGGTAGAGTTTTGAAATCGCAGTTTGTATCTCTTCTACTGACTCTGCTGCAAACCAGAACATAAAATCTGCATCATCTCGCAATCCTAGCGTTGAATATGATCTAAATCGTATACCTGAATTTCCAATAACATTTTCAACCTCTTTTGCAGACTCTTCCTTGGCTAGATCTGCCATCCATCTCCATTTCGGATCAACTTTGAAAAATGAGAAATTAAAATAGAACTTTCTTTCTGCTTCTGTACTTGATTCCATGGATACCTCTCTAACTTATGTGAATAAAAAAGTACTCCTAGTTTTCAGCCCAATATTTCAACTATCTTTTTTTTCGTTTTTTGACCTGATCTTATAGTCACAGACGAGGAAGAAACCCCAAAATGTTTGGCTAATTTTTTAATTATCTCTTTATTTGCCTCCCCTTTGATTGGTTTTGATTTCAAGCCTATGGTAACTTGATTTCCCTCAACTTTAACAAAATCTTTCTGAAACTCTACAAATACCTCGTACAAAGCCATCTTAATTGAAAATCATACTACTTATTTTTAGAAATTTTTATGATGCAGGTTGATTTTCTAAGATCCACTCGTATCCCTTTTTCTCTAACTCTGCAGCTAAAGTCGCATCCCCACTTTTTATTATCTTTCCATTAGAAAAGACATGAACAAAATCTAATTTGTCAAGGAAGTTTAGGATCCTAGCATAGTGAGTAATAATAATTGTAGTAGAATCTTTTCCAGAAACTTGACTGATTGATTTTGCAACAGCTTGCACCGCATCAATATCCAATCCAGAATCAGGTTCATCTAAAATTGAAATTTTTGGTTTTAGTACAGCCATCTGCAATACTTCAGATCTTTTCTTTTCACCGCCAGAAAATCCCTCATTGAGATATCTTGCTAAAAAGTCATCTTTTAATCCAACAGCATTGATGTTTTTTTTCAAATAATTTTGAAATTCTCTTACTGTAATGAAGACTTCACGATCATCGCCTTGCAGGGCTTTACTTAGTGCATTGTAAGACGTTCTAAGAAAATGTGAAAAACCAACCCCAGAGACTTCAGTTGGATACTGAAATCCTAGAAAGAGGCCTTTTTTAGCTCGCTCATCAGCTTTTAGATCCAAAATACTTTCTCCGTCAAGTAAGATGTCCCCTTGTGTTACTTCATACTTGGGATGTGCAAGAAGTGTGTAAGCTAGTGTACTTTTACCAGAACCATTAGGCCCCATGATTGCATGAACCTCGCCTGGACCAGTTTTTAGATTAACTCCTTTGAGTATTTCTTTTCCTCCTATTTTTACATGAAGGTCTTTTATTTCCAGAACTGCCATGAACCTAATTCTCTTTTTCACTATATAACACAGACGAATTTTAGCTTCTCCTAAGGCGTTATTCTAAATTTATAGAATTACCACTAATTGATTTAAAATAAAATAAAAGGGGGTGGATTTAGATTTTGGCTAGTGATGGTCGAAGAGTTACGCATAATCTGTAACTAGTTAGAATTTCTTTACATCTGTTACGAATTGTAACTTCAGTCACTCCTGCAACGCTTGAAACATCCCGTTGGAGGACATTTTGACCAAGCAATATCGATGCAACATAAAGATATGCTGCTGCAATACCATTGGGAGCCTTTCCATCAGCAAGGTTGCGGTTTTTAGTTTTTTCTGAAATTTCTAATGCAAGTCGTTCAACTCGTACATCTGTTTTTGTTAGATTTGCAATTTTAGAGATGTACTTGTCCATTGTTACAACAGGTGTTGAAGATGCTCCTAATTCCATTACCATAGTTCTATAGTATCTTGCGGCTAGTTTGGTTTTGGATTTGAGATCTTTTACTGTACTAATTCCTGCACATATTTCATCGAGGGATCTGATAACGTCACATTGTTTGCAAGCCATGAAAATGGTAGCTGCTGAAATGCTTGCGACTGATTTGCCTTTGACGTCAACTTTGCCATCTAGACTCCTATAAATCATCGATGCAGTCTCAAGTACATTTTTTGGTAGGGTAAGAACCTTACAAGTTTCACCAATTTTTCCTAGTACACTTGCTAGTCTTCTTTCTCTTGGAGATGAGACTCTTACTCTTTGTTGCCATTTTCTTAGGTTGTTCATTTGATTTGCTACATCCGAACTGATCGATTTTCCGCTGAAATCTTTGGTGCTGATAGAAATCTCTGTTGTAATTCCCAAGTCATGTTGAGAATATGTCGTTTGGCCTGTTGCTCTTGCTAGTTTCATTTTTTCTTCTAAACTACTGCTCCTTGATTCTGGACCATAGTCTGCCATTTGTTCTGCAACGACTACGCCGCAGCCCGAACAAATCCTTTCACCATTCTGAACGTCATCAATTAGTGATGATTCACATTCAGGACAGCATTTTTCTATTTCAATTGCGTTCATTTCTTTTTCTCCTTAGTTTTTTATATTTTTTTACAGGAGAAGACGCGAGTGCAAAAACTTTCTTACCAACGTATTTTTTTACGTTGTTTGTCAACGGAATGGCAGATGCATATGGTTTTCCAATTGGACCTATCATCTCCGTAACTTTTGCTATCTTACTACTTTTTTCGTCACAAATTATCTGACCTTCTTCCAAAGTTTTTGAAAGACGTATGATAACTCTGCCACTATTGGCTAAATGCATTATTTCGCCTACCTCCTGCAATTACTGCTCAGATTGTTCTGCCATTATCATAGACTTCTGTCAACTTTACTTTAGCTTGAAGCTAGATCGAATATTATTTAGACTGCTTTGCTCTTTTAGAAACCAATTTCTCAGAAATTTTATTTAGGATTTTTGTTTTTGGACCGTCCTTTGGTAAAATGATGTATCCTGATCTGACGTAAGGTCTTTTTGGAAATCTAACTTTATCATTTGATTCAGTTAGTTCTAACCCAGCTGCTTTTGCAGCTTCGATTAATTCATTTAGAGATGGATCAAAAATACATTTTTCTTTTGAAAGTTTTCGTCCTTTGTCACGCGGTAATGTCTTGTTAAAATAATCAAGCCAGACTACGACATGCTCGTAATCTTTCATTTAATCACTTTATGAGAACTGCGTTAACTGCACCGTGTTGTCCTGGTTTTGATACAACTCTACACTTTCCATCTTCAGTTTCAAGAATCGCACCTTTGCAAATTACGCCACGTCTTTGATAATCACTGTTTGTTGGATTTTCTAAAACCTTCACAATTTTTGTTTTCTTTACTTTAGAATTTGGAATTGCTAAATTTACAAAGTCTATTGACTTTAATGCAGTTTTTTGATTTTTTCCACGAACTTTTCTGGTAATAGTAACTGCTGGACCAATTAAGGCTTCATTAGGATATCTATCAATTTCATATTTTCTTCTGGTACGTAATGGATGTCGTCTTCCTCCAGTAATTTTACTTGTTGCCAAATTCTCTAAAGATTTTCTCATGTATTGCGTTTGAACTACTCTAATTTATACAAAACGCAAAATATCTTATCTAAACTACGTTCTCAAAGAATTTTTTCTAGATTTTAAAGAACTATGCCTGAGGTGCAACAGTCTGTGGTGAACTTGAAATAGCAATATGGGGTGATTTTCTTACCCTTTTGAACAGCTTTTGTTTTAGTGAATCAGCATCTCCTTGAATTCCAAAATATTTTTGAAATTTTGTTGTTGTAGAATAGATTTTCAATCTTCCGACATTTTGATTTTCTATGTAATCTAGTTGACGTAATTCTTTGAGATGTAAATAAACTCCTGAACCTCTTGTTTCAACAAGTTGTTTAGAAGAGATTGGTTGCATGTAAGCAATGTATGAAAGAGTTTTCAGAGTTGCATTTGGTAAAATTGGTTTTGAGGCATATCTTCTAATTGTTGAGCTATACTCTGGTTTTAGCTGAAATACATAAGAATCATCAGGCAAGGTTACAACTTCTATGGCCTTGAATGCTAACTTTGCCTTTTTCATTATAAGATTAAGCAAATTGAGGGTTTTTGTTCTCGATTCTGTGCCTGAGGCTTTGATCAAATCCTCTATACTCAAAGGCCTACCTGCAGAATATAAGGCAGCCTCGATTCTGGCCGTTGCCTCATCATCGTTTTCGATTTTTACCATTTATCACACCTCTGCTAGAATCTACTTAAAAGAATCCTTTCTTCATCTTTGATTAGGTTGTAAATTTCTCTTTGATAAGGGTGATTTTTATGTCATCTTCAACTTGTTCTAGTTCAACCTTTTGATCCCTTGCAAGAAACAGGATGGCAAAAAAACATCTTATTGAATCAATCGTATCAAGGCCAATTATGATATCATTTAACATCCCAGACCCAACAGAACTAATCTTGTTTGTAATAAGTTCCTCATACTTGCCAATGATATTCTCAAGCGAAATAAAATAATCCTTAAAATCCGGTGCTTCAATAGGTTCAAAACTTAATTGCTTTCCTCTTCGAGAGCGAGGGTTAGCAATAGTTCCTATGAGGTTTTCAAGTAAATTCAAAAGCTCATCTAATGTTACTGGATAAGTTGACTCGTGCCGATAAGGCATATTTATCAAGTCAATATTCAAGTCAACTCTCTGAGTTAACGGCTTTTTTTCCATTGCAGCTTTTTGTAATGCAAAAATACTTTCTACTTTCATTCTATGAATTAACGATGATGATAGAGCTGCCATACCTGCCACTCTCAAGTCCTTTTTTCCAGATTGATTTAGAATTTGAATTAATAATTCTAAAATCTGGATTATATTAATTTCCCAAACATCTTTTTTTGTTATATTAGCTGGATTAAAGAGAATATTGACAGGTGCCTGAGAGATCCCTGCTTTTGACTGGTCTTCACTCATAAATTTTTAAAGTGCTTACATAATAATATCTAGGCGCTCTATTTTTTTGCTGTTCGCAGTCAACTCTTATATTATAACTAACAAAAAGAAGACGCGTTGAAGGCAGCAAGAATAGTTGAAGCAAATAAACCTCTTGAAATATCTGAATTAGAAATCCCCGAACCAAAAGAAAATCAAGTTATAGTCAAGGTAAAAGCAGTTGGCGTATGTCACAGTGATTTACACTTATGGGAAGGTGGCTATGATTTGGGCGATGGCTCTTTCATGAAAGTAACCGATAGAGGAGTAAAATATCCTGTAACCCCAGGTCATGAAATTGTAGGTTCTATTGCCAAAATGGGAATCGCAGTAACAGGATTTTCTGAAGGGGATGATGTTTTAGTTTATCCATGGATAGGGGAAGGAACATGTCCTGCATGTAAGGCAGGAAATGAGAATCTTTGTGATTCTCCCAAGTCTCTTGGAGTTTTTCAAGATGGAGGATACGCAGAACAGGTATTGGTACCCCACTACAAGTACTTGGTAAAAGTTTCTGGGATTGATTTAGAACCTGCAGCTTCACTTGCGTGCTCTGGACTTACTGCATACACTGCAGTAAAAAAAGCAAACATGAATTCACCTGAATATTTAGTGATTATTGGTGCTGGTGGGTTAGGATTAATGGGAATACAAATTGCAAAAGCAATTACTAATGCTAAAGTAATCTGTGTTGATTTGGATGATAAAAAATTAGATATTGCAAAAAAAATGGGAGCGGATTTTGTTATAAACACTAATGTAATTGGTTCTGTTACAACTGGATCTGGAAATGTTGTGCAAAAAATAATTTCTATTTGTGATAACAAAGGTGCTGACAGTGTGATTGACTTTGTAAATGCTCCACAAACTGCCAAAACTGGAATAGCAATCTTACGCAAAAGAGGAAATCTAGTTCTAGTTGGACTTTTTGGAGGTTCGATAGATCTATCATTGGTAACAATTCCTCTTAAAGCAATTACCATCCAAGGGGCATACACTGGAAATTATAGTGATTTTGTAGAATTAATTGAATTAGCAAAGAAGGGTACAATAAAACAAGTCATATCGGAAAGATACTCCCTTAATCAATCAAATGATGCACTTGAAAATCTCAAACAGCGTAAAATAATTGGGCGTGCAGTAATCAACCCCTAAAAGTAATCTTAATGGATTACTTGGATGTTCAATTCGAACTACAATAATATAATATAAAACAAATCGGGAGCAAATCCATGGCTGATAAAAAGAAAAAACTAGATTATGACTTGGCCTTTACACATCTTCAAAATAATCAAAACATTACTGCCTACAACCTTTTTTTAAACTTGGCTGAAAATCAAAAGAAAATTGATACTCTAAAATCTGCTGTGCTTTTCATACTCGCAGGTGAATGCAAGCATCGTCAGAATAAAGATAATGCAAATGAAATACTTGAAGCAGGAAAATCATTCTTAAATTTTGCTAAAAATGAAAACAATTACAATATAAAAAACGCTTATTTGTGTGCAGCAAAGTGTTTTCTTAAAGCTAGAAATTATAGTGAAGCAAAAAAAGCTTTTGATAAATCAAAAAAACTTCAGGTTTTTCAAATTGAGGTTGTTAGACCTGTAGTGATTGTTGATGATAGTAAATCTGTAATAATTAAACTCCAAAATTATTTAAAAAAGCTTGGTTACAATGATGTTATAACATTTGAAACAGGCACAGAAGCAATTAAGGAATCCCAAAAATTAATCAAATCTTCAAAAAACCCAATATTTTTACTTGATATGGGTTTGCCAGATATAGATGGTGATGTTATCGCAACAAAAATTCTTGAGGTACAACCAGATTCACAAATAATTCTTATTACTGCTGATGAAAAAACAAGTAAACGAGTAACAAAAACAATTAGCTCAGGAGTTACTGCATTTATTCAAAAACCATTTACTATTAACGACTTGAAAGATGCAATGAATACTGCTGAATCAGAATCTTCAATTCTATAATAATAGTAAAGACATGTTCAACAAGTTAACATTTTGAATATCAAACTTGTTTATTCTGTAATCAATTACTTGTTCTGAAAACTTTTCAATTATTTTTGAAGTTGAGCTTTTTGCTCCTGAGTCAATTCTCATAACTACTAACATATTCCACTCCCCCTCAAGATTTGCTACAAAAAGATAATCAGGTTTGTCAATTACATGTTCAGTAATTGATTTTTTTACCATCTCTAAGGATTTTGTAGGTTTGAACTTCATGAAAAGTGCTTCATATTCATTTGTTTCAGAAACATCTGAAAGTACAGCTTTGTATCCTTTTATTATGCCACTTTTTTCAAGTCGCTCTATTCTTTTTCTGATAGTTCTATCAGATACATCATGTCCAGATTTTCTTAATTCATTTGCTATTTCCTTTGAGGGTGTACGGGCGTTATTATTTAAAATCTCGATAATCTTTTGATCTACCTTATCAAGGTTAGACCATGCATCACTACTCATGAATCTAGGTATTTTTTCAATGCTTTTGAATATTTGTTTGTACGTCCCACGCGAAGGTTTTGTCAAAATAGTTCGACTCCATGACTGACTTGTTATTAAAGCGTTCGAATTTTGAGGGATCTATTTCAAAAACAGAATGAAACCTTTTTGCAGCATACTATTTTTGGGAACTAAATCTCTTTAGAGAACGAAAGAGCATCTTGAACAAATCCAAGATTTTTGTAAAAAATATGTGATTCCTTTCTTGCGTTACCAGATTCTAATCTAATTCTATGACATTTTTTCTCTTTGGCAAGTTTTATGCATGATTCAATTAACTTCTTGCCAATTCCTTTGTTTTGATAATTCTCAAAAACAACTAATTCAGGAATATACATTTCATTATCTGCATGATTTAATCGTGAAAGAAATACTATGCTTGCCATACCGATAATCTCCACATCATTATGTTCTGCAATTAGAATTTCTTTATCGGAATCTTTAAGATATTTTTTTACGAGTTTTGTAAATGTATCCACATCTAAATCTTTTTTTGGCTTTGGTCGGCCAAGTTCATATAAAGAAGTCCAAGAATTATTGGAATATCGTTTGGTTTAGCTGATCTTATCTTTACGTTTTCTATGAAAAAGAAAAGTATTGCCATCTTTAAAATTCAAACAGGTTTAGGGTTTTCACATGTAGTGATAAGTTTTTTGGTTACAATCTTTATTCAAAAATTAGTTTGATTCACTTTTACGTCTATACGCAATTACGAAACCTATCCCGCCACATATTACTCCAATTCCCAAAAGACCAATAAAGGCACCAATTGGTTCTATGAAAGAATCCATTATTGCCAGGTTTTGTTTTCCTAGTTTGCCCTCAGTAAATAGTGAAAGTACTCCAGTTCCAGCCAAACCTGCAAATATCATATGCAACATTGCTCCAGCGCCTCCAACATTCATTCCTATTAGATGAATCCAGGCAAGAGCCTTCAAACCTCCAGAAAATTTTCTTTTTAAATTAATTTCAAGATGATTATAAAATAATCCAGTTACAGCTATTGCTACAACTATTATCAAGTAAAATATTATTCCAATAAAGAACCATTTTGCTGTTCCTTCAAATGTATTGGAAAGATACTGAATTAAATTAATTTCAGTATGAGTTGCTTGAAAACCAACGATTACAAATGACATTACAGTAATTATTCCGCCTTGAATAATAGCTGAAATTATGAATCTGTCTATCCACTTTATTTTGCTAATTTCCATCAAATCTGTTTGACAAGTTTGAGAGATAAAAAGTGAGATTATGATAATGATTTAAAGTTTGAATGCAAAAAATTTCACTCATTATAGTTTTCACCTATAGCAATACGTTGTTTGGTTTCAGGTATCAATTCTAATAATAAAGTTTTAGGCAGAAATGCCTTTATCTGATTTTAGACTTTTGTATCTGTTTCTTATAGTTACTTCTGTAACCCCTGCAGCCTCAGCAATATCACGTTGAGTCAGGAGTTCGCCATTTTTAACACAAGACAAATACAATGCAGCTGCTGCAAGACCCATCGGATCCTTTCCTGCAGATTCGTGAGTCTCTTGTGCTTCTTTGAGTACTTTAGATGCACTACGTTTTGTTCTTTCTGAAATTCCAATCTTGCTTGCAATTCTTGCAACACATTGAATTGAATTTACCACTGGCATCTTTAGATCTAGTTCTCTATGTAATAGTCTGTAACATCTAGCAATGTCTTTTCGTTTTATGTTACCTGCATCTGAAACGTCTTTTAATGTTCTAGGTGTTTCAGTATCTCTACAAGCAGCATAAAGTGCAGCTGCAATTAATGCAGAAATTGATCTTCCACGTACTAGGCCTTTATCTAACGCTTTTCTGTAAATGTAAGCTGCTTTTTCAAGAACAGCGCTAGAAATTGTAAGTTTGTCTTTTAATCTATTGAGTTCACTAAATGCTTGTCTAAAGTTTCTATCAAGAGGTTCATGAACCTGACTTCGACTATCCCAAGTTCTAAGACGCTCAATTGTACTTTTCATTGATGCCGAAAGAGGTTTTCCAGTTGAATCCCTATTTATTGGATTTATGATGGTTGCTAGTCCCATATCATGCATTGTAAGTGATGTCGGAGCACCAGTTCTGGTAGGATCCGTACCACCGTCTTTTGAAAATGATCTCCATTCTGGCCCAGACTCCTGTAATTTCTCAGAAATAACATAACCACATTTTCCACAAAACCTTTCCCCAGTTACATTGTCTGTTAAAATCTCATTTTTTCCACAACGAGCGCAGGTGGAACCAGAGTTATAGGTTTGTAATACCATAGATAATCCAATAATGTTTAGTTTGTATCCTATAAGAACTAGTGTATTTTCCTATTCCTGGCACAAAAAGGCTGACGCCTTTACGTTAAATTCTCTATAAGGGCTTTACAAAATTAGTTTAACTTTGGTACGGCTTTAACAAAATCCCAAGCACAGTGAGAGAAAACATAATGAACCGTCCAAAGCCCTTAAGGTTCAAATCTGATGGGATTAGGTACGATATAGTTCAATTTTAGGGCCAGCTTTTCCCAAGTTTCTTTGGTATTCCACCTTGATTTAATGATAATAATTTTTAGACAAGTGAATATCCATTAATTACACTAATTCAGTGAGAAATTTGTATGGAAGCAAGCGGTGCCCCATTAGAATTATGGTTAACACTATTTGCTATAATTTCTGTAACGCTATCAATCGACCTTTTTTCTGATCACTTTCATAAACTCTTCAAATCAAAAAAACCGTCTGCTCAAAAAAGATCATATCCTTTTGGAACAGATGTGCTGTGGACAATAATCTGGCTTTCTCTAGGTGGTCTTTTTGCACTAATTATCTACTTTTCATTGGGTTCTCAAAAAGCAATAGAATATGCAACAGGCTATGCACTGGAAAAGTCGCTTAGCGTTGACAATATGCTTGTGTTTGTACTGATTTTCACATCACTTGGAATCTCCCACGTATACCAGCATCGAGTTTTGATGTGGGGAATAATTGGCGCCATAGCGATGAGAACCGTTTTCATTTTAGCAGGGATTTCTCTTCTTGAAACATTTTCCTGGATGATTTACGTTCTTGGAGGAGTATTACTTTTCACAAGTTTCAGAATAATTAGTAAAAAAGAAAACAAAAAATTAGATATTGAAAAGAGTCTTGTCGTAAAAATACTAAGAAAATTTACCTCAATTGACACCACTAGTAATGATCATAAATTCATCAAAGTCATAGGAGGAAAAATGGTTGTTACGCCATTACTTGTGGCTTTGTTGTCAGTGGAAATAACAGACTTGGTATTTGCGCTTGACTCTATACCTGCAATTTTATCAATAACTCAGGATTCTTTTATTGTAATCTCATCAAATATTTTTGCAATACTGGGTCTGCGAAGTTTGTATTTTCTTATTGGTTCTGGAATTGAAAAATTACATTATCTCAAATATGGTTTGACTGTGTTGCTTGCCTTTATTGGAGTAAAAATGATGATTTCTGAATTCGTACACATAGAAGTAATACACTCTTTGATTGTGGTCTTTACTATTTTGGCCATAACCTTTGTAGCCTCAATACTAAAAGCAAGAAAGTCTACCTAGTTCAAATCCGATGAGATTCCTTGTAGAACTTTGACTGTAATAATGTAATCCACATCGTAAAATGGTTAATTTTTTTTATTTGAAAACGAGTTGTTTCTACATTAGTATAATATCGTGATAATTTATGATGTTACAAGATCTGTTTTGCTATTTCTTTTTCATTTAAAGTTTAATAAGATTACATTTACAATCAGAATTATGTTGTTTGGAGTTTTTGCGATACACAGTCCAGAGTCATGTCCATTAAACAATAAAAATAGTAAAAAAATATTCCTTGAAATCCAAACAAAAATGAAATCAAATCTGAAAAAGTACAACATTATCAAAATAATTGGTTTTTACATGTCTGTTCTAGAACACGAATGGATAATTATTATGGATGCAAAAAATGCACATGATATAGAACAACTTTGTATTTCTGTTGGGATTTCATCTATAAGTACAGTAAAAATAGTTCCTATGAATGATTTTGCAACAACTGTAAAGAAAATGAAAGCAAGCACCCATTAGGCTTTAATCTAAATATCGACAGCCCAACTGTAGAGTCTAATCATACAGATCACTATTTTATGGTAGTATCAAACGGTTTGCAAAATATGCTCAAGTTCTTCTAATCTTCTCTCACTGGCAACTGCTTGAGAATGTTTCCTGTTTTTTGAAGTGAGATTGAATTTTGCTCATGACTAATGTTGTCAATCTCGTTCATTTTGATACTTCCATCCATTATTGTATAGAGAGTATCGCCGATGTAAAATGATCTCGCTTGCATGTATACTGAGTTATATCCAAAATCACCAGTATAGTGTGCTATCAATCCCTTATCCACAAAACTGTTTTTGTCAAACCCATAAACAAAAAATCCATTCCAGTTTCTATAGTCTTCTTTTTTTATGAGGCCCTCATCAAATATGCCCTTGATGTTACCTTTAATTGGAATTGACATTATGTTTTTTTCTTTATCTAAGAGCAATGCCTTGTGATTATACAAAATTTCAGAATCTATTGAAGAATCGCCAATTACTCTAGTATCTGTTTCTTTGGGATTTTTGAAATCACTGACATCAAACATTGAAATTTTTACTCCTAATTGTTGTACGCCTCCCCATTCATTCTCTTTTGTATCTCTACCTATGCCGATTATATGATCTTCATCATATGCCTGCAAGTAGTTAGAAAATCCTGGTATCTTCAATGCACCTAGAATCACTGGCGTATTACTAGAAAGATCAATAACAAAAAATGGGTCAATTCTTTGAAACGTCACAAGGTAGAGATTGTCTCCCATGAATCTTGCAGAGTAAATGGATTCGTCAGGGGCTATCTTCTCTAGACTGCCAATAGTTTTGAGATTCTCGTCAAGAACATAGACATTATTTGAAAGAATTGTTCTATCACGTGTGTATGATTCAGTTGTAGTAGCAACTCTGAACTTACCATTGTGTTCATCCATTGAAAACTGGTTTAGAAGGTACCCTGGGACTTCGGCATTTTCTACATATCTGAAACTTCCTTTATCTAATGCGATTTTATGAACTACGGTTCGTCTGGTATCTGACTGAACTCGTGAATCATACTCATCTAAGGCATTTTGAATGACAGAAAATAACTTTTCACGTTCATTTTTTTCCATCTTGTTAAAGGCATCTTGCAGAATTTCTTCAACCATATTCCACTGGGAATATGAATCAAATTCTGAATTGTCTAGAATTTCCTTAATCTCTTGTTGAACGCTTTGGGGTAAAAGAGGTAGGATTACAGAAAAGAATCTATCCTTTTTTATACTATCGTAATACTTTGGCGGAACATTTTTCTGATAAGTTATGTATAGATTATCTTCAGACATGTAGATTGTGTTGGCACTTCCCATCAAGAAAGTCTCTGATTCTTTTAGTGTGCCAGAAAAATCAAATGACGTTATCGTGTTAAAATTGTAATTTTCTTCTGGGTTTGGGAAACGATAAACATCAGGAATTATCATTCGCGATGATTCCATTATTCTTGGAATTATTGGATGGACATAGTCAACATAGTTGTTTGTGATTAGGTAAACCATGTCCCCTATCATTCTTGAATTATTATAGTTACCATCAATCTCGTATGTGGTTACAGTCTTTGGATTTTCTTTATCTGATACATCTATGATCGTCGCAAATGTTTTTGATTGGTAGATTGGGTATGGCATAAAGTCATATTCTTGAATTCCAAATGACTGCCCTGATCCATAATAGAATATGACTAGTCGGTCGTCATTTAGAAACATGTTTTGAAGATCTTGTTGTTCAATGTCTAGTCCAATTTTTAAAATAATTTTTGCAGATTCTGGTGGATATGCATCAATAATTGTTAGTGTGTTTTGTGATAAAATGTAGATGTATTTTCCATCAGTTTTGACATAATCAGCCTCATCTACATTTTCAACCTGAACGTTAGTTGAAGAATAGTCTTGATAAGGAGATTCCGAACCAACTGCTAAATCTTCATCTCTGAATTGAAACTGTCCAGGTGGTGCAGGTCCTGGTTCAGGTGTTGGCTCTGACACTGCAAGTCCTTCACGGGATTCCAAAACCCCAGATGTAGTTCTATCAAATCTGACTAATCCACCATGGGTAGGAAACCCACTGTTGAATTGTGTGGCGTCTTTTAGAAATTGCACTACTTCTTCATTTGAGGAAAACTTGATCAAATCCTCCGAAGTGTTAAAAGATGAAGGTATTTCTGTTTCAATGAATTCTCGTTCATCACTTGAATAAGGTTGTGCTGGAGATTGATTATCAAAGTTTAGTGTGTAAAAAATGGCAGCAGCCCCAATAATGAAGATTGCAGATACCACACCAACTATAATGTAATTTTTTTCCTTGTCCATTTGTAAAGTCATCACTCAAATTCTATTATATAAGTAAGAGGAATAATTTCTTCGCTCGTAATTTTTGCTTGTGGCAAAAGTTGTTAAGACGGTACAGTGCAACTTGTTAAATAACATCTTTTTTGTTTGGAAATAAATTTTCAAATTGTTTAACATGTAATTTACAAAATAATTAGACAACGTTTGTTTATATCGTTTGATTAAAATTCAATTTAACCAAAAATCTTTGTTAACTAAATATGAATTGATACAAACTGAGTGGAATTTATGCTCATGATTAATCGTCCTCATCATCATCGTGTTTGTTTTTCTTTTCTTTCTCAAGTTCCTTTAGTTCTTTTTTATGTTCTTTTTCTTCGTGCTTTATCTCTTTTTTAATTTCCTTTATTTCTGCTTTAAACTCCTTTGTTATTTTCTTTGATTCTTTTTCAAATTTCTTTAGATCTTTTTTGAACCCTTTTACATCCTCTTTATCGATTGTTTTATCTTCCCTTGCTACCTTTATCAGCGACTTTGCAGTATCTCTAAAAACCTTAAAGTCGTCCTTGAATTGTTTTCTTGCGTCTTTGTAGTGCTCTTTAATTGTTTTAAATACAATCTTGCAATCTGCTTTTACTTTTGCTCTATTTTCTGGTGCTGCATTAATGACTTTATCATTGCACACCTTTAATGCTTTTATTGTATCTTCTCGCTGTTGTTTGAAAATTACTTTATAATACTGAACAAAACTTGAAACCTGTTGACCAAGATTATTAGTGTCTGTGGGAATTATTCCAGTCAGATTTGTGGTCATCCCAGTTGCATTGCCAGAGTATGAGCCTAGTCCAGCACTATTCCAAGCTGCAACACGGTATGTTTGCTGATGTGCAGGTAAGAGTCCATAATTTGTGAAACTTGTTTGCGTGTTCCCTGTATTGTTTACAATGGTTGTTCCGTTTCGTTGGATCTGGTAGCCCGTTATTGATGCTCCGCCAGTGTTAGATGGAGCACTCCAAGTTAGTTTTAATGCGGTATTGGATTTTACATCCACTCCCACTCCTATAGGGGTACTTGGTGGGTAGATTGATGGTGTTGGATTTTGAAGTGTGGTTCCAGTGGAGTTATTTGATGCCATACTTGTTCCAACGGCGTTATGAGCAAAAACTCTGTATTGATAACATGTACCATTAACAAGACCTGTGTTTGAGTATGTAGTACTTGTATTACTTGTATTTGCAACAAGCGTTGAGAAGTTGCCTGCGCAAGAATCTCTTTTTTGAATCATGTATCCGGTTACAGGAGTACCACCTGTATTGGTTGGTGCAATCCATCTGAGATTAATTTGTGATGACGATATTGCATTTGCACTAAGTGAGGTAGGGCTATTTGTAGCTGTCCATGTTGTCGCATAGGCTATGTTTGATGGATTTCCAATATATACTGGGTTTATTGCAGATACTTTGTATGCATAACAAATTCCTTGAACCAAACCTGTATTGGAATAAGTTGTCGATGTAGTAGTTGTGTTTGCAACCAAAACGCCAAAAGAGCCTGAACAGTGAGAACTTATCTCAATCTTGTATCCATTAACTTGATCTAAAGTACTGTTTATTGGCGCTGCCCAAGACAGATTGATTTGATTGTTTGATACTGGAGTTGCAGTAAGATTTGTAGGTGGATTTGGTGCTGTCACCTCTGATACTTGGGCTTCTGAGAAGCCGATTGGTGCAACAATTGTTCCTGCAAGAAGAATTAGGACAAGTGAGAGTGCTGTTGTCTTCATTATAGGGGTTACAATGATTATTTCATTTAACCATCGGGCAGAATTTGTTAGTATGAATTCTCAGTAAGCTTATAATACTAAATTAAAAATCATGATAAAATTAATTGATATTATACTGCCCAACCACGCTCGAGTAGTTTTTGTTTAGATTGTGGTTTTACACATGCAGGAGAACCACTGCTTAATTTTATTACAAGATCAAATCCTTCTTTACATTTTATTTCTTCGATTGGAATTCCAGCTCGAAATTGTCTTAGTGGCGGATCATCATAGTTAATGACAATTTGTGCTGACTCGATAGTTTGCCTTGCTTTTTCTAACAATTTTTGTTTGATTGCTAGAGTCTGTTTATTTTGAATATCAATTGGTGGAGATGAATCACTCCAAGAACTTCTATATGAATTACCGAGCACATCTTTTGCAGAAAAATAATATAGTAACGAAGTTTTTCCAGCAGGAATGTCAGGACTAGCTGTGATGTTTCCTTTGATAATTACTGTGGTTACTGGATAAAGTGAACCGCTTACAGATTCTGTTTTGATAGTAAGATATCGTGTCAAACTTTGTGGATATATGTCGATTATTGGGGTTAGATCTTCAAGGACATATGGCCCACTCTTGTAAAACAGTTTTATACGAAACTCAGTCGTATTTCCAGCCTCGATGAGAGGTAATTTTTCAAATAATGAAGAACCGTTAAACAAATTTTCAGGTAATGCAAAAACTGAAGGAATTAATGAAAATAATAACACCATAGATAACAATAAGGACATTTTTTTCGTAAGGATCAAGGCTCTTGCTTAACTGCTTCGTAACTAGAGATATCAGAATTCCAAATTATCTTAATACCTAATCTGTCCTCAAACGCTGTTACAAGACCAAGGACATTTTTGTCAAATTCTACTCTAAGATCATCGAGCGCTTCTAATTTTTCTTCAAGCACTTTGTCTTTTTCAACTCCAATTTGATTTCTAATAAGTAAAATTTTATCACTTACTTCTTTTTCTGTTAAAGTTTTATTAGCAGAATACTCTGCTACCATCTCTCTTTCTGCTCTTTTTGCTTCGATATCCACATTTTGGTATTTAATGTCATATAGTTTGATTATCTCATTTTGTTTAATTTGATAATCTTCATCAAACTCACGAATTTGTTGATTAATTATCTCTATTTTGCCTTCTAAAGTAATAGAATTATGATTTTCCAATCCTGCATCATTTATAATTTCAGCAATGCCCGGTCTTTCCCCAATACCATATCTTATCCACTGTTGAGCAGAAAACTCTGTTACACAGACGTTGTCATTTTGCTGGAAACGATGTACCAATTCATACCCTTCTCTACATTGAGAATCTAAAGCAGATTGTAAAACCTTTGTAGCAAATTCATCTTGAGGGTTTGCTGCTAGATATTTAGGATTATTTCTGTAATCAGAATTAAACTCGCTTAGTTTTTCTTCAGATTCGGTTGTTAGTATGAATTCTCCCTGTCTGTCAAAGAGTAGTTGTTCTTTGTAATATGCCAAATTGTGTTTTATATTGAATTGGGTATTTGCTTCAATTAATTCAATTCGTTTAGTCTCTGCTGCTTTGATATATGCATCTCTTGCTTCTCTCATAGTTCCACCATTAGCTATAATCTGTTTTAGGGCATCTCGTCCTGCATTTACTTTCATTTCTTTAAACTCAAACTGATCCCAAAAGACTCCTTTTACTTCAGATGGTTTGTCGTCTACAAATCTCTCAAATGAAGCTCTAGAAGTATAATTACTCCACAGAATCTCCCATTGCTCAAGATCATAGTTTAGGCGTTCTAAAGCTATTGCTCTTTTTTCTTCTAAGAGTTTTTGAGCTAGAGTTTTCTCATAGTCTCGTTTTTCTAAATCGGCAATCCATTGTTTTGTTTGTTCTATTTTTCTAAGAATATCTTGAGCCACTGGATTATTTGCCAAATCTCCTGAGAGAGTGGTTTGTTCACTTACTTTATTTTCCTGTATTTGACCAAGTACTTCTTGGGTTACAAATGAAATTAGTGTAATTGAAACAATGGCAATAATTACATGTACTGGCAGACTCATTTGCGTTCGATCAAAAATTCATCGTACTTAAGGCATTCGTATAATTTCTATCTGGGGAATCTTATATTCTTGATGACAAGAATAAAAGGTTGAAAAATTTATGTTCGCTAATTCTATTAAACGTGTTTATGATGATTAGCTACTATCAGTAATAGACTAGTTGTTTTGATTTTTATAATAAAGTTTGATTATTTCATCTACTACTAAATTTGTGTCAGCATCTTTTTCAGTGCTTAAAAGAAGCAAATGGTCCTCACCCAAATAAAATGAAAAACGTTTAACTTTATCATGTTCGGCCAAGGTGTATATTGTTTTACCAAGCGATTTTGACATATCTTTACGTGCTTTCCAATTAATAATGGAAAGATTTACCAATTCATTTTCTGCATGCTCTGAAAGTGGGTTATGCAAACCCTTACGCAAACCTCCTGCAACGCGCTTAGCCCATGAATCATAAACTACAGCAAATCTGATTTTAGGGTCGGTTTCTAAAATTTGTGAACAAAAATTGTCATAATCCAATGGTTCTTCCACGCATCTTTAATTATTAGAGTTTTATTTGTTTCAAACTCTTCTTCTTTCTAATATTTTTAACTAAATAATTTGTACAGTATTACAATTACTGCAACACCAACTACTACTGGAATGTAAAACCATGGAAAACTTTTTGGCTTGCCTGTTGAAAACAATGAATTTTTTCCATCGTCTGGTTCCATACTCCATATACTATATCTTTTCTATGATTTACACTTTTGAATAAATTTGGCGTATTTCTTAAATAAAATTAGAACACATCCGTTCAGAGGAACTGAACTATTGGGTAAACTCCAGACTAAACTAACTAAGGTTAGGATTTTTATAATCTTACTAGGATTACAAAAAGGTCCAAGACCTAGACAAGATAATCTCGATTCTTGAAAAGGCACAAAATGTTATCATTGAAGCTGTTGTAATATTTCAGAAGCATGAAAAGGCTTTGTAAATGATTCAGATTTTCCCGCATATCTACAATTACGACATAGATAAAAAACGGTTCCATTTGAGTGAGTGCCCAGCTTTTCCAGCTCCAGGCCAGTACATTCAGGCTTGTTAAAGTCATGCCTTGTCTGCATAACACAATATTACAAAATCAGTATAAGAGCACATTCCTTTTCATTTACATCCAGAAACGGCAGAAAGCCATTGGAACACTTACCAATATTTCTACTAACTTTTATTTTTTGAAAATTCTATGCTGGGTAATCCTAGTAAGATTAAACAATTCTGATCAGTTTATTGGGCTTGTCTCTTAGGTAAAGAAAATTTGATTCCATGGCCACTCTTACCTACATGAAATACAGAAAAATCTATCGTTAACTCTTAATTAACAAAAATAACACCATACATAATGAATAGTTCTATCATAATTTTAGTTGCTTTAGCTGGATTACTGCAGTTTGTTGTTCTAAATGCATATGCTGAAGAATTTCAAGTTTCCATTCCCTTTGGTGCTTTTGATCCAACATTTGAAACACCAGTTGATAATTGGTATGAACCTCCTGTGGTTTCCATTCAGGAAGGCGATACTGTGATATGGACAAACAATGACAGAGAAGGCCACACTGTTACAAGTGGCAAAGGTGCTGGGAGATTTGGATGGATGGGAGGCGACAAATTTGGGGAGCCTGATGGTTATTTTGATAGTGAACGATTCTTGCCAGGAGAGTCCTGGTCTAATACATTTGGTGAGGAAGGACTGTTTAACTATTTTTGTACAATTCACCCATGGATGGAAGGAGTGGTTTTTGTTGGTAAATCAATCCCTGAATATCCTCACGATGCTGAAGGAAATAAAATAGAACAATTTCCTGTATTAGAGTATACTGCTGACGGTTTCATTGAGTTGGATATGACATGGGAGCCAAATGTGATCATGACACATGACGAGGTATCCTTCATCTATCAAACTTATGATCCAATGACAAACTCAAATCTTGACAAAATGAAATATGATTTTATTATAATTCAAAATGGGGAGGAATTATTTCGTGATAAAGGACTTACTGGAATAGGCGGTGATTATAGGAACTTTATTTTTGTCAAGCCAGGATCAATAGAGATTAGATTCGAAAATATAGAAAGTGGAGGTACATCAGGCATAGAAAGTGCCTCAAGGTTACCAATGACAGATCCCTCCTTAAGAACGGCTATGTTTACTACAATGGTTTATGATAACCCGGAAAAACAGGCACACCATGAAATAGTTGTCCAGCCTGCAAAAAGAGTTGAGCTCCAGTATGAATTGTTAATAGCAATAATTACTGTTCCTGGAGCATTGGCAGTCGTTGCGGTTTTGTATATGCTGTATGGAAAACCAAAGAAAAAGACAAACTATGGGTAATCCTAGTAAGATTATACAAAGTTTGAATGCTATCAGGGGAACTGAACTATTTGTTAAACTCCAGTGGGCAAAATCTATTTTGATTTGATTCTTTATAGATACGACTCTTTTAGTTAATAGCTAGCTTACTTTATTTGATTATAGATATAGAAGCCATTTTCAAATCCAATTTCGATAGTTATTTAATACTTGAATACCGCGTCAAATCTGTCCCACGCTAGCTCAGCCTGGTAGAGCTTCCGGCTGTAGTTGTTGGCTTTTGGCTGACTGAATAACAGCCTATCAGGCATACAGAAACCGGGTTGTCGAAGGTTCAAATCCTTCGCGTGGGACGTTTAGGATTCTACCTTTTAGTTCAACTCCCTACCCTACATGAATTAACTTACAAATGATCGACAAAAATTAAATAACAACCACTAGAACCAGTGATCCACGTTTGGAATCTAATATGATGACAGCTGGTTACGTTTGTGCTCCATATCTACATAATCATAATTCTGTAGAACTTAAGGATTCTTGGTCTCATTCAAGAAACATAGAAGATATGTTTTTTGTCACTGCAACTTTTTCTAGTGACAGTAAACCATATTTTCCATCATCTGCAAATCACTATCTTTTAGCAAAATTTAAAGACAGAACAAAAATTGAAAAAGAAGTAGTAAAGTTTCAACAGGACAGCCCATCTTTTATTTTTGGAATTAATGATGATCTTTTTGAAAGAGAGGGAGAAGGAAAAACCAATTTGATTTCAGTTTATTATCTAGATTATAGTGACTCTGAGGAGGACATTGTAGAAATTGCTAATGTAGTTGCGAAACGTGATAAAGTTGCAAAGGCAGGAATTGGTAGAATGGATCTATACTGTAATGAGAAACCAAAGTTTACCTTCCCATACAACGATCATATTGTTGTTCTAGAAGTATCTAGTGAAAAAGGACATCAAAGTGATAACAAATACTGTGAAAGAACTCGTAGGGATGTGGGTAGAAAAGGAATTACAATGACAAACCTTGTCAGTCTTTCAGTTTTAGAAAAACTAAAATAAAAAAGTTAAATATACAACAAAATCCTGTGTTTTCATGAGTAAGCCTTCCGATTTGGGTTCATTAAAAATTGGTTCCTACATTTTACTCCCAGTATCGGATCAACCCAGTGGAGAACCATGTAGAATTGTTGAATATGATACGAGCAAACCCGGAAAACATGGAGCAGCAAAAGCAAGAATTGTCGGGGTTGGTGTTTTTGATGGTCAGAAACGACCTCATGTTGGTCCAGTAAGTATGCAAGTCCATATCCCATTAATTGATAAAAGAACGGGGCAAATAATCTCGATGACTGATACAGGAATACAAGTAATGGATTCAGAAACCTTTGAAACAGTTGACGTAACTCTAGTAGAAGACGAACTCAAAGATAAAATCCAACAAGGGCAAGACATAGAATATTGGAATGTTATGGGCAGAGTCAAAATCATGAGAATAAAAGGCTGATTTTTTTCATCATTGTGACAGAAATTAATTAATTTTTACTCAAAATAAAACCAAAAACGGTCAATATCTTTTAGGATATTCTAGTTTCGTTAAATTACTTTAAGATTAGGTGATTTACGAAGGAAAAGCCGGCTAATTTTTGTACTTGTAAGGTAAAATCAAACTATGAGTGAAAACTCAATTTGTAAACATTGTAAAAAACCTAAAGATGAACACACAAGAAATGAATCATTAGCATGTGCATTAGAAATTGCTAAAAGTATTGAGCCTGATTTAACCGAAGAGGAATTAACTAAATATTTTAATGAAATTAAAAGTGGTGAATTTTCTAGAATGAAAGAAAATCAAAACACATCAAAGGAGATTTGAAAACATAATCTCCTGTGTTATATTCTAATTTTTTTATGATTGGTTTTATTAGGGAAACATAATTTTGATTTAATTCAGAAATTTCTCCGGGACTAGTGATTTGAATTTGCTGTTATAGATTGCCTTATTTTAGGTACATTCTCATTGAAAAAACTAATTGTAGTTTCAAAATACTCTAAATTAGAGTCAAGTTTTGCTTCTTTATCATTATCAAGGATATTATTTTTCAGATATTCAGTAGATTTTGCAATAAATGAATTGAATACCATCCCAAATACAAAATCATCTACACTATCAATACTCCAATCTTCACTTGAGGGATTTATTAGATTAAAATAATTTGGAATTTGGTTTATTACAATATCTAAGATTGTTTCAAGTTCTGTTCTACCTTCTTCTGTAATTTCCATATCTAAATTTCACAATAACTGTCATGTTTATACACTATTTGTCTACTGGTTTTATTCTTTCGAATAACACTAAGCACCATTATCTTTTATTACTCACTCTATTCTTTTGTAAACTACTTTGAATTCTTCAGCTATGTTATAAGAAATGTTAAGTAAATGCGCAAGTTCGTTCATCGTCTTTTTACCTTTTGAAAGTTGTCTCACTATTGTTAATGTCTGTAAGGCAGAATTGAGTGGTAATTCATTTTCACCTGACCAGCATTTGAAGGCCTTATTTACATCCATACAAAAATTTAGAACAAAATATTCCATGTCTTTCATTGGCATCTTTTGCGATCCACTGCCAAGAATAGTTTGAGCCAATTCTCTAAACTCATTTCTTCTATCGATCATCAGCATTTGTAGTGCCTTGTCTGTTCTTTGTTCTATAAATCCCTCATGCCTCAGCATGCCATATTCTATACGTCAACATGACATTTAAAAATTCGTAACCTACATGGAGGTTTATTCTAATTTCGCTAAATTACTTTACAATTTGAGCCTAAATCGTTCATACGGTACACACAAACTAGTATTACTTTGAAAGACGTAACTAACATATGGGTTTGCACAAGTGCAAACGATGTGGTAAGGAATTTACTAGTTTCACAGATGAGATTTACTGTTCTTTTGAATGTGCATACGAAAAATTTGGAAAACGTAAATCTAGTTTCAGAATCAAGTAAAACCCAATTCCAAATTTATTAAATTATTTTGGAATTATCTTTGTTTTTCTATTCCCAACAAAGTTAAAGTGGATTTTATATGATTCATTTTACGAATCTTCCAGGTAATAATTTCTCTTAATTTATGTGCATTTTGAGACTCAACTTTTACAATAATATCATAAATGCCTAAGGTTCCTAGAACCTCTTTCACACCTTCAAATGTTTTTAGCTCGTCAATGATAGCTTTTTCAGTTCCCAAGTCACAACTGATTAAAACATATGCAATTGCCACATAATGCTTTACGTCAAACTAGAAATTAAGTTTCATGTAAATATTCAAATCAATTCCTTCAATTTCTCTAAATATGTTATTTTCTAGTCAAGAAATCTTTTCACCTGCTTTTGGCTTAGGAGGTTCTGCTATCATAAAAAATATTTAAAAAAATTTGTAACTTGAATTGTTGTATGCCTCATGAGATGGTAAAACCACAATTATTACATTTTTGACCATGCACCATCCTTCCTAACTTCATTTCAACTTATGTACCCATTTTACAACTTCGACAGGTAATTTTGCGTCTAACCATAATTAGGCAGGCAATGATAATTTGCACATATTTTCATAATGAACTCTCAAAAACTCTCTAATGTTTCTATCATCTATTTTATCTAAGGGAGCACCATTAACTACAATACTAAGATATTTTAAATTAGAATCGATGATGGCTAAACTTTTTGACACAGAATCATTGTTACCATTTTGTAAGGCTTGAGCAACTTTTGTTTCTTCGGTTTGTATCTCTTTTTTGAGCTGTTCAATTTCATCGTGTAATTGTATATTCATGTTATCTAAAGTGCAATGTCAAAAATATCTTTGAGCTTTGATTTACTTTAGATTTGTTTATTTTTAGCAATTTAATTAAATAAATTTTTAATTGTTTTCTCATCCACATATGAAATAATGAATAATCAACTGGAACATATGACTTGCTATCTATTAGATATCACATTCAAAGTTGTAGTAGTTTTTACATTTTCCATTCTTCTAATTTTTTTGGTAACAATATCTGAAATGTCATTATACGTAGGAGCTGCTATTTTACACATTAGATCATAAGGCCCAATTACAATGTCTCCTTCAATTACCTCGGGGATATTGCTAAGATCACGTAACACTTGATCTTCTTTTGTCCTCTTACAGTCTATGGCAATATACGCCTGAGATGCGTGTCTGTCTAAAACCTCTTTCTCATCAGAGCTCAGATTTTTTCCAAAAAAATCATTTGTATTATCTGTCATAAGTGTAAGGGTAGCCAAAATTTTTGGAATCTTTCTGATTCTTTGCGTTATAGATTTTTTTAGTTTGTCTTCGCTATCTGATTCCAGCTTTGCTATAACATCATAAGCGCCGAAGCATCCATGGACTTCTTTAACTGTATCAATTGATTTTAAGTTTGAGATAACATAGTCATCTGAACCAGAATTACAAGAAATAAGCACATATGCTTTATTCAAACCTTCATCATCTTCTAAATTCTTGTCCACCTATTCCCATTAGAGTAAGAGTTGATCTAATTCTATCTATTTTTCGTATCTTCCACGTAATTGTTTCTCTTAATGTATCCATCTTACTGTTATCAACTTTAGCAATAATGTCGTAGGCACCAAAAGTGCCCTGGATTTCTTTAACATCTTCTATATTTTTTAGCGCATCAATTACATACTCTTCATAACCAAGATCACAGTTTATCAAAACGTATGCAATGACCAACTTTTTAACCTCCAGTTGCTGCATCAAAGAGGGCACACTCACACTTGTCTCTTTGACCACAATATGGGCACTTACAGTGACAATGAGTGAGAGGATTGTGACATCTATTGCAATCTGTGTAATCGTCAGTATCAAAAATATTTTCAATATCTGCCGACATTGATTCGGACATTCCTAACCCTCCAACTAATTATCTATATTCACCATCTCTTTTTCTTGCAGATTCTCCCATAAGGGTAGATTGTAATTTAAGTCGCATTAGTTTTGCAAAAAGTTTTTTGTCGTCTCTATTCTCATTGACAATATCTTTAATTCGTTCATTAAGAACTTCAAGCTCCCAAAATGTCATGGTGTATAACACCTCGGTTGGTGTAGGATTTTCTGACAGCCTTAGTATAGCTTCATAGCTGGGGTTATTGAATACTACTGCCATAGATTACATACGTATGTATAATATATTAAGGCAATTCCTTTTATTCTAAAAATTCTTTTATAAATAGAGTATAATATCTAATGAATGTTTACTTTATACACAATTCAGTATATATATGATAATAACCTATTTGATTAGTTCGACAAAGACTAAGAGAAACAGAAAAGATGTGTGACTATCCAGAGTTTCAAGTAACAAAGAGTTGTCCTATCTCTTGGAAAAAACGACACAATGGTGTCCTTTTAAAAGTCGATCACTTGAAACACGGTCACACCTTATTTTTTCCTTTTTTTATTTTCAGGATTCTTTCTGTCGAACAAATGAATTTGGATGACAGTATGCACAAAAAAACAAAAAAGGTGATGTTAGGATGGTAATGGTACTACAAAGATTCCTAATATGTGCTCATCAAAGTCAGATCACCGATTCAGAAAAAGGTGAAATTTTCTGTGGCAATTGTGGAGAAATTTTGCAAGATAAAACAATTGATGCAAATAGTGAAACTCAGATTTTCAACTTGAATGATTTCTTTCAAACTTCCAGAACTGGCAGTCCAATAACACTTTCACAACATGATGGGGGATTAAATACAGTCATTAATTCAAAAAATATAGATTCGACTGGAAGAAAACTGCCAATTAAAACAGCACATGAATTTAATCGACTAAGGACTTGGGATAATCGCAGCAAAAATCGATCATTAGAACAAACTTTTGCAAAGGCTTTTACAATGCTTAACGCAGCAAAGGAAAAACTTGGCTTGCCAAATGCAATTTCAGAGCAGGCAGCTTATATTTTTAGAAAGGCAGTGAATGCTAAGATATCTCGTGGACGTGTAACTGGTGAACTAATAGCTGCAGCCATATACGCTGCTTGTAGGCAGACAAATACTCCACGAACGCTTCACGAGGTTAGTAGAGCACTTAACATACACAAAAAAAGGATAGCAACTAGCTACAGAATCTTATTGAAAACTCTCGATATCAAAACAGAACCACAAAAACCATCGGATTATTTACCAAAAATATGTAGTATTCTGGAATTAAGTGAAAAGACCAAGAGATATGCATATGAAATTCTTCAATATCTTGAGAAAGGCGAATTAATGCAAGGCTCTAAACCTACCGTTGTCTGCGCAGCAGCACTATACCTTTCATGTGTAAAAAATGGAGAAGAGCGTTCCCAGGGAGAGATCTCTGAAACTGCAGGCATTAGTAGTGTGGCTCTTAGAAACGTACGCCATTTTCTAGGTAGGAAATTAAATGGCTCTAGTTGAAAAAATTGTATGTTGGAACTGTAGTGCTGAAATCATTCAATACTATAGTCATAATTATAAGGGTAAAAGGGGTCGTTGCCCTGTTTGCAGCGTTGATTTTCCATTAGAATGATATTTTTGCGAACAGGAGTTATTAATAAAAATATCAAAAATCTTGTATAAACTAAACAATCATTTAGAATTTCATGAAAACTTTAAATTAATTTTTACTTAATAGTTCTTATGAGTATTGATGAGGTTGATCTCAAAATTCTAAAAAATCTACTAGTTGACGCAAGACAATCTGCAAGAAAGCTTTCACTAAAACTTGGTATATCAACTGTGACAGTTTTATCAAGGATACAAAAGCTTGAGAAATTAAAAATTATCAAAGGTTATACTGCGATTCTAGATGATGAGAAATTAGGATATGATTTGACTGCCATAATTGAGATCTCAGTTAAAAAAGGTCAAATGGCTCTAGTTGAAAAAGAAGTCTCCACTTTGGATAAAGTTTGTGCAGTATATGATATAACAGGCCAAACAGATGCCATAGTAATTGCAAAGTTCAAGAATAGAGAAGAGCTAAGCGAATTTGTTAAACAACTCTCCTCAAAACCAAATGTAGAATATACAAATACACACATGGTTCTTAACACAGTAAAAGAAGATTTTAGGATCATCTAGAATAATACGTTTTGGTGAAATTTAAGAAAAGGCTTTACAAAAATAAAATTTCGTAGTACTCAAACTGTTTTATATTAATAATAACTCATTAAATTACTAAAATATTAAACAAATTTTTAGATTTTTTAAAAAAAGATTATTGATAAGTAATATTTTAGTAATTTAATGGCAGAAGCATCAATGGCAGTGTATGGTGCAGCAGTAGGAGTTGCAATTGCATTAGCAGTAGTAACTTTTTCTCTACGAGGTAAAGGCCATCATGAACCAATAGAGTAATAGAATGAGATGAAACATCAGAAATGCCATGTCTTAAAGTAATTTGAAAAAATTGTTAGGTTAGGAGTTGGAATTTTTATTTTTATATGATAAAGTACTATAGTATTCATGTCCAAAGAAGAGGACCGAGAAAAAATTAGGAAAAAAATATTAGATAACGAAAAGAAAAGCGAATCATTTCCGGCCACGTGATCATTAATGAATGACTATACCTGTACCTGCTCCTGCGGTTGCCAAAACCCAGCAGATGATTATGTTTGTCATAATTGTAGGATAGGAATGTGTAAAGTGGGAATGAGAAGACAGTAAAGACTAAGATCAGGTTTAATACTTATTTTGTCTATAGTATATTTAGAAGCTAGCACAAAATTATTAAACCGAATACAAAGTTCGGAGGATTACCAGTGTATATCCTTTCGAGAATGACAAGTTAGCGTAATCCGTAGTGTTAGCTTCTAAATCCTGTACGATAGGTTAAGTTAGAAGAAAGTAATTTCGTTAAATCATTTTGAGATCCAAATTTAACTATAATGAGTAGCAATGCAATATACGGCACAAATCCGATGCACTGAATGTGGTTGTACCCCTGAGGATTGTAAGAAAAGCGTATCTCCAAGAGATTGTAAAAATTGTGGTATAGATTATTGCTGTTGTTGGTCTCTTGTTCATAAGAAAAAATAGTTTCACTTTCTCTAAATCACTTTAAAATTTGAGGAAAAAAATCCACTGACTGATCCTGATTGCATTGTATTACACATTTTTAAGGAATGTCACCCTATACTTCTTAGACGAGGATGCTCGGAATGTTCCTATTGTCTTCTAAAAGTGGAGTTGGAGCCAAAGTTCTGAGGAACACTTCGGACTACCATACCTTGTGTTCTACACCTGAATCTCTTCGTTATCAGGTGGTACCATGTCCTCGTCTAAAAAAATATTTGTCGTAAAAGGTTGACTTAGCTTAGTGAGATCTAAACTTTTTCTTGATTTCGCTAAATCACATAGTTCGTTACTGATTCATTTTCTAGCCACAAAGAGTAAATTATTGGTGTGAACAGTACTATTACTGTCTAAAAAAACCAAAAAACTTGTCACAAATCAAAATAAAAAATCTAATCAGTCTGAAAAGATCTGGAAAGAATACACTGCCACATTAGTAAAATGGAAACTAGCATACGAATTATGGCAGAAAGCAGGTAAAGAAGCAATGATCATGTATATCAAAGCATTGGAAACGCTCGGTCCTGATATGAAATTACCAAAGAACATGCCAGAATTGTGGGAAAAGGCATGGATGGAATCTGGCGTAGATCAAATAAAACAATTTGGAAATGAATGGCAAAACATGTTAAAAGCATCAGGTCTTGAATCAATTATTCAATTTAATAAAGAATGGGAAAAGTTCTGGACAAAGCCAGGATTTGATCCTTCAAAAAGCTATATGGAGGCACTAAAACAATTTACAGAAACATGGCAAAACATGTGGAAAAAGTAACTGGTACTGCAAGTAGAATTTTGCATTAAAAAATCTGTGAGGTTTTCGTAAAAGAAACAAATTTATCTAAAATGAATTGTTCCTTAAATAATGAGCAATCCTCCAGGAGAATCAAAAGATGTCTTCACAGTATGCAAACAAAATGTTGCAAAATTTTTTAGTGAGATTAAAAAATCAACGCCCCTATATCAACAATCATTAGCAACTCTTCAACAAGATTATGTTGAGGCATGGAAAAACGTAATTAATTCAGCTATTGCACTAGAACAGGAATATGCACACAAGGCAGGTTTGAATACTGATGTACCAGAAGCAACTCTGAAAACTATTCGTGACATTACCGAACAAGCTATCAAAGCATACGAACATCAAAATAAGATTGCATTAGACGCTACTGAGGAAACAACAAAAGCGTTCAATGCATTCAATGAGAATACAAAATCATTTGTTTCACTGAATAGAAATATAATGGACTCCATAATGTTTGTGTTCCAACAGAAATCAAAAACTTAGTCATTATCTAGTCATAACGAAATAGCTTCATTTATAGAAATTGCTAATGAAGAAAGAAAAAATCATATAGAAACTAAGGGATGCTCTGAAAAGAAAGTTTTCCTAGAATAAGGGGTAAATTCTCCAATACATCAGGAACGTGATTCGTTTTTTGAATGAATTTTAGAATATGCATCAGCTAAACGGAGAGGTTCTGGCAGCCAATTTTTGCCAAGAAGTCCTTTGATAATGCTAACGGACTTTTTGAGGCTAATTTTATGCCCTACACTGACATAGATTTTCTTTCCTTTATGATTGATTTCATATCCAATAATTTTTCCTTCATATTCTACAGTTTTATCTCTCTTTACTTTGCCACACAGAAGATTTTTTGCAACTCCTATTACCGGTTTGTCAAGAACAAGTCCTATGTAACATGCAAGACCACATCTTCTTGGATGTAGCTGCCCATTGCCATCAACTAAAAGCAGATCAAAATCTTTAGTTAGTTTATCTAATGTTTTCAGAATAGGTCTAGCTTCTCTTAATACGAACAAGCCTGGAATGTATGGAGACGTAATCTTTAGGGTTGATTTAGCAATTTCAATAACTTCTTGCTTATTTCTATCAAGAATCACTGCAGCACCATATGCGATATTATTTTTGTATGATACATCAACACCGCACACTTTGATAATTTTTGAGGGTAGACAATTTTTTGTGATTACTTTTAAAGCTAATTTTTCTTGAAGCCGTTTTATTTTCACTAATGACATTGAAGGCCGAAATAAGTTTTGAATACTAGTTTTCAATCTTACTTAATTTACGAAGATTCCTGTTATATGCAATACCAAAACGGTGGGCCCATCTCTTGCATATTGCAAGATCTTTAATGCTGAGTTGCTACGTGGAATAACTATTATCTCTCTTCTTTTTGCTAAAAATACTTATTCATTTCGTTTTGCAAGTGAGGCACATGGAATTTTGATTCTAAGGCTCTGCAAAGACCTTTCTGCTGCTTTTTCCTGCCCTTTTCCGTCAATCGTGTGTACTTTGTTTACAATTTTTATTAAGATTGAGACCGCGTCAATTTTTTGTGCATATGGGGGCTCCTTACCACTAAAATAATGCGAATTACATCCTAGTTTGGATGCTGATGATTACTGGAAAAGCCATCTGATTTAATGATGTAGATTATGAGTTTTGAAGCATCCAAGGCTTTTCATCAAAAAGTCTCAAATCAAATGTTATTGTAATCGAAAAGTTTTCTGTAAATCTCATCAAAAGATGAAATACAGGAAATTAGAAAGGTAATTTGCTTGAAACTTGCTGCATTATTTTCTGGAGGAAAAGACAGTACTTATGCTATCTATGAAGCAAAAGCTCTAGGACACCAAATAGTATGTTTGATAACAATTCTTCCTCTATCAGAAGAAAGCATGCTTTTACATTTTCCCAACATTAAACTAACTAAACTGCAATCTAAATCGATGAATATCCCTCAGTTAACTATTGAATCTGACTCAAATGATCCTGATTTAGAAGCTAAGACATTAGAACACGTCTTAAATGATGCAAAAAGCAAATATGGAATTGAAGGAATTGTTCATGGAGGAATTTTAAGTGAATTTCAGAAAAATATTTTTACAAGAGTTTGTTCTAAACTTGCACTAGATATAATTTCTCCACTATGGAATAAAAACCAAAAAGATTACATGAACAAATTAATTGAATCTGGATTTCGTTTCATTATTGTAAGTGTAACATCTTCGGGACTTGACGAATCTTGGTTAGGAAAAGAAATTAATCAATCTGATCTTTTAAAACTTGAAAACCTGGCAAGAAAACATGGTTTTAACTTAACCTTTGAAGGTGGAGAAGCAGAAACTTTAGTTGTTGATTGCCCACTTTTCACTTTCCCCCTAAAAATTGAAAAATTCAAGAAGATTTGGGATGGATATCGAGGAAGATTTGAAATACTGGATGCAAAATTAGATCATCATGCTAGATAATCTAAAAACTAATCTCCGTGCAGCCATAAAAAAAATTGTAAATTGTTCTGGTATTGACGAGGAACTAATAAAAGAATTATCTAAAGATGTACAACGTGCCCTCTTACAATCTGATGTGAATGTAAAATTAGTATTAGAAATAACAAAAAATCTTGAGGAGAGATCGCTTAAAGAAACTCCTCCACCAGGACTTTCTCGAAAAGATCATATTGTAAAAATTCTATATGATGAACTAGCTAAACTACTAGGAAACGAAACTGAATTTTCATTCAAACCTGGTAGGTTAAACAAGGTACTAATGCTTGGAATACAGGGTAGCGGCAAGACAACACTAACAGGGAAACTTTCAAAATTTTTAACAAAACAGGGCTACAAAGTGGGCGTCATAGGTGCAGATACATACAGGCCTGGAGCATTGGTTCAACTTAAGACAAACTGTGAGAAGGAAAATATCGAAGTTTATGGAGAAGAAAAAACAAAAGATTCTCCTCTAATAGTAAAAAATGGGCTCAAGCATTTTGAAAATTCCAATCTAGACATTGTTCTAATTGATACTGCAGGCAGACACAAAGAAGAAAAAGATCTCTTAGATGAAATGATTCAGATTAACAAAGTTGCCGAACCTGATTTGGCCTTATTGGTAATAGATGGAACTATTGGCCAGCAGTGTTATTCTCAGGCAGAGGCATTTCACAAAATAGTCCCAGTAGGCGGAATTGTTATTACAAAACTTGATAGTTCTGCAAAAGGAGGTGGTGCAATAGCTGCATCTGCAGCAACTGGTGCTCAAATAATGTACATTGGTACTGGCGAACGAATTGATGACCTAGAAAAATTTTCTCCAACTAGATTCGTGGGACGGCTTCTTGGTATGGGAGATTTACAAGCTCTTTTAGATTTAGCCAAAAGACTTGAGAGCGAAGCTGATGATGTACGTCTAAAGCGTATATCAAGTGGAAAAATGAACATGGATGATTTTTACTATCAACTAGAAGAAGTAACCAAAGTAGGTTCACTCAAAGGATTATTGGATAGTATGCCCGGCTTTTCGGGAATGGTTAAAGAAGATCAGCTTGATCAAGTTGAAGGAAGAATGGAAAAATGGCGTTACATTATTCAAAGCATGAACAAGGAAGAAAAAGCAGATCCTGATCTTCTTAACGCATCACGAATTAAAAGAATAGCAAGAGGTTCTGGATGGCCAGAGCATGAAGTCAAAGAACTTGTAAAAAATTATAATAACTCAAAAAATATGATGAAAGCCTCTAAAGGCAGACAGATGCAAGGGGCGCTTCGAAGAATGGGCTTAGGATAGAACTTTTACTATAGTAATTTCAAATAGTAATCATAATGTATTCACAGCAAAAGGTCAAAATTACTAATAAAAATCTTGATCAATATCTATTACAAGCAAAAAAAATTCTTAACGAGTATGATCTTTGTGATTATTGCACAGGTAGATTATTTGCAAAAAAAATGGGGTTGTCATCCCATCAATTACTAGGGAAAAAAATTAAAAACCTACTGCATTACAAGTCAACAAAAAATTGTTACATTTGTAAGGATATTCTTTCAAACCTAAAGACAATTGTTAATAGAATACTAGAAAAATCCTCAGACTACGAATTTTCCACATTTGTAATTGGAGCAATTTTAAGACCATCAGTAACCGATAGAGACGATGTTATTAGATCAAAATTTAAGCTGCAGGGAATTGACAGTGTAAAAACTGCAATAACTCAACAATTGGCAAAAAAATTTGCAAAGAAAACTAAAACAAAGGTTGACTTTCTTTGCCCAGATCTGACTTTTACATTTAATTTCAAAAATGATTCATGTGAACTACAAGCAAGAACTTTGATCCTATCTGGAAGATATATAAAAAAAATACGTGGAATGCCACAGAAACAAACTCCTTGCACAAATTGTAAAGGAAAAGGCTGTCTTGAGTGTAATTATCATGGAATTTCCAAATTTACAAGTATTGAAGGAAAAATTTCTAAACTCCTATTTGAAAAATTTAATGGAACTCAGACAAAAATTACCTGGATTGGTGGTGAAGATAAAAACAGTCTTGTTTTAGGTAACGGACGACCTTTTTTTGCCAAGCTATTAAATCCAAAAAAAAGAAAAGCCAGACTAGAAAAAAAATTTGTTGAAGATGAAATAGAAATTCATAATCTTAAAATAATTTCTAAAATTCCTAAAGAGCCAATCCATTTTAAATCAACAATCGAATTATCAATCTTTACTGAAAAGAAATTAAACTCAAAAGATATTGCTTCTCTTAAAAGCCTCATAAAAACTCCAATAGTGATTTATGAAAAACCTAACAAACGAAATCAAAAATCAATTTACAGCGTTAAATTCAAAAAATCTTCCTCAAAATCCTTTTTATTTTGGATTACTGCTGACGGAGGTCTTCCTATCAAGCGATTCGTAGAAGGTAACAACATTCAGCCTAATATTGCTGAACTGATTGGACACAAATGTGAATGTAAGGAATTTGATTTCCATAAAATTGATTTGATAAATTTCTAAATTAGTACTAATCTATTATCACAATCATTTCTTCTATTATTGTATATGGTACCTTTGAAGTGAGGGTACATTACTAGCCTGCCTCAAACTGTAGTTTCCCCCACTTCGGAATTGAAGGATAACATAAACAAATAGAGTACTAAAAAAAGAGTTACTGAGAAATCGTCATAGCTTAGATTATATTTGATTCAGCTAGTTTTCGACTTTGTTCATTGGATCCGTTGATAAAAGTTAAGGAGGCACATCTAAAAGGAATCTTACCTGATGATGTATTTGATTTAATCATGAAACGATTCCCATTAGTTGTTTCAGGCATAGATAGGATTGAGAGCGCCTCAGGCATCAATTATCCAATTGCTTATGTAGACCCCTCATTAGTTATTTCTTCATCTAGTTCATATGATTACGGAATACTTTTTGCACGAACTATTCCACTTATTTTTGAAAATCAACTACAAGTTGTAATACAGATCTCTGCTCCTCTTGTAGCATATGGTTTGAAAGGGACAATTCATGCGATTTTGGCACATGAATTTCTCCACTACCTGGATTTGATAAAGAAGGTATCTAAAATGGAATTGCTTTCCGATGAAATATCGGGAAATTTATTTGAAAATGTTTATGCGGATAGCACTAGACTTTTTGAACCAAGAGCAGTTTTTAATGATAAAACACTACTTTTGCATATTACGAAAAAATTTCCAGCGGGTTTTAAAGATTACAAACTAGAAGACAAAACTGTAAAGTTTTGGATTAAAAAAAATCTTCCATCAACTAACATCACTATGGATACTAACATAATTAAATTATCAACAGAAGCATTAGCAAAAATTAAACTTGATCCAATTCTCATAAAAAAGATGAAAGAATTAGAAGAAAAAAATACTAAAATTCGTAAGAAAAAATATTTTTAACTATTGTAAAAATTCTGTAAGGCCACATTTTCCACATGTTCGTCGATTTTTATGTTCTGACATAAAAACACCTTTTCCACATCGAGAACAAACTTTATGGGTTTTTGATGCTTTATCACCAGCAACTTTATAATATTTGTAAACATTTGGACTGGAACCCTTCTTACCTGCCATTCTTAGCTTTTCTCCTCAGCATGTTTTGATTCCTTTTTTTTCTCAAGAGATTTTGACTCTGGAGCTTCTTTTGTCTCAGCCGGTTTTTCTTCTACAGCTGGAGCTTCGAGTTTTTCCTTTTCAGCCTTGGCTTTTTCTAATCGCTTGAAAATTACAGGATTGATTTGACGTTTTGCAAGGTTTTCATCATCATATACATAAAATGTTCCAGTAATTGAGGGTCTCCCAGTTTGATTTTTCATGCTAATTGGAATGATTACCTTCCCATCAAGCTTGAATTGTTTTTTTACCATATCTACAGCATCAAGTTTTTTCAATTTACCACCAATACCGGCAAAAGTACAAGTAATCTCTCTTCTAGATAGAAATGAATTATTTACATCATTTACAGTTTCAATCATTGACATGTACCCAAATCCTTGCTATAGTTCATATAAATTTAATTGAAAATTACGAAGAAATTTAAGAAAATGAAACAATTTCACTTTATGGACCGCTTTATGCTTCATCTAAAAAATGAAAATTTTATTCCAAAAAATGCTTCAGATCTTCTTCATCAGGCACGTGATATTTGTTCAGGAATGGATGCTACTATAAGAGATGCTAGAGTTTCAAGAAAGTATCTAGAATTTGATATATCAATTAAAAAAGAAAAATTAGACGAACTTGTACGAAAACTGAAGATCTTAGGAGAACTTGATCACGCCAAACACGTTGTAGAAGAAAAAAAACCTAAAGAAGACTCTATCAAAGAGGGAATTTTTTATTTTAATAATGAAAGGTTCTGGGAGTGTCATGAGATTCTTGAAAGCGTTTGGAAAAACTGCTATGAGGGAGAAAGAGACCTTGTTCAAGGAATTATTCTAGTTGCTGCTGCACTAGTTCATTATCAGAAAAACGAAAACCAAATTTGCATTTCAATTCTAGGACGTGCATTAAAGAAGCTATCAAATGCTACAGGAAATTATTACAACATTGATGTTGATAGTTTAAAAAATAAGATAGCTGAAATGAAAAATTCAGGACAAGTTGCTACATTTGTGATTTAATTAGTTCAAGTCCTGTTTTTACTACCTGTGACCCTTCTAGTAGTCCTATTTTTCCCTTTTTGGATTCAATTTCGGTAAACCTTACAGTGTTATCTTTTTTAATTGAATCCCCTGAGACAAGAAGAGGTACAGGATCATCACTATGACCCTTGTTAATACATGGGGTAGAATGATCTGAAGAAATCATCACCGATACCTTCTTGGTATCAATATTGTCAAGTAAAGTTCCAAAGAATCTTCTGTCAATCTCTTCAATGTTTTTCATTTTTCCAATGGCATCGCCATCATGGCCAAATTCATCAGGTCCTTTCAAATGAACGTAAATGGCATTTTGCGTTTCCATTGCTTTTGTTGCAACTCTTGCTTTTTCCTCATAATCAGTCATGCCTCCGGCACTATAGGCTTTCATTTTTAGAACTTCTGAGATGCCCAATTCAACTGGCATATCAACAATGCATGAAAAATTCATCGAATACAAATCATTTATCGGTTTTACTACTGGGTATCTATTTCCAGCATCACGTAATAATATGCTGTTTAGAAGCTTCTTGCCATTTTTGTTTCTTCTATGGTTAACTTCACTTCGTTTCATTATGCTAAGTGACTGTTCAGTAAATTCATTAACTAATTTGGCAGTAAGGTTAGAGCTAGGTGACTCATTTAAGGGAAGACATTTTTCGATTTTCATATAATCAGTAACCGCTTTTGCTATGCCCATCCCTGCGATTCTAGAATATGCAGGATCTGAATTGGTGATATCAGATGAGAGAGGCTGTCCATCACATCTAATCCTGACTGTGACCCTATGTCCAATTGTTGGCGCTACTACTACAGAAGTATTGGGAATAGAAAATCTAATATGTTGTTCAATTTCTTTTGCAATTTCTAGTGCATCTTCTCGCTCAATCCTTCTACCCGCTCTCCTATCTATGATGACTCCCTCATCATTTAATGTCGCAAAGTTTCCTCTTAACGCCAAATCTCCATCTTTAAAATCAGTTCCTACGCCTATTGCTTCAATAACCCCTCTTCCAACATAATCGTCATGCTGAAATTTGTAACCTAGCATGTTGAAAACAGCAATGTCAGATTCAGGAGCAATTCCCTTACCCACTGAAATAACTTCCCCCATTGCACCATTTTTTGTTAAT
>Ga0209541_10000574_pt1 | contig 72371 bp, 78 predicted proteins | sample RifCSPlowO2_01_FD_184027 | JGI IMG/M metagenome (GOLD analysis project Ga0209541, IMG submission 184027) | Groundwater microbial communities from Rifle, Colorado - Rifle CSP2_plank lowO2_0.1 (SPAdes) (version 2) | ecosystem: Environmental > Aquatic > Deep subsurface > Groundwater | place...
TTAATGCCCTACGTCTTTTTTAACTATAGCACAATTACTAGCCATTTGTCAAGTAAGCTTAATTTTGGCTCAAGGTAGCGCTTTTTTCGTATATATTGGCCTGCGGGTAGCGGGTGCCTCTTTTTATAAAATTGGTTTCCAGATCCTTTAAATCAAAAAGGTTTTTAAAATAATTTGAGACAAATTCCGTATCTAGGCCATTCTGACAAGTATAAACATCGATGCTTACGAATCCCCTATTTGGAAAAGTATGAATCGATATGTGACTCTCCTGAATCACTACTACTCCAGTCCATCCGCCCGGATCTTTATTATCATTTCCAGCCGCAAAATAAACCTGAGGCTTACCCAAAATTCTCATGCCCATCTTTTGCGGCAACTCTGAAAGAGTCTGCATTACTAGCGACTCATCATTGAGAAGATTTTTGTCTCCACCATATCCATCAATCATAAAATGTTCTCCAAAATGCATAGTAATAATATATCAGACTTTTTTACCTTTTTAACCCTCTTTTATAAACCCGCCAGCTTGGTGGGACCAGAAGGATGCATAGACACCATCCTTATTTCTAAGTTTGTGAAATAAATTAATCATTATAAAGAGATTTTGAAGATTTAACGATTCCCGTCCTTTTGCTTAAAATAATCCAAGAAACCTTGTCGAATAAACCATTCAAAATAAGTGCTGAATTTAAAGCCAATATTTCCTTCTTTAACTCGCTTGTAATATTGTTTGAGCCCAAGTTCGAGATACATTAAGCTGGCTTCTAAAAATTCTTCTTCGGTTAATTTAATTTGCGGTTGATTTATTTTAAAATCCTCAATCCAATATTTAATAAGAGTCGTTAAATACTTTCTCATTGCGTTGTCCTCATGATTCTCAACCGCGATTCTTACCATCTCCTTTTCTTCTTTAAAAGTTTTTCTCTGGGGCCAGTTAGTATATTCTCCGAGCTGTTTAATGTCGTCCTCCATAACTAAAAGTATGCTATCTTTGTAAAATAAAAACGAATGAGCAGGCAAGCTAGCTTGCCTGCTCAAGACGGTTACTTGTCATTTACGGAATCAACCATCCAGTCGGCCTTCGCAGATTCCTCTGCATCATTGCGAACTTCAGCATCTCCCGCTTTGACATCCTTTTCAGCCTGATTTTCACTCATATCAAAGAAATCACTAAGAAACCCCACGATTTACCACCTCCTTTCTGGACTATTGTCCGTTTCAAACTATACAGTAATTATTAAAATTTGCAAACTACTGAATAAAAATATATCACTAACCCTCTTTTATAAACCCGCCAGCTTGGTGGGACCAGAAGGATGCATAGACACCGTCTTTATTTTTGAGAAGTGTGCGATGAGTGCCGTCTTCTACTATCTGCCCGTCTTTAAATACCAATATCCTGTCCATATCTCGCAGAGTTGAGAGTCTATGAGCGATAGCGAAAACAGTTTTTCCCTCCATAAGTGCATGTAGAGCTTTCTGTACCGCCACTTCGCTCTCACTATCGAGAGCACTGGTTGCTTCGTCGAGGATAAGTATCGGAGCATTCTTCAAGAAAGCGCGAGCGATAGCGATGCGCTGGCGCTGGCCCACAGAGAGCTTTACTCCCCTCTCGCCTACTAACGAATCGTACTTTTGCGGCAACTGTTCGATGAAGTCGTGTGCTTGCGCTTTTTTGGCTACTTCGATCATTTCTGATTCAGTAGCATTGAGCTTGCCGTACAAAATATTTTCTCGGATCGTCCGGTGGAAGAGCATCGGCTCCTGCGGCACGATAGAGATATTTTCCCGCAAGCTTTCTTGTGTGACGTCCTGAATGCTTTGCCCATCGATCGTGATAATACCGCTCAAAATATCGTGCTGGCGCAAAAGAAGTTTCATCAAAGTAGTCTTCCCCGCCCCGCTAGTGCCGACCACACCAACTTTCTCCCCGCCTTTCACCTCAAAAGAAAGATTGGCAAAAACTTTCCTCTTATCATGGTCATAAGCAAAGCTAACATTATCAAATTGAACCTCTCCCTTTTCTACATTTAATCTTCTCGCACCAGATTTATCTGTAATATCATGTGGGCGTACTATTTCGTTTAAACTATTTCTTACTTCTCCATATGACTCCATAAAAGCATTTACACGCTGACCTATCCAGGTCAGCGACTTAGCAAAACCAAGAGTCAGAGTTGTAATCATAATAAGTTCGCCAACACTGATTTCACCCCGAGACCATATGGTATAGGCCCAAATAACTATGGTCGAAATAAAACCCCAAACCAAAAGACTATTAACCAGTAAAACTTTTTCTCGAAAGTTATCGCTCGCTACATCAGCATACCTATGCTCTTCTGCAGCCTTACCAATTAGTTTCATTTCAAAAAAACGACGGGCATATTGTTGGACTGCTGAAATATTGGAAATAGCATCTACAATTTGACCCTGTAATTTAGCTCCTGTTTCAACCATTTTTGACGCCAAGGCAACTTGCTTGCGAGTAATCAGCAAGTTAAACGGGATAAGCACAATAAATCCTGTAATTAATGCAGGAGCAATGGTTGGAGACACAGAATAAATAAGCACCGTAGTTACAGCCAAAGAAGCAAGAGTGCCACATATCTGATTAATAAATTCACCTAAAAGCCGGGATACATTATTAGAAGCCACATTAACTCTACTGGTCAATACTCCAGCGAACCTATCGTTAAAATAAGAGAGGCTATGCATAGACAGGTGGGCAAATAATCTTTCTAGAGCATATGTACGAGCATGCACTGTAAGGTAATTCATCATAAAACCGTTAGCTCTAATAGTAATAAAACCAAAAAATAAGAAGGCGGGAATAGCGATTATCCAATACAAAACCTGATTATTGAGACCATTAACTGCCGCATCGACAAACCCCCTAAATGCATATGACTGAAGATCCCCAAATAACTGATTTAGAAAAATAAAAACCACCGCCCACCAGAACCATTTTTTATACGGCTTAATAGCAAACCAAATAAATTTAAACGGAGTGCTCGGGATATTTTCCATAATCAGAATTTAAATATTACCATAATCAACAAAAATCATATTCCGAATATATAAAACTCCACTCCGAAATAAAAATGCTATAGCGTTTTTATTTCGGGTATTAAATAGATATCAACATTAAAGATAAAGATTTAATCGTAACCCGTAAGACCGAAGTCCATTCGTAAATACTTATCGCCTTCAATCTGGTCAGCAATGATATAGAGAAGATATTTCCCAATTCCATAATCAACCTTGAGAAGCCCTATCAAATCTTCGCAATCATAAGGATAAACCCAGACACTGTCTTGTATTCTCTGGAATCCAGCTTGGTTTAAGATTTCTCTTATCTTTTCTCTAGTGCTCTTCCTTTTCTCCGGAATATCAGAGATAATAATTCTCCATTTTTTGTCCCACTTCTTCGGCCTCTTTATTTTAAAATCCTCTCTTTGCCATTGTTGCCAGATTTTAAGGCCTCTATCACTCATTACGTAATGCCCATCTTCTACTTTAAGAAATCCTCTTTTGTACAGCCTGTTGGCAGTACTCTTAACATATTCTCCCAGACGCGGCGGAGGTGTTAAATCAATACCAGTAAAATATTCCAATACGCTTGATAGTAAATCAGGGCTCTTTCTCCCTCCAGATGCTAAATATGTAAAAATTGCTTCTTGCAACTTTGTCCGTCTGATATTTTTCTTATTTTGTGATTCTAATTTACCCATACGATATAATTATGCTATAGCTTTATTATATCGTGTAAAAAAGTTTATGTCAGTAGGTGGATAACTATGCACATAGCCTAAAAATGAGGAGTAAAGTTAATGTAGGCGAAGGAGATGATATGAACTGCAGCAAATGCCTTGACGAATTTGTTCTAGTTAGAGTCATTGGCGGGAGACTGGTCCCTGGCGACATCCGTATCCTCTTTCGAGGAATGGAGTTGCATGAATGGTGTTTCCAAAGCATGAACGTCCGATGGTCAGATGACGGCATGGAGAAATTAGATGAAATGCTCGTTCACCAAGATACCTAGAAAGCGTTGCGCTTCGCGCAACGCTTTCATTGTTTTAGAGACCTTCTTTCTTCAATTCTTCAATAAGTTTTTTTGCTTCTTTTGAAAGTTTTTCGGGAATCTGGACAGAAATGCGGATGTAGATGTCGCCCCGGCGATTACCACCGAGCGGTACACCTTTATTTTTTACTCTTAAAATCATGCCGTGTTTGGTGCCAGATGGAACCTTGAGAGTAATCTCGCCGTCTAGAGTTGCGACTACCTTATCCGCACCGAGAAGCGCTTCGGAGAGCTTGACCTCCATCTCCGTCACCAAGTTGAATCCTTCTTTACGGAAATACGGGTGTTTACGGACGTGAATTTTGACATAAAGATCACCCGGAACTCCACCTTCGAGCGCCTCGCCCATGCCGGAGAGACGAACCATCTGCCCATCATCGATACCTGGCGGCACAGAGATAGAAACTTCTTTCTGTTTAACAAATTTAGAATTAATCACCACTTTGCGCTGGGCGCCGAAAATTGCCTCGTGGAAAGACAGTTCGATATCCACGGCAATATCTCGGCCGCGGCGCACACGGCGACCACCGAAAATACTGGAGAGAATGTCTCCAAGGTCACCGGTATCAAAGCCTGCGTTGCCAAACCCAGAGAAGTCGAAACCGAAACCGGACGGATCAAACCCGCCACCAAATCCTCCGGCTCCTGGGCCAGCTGAGCCAAAGTTGTCATATTGCCTACGCTTCTCTTTATCAGAAAGTACGGTATAGGCTTCGCTCGCTTCTTTGAACTTCGCTTCGTCACCTCCGGCCTTGTCTGGATGGTGCGCATGTGCTAACTTTCTGAAGGCTTTTTTAATTTCCTCCTCACTTGCATCCCGCTTAATTCCAAGAATTTTATAATAATCTTTACCCATTATTTAGTTTCCGCGTCTTTGATATCAGGTCCACCAGCTGGCGGATTCTCTGGAGGTTTCTGGTTCATATACTCACCTATCTTCTGCATCTCCGTCGAGAGTGCTTCGGTGGAAGATTTAAGTACTTCAAGCGATGCCCCTGAACCCAGAGCAGATCTCAAAGCCTCGATCTTGGCTGTTACACCAGTCTTTATATCTTCTGGAACAGTGGGGGCATCTTTGAGAGCCTTTTCGGCAGTGTAGATAAGTTGCTCTGCCAAATTTTTGGCATCTATCAATTCTTTCTTCTTTGCGTCTTCGACAGCATTTACTTCCGCATCTTTCTGCATCTTCTCTATATCTTCTTTGGAAAGGCCAGAGCTTGCTTCGATCCTGATCGACTGTTCTTTGCCGCTAGCCTTATCTTTGGCCTTCACAGACAAAATACCATTGGCATCGACATCGAATGTGACTTCGATCTGCGGCACACCACGCGGCGCCGGAGGAATACCGTCAAGTATAAATCTGCCAAGAGACTTGTTGTCCGAAGCCATGGCGCGTTCGCCTTGAACGATATGAATTTCCACACTAGTCTGATTATCTGCGGCAGTGGAGAAAGTCTGTGACTTGGCAGAAGGGATAGTGGTATTCTTCTCGATCAACTTTGTCGCGACGCCTCCCATAGTTTCGATACCGAGCGAGAGCGGGATAACATCGAGAAGCAAAACATCTTTGACATCTCCGGCGAGAATTCCTCCCTGGATAGCGGCACCGAGAGCGACGACCTCGTCAGGGTTGATGGATTTATTCGGCTCTTTGCCAAAAAAACTTTTGACCGCATCTGCAATCGCCGGCATCCTAGTCTGTCCACCGACAAGCAAAACTTCATTTATATCCCCCACTTTGAAAGGCGAAGCTTCCATAGCACGTTTTGTAATAGTCATGGCACGTTCGACAAATTCGCCCGCAAGTTCTTCTAGTTTAGCCCGCGAAATCTTGAGCAGAAGATGGCGTGGGCCTGATGCATCAGATGTAATAAACGGAATATTAATTTCAGTCTCTGTGGCAGTCGAGAGTTCAATCTTCGCCTTCTCCGCCGCTTCATCTAGACGTTGTAGAGCTAGAACGTCAGAGCGTACATCAATACCGGATTCTTTCTTGTACTCTTCTGCGATCCAGTTGAGTACTTTCTGATCAATATCTTTGCCTCCCAGGTGCGAGTCGCCGTCTGTCGATTTCACTTCCACCACATCGTCCCCTACTTCGAGGATAGAAACGTCGAATGTGCCGCCACCGAAGTCGAAGACAGCAATCTTCTCGTTTTTCTTTTTATTCAAACCATATGCGAGGGCGGCGGCGGTCGGCTCATTGATGATCCTTTTTACATCCAATCCTGCAATCTGACCAGCGTCTTTTGTGGCTTGTCTTTGAGAATCATTAAAATAAGCCGGCACAGTGATGATCGCCTCCGTAACTTTCTCACCGAGTCTTGCTTCGGCATCTGCCTTTAACTTACCGAGAATCATTGCAGAAATTTCTTCTGGTCTGTAGTCTTTGCCAGACATATTTACCAACACTCCGCCATTTGGAGCCTCTTTAACCTCATATGGCACGGTGGCTTTATCTTTTTGCACAGCCGGATCAGAGAAAGTGTGGCCGATGAATCGCTTGATGCCAAATACGGTGTTCTTCGGATTAGTTACCGCTTGGCGCTTTGCCAATAGTCCCACGAGGCGCTCGCCAGTTTTCGATACCGCCACTATAGAAGGAGTGGTGCGAGCACCTTCCGAGTTTTCCAAAATTTTCGGGCTACCAGCTTCCATTACAGCTACAGCAGAAAAAGTTGTTCCCAAATCAATTCCAATTATTTTACTCATGATATTCTCCCATTTTTACTTTAGCGGGTCTGATAATTTTCCCTTGTAGTATATAACCTTTTTGCACAACTTCAAGAATTTTGTGATTGTCTTCTTTCTTCTTTGTAGGAATAACACCAATGGCTTCGTGAAATTCTGGATTAAACTCTTCTCCCACCGGATTTGATTCTCGAAGACCATGTTTGCCAAGTGTCTGCATAAGCAATTTGTACACTGGCTCATTGTTGCCGAGAGACAAGGCATCGAGAACAGGGATTAAATCTTTCACCACTTCTAAACTTACAAACTTCATAAACTCCTTCTTCGCTTCTTCGTCCCGCTTGCGGAGGTTTACGAAATCCGCCTGGCTCCTCTGCCAGCCATCCAAATACTCTTTAGCCTTCGCTTCCGCTACCGCGAGCTTCTCCTTGAGCTTCTTAATTTGCTCCCGAGAATTTTCCTCCTCGACGACAGAGTCATCCAGCCCCTCCTGGACTATTTCAGCTTCTTCGTTTTCTTTTTTTTCTTCTCTATCCATACTTTAAATAGTCTGTCGTGATGTCTAGTTAAAACCTCTTCCTGTCTTTGCTGGTTTTCTTTTAGACGTTGGAGAAGTTCCGCTTCCATAGAGTCAAGATTCTATCAAAAACATAGGTTGCCTACAACATACATTATGGTGAAGCGGTCGCTTTGTTATAATGTATGTTCTGGCGTTTACGTCACAACTCTCGTCCTCGCCGCCGCTCGGACTCGGTCGCGACCCGAGAAATGCGGTTCTGCTGTAGCATTTCTTAATTCAATAGCACTGTTGTGCTCGATATAGCTCCGGCCGTCAAAGCTGCTGAAAAGCAATTGCTTTTCTAGCGCTTTGACCACTGCGGAGCTTTGCGGGCTTTTTTGAGGCCGAACTTGCGGCGTTCTTTGGCGCGAGGATCACGTTTGAGGAAGCCTTTGGCCTTGAGTTTGGTGCGAAGATCTGGCATATGAGCCGTGAGTGCTCGGGCAATGCCGTGTCTCAAAGCTTCCGCTTGGCTTGATATTCCACCGCCATTTAGCTTTGCTGTAACAGAAAACTTCTCTTCCGTATCTTTAAAAACGTTAAGCACTGTATTTCGAAGTGCCATGGTAGGAAAATATTTTTCAAACTCTTTATCATTGATGGAAACTGAAATTATTTTGGCCGGAGTAATGCGCACTCGAGCTACGCTAGTCTTCCTGCGTCCTACTGCTTCTATATACCTCTGTTCTTTAGTGGCTATCATTTAATTTTTTATTTTCAAATTCTTCATCATCTGCGGACGAAGCTTGTTCTTGGGCAACATACCATAGACTGCGCGGCGCAATACTTCCCCAGCGCCTTTGGTAGTAGCGACATGTTCTTGCGAACGAGTCTTGAGACTGCCAGGATAACCAGAGTGATGATAATAGTTTTTCTCTTTCAATTTCTTCTGGCTCAAAGACATGGCACCGGCATTAGTGACTTCCACTTCAACTTCTGGAATACGATTCCTAGCAAAGTCAGTGCGGTTCTTGCCCATAAGTAAAACTGCTACTTCAGTAGCTATGCGTCCAGGCACTCTGTCTTTAGCATCTATGGTGTGTTTCATTTTACAAATTCGATGATAGCCATTTTCGCTCCATCGGTTTTTCTCGGAACGAGCTTGGTAATCCTCGTGTAGCCTCCGGCCCTTTCTTTATACTCTTTTGAGAGGTCAGTAGCAATCTTTTTGGCAGCTATCTTGCCGACGCGAGCTTCGAGCAAACGGCGCGAAGCGATGGTTTGTTTCCTACCTAGAGTGACAAGCTTTTCCATGAAAGGGCGTAGTTCTTTGGCCTTGGCTTCAGTAGTCTTGATCTTTCCCTTGAGAGCGAGGGAGTGCGCCAAAGATTTCATCAAAGCTACTCTTTGATTTTTCTCTCGCCCAAATTTCCTGTGTCCTTTCTGATAACTCATAACTATTTACTAACTACTATCTACTTTAGGGTAATCCCGAACTCTCCCAGTGCCTTCTTGATTTCCTGAATACCTTTAGCGCCGAGACCTTCAATTTCTAGAAGATCTTTTTCTTTCTTCCTAGCCAAGCCACCAACAGTTCGGATATTGGCAATGTTTAAAGCATTTTGAGTGCGAGCCGAGATATCGAGAGATTCTACACGAGTCTTGAGTACTTCAGAATCGATCTCATTCTTCGACTTAACCATATCCTCCTTTGTCTCGCCGAAGCCAACGGCTACGGCGGATTCTTCCTCTTTGAAGCCGACGATAGCCTTGAGCTGGTTTATCATGATCTCAATTGCCGAAGAGAGCGCCACTGTTGGAGAGACGGTGCCATCTGTCTCGATAGAGATCCTTAATTTATTGAAGTCAGTCCTATCGCCAACGCGCATGTTCTCGACTTCGTACGAAGCCCTGCGGATAGGAGTGAAGATGCCGTCTAGAGCGATAGTGCCAATATCGACGCGAGATTTGTCGATCATTTCCTTCGGCATAAACCCTAGCCCTTTCTCGGCCCTAATCTCCATGTCAATTACAGAATTTTTCGAAGTCAAAGTTGCAATGACTTCGTTTGGGGTAAGAATTTCTACCTGGCCAGGAACTTCTATATCTTTAGCTGTGATAACCTTATCGCCTTTTACTTTTAGATAAAGAGTTTGCGGTTCGTCTGTAGTAAAGCGCATGCGAACCTTCTTAAGATTGAGGAGAATGGTGATGACATCTTCTTTAATCCCATTAATGGTGGAGAATTCGTGCTGGACACCGGCGATCTTGACAGAAGTGATAGCCACCCCAGGAAGAGATGAGAGGATGATGCGTCGGAGGCTATTGCCTAGGGTATGTCCATAGCCAGGATAAAGCCCATCTATCTCGAAGACGCCGCTTTCCCCTTCTTCGGAGATAACGCGAGGTTTTGAAGGCAAAAGTAATGTGTAGTCAGCCATGGCTAAGTTCGTAAGTTTAAAAGTTTATAAGTTAAAAATAAATTATAACATTATCTGTTATAGAATTCAATGACTATGCCGAGGTCGAAGAGGTGTTCGCCCGCTTGATAGGCCGGTACGCCTGTAACTGTCGCCTGCCTTAACGCCGGCTCGGACTTGAGCCAAGTAGGCGTGGCGAGCGCCTTCATCCTCTCGTCGGCATCGCCAAAGAGCGGGCTATTGGCCGAGCCGGCGCGCAAACTCACAGTATCCCCGGCACGAAGCAATATCGAAGGCACCGTGACACGCTTGCCATTGACCAAAATGTGTCCATGGCTTGCGGCTTGTCTCGCTTGCGCCCGAGTCTTCGATATGCCAGAGCGGAAGAGAACGTTGTCGAGCCTGCTTTCGAGAGTAGCAAAGAGTTTTTGTACCGGCTCACGGGAACGCAATGATTTATCGACATAAACGCGAAACTGTCTCTCGCTTAATCCGTATGAGAAGCGGGCTTTCTGTTTCTCTATAAGCTCCTTGCCAAACTCGGACTTCGGCTTGCCGCGACGATTATCGCTCTTTTCTTTCCTGGCAAGTGAGAGCGCGTATTTAGGCGTTTGAGTTTTCTCAAATATCGGGGCACCTAAACGTCTTGCAATTTTGTATTTTGGTCCTATCTTCATAAATTTAAAATTTAAATATCAAAATGGAAAATTAGGTGCGACGCGGCTTTGGCGGTTTAGGGCCGTTGTGCGGCACCGCTGTCTTGTCGGCAATCGTGGTTAGATTAATACCTTTAGAAATAAATCCTCTGATAGCAGATTCGCGGCCAGAACCAACTCCTTTGACCACAACCTTGACCTCTTTGATACCGAGCGTTTGAGCTTTGGCGGCTAGAGTTTCCCCAACTTTAGCAGCGGCAAATGGAGTACCTTTCTTCGCCCCTTTAAATCCTAGAGTACCGCTAGAAGACCATGAGAGCACATTGTTTTTGCTATCAGTCAGAGTAAGTTTGGTATTGTTGTAAGTAGATTCTATATAAAGGACGCCTGAATCAACTCGCCTCTTTGAAGAAACTTTTGCTACAGGTTCAGCAACAGCTGTGTCTTCTGTCTTGATATCTTCTTTTGCTGTATCTGCTATCTTTTTCTTACCCATTTTGTTTACTGTTTGTTTACTGTTTCTTGTATCTTGTTTCTTACTTCTTCTCCGCTACTTTCCTACCAGTACCCATGGTCTTCCTTACACCGCGCTTTGTCCTAGCATTGGTCTTGGTACGCTGACCACGAACCGGAAGATTTCTCATGTGGCGTGTGCCTCTATAAGTTTTAATATCTTTTAGTCTCTTGATGTTTCCGGCTACCTCTCTTTTGAGATCGCCTTCTAGAGTCAGGCTTTCTATAGAAGCGCGAATTTTATTTTCTTCTTCGATAGTCACTTCCTTAGCCTTTTTTTCCAGAGGCACTTTGGCCTTTCGAAGAATCTCTTTCGCTCTGGAACGGCCGATACCAAAAAGGACCGTTAGGCCGATTTCAATACGCTTTTCCTCTGGGATGGTGATACCGAGTATTCTCATTTTTAACCTTGCCTCTGCTTATGGCGCGGATTGGCTTTGCAAATGACATAAACATAGCCCTTTCTACGGACTATTTGGCACTTCGCACATATTTTCCTGACTGCCGCCTTAACTTTCATGACAAGCATGTATTGTAACCTGACCTCGATTTTCTGTCTAGTCCTATAGCCTTTTAGTGATTCTTGCCTTACCACCGTATGGTTCGAGTTCTAATAGAACCTTATCTCCTACCAATACGCGAATTCTGTGAAGGCGCATCTTCCCGGCAAGATAGCAGAGTATTTCTTCCTGTTCCCCTTCTTTGGGAGTGTCGAGCCTTACCCGAAACATTATATTCGGTAGAGATTCGACTACTACGCCCGTTCTTTCTAGATCAGCTGATTTGTTTTGCATTTTTACTTTACTGGAAGTTTCTTTATCGTGATATCGCTTTCGTCAGATGGGAAGGTACTCCTCCAGAAAGGTTTGATAGTAGTGGTGGCAGAAATCACTGTCGGATAATTATTGAGGATAGATGAAATGTCCCGCTTGTGCCGGCCGGTTAAATCGGCCTTGAGAGCGACTTCGTCTGTGCGCCATATGGCGTCTACATCTCCTTTTATAGAAAGATTGATCTCACTTAAAGATACGAGGTCAGTTGGGACAGCACCCGCAAAAAGAATTTCTAGAGATTCTAGCGGGACAATATCGACAACCTCTCCTTCCTTAAGATCAATTTTACTCTCGACAAGGTGGTTAGACAATTCGCTTTCTTTAAACATCACTCCGGCAAAGTCGCCACGCACTTTTACAAGAGCATTACTGCCGGAAGCGGCGGTAGGCAAACTTTCAAATGTTACTCGCGTAAGGGACGGGAACATGACAAATCCATCTGGCATTTGAGCTTTGGCTTCAGAAATAAGTTCGTCCCGAAGAGCACTGTGAAGTTCGGCTTCGGCCTTAATCTTATCTTCACTACTTACGACACCTTCACGCCCCACAAAGCCTCCGGTCATAGGAGTCTTGGAACGGGCATATATGAGAGAGGAGAGCGAGGTGCCCTTTAGGCCAGGTAGAGTGAAGTCCGACAATCCAAGGTTGAATTCTTGCCCGGGCTTTTCAGCATAAACGACCACCTCGATAGAACCTGGCGGAACCGTGATAGCATCTTCGACTTGATAAACTTTTCCATCGGGAGTTTCGAATCGGGTCGTTGCCCTTAATTTTTGAGATTTGGAGCCAGTGTTGTAGACGAGGATTCGGCCGCTCGCCTTGCGGCTGACTTCCTCTGTGCCGGAAGCTTTGACTTCCTTCTCTTTTTCCTTGGAAAGCTTAACTACACTGTATGAGAATTCGCCGCCAGATTTCCTTGCTGTATAAACATCGCCGTTAAACGAGAGTGGTGTTGATTTGGGAACATAAGCAAGAGTTGCCCTATTAAAGAAAGATAGAGCGGCGAAGACCAGTATAAGAGCGGCGATTAAGATAGCGATCCACTTCCTTTTTCCGGAATTCTGGGAGCGCTTATGTTCTTTCGGCACCATTGGAGTTGGGGCTTTTTCTTGTTTCCTGCGGCCTTCGGGAATAGGAATATCTCGGATGGTTCTTCTCCTCTCCGGCACTATTACATCTTCGATATTTCTCGGCATGTCTGAATTATAAACTAATTAGAAAATTTTTTCTCCCCAGCAACACTCGAGAGCTTTTTGTGCTCTTCCATCTCTCTATTGAACCTGTCTTCATCTACGCTAGGAATTGCTTCTTTGATAATTTCTAGCGGCAGTCCGTAACTGGTAAAGAGAGTGAATGGGTCAGCGCCTTTCTCCACTTGTTTTAATCCGGCTTCGAGTGCCTTTTTAAATTTCTCGATCTCTTCCATGATGATTTTTTGCGTATCTGGGTGGAAGGTATAAATCCCCCGATAGCTAGGATGGTCTATCACCGCCTCGATCACAGCATTCAACGTTTCGGTTTCTATCTTAAGTTTTCGCGCATGGACGTAAGCCCGACGCAAAAGACGGCGCAAAATATAGCCGCGGTCAGTGTTCGACGGAGTGACGCCATCGGCGATCATAAAAGCCGAAGTGCGGATATGATCGGCGATAATTCTCGAGTTAGCTATCTTTATCAGGGGCTCGAACAAATCAGTCTCGAAGACAGTTTCCGCTTTCTGCATTACCATCACCAATCTTTCGAGTCCCATACCGGTATCTACGCCTTTTTGTTCAAGTTTGGAGAAAACTCCTTCTTTACTCTTGTAGTATTCGTTGAAAACGATATTCCAGATCTCTATGCCGTTGACGTAAATCTCGGTCGTCGGACCACAGGGACCGGATTCGCCAGTCGGGCCCCAGAAGTTATCTTCACGGCCAAATTTCTTTATCACAAGATTCGGATCGATCGTTTTCCAAATATCTCGAGATTCCAAATCTTCGGAAACTTCGCTGTCGCCCTCGAAAATAGTTACATAATCTATGGTGAGTCCCATTTCTTTAGTCACAAATTCATGCGCATACCTAATCGCCTCTTCTTTCCAATATCCACCGAAAGAAAAGTTTCCAAGCATTTCAAAAAATGTTAGATGTCTTTCATCTCCAACTTCTTCGATATCTGAAGTACGAACACATTTCTGAGATGAAGTTACATTACTGCCATAAGGCGATTTCTCTCCCAAGTAATATGGCTTGAACTGCTGCATACCGGCAGTGGTAAATAAAACACTTTGGTCTTCTTTATCTGGAACAAGCGAAGCGGAAGGAATTCTGGCATGTCCGCGCTTCTCGAAAAATTCCAGGAATTTTTTCCTTATTTCACCTGATAGCATGAAAGACAATATAGCACATTAGATTAAATTTTTGAGCACTTTGAAATCTTCTTTAAGAGTGTCGAGAAGATGCTGGTTATAGATGGCGGCGGCCGGGTGGTAGAGAGGAATAAACTTAAAGGTCAGACCTTGGGAATCAGTATTTAAGGTCTGACCTTGGAAGACTTTGCCATGCAAGGCGCTTATCGGACCAATCTCCCACTCAAGACCATAGTGGTTCATGACGTATACCATCGAGAACCGCCCAAGCGTTGCCACAACTTTCGGTTTTATAATTTCAATCTGCCTGTCGAGGAACGATGCATAGATAGAAATCTCTTCCGGGAACGGGTCGCGGTTGCCGGGCGGGCGGTCTTTGACGATATTTGTGACGTAGACATCTTTGCGCGCTATGCCGACAGATTCAAGGAGCATGTCGAGCACTTTGCCCGCCCGCCCGCAAAATGGCCTGCCGGTCTTTGCTTCATTCTCCCCCGGCGCTTCGCCGATAAACATTATTTCCGCAGAGTGATTCCCCTCTCCTATCACCGGAAAATATTTATTCTTGACGCGATCCTTATAAAGAGGCGATTCCTTGAGCGCCACCACCTCATTTTTAATTCTCTTTAAATCTTCATCTCTAGAGTTCATTTATCTCTGTCAAAACACTATCAGTATTAAAAGATTGGCCGAGTTGTTGTTGTAATAGTTGAGGATTCTCTTTCAACATTGAGCAGAGTACCACGCCAGAACTCAAAAGTATCTTTTTCTCTGACGAGGAAAGAGATGTGAGACACGTGATCGGGTGCAGAGATTCTTTCTCTATCATGTCTTGGAGATTACCCTTCTCTGGATAATTCCATCCGATGAGCGTCAGGTCTTTGCAGACGGCGTAATGTATCGCGGTCGAGGAAAACTTGGTGTTAGTAATGAGCCATGCGTCTGTCATAGTCCTTGCCTTGCCGCCATAATCGAAAACGTTGTCTTTGAGATCATCGAATCTCGCTTTCATATATAAAACCACTTTCAGATCTGATTTGGTGCCAAGCTTGTTGTGGAACTTGGCTTCAACCATAATTAGTTTCTTGTCATTGTATGCCACCACATCTACTTCATGCGGTACGCAGCCACCCAAGACAGTCTGGCGAGTAACACATTTCAATCCTTGGGCTTTCAAAACTTCGGCGATGAAATCTTCGAAAGGAAACCCGGACGGACCGAGATCCATCACCGCGCGGCGGAGAGAATAACTCCTTGCGATCGGCTTCGATATGCCCTGCAAGATCGAGTAAGCGTGCCTATAGATCTCCCCTGTTGTCATATCGTCGTGGAGTTCTGGCAATAGATGTGACATCACATTTTCTATCGCTTCTCCCGTCGCCCCGGAATGCATAAGTGAGGCGCGCAGTTTTTCCGACTCGAAGCTCTCCCGCTTGCCATTAGCCTTTATAATTATGATCTGTTCCGGCTCTATCATCCTTTAAGTATATCAACAGTACACGCACATACAATAATGCTTCCATACACTATTATTACGCTGCAGCGTAATAATAGTGTATCTAGATTAAACCAAATTCTTCTCTTAAGTAGCGACTGTTTTCTATTTCTTCGGCAATTATATAAAGCAAATTTTTTCCTATTCCAAAGTCAGTCTTCAAAAGCGCAATAATATCTTCACAATCGTACGGATACACCCATACGCTTTCTTGTAAGGGGTAAAGTTCAGCTTGTTTAAATAAATTTCTAATTTGATCGCGAATACTCTTTTTCTTATCTGGTATGTCGAAAATTATGACTCTCCACTTTTTATCCCACTTTTTTGGTCTATGGAATTTGAAATCTGCAAATTGCCATTGTCGCATGCGTGCTTGGCCTGACGGAGTTAATTCATAAAACTTGCCGTTATATTTCAGTAAACCTTTCTTGACCATCTTGCTAGCAGAGGAGCTAATGCATTCTTTCTGTCTTCTATTGGGAATCAAGCCAAGTTTATCCATGGCTCCAATGACATTTGGAGCCAATAGGCCAACTCCTAAAAGACCTGCCGTGTACACGGTATTCAAAATAATCTTTTGAAGATTTTTCTTTCTGCTTCTTTTCTTACTTTTTTCTTCTAATTTACCCATACGCTATTTCTACGCTGCAGCGTAATTATAATGTATATAAAATTTAAATAAATAATAGGTGTTGATAAGTAACTAGTTAACTACTTTATCCATCACGGCACCGCCGAGGCAATGCTCTCCGTCATAAAAGACGACTGACTGGCCTAGAGAAAGTCCGCGCATTGGCTTATCAAATTTCACTCGTAGTGATTTTCCGGTGATGCCAAGAGTCGCTGGAATTTTCTCTCCCCTGTATCGGATTCTTGCCAAAACTTCTGGCCTCGCGGGTTCGGTAATCCAGTTTACCGATTTGAGAGAAACTCTAGTCGGAGAAAGAGAAGAAATTTCTTGGAGGTTATTGGAGACAGTGATGGTATTTGATTCCAAATCTTTTGAGACTATGTAATATGCTCCTGCTTCTGGACTCTTTTTCTCTATTTCAAATCCATGTCGTTCACCGATAGTGTAGAGAACAGCGCCTTTGTGAATGCCGATAACTTCTCCATCGGTATTTAGCACTTTGCCCGGTTCTGTTTTAATAAAGTGGGAGAGAAATTCTTCCATGCTGACATCTCCGATGAAGCAGATGCCCTGGCTGTCTTTTTTCTCCGCCACTGGTAAATTAAATTTATTGGCCAGTTTTCTTACTTCAGATTTCTCGAGATTGCCGACCGGAAAAAGCGTATGAGACAAATCTTCTGGAGTCAGAGTCCAGAGGAAATAACTTTGATCTTTCTCTCCGCTCCAATAATGCCCCGTGGCAATGTAATCCGCGCCCATCTCTTTCGCTTTTTTCCAAAAGGCGCCGAATTTGATCTCTTTGTTGCAGAGCACGTCAGGATTTGGCGTACGCCCTGCCTTGTATTCGCGGACTACAGTGTCCACCACGCCCTTTTTGTACTCTTCTTCAAAATCAAAAAATAGAAACGGTATATCAAGAGCGATAGCGACTTTCATGGCATCGCGCCTCTCTTCCCTCCAACTACATGGCAAAAAGTCAGGCTGCCAGACTTTGATAAAGACTCCCGTAACACTATAGCCTTGTTGCTTCAAAAGCGCCGCGGAGACAGCGCTATCTACACCTCCAGATAAACCCACAAAGACCTGCCTACCGGCAGGCAGGCTCTTTTTACCGGAGGTATTTGTCGATGTTTGTTTTGTGTTCATCGAAGCTCTTGGCATAATGCATTTTTCCCATATTGTCTGTCAAGAAATATAAATATGGAGAAGTGGTCGGATTAAGAGCAGCTTTTATAGAGACGAGGCCCGGGTTATTGATAGGTGCTTCCGGCAATCCTGGAAATTCATAAGTTGTTCTCTCTATATCAACTTGCAAAGGCATCCCCATCTTCAATCTTTTCCACAAAATACCTGATGCTATTTCCCTTTCTTCTTTTTCTTTGGCTTCGCCTTCTAGGAGCGAGGCCATAACTACTATATCTGCATTGATCTTCAAATCTTTGGTCTTTCTTTCAAAATTAGAGGTCAAGAGTTTGATAGTCGAGGAAGCGGTAGCGGTAACAGGGATAAAGTAAGTATCCGGGAATAAATAACCTTCCGGAGCAGAGACGAGAAAGCTTGCGTGATGGAAGAATTGGAAACGCTCGTCAAACAGATTGGAAATCTCGTAGTTAGTGAACCCTTCGGGAATAGTTAATTTAACAGTTTCAATATCATGCCTGCCCTGCGCAATGCGCCAAGCCACTATAAAAGAATTCTCTCGACGAGACATATTGTATTGTCCAGCTTTCATGTCACGTTCACCGCCGAGAAAAATGGCGGCGATGCGAAACCAGAACGGAGAGCGTATCACTCCGTCTTTTTCTAGTTTCTTTCCAAGTGCATGGAGTCCCAATCCTTCCGGCACTATGATGATATTGCCGACGGGAAAAGAAATTGGCGGAGAGATTCGCCAGAGAAATAAAACTAGTAAGAGAGCTAGGGAGTAAAATATATATAGCCTCATATCGGGAGATTGGCAGGAGCTTCCGCTTTCTTGGAAGGCACTCGAGCAAGCGTCGGCGTAGTAGCAGCAAGTCCCGGGAAGTGGAAGAGCGTAGCTAACTCTTCTATGGTCAAAACATATGGTTTGCCCATAAGATGCTTATATGGGACGTTGAAAAATGAGCGGCGCTTATATGCATCGAGATGTTCTCTCTGGTTTCTAGATGACTTAATGCCGAACGGATCTTGCCACGAGAATTCGAAACCCATAAATTTGTCCGGGCGAATACCGTTAAGAACATTGTTTGAACCAACGTATGAAAACTGCCGCATACTGCCAACAAGACCCGCTGTGGACATTTTATCCGCGATCTCTATAGGTGCCGCATAGAAAAGTCTTACCATAGTGTCGTAAGCATGTTTGCCGGCATTGCGTTCTATAGAAGCGATGGCTTCGCCTTGAGTCTTGGTGAGATTCAAAGTAGATGCAGGAAAACCTTCCCTATGTTCAAAATAAGCTTCTGTCTCAACAATCTTTTTTATGGCATCTTTTACTCCTTTAGTAAAATGTTCTTTTGGAATAAGTTTGGCGTCTTGTTTGCCCATACCCCGGTGAGCTTGGATCAAAATTTGCATTGCCGCAATTTCTCCCGGTTGACGAGAGCCTAAATATTCTAGGACAGGGACAAGCGGGTCCACGATCTGTTCCTGCTCTTTGTCGGTTTTATCTAGCCCGAAATCAATATAGGTCTTGATGGGTATGGCATCTTCTTTGCTCAACTTGGTAGTAATACCACCAATCTTTGTTTTCGTCGGATCAAATATAATATCGAGAGCATAATCCTCCACTTCGTGGATCTCAACCCCGGGATATTGAGCGTAGATTCTACTCTCCAATATCTTTCTCCAATCTGTCCGCGTCCAGATAAAAAACTTTACTTCCCCGCCGATAGAGACGATCTCGAGAGAAAACCAGTTTCTGACAGCTCCCTTGAGATAAACATCTGGGTTGGTACCGGGCACATCTTCCCACATGCCTTCGAGCGCCATCTCCATAGCAGCCGGAGTTTTCTGGATATCTTTGGGAAGGCGAATTTCAAGCAGGACATTGCCTTTTTCCCGGATAAATTCTCTGCGTTTGTAATTAAGCCAAGTGTGGAAAAAGACGCTTATCAAAAGGATGGTGAGCCAGAATGGCGCCGACACAAATATAAATCGCAGAGTGACCGCTAGATCGATATCAGGCATACCTTAAAGTATACCAAATCTAAATGTTTGAGTACCTATTGTCTTTCCCTCTCTTGAAGTATTTTGGATTCTGGAGATTGACGAGGATAGTATTCTCTTTGACATAGCGTTCTTTAAGCACCTTCTCAACTATCTTTTCTTTAGCGAGAGGTCCTTCCTTTTCGATGATCTTCTTGATGACGTCTTTGACCACTCCCGGCATATAACCCCACTCGGAGAGAGCGTAAAGGCCACGGCCGACTTGGACAAATCGAGGATCTTTGATCAATTCGTTGTGAGTAGTGGCTACATGAGCCTTTTTATTGAAATATTGGGTGATAGCCTTCGCCACTTCTTTGAAGTGTATAGGGGAACCGTGTTTACGGATGACGAGGAAGGCGAAATCGCGCATGCCTTTAGCATTGACGTTACTAGATGAGGTGCGGCCCCATTCGCCCAGAGGATTCTTGCCAATCTTTTGAGATACCGAGAGCCAGCGTTTGACCACTTCTTCGCTCTTGTACTTTTCGTTCAAATCTTTGACCTCTTCGAGGAAAGAGCTGATGAGATCGCCTTCGAAGACGAGTTCGTCGTCGGAGAGTTTGCTATAGAGTTTGCGGAGAGTTGTCTTGATCTTTTCTGAAAGTGCGGCATCAACGTACCAACGATGCTTGAATTCTTCGTCTTCTTTCTCGCGCTTGAATTCTTCTCCGATAACCATAAGAAAGTGGAAATAGTTTTGAGTGCTCGCATCTTTACTAAGATGATTCAACAGATCTTTTTCTGAAACTAGGCCACCGAGAGTGAGAACAAGTTCTTTGAATTCGGCAAATGTTGCTTCGGCATCTGTGTATGCTTTGGATTTGCGGATAGTGGTGAGCGAATGGTTCTCGATCTGTCTGACGCGTTCGCGGGTAATAGCATACTTCTTGCCTATTGCATCCAATGTTAGTTTGGTCGCTTTGGCTCCGAGACCGTATCTATTTACAAGCACATCTTGTGCGCGCTTCGGAAGTATGGATAAAAGGCGCTTTGTGACCTCCTTGGGCTTGAAGCTTAAATTTACCTTTTCCATAATTTATAACCTATTTCTATCACTACCACCCTACGGTGTCAAGCCCAGCTAGTCAATAACGAAATTTACGAGTTTTCCAGGCACGTAGATAGCCTTTTGGACAGACTTATCCACAAGCCATTTTTGTACCTCTGAAAGTTTGAGTGCTTGTTCCCGTATTTCCTTTTCACTTACTAACTTATTAACTTCAAAACTTGCCCGGACTTTGCCGTTAACCTGGACTACGATAGTTACTTCTTCCGCTACTAGTTTCGAGGCATCTACTTTCGGCCACGGCTCTTGGTGTATCGACTTGGAAACTCGGTTTCCAAGTGCACTTGGAAACCGAGTTTCCAAGTGCTGCCAAATTTCTTCGGTAATATGCGGCGCAAATGGCGCAAGCAGTTTCAATAGAGTTTCAAATTCTTGTTTTGAAATATTTTCACGCTTGTCTAACTCATTAGCAAATATCATCATCGCCGAGACGGCAGTGTTGAATCTCATCGCCTCTATATCTTCCGAAACTTTCTTGATCGTCTGATGCATCAAGGCCTCGCTCTTCAAGGTATCGCTCTTTAAAGTCAGACTTTGAGAATCGGTATCTAAAGTCTGACTTTTTCCCGCGAAACCTTTTCCCGCGAGACGCCAAACTTTTTCCAAGAATCTTCTTGGTCCAATAAGCGCTGATTCAGACCATGCGATAGCTTGTTCAAATGGCCCCATGAACATTTCGTAGAGACGGAGTGTGTCTGCGCCAAAAGTCTCTACGATCGAATCAGGATTTATAACATTACCTTTCGACTTGCTCATCTTTTCCCCACCTTCGGCAAGAATCAATCCGTGAGAAGTGCGCTTCTTGTACGGCTCACTTGTCGGCACAAGCCCAAGATCATATAAAAACTTATTCCAGAAACGAGAGTATAAAAGGTGGAGTACTGTATGTTCCATTCCCCCGTTATACCAGTCAACAGACATCCAATATTTGAGCTTGTCTTGAGAAGCAAATTCTTTATCGTTTTTCGGATCACAATAGCGATAGAAATACCAGGATGAGCCGGCCCAGTTGGGCATTACATCTGTTTCTCTCTTCGCATCTCCTTCGCATTTAGGACACTTCGTATTGACCCATTCAGAGATATTGGCGAGTGGCGACTCCCCTGTCTCCGTCGGTTGATAATTTTCCACTTCCGGCAATTTCACCGGCAACTCCGACTCTGGCACCGGCACAATTCCGCATTTTCCACAGTGCACCACCGGTATTGGTTCGCCCCAATAACGCTGTCTTGAGAAAACCCAATCTCTCAATTTATATTTTGTAACTTGTTTGCCGAAATCTTCGAAGCCTGCTTTTTTATATTCTTCTACAATCGATAGACCATGTTTCTCTGCAAAAACTTTGTCCCGCTCATCATCCGCCGGCACGCCCATGATGGCACCTGTGCCGACATCTCTCATCACGTACTCCGCCTCCCAGACAGGAATCTTTTCTTTCGTAGCAGGATTGGTTACATATTTGCCGGTAAATTTATCTTCTTTGCCTGACACCACGATAAATGTTGTCCCGTAAATTGTGTCGGGTCTTGTCGTAAAAATTTCTATGTCATCAAATTTAATAAGCGCTCCTTCTGAACGGCCGATCCAATTTTTCTGCTGGACCTTAACTCGCTCCGGATAATCGACAGTGTCGAGATCATCCTCGAGGCGATCAGCATACTGGGTAATAGCAAGCATCCACTGCTCTTTCTCTTTCTCGACCACCTCTGTGCCGCATCTTTCGCATTTTCCATCCACCACCTCTTCATTTGCCAAGCCAATCTTATCTTTCGGGCACCAGTTGATTGCTATCTGTGCTTTGTATGCCAAACCTTTCTCAAGGAATTTCAAAAATATCCATTGCGTCCATTTGTAATACTCCGGATCAGTCGTATTGATCTCGCGCGACCAGTCGAAAGAAACTCCAAGCGATTGGATCTGCCTTCGATAAGTATCGGTATTTTCCTTAGTAACAACTCGAGGGTCCTTGCCGGTTTTCAGTGCATAGTTTTCAGTCGGCAAGCCGAAAGCATCCCAGCCGATCGGATAGAGGACATTGAATCCTTCCATTCGCCTTTTTCTCGAAACAATATCTAAACCGATATAAGGACGCGGATGTCCCACATGTAATCCATCTCCGGACGGATACGGAAATTCTATAAGAGAATAGTATTTCGGCTTTTCTGAATTATCTTCAGCACGGTAAAGTCCCGACTTCTCCCACTCTTTCTGCCACTTCGGCTCAATTTCTTTTGGATCGTAGTCTTTTCCCATTACCTCATTTTAGGAGGATAAAGTTGTGGGTCAATAGTGAGAGAAAAACAAAAATTACCCGCCGGATGATCCCAGTACATAGTTTTATCGGGATATATTTGAATATATCCGTGAGGTTCTGATTCTTTATTAAATTCCGCGCATAATTCGTATGACGTGTCGCTGGTTTTCCTATACTCATATGGTTTTTGAGTCTGCTGGTCTGTTGTCGGTAAAACAAAATAATTATTTGGATTAGACACATCAGAAAGTGTTGCTGGCAGAGAATTCGTCATTTGATAATAATTCTGTATTATGGAGTGAATACTCTGCAAATCATTTATTTTCTGCTCATCATACTTCAAAAATCTCTGATTACGAGGAGAACCGAGCACGCTGAAACCAGTTACGACTGAACCTACCACAAGGATAACCGCAATTATTTTCCACATATTCCTGCGGAAATCGGTTAACCTATCTTTCAAATCATCAAGGTAATAACCGAAAATACTACCAGTTACTGCCAGAACCGATAACGCTTTCAAAACAAAGGCGGTAGTTAATTCCTGCCCATCGAGGAAGTAATAAATGACAGTAATTAAATCGCCGGCCAGCACTCCTCCAGCGATAAAGAGCGTAATATATATGAGCCACTTTCTTACAGCGTATTCCTTGCGGCTCGGCTCCGATTCGTAACTTTTATGCAGGATGTTTGTAAGAATAAGCAGAAGCGGAAAGACCACTATAAGCGTGGCCACAGGCAAACTGATTGGATTTGAATTGTAATAGCCATAATTGTTGTATTGGCTGACCTGCGGGAAAGCAGTGTTAATGACATGGAACAAAATATTTAATAATGCAATTGCGCCAGTATATAAAAGAACTATAGAAGCAATGTGTAAAAAGAAATCTTTCGCCGTGTATTTTGTATCCATACTTGCATTATATCATTTCCCGAATAATTCGCTGTGAGTACCAATATCTGTAAATATAGCTACCTCTTGATGTATTAAAAATACTGCTCGATAGTCACTAGTTATGTTTATACTGCGATATCCTTCAAATTCTCCATGGAGAGGATGATTATCTAAAATTTTGTCAAAAGGATTCTGGTCAAACAGGACTAACCTTTCTGCAATTTTCAGCTGAAGTTTTTTCGAAAGCTTCTTATGTTTCTTGTCAAAACTAGTATGGAGGAGATGTTGCATCCAAATTAGCGGTGAAGATAGTCGATCATCTCACGAGCGCTTTTGAATGGTCCGACCAAATTTTTCCCTGCCTTAATATCGATTAGAGCTTTCCTAAGAAATTTAGCAGTCTTGGCATTAGGAATTAAAGGGGCTTCAACCGTAACAGAACGAAGGTCTATGAATTTTCTTAAAGCACTATTTACCACAATGCTTAAAGGAATGCCTGCTTCTTTGGCAGTCTGCTGTGCTTCTTTTTTCAACTCTGGATCTGTTTTTATGTTTAATATTGCTTTAGCCATATCTATAGTATATACAACGGATATGATATGTCTAGTCTTTCAGACTAGGAATTCAATTACATCGCCATCCTGTACTACGTACTCTTTACCTTCGGTGCGGAGCCATCCTTTTTCACGCGCGGTGGCGTACGAACCGGCCTCAAGGAGCTTGTCGCAATGGATCACTTCCGCGCGGATAAATTTCGTCTCGAAATCAGAGTGGATAGACCTGCCCGCCTGCGGAGCGGTCGAGCCGCGCTTGGTAGTCCAAGCGCGGCTCTCCTTCTCCCCTGTTGTGAAGAAAGTTATTAAGTTTAAAAGTTTATATGACTCGGTTATAAGTTGGTCTAACCCAGTGCCAAATACCGGATCGATCATAACAGACTGTCCCGGGACTTTAATATCGAGATTTTCCGCCGCCTCTGACATATTGAGAACATAGAGCGTGGGCTTTTGGATGCCTGCGCGTTCCAGCTCAAGATTGATAATTTCAATATCGAAAAGCGGGTCTACTTTTTCGTGCACATGTATCACACCCGGATCTTGGAAAATTCTAACTACTTCAATGATGGCGTCCACCTCGCGAATGTTTGAGAGAAATTTATTGCCCAATCCCTCCCCCTCCGACGCGCCTTTCACAAGCCCAGCAATATCGACAAACTCAACCACTGCCGGAATGACTTTTTTGGATTTCGACAAAGCGGCAAGCTTGTCGAGCCGCTCGTCCGGCACCGGTACGATACCGACCGACGGATCAATGGTGCAAAATGGGTAATTCTCCGCCGGCACGCTCTTATTCGTCAGCGCGTTGAAAAGCGTAGATTTACCAACGTTAGGGAGACCCACGATTCCTATATTAAGGGCTGAGTACGACATGGATTAAAGGTAGCTAAAAAATGACTGAAAGTAAAATTACTACTTATAAGAGGATGTTGTCTTGCGTTCACCTCATACCGCAAGACAACTTACTCATGTAGAGAAAATATCATTTTTAATTCTCTTTACCAATTTTTGAGTATTCCCATGCTTCAGAAAACCTATACCAGATAATAAGACTCTTAAAGAATATTTAAATCTCGTTACCAGAAATCAGCACTTTCAATTTTTTCTCTAATTTTGAAAGATGGCCTTTGCCATAGACTATAAAAATGTTCTTGCCTGATTTCCAAGCTTTTTCAATTTCGTTAAATATATGCTCGTCTCTCATTTCTGAACGAGCAGAAACAATCTTATTTATCAGAGTGTCATTTTTGCGCGGATCAGTTATGGTATCAAGAAAATTTCTGTCTTCCAGTTCTTGTTCTTCAAATAATTTCCTGTGCTGATTCTCGAGCCAGATTTTATTAGGAATAAAACCATATATGTCTGAAAACTTTGCCTCCCTCTTCAAAACTCGCTCCATTGCTTCTTCAAAACTAGTTGAGCTTTCATGCCTAAACCATCCAGAAAGATTTTGCGTAATTATAGCATAGGCAACATCATTAGAATCAAATAAGCCACTAAGGTGTTTTCTCTGCTCTCCTTCACCTGGTTCTGGGCGAACAACCTCGATGTTGGTTTTTAAAGCAAGCCAGCAAACTGCCCCGGTTTCCCCGTATTGTGTAATTGATTTTTCATAATTTTGAGGAATTTCGTAAATTGCCCCTTCTACAAATGCAATCATTAAGCCTTCTGATTTATTTAAAAAATCATTCCAGAGTTGTTCGAGTTGCTCAAACTGCTCGTCAGCAGGATTATTCGTATGTATAGCTCCAAAGAAATAAAAGATTTTTCCTGTGAGAGCATTTTCCGCTTTGAATATTATATTTTTACCTGGCTGATCCAACATAATTGAATTGATATTAGCATGAAAAGAAACGCCAGGTGATACGCATGCGTATCACCTGGCGTCATGTACGACGAACTACTTGTCCTGATAGTCGTCGTAAGGACAATCAACGTACTGGAAGTCGTCGTAGTTGTCCACATGGGGCAATTCCCTATCGACGACCGGGACAGGGTGAGGAAGTTCCTTTACCCTTTCGAGAACGCTCCTCAGCGCTCTATTCTCCTGCAAACACTCGACCAACATTTTCACCACCTCCTTTCGGTCGAAAGTTACTCCACTCAAGGCATCCTTGAAGCTGATGGTATCCTTTTTAAGAGGTAGTCGTAGAACGCTAAGCGACTACCGCAGTAGGCGTAGTGTGGTGACATGTCACCATCTTCGATGCGATGCGCTACGCATCCATTGTGGCAAAAGGTCTGCATCGGGCAAACTTTGCACACTTCCGGCATGCGTAATGTCTGAGTAGTAAACTCGTGGTATTGGGAAGAATCGAGGATTTCAACAAACGATTTCTCCGACACCTTGCCGAAGCAGGTGAATCTCCCCAAACGCTCGCATGGATAAACGTTGCCGTCGTGATCAACCAGCAACCAACTGGAGCATGAACCGCGAAAAACACAAGAACGGGTAGTGCGCCCCTGGGTCCATGCGATCATGCCGTCCAACTCACGCACTTGGACATCCTGACGATCCAGTTTAATCCATTCCTCGAAAACATCTTTGAGGAACTGAGTCCACGCTTCATCGCTTACTGCGAACGGATCACCACGTAAGTCAGTTGCAGTGTTGTAGAAGGCGTTGAACGCAATGCTCGTAAAGCCGGATTCTACCAGGCCCCTAAGCATCTGGGCACCCTTATTGGCATTGCGCTTTGTGACGACGCAAATGACAGAAGGATGGATGCCGACCTCTCGCAAAACTCTTACTCCAGACATGACCTTGAAGTATGATCCTTGCCCAGCGAGATTGATACGATCGACGTCATGTGTCTGGGAAGTGCCATCAACACTCACACCAACCTTGAAATTGTGTGTCTGGAAAAACTTGGCCCATTCCTGGTCAATGAGAGTTGCGTTGGTTTGGATTGTGTTAATCCATGGCTTGTGCCCCTGTTCTTGCTGAAGTCTGACAACTTCTTTGAAGAAGTCCAGTCCAGCAAGAGTAGGCTCCCCTCCCAGCCAATGCATGCGCTGCAAACCTTGTGGCAACTTTGCCAGGGAACTTATGAGTGCCTGCAGAACTTCTGGCGACATCACCCGTTTCCCACCCTGATCGAAATTGCGATCACGACAGTAAGTGCAGCGCAAATTGCAGAAATCTCCTACTATCTTTGCCTGTATCGACGGCATTTTGTAGCCTGCCTTTCGTAACTTTGAGGAACTATTCTAACTAAAATTATACTACAAATATTTTATTAATGCAATATAACCGTATAACTCATTATTTTGTCATTTTAATGGCTCTTTCAATTATTCTGTCTCCAATCTCGCCCCAATCAAAGTATTTTTTATAATCCTTGGGATTGATGAGTTTGATTTCGGTAATCCCTTTTCCAGACTCGCTATCGCCACCGTCGATCACAAATTCGCCAAAGGGTCTGACTTTGCACACATACCTTAATTGATAAAAAACCTTACCGCCTTTTTTGTCTGTTACTTTCTGGTAGCCTATCGGCAGAAATGACAAAATTTCCATATTAGATTCTTCTTTGATCTCCCGGCGTAGAGCCTCCTCGGCCGTTTCCCAGTCTTCGATACTACCCCCAATAAGTCCCCAACCTTTCTTCATGCCGCCGAAACCAATTACCAGTTTATCTTCGTAAAAACATACCCCGTATGATTGGCTTAACTTATCTTCCGGTAGACTATCGAAAGAGTTGGCGTCAAAATATTCAACAATATATTCAACCCCGTTGCTTCCCAAAAGTTTTGTTTTTATTACCATTAGCGATAATTACCCATCATAGTAAGTGCTCTTTTCATTATTCTCTCCCCTATTTCACCCCAACCAAAGTACTTTTTGTAATCTTTAGGATCAATAAGTTTAATTTCTGATACTTCTCCGTCAGGATCAGAAATAAAATCACCAGTAGGTTCAACTGTACAAAAACTTCTTGTTTGGCGCACAATTCTATCAGGTTCATAAATATCTTGAAAGCCGATAAGTTCTTGATGGATCACTTTCATATTTGTTTCTTCTCTGACTTCTCTTACTACTGCCTCCTCGTACGATTCCCCCAGCTCAATGCCCCCGCCAGGCGGCATCCAGTTGCTCTTAGAATGATGAACTAAAACCATTTTATCTCCGTAAAAACAAAAAGCGTGTACGCCTTGAAGAATCCCGTCTCCAAGATTAGCCAACGGATCATCTTCTTTATAGACAATATCGAGCACTTGACCAGAGCCATTGGTGAGAGTGGATTTTATTTCCATCAAAACATTATACAGCACTCAAGAATTCCCTAGATCATCTTAAGGTCTTAAGGATTCCCAAACAATTTTATTGGAGGAGGTACCTTGATCTTGAATTCAAACGGAATGCACTTTGTCGTAAAGATATCGCGCACGGGGTTATCTAGGATAAGATGTTGTCTTGCGTTCACCTCATACCTATCTGGGTTTTACTCATAATTTACAAATCTTTTGGCAGTAAACCAGTATGTTTAGAGATACGGGAGAGCATGCGTGGACCAATTTCTTCTTTATCATGAAAAGCGAAAGTAAAATCAGGCCAGCCGTTTCTCTCCAGAATCTTATGAGAACCTTTTTGTCTTCTTATGGACCAACCTATCTTTAATAAAGACCTCAAGATCTTTGAAGCTTTAGCTGCGCGCCATTTCATGAGTAAACAGTCGAGCCACAGGTGTAGGAGTGATGCCTTGCTCAACCTTATCTGCTAGAGTGCGCAGAGCAATAGCAAAAACTTTTTTTTGTGCTTCTTCTTTAGTAGCACCGTATGCCATCACTCCCGGCAGTCTCGGTATATCAGCAATCCAACGCTTGTCAGTTTCGCGTTCGAATTCAATCACAAAAGAGACCATCTTATTTGATATTTTTCTTTTCATGTAAGCACTATAGCATATTTTACTTATTCCCGAACAATTTCCGTGGAGAGGGAGTCCTTAAATTCAAATAGGATGCACTTAGTCATCACCTTCATTGTCTTTATTCTTATTTTTGTTTTCATTTTCTGATCGGTCATTATCGTTATCATTCTCATCTTCTTCGCCCACGAATCTTATAGCCATATCTTTGAGTCTTTTTATTTTCTCTTTCTGATTGTTGCGATTTCTGTCTGAAAATCCGCTCCTACTGTCACCGCCCTGACTATCCGATGTGGTCGCTGTATTCGTTATTTCAACTTTCACCTCTTGACGTTCATTTATTTTCTTGCGAAATTCTTGCTTTAGACTCTTCGTTTTCTCTCTGGCAGATGAAGAAGAAGTGGTTGTGGAAGAAGCAACAACATTTGCCGCCTTGGCGAAAGCGGTGGAACTTTTCTCTATACTTCGCTCAAGCGCTTCCAATCTCTCGTCGTCCAGTTCGTTTTTCTCTAGAAGCTTCTCCGCTTCTTCTATGCGCCGCGTTACTTTCTGCTCTTCCCATACAATCTTTTCCTCCGGCGTTCTATAAACCGCATCCAACATTGGTTCGACAACTTTGATCTTTAAAGGATAGAGAGTATCTCCCGGCAAAGCTCTGCCAGATACGTACGTGGCTCCGCTGAATGAAAGTATCATAATCAGAGAATACACATATGCAAACGCAGGAATACGCTTCATGTACGGAGATTTTATCGGGGTGGCAAAAACTCTTTCGAGTATGCGAGCTTTCTCCACACTCGTCATGCGGATACTTTTTAACCCTTCTATTCCTTTTTTAAAATTATCTTCAGTCATGCTTATGTTTTGAGACACCTATGAGTCTACGTAGCGCCTCCAATCCTCGAGTGATGCGCACCGAGACCGTATTGGCATTAAGCTTTAAGATTTCTGCGATATCCTTTGGCGACAAATCTTCTACGTATCGAAGATGAATAACTTCTCTATAATATGGCTCAAGCTTCTCCAAGAGCAAGAGCACTCGACTGGAATCAGCACTAATCTCTATCTCCAGAGTCGCCTTCTCATCCGGAGGGTCGAATTCTCTATCTTCGTCTTTTTCTGATAGCCCTTCCAGAGAAACTGATTTGATCCGTCTATACCAATCAATGATGAGATTGCGCGCAACTGTATAAAGTAGAGCTCTCGGATTATCAATCTTTTTGCCGAGAACCATAGAGCTCCAAAGACGGGTAAACGATTCTTGGGTAAGATCAAGAGCTTTCTCTCTATCAGATACCCTAAGCAGGCAAAAGCGAAACAAAGAGTCAGACTCTCGGTTATAAATATCCGTAAAGCGCTTTCTATCACCATCGATAAGCATGACGTATATCTACCCATATTCTTTCATTATTGTCTATGAAAGAGGTAAAGTCCCACTACGTCATCATGAACGTGGCGCGTAAGCGTCTCATTAGAACGCAAACTAAAAAATTAATAAATACTTATGATGAATCAGCTTATCAGAAAAGGGGCCGCTCTTTCCTTAATCTTGATCTTAGGGTTGGGATTTTTTCCTACACTATCTTACGCTAATAATGGCAACGGTAATGGCAAAGGAAAAGGACACAATGAGAGAGAGAAACAGTCCCAACATCTAACAAATTTAGGTCGTCACGATAATGACGATGATAACAATAAGTCAGACAAATCTGATAGAAAAGATGAAAGGAACACCAATAAGTTGTGTAGAAAGGCTTTCAAAAACCTGTTCAAATTCAGAAATCTTGGAAACAACAGTGTTAACTTCTATGTAGAGTGCTTAAGAATAGTCGGTTTTGAAGCCACATTTACCGGTCAGATTTCTTCGACAACACCTGACACTACTGCACCCATCATCACTAACCTCTCTACCGCTCCAGCCACCACTACGGCCATTATCACTTGGCATACCAATGAGAAGTCAAATAGCACCGTCTTCTGGAGCACTTCGCCCGGTATTGACATCAACAGTTCTTCTATTCCAAGTGCGTCTGAAAGCGCTAAGATCAAGAATCACAATATAACCATCACTGGTCTTACCGCCTCAACCACTTACTATCTGATTGCCCGTTCAAAAGATAACGCCGGCAATACTGGCACTTCTTCAGAGATTTCATTCCACACCAATATTCCGATTCCAGTACCACCTGACGTTATTCCTCCGGTTATAACGAATGTGGCCACGCCGGTCGGCACTTCTACCATTAACGTAAGCTGGAATACCAATGAACCAGCCACTTCGAAAATCTTCTACAGTACATCTTCCGACATAGACATAAACGCAACCTCAACCAACTTCATGGAAAATCTCACTCTAACGTTAAACCATCTGATATCATTAGTGGGCCTTCTTCCTCAAACTGTTTATCACTTGATGATACGTTCTGTAGATGGAAGTGGCAATGCAACTACCACTCCGCTCTTAACTGCCACTACCACTAGTATCTAGGGTTACTTCGCCCTCCGGCCGAGATTATATACTTTGCGCTTGATGCGTTCACGCCGGCCAGTACCGCCAAAGTGTTTCAAATATCCGAACCGGCGCACATAGATGGGCGAGAATCCTGCAAACCAAAGTATGCCGCGTTTCAGTTCATTAATAGTGTCTCCGAAGAGAATAGTCTGGGCAAAAGGAATGGTGTCGGAAGTGACAACCATAGTGGCGCTCCGACCTTTGAGTAATTTCTTCCAAGTATAATCACTGGTAAATTTGTAAGCAAATCCCGGTAACCAAACCCTGTCAAAAAGTCCTTTGACCAAGGCAGGCATGGTGGACCACCACGACGGATAAAAAACAACGAAGTGCTCACACCAACGCATATTTTCTTGGAATGAGAGTAGGTCCGGTTCAAGTTCCTGAATTAATCTATATCCATGGTGAAGAATGGGATCAAACTGCATATCACTTATATTCATGCGACGCACCTCGTGGCCAGCCTCCTCTACTCCCCTCTGATATTCGTCGGCGAGAGTGCAGTTGAAACTATCTTCGTCCGGATGACCAAGCAAAACGAAAATTTTCTTTGGTTTCTGTTTTAATCCAAGCATAATTCTATTTAACGCATTAACTTCTGCAACTCTGATTGATGTTCGCGCATAACTACCATCGTAGCCGCCATCTCGCTCTGTCCGGATTTCACCCGTTTTTGCACCTTTTCGCCAATTTTTTTGAAGAGTTCGGGATCCTTTTCCATGAGCGCAAGCAGTTTCTCCCGCTCGGCCTCTGGCACATCTTTCATCTTCGACTTCAGCGCCTGCTTGAGCAGAAAGTTTTTAAATATTCCCATTGCTATTTATAGTGAGTTTGTCGAACTATTTTTGCTTGTTCTTCTTTGGTTTCTTTTTCTCTTTCCTTTGAGCATTATTGCCTTTTGCCATAAATTTTTTATCAATTCTTAATATCTTTAGTATAACAGAGTACTTGCAGGGCTGCGAGGTCGGCTTTGGTTAAAACTTCGGCATCACCTTCGTTGAGATAATACATGATAGCTTCTGGATCATCGACATGTTCAATACCGAGAGCATGACCGAGCTCATGAGCCATAACCCGCACCAGCTTCTCCCGATTGCTGAATTCGTAAATATCAATACCCCGCTTGACTTCATCGCTATAATAAATTCCTCCGGTAAACGACTCGCCCCGCGAAGCGCCGATGGTATTGTACGTCTCAACGTTTAGATTAAGTGATTTGACCAAACGATTGAGTATTCCTACCAGTGAATTGATTTCGCCGACCATCTCATTGAGTCGTGCCTCCAGGACTTTCAATTTTATTATCTCCGTTTCTAATGCAGCTCTGGCAGTTTCCAGCTGGTCAAATTGAGGCTTGGAAGTCTTTTTGCCTCTGTTCCAAGATTCAACTTGTCTCTGGTAGGTGGCATTCGCATCATCAAACGCCTTGACGCGCGTGTCATAGACACTTTTCGCGCTATTGTATTCGGCTTTTAAAGTTGCGTACCTCGTCTCTAGAGCATTGTACGTTGCCTTGTCTTTCTCTACAGCATTCTCAAGGCCGGAAAGAGTGCTTGTCACTTCTTGGCGATAGTCATAAATAAGATTGATGACCAACTCGGCTCTCGCCGGGTCGTAGGTAAAGAGTTCGATGCCAGACGGCTTCTCCCAAACTGATTCGGCTTCAGCAAGCGCAGCTAAAAAATCTTTTTGCGAGATGTTGAATCTTCTATCAAAAGTGCCAATAGTATAGATAATGGGCTTTTCACATGCGGCGGGAGATCCGATGAGTATTGGATAACCCCACACGCCAAAAGCTGCGACGAAAATAAAAATGACAAGAACGTTAAGTGCTACCCTCCAGAACATACAAACTCACAATTTGGACCGGTGCGACCAACCCAGCTACCGTCGGGACATTGCATAGCATCGGCAGTACAAGCCACCAATCTAGGCGGATTAGGAGAATTCGAAAATTCTGACCGTACAAGTAGTGCCGCCCCAACCAAGATCAATGCCACACCAAGCGCGACCAGCATGATCATTTTCAGATTCATATGAGCATTTTAACACTAATTTCAAAAAATTCTTTATTCTCCTATTTCGAGCGAACTAGAGATATGTTGGAGAGGATTATTTTTCTTTCGGATACCTTTGAACTTTTGTTTGTGGATAATTAATTTTTAAGTTAAAACTATTTTAACATAACAAATCGATTTAGGAATTTTGGGGAATTTGGTTGCAATTTGGAAGCGATAAATTTAGAATGCTGGATAGAAACGTACAGGAGGTTTACTAGTGGGAGACTTCCAAGAACTGCTGAAAGTGGACAAAAAGGAGACGTTTAATTTCTTCTACCTCGGGCTCCGAGACAGAGTTCCTGCCGAAAAGGTGGTGGATGCCGAAACCAAGTATACAGCAAGCATTCTAGCGAGTTTCGCCCAGACGTCTAGTTGCGACATGGTCGACATGCCACCCTTCTCGAGTTTGTCAGAAATTTTCGACCACTTCGTTCTCCCGGGAAGTGACTTGAGAGACCCGGCACTTCTGGCGCTCGCCGGAGCTCAGAGTCTGTTCTTGTTGGGGATATTCCCCAACCAGATGGCGCGCCGGTACAACTTGCAGTGGTATGGGAAGCTTGGTCAGTCTTTCTACAGACAAGCCGGACAATATGCCGGCAGTCGACAGGAGCGGGAACTCTATAACAGACTTTCCAACAACTTCTCTATCTGGACAAGCGCTTACAAGAAACTGAACAGGGAACTCTACGAGAACCGGTTCGTTCTTCTGATTCCGTGAGTCACGCGACCGTAGCCCGCCTTGGGCTGCGGTCGTATTCATAATTTTTTCAATTCTTTATAACGAAAGCAGGACTGAATGTGGTCATTGATCATACCAACCGCTTGCATATGCGCATAGACAATAGTCGGGCCGAGAAATTTGAACCCGCGTCGCCTTAAATCATTAGCAAGCATCTCTGACTCTCTGGTGGTAATTGGTAAATCTTTTAAATTCTTCTTTCTGCCATCAATCGGTTTTTCACCAACAAAACTCCACATGTACTTACTGAAAGTGTTAAACTCTTTCTGCACCTCTAGGAACCTCTTAGCATTGTTGATGACCGCTTCTATCTTGAGCCGATTTCTGATAACGCTTGCATCTTTGAGAAGTCTCACGACATCTCGCTTGCCGAACCGCGCCACAAGGCGTGGTTCGAAACCTGCGAACGCCCGCCTGTATCCCTCCCTCTTGCGCAAGACGATCAACCATGAAAGCCCGGCTTGCGCACTCTCGAGCACGAGAAACTCGAAAATTTTTCTATCACTTCGAACCGGCCTGCCCCATTCTCTATCGTGATACCCAATCATCAATGGGTCAGTCTTAGGCCACGAACAAGCCCCCGCGCCAATATTTCGAGCGCGGGGGCTTGTTTTTTCTCCCATTTAAATAAACTTATGCTGACTTCTTTAGTTTAGCAGCATCATCCTTACCGAGAATTTTGTACATACCTGTGCCACAAACAGAGCACTTACCTTTAGCAGCTGGGCGGCCCGGCTTGATCTCAACTATCTGCACGTCTTTCATTTCCCGTTTAGTCTTGCACTTAACACAATATCCAATAACTTTGTCCATATTTTATGATTCTAATGGTTAAATGAGGTACCACCCACCATTGTAGCATGAAAAGAGCCACGCGCCATCCGCCTAGGGCGGAGGCGCGGGGCTCCAGGAGACTGACTGTATTACGAGTCGTCGACTTCTCTCTTGAATCCCAGCAGTTTGATGATAACAACTTCGAAATCAAACGGCTTCTCGACGAAGGTGGCCTGAAATTCGGCACACATCTTCTCGAGATCAGTCGAATCGTGTCCCGAAACAGTCATCCACCCACTCATGAGAGCAAAGGGTATATGAGCCGTTCGTTTGTCCATCCTTACTCGTCGGAGAAGCTCGACCCCAGTCATGTTCGGCATGTCGTTATCCGACATGATGAGGTCAAACTTTTCTCCTTGGTCAAGAAGATCCCAAGCCGTCTGACCATCTCCAACCGATACAACAACGTGACCCTCGAGTTTCAGAGAATGTACCAGATTTTCACGTGCCGACCAATTGTCTTCCGCTATCAGCACTCGCAACATTTCACACTCCCTTCAAGGGTTGATAATCCGCTCACGAGCTTATCACGGTTATTTAAAAAGTCAAGGAGTGGGCACATCAATGTTCGTTGCCACTCCTTTCTTCGTCTCATTCCAAATTCTGTAAATTATCCAGAGGAAAATAGCCAAAAGAACAAATTTAATACCCACAAGTGAGAGCGCCTCTTCGCCAATGATATAGACAAGTATTCCCCAGAAAGTGTTCCAGAGCGTAGCAGCCAGAAATGATAGAACGAAAAACTTTTTGAAGGAGAAATCCAGAATACCGGCCGAAGTAGCGACGAGTGCGGCAAGATTCGGTTGCCAGTAACTCATAAAGATGGCGGCCAGACCATGTTTAGTTACTCGCTCCTTGGCATCTTCGAGTGCCTCTTTCAATCCAAATTTTAGGAGCAGACGATACCAACCGTACTTACCGAGAAGGAAGTTGAAAATGTAGGCGAAAAAGAGTCCTAAAGTAATAATCGCCACCGCTTCCACTACTTTTGAAATATCTTGACCCGCGAGAATCACTCCGAGAAAAATGACCAGACTGCCGGGATAATACCAACCGACTAAAACCGTACCCTCGATCAGAGAACTTACAAGTAAGATAGCGAGACCATATCTATCAAAATAAAATCGCGCAATCTCAATCAACTCCGCCTGTGGTGGCAAACCAAAGAATCTCCAAGCAAGATAAATCAGAAGGAAAATTCCTAAGACCGAGAGGGGCAATAGTGCTTTTTTGAAATCAATTTTATTCATTAGTTGTGCTACTTTAGCATTTACACGAATCTTTTTCCAGAAGGATATGTTAAGATATTAGTGGTATTTAATAACTTATTAACATATGAGTCTCGAAACTACATCAGAATCTGAAGTGTCAATTAATGAATCGACAGAACGCATAGAAAATGCCGCTGATTTCGAAAAAATAATTGCTGAATTTGGCACTGATCATCCCGCAGTTAAGGCATTTGCAAAAAAGCATAATCTGGATTTACCTTCAATCGGCCCACAGTTCAAGACTTCAGTTCCAAAAACAACTGAAAATGGGAAAGAAACAGTAGATAATTTGTCAAAAGCGGCTTAAAAACTATCTAAACGAAGTACTGGAAGAAAAATCAAACAGTTTTGAGCGGAACAATCGGCAAATCAAATTTGGTGGACCCTAGCGGATTCGAACCGCTGACCTCCTCATTGCAAATGAGGCGCTCTACCAACTAAGCTAAGGGCCCTTCACACTAGTTGCTAGGTTTTAGCTTATAGCTTCTAGCTTGAATGTCTAGGATACCGTAAAAAATTCATTTATGCTATATTTTAATTTGTATTTTAAGCTAGTAGTTAGTACCTAACAGCTAAAAGTTAGTAATAGAGGGCCTATGGTATAGCAGTAACACGTGGCCATGGCATGGCCAAGTCCGGGGTGCGACTCCCCGTAGGTCCACAGTTTCTAGACAGGGCCTATAGTTCAGTGGCAGAACACAGCATTCGCATTGCTGAAACGGCGGTCCGATTCCGCCTAGGTCCACAATTCCGAATTTGAAGAAAGATTGACCTCGACCACAAACTTGAGAATATGGTCTACTAAATCACAAGTTTGTTAAATTTTGTTAAGATTTAGTGAGAGCAGTTTATCTGCCAAAATATTAATCAGTTCTTTCAGGGGGGATCTTATGAATCGATCCGTCATCCAAGGTGGCATGGGAGTCTACATATCGACTCCATTACTTGCTAATCTCTGTTCTCGCGGTGGTGCTCTCGGCACAGTTTCGTGTGTCGGCGCAGAACGATTGCTCGCCCGAATTCTCCAGATGGGAGACCCGGGTGGCCAATACCGACGTGCGCTAGCACATTTTCCGTTTCAGGGAGTAGTTGGACAGATCATCAGAAAGTATTTTGTTGATGGTGGCATTCCTCCAAATCAGGAATTCAAGAAGGTACCAGCATTCAGTTTGCAACCACGTTCAGACCTGATTGCCCTTACGGTAGCGGCGAGCTTCGCTTTTGTGTGGCTTGCCAAAGAGAAACACGATGGGCCAATCAGTGTGAACTACTTGGAGAAAATTCAGATTCCGCACATCTTTCATCTCACAGGGGCAATGCTCGCCGGCGTCGATTATGTCACGATGGGAGCAGGCATCACGCTCCAGATTCCGGGTGTACTCGATGCGATCGCGTCAGGAGACACCCCGAACTATCGTGTTCTGGTGGAAGGAAGTAAAGATGGGACTGAAACAATCAGTTTCAATCCGAGCACCTTCTTCAAGACGAAGCTCCCCGAACTCAAGCGTCCAGGATTTCTACCAATCGTCTCGACAGACGTGTTGGCATCATTCATGGCCAAACGTCTGCCGTCTGGAAGTATCCAAGGATTCGTCATTGAACTACCAACTGCTGGTGGTCACAATGCACCGCCCCGAGTAAAAGGAGTTTTTGACGAAAGTGGTCAGCCCATCTATGGGCCAAAAGACGAGGTGGCTTTCGAGAAGCTAACGGCTCTTGGCATTCCATTTTGGATTGGCGGATCATTTGCATCGCCCCAAGGCCTCGCGAAAGCGAAGTCACTCGGCGCCGTCGGCATTCAAGCCGGTTCGATCTTCGCACTTAGCGAGGATTCCGGCATGAGACCCTCGTTTCGTGCTGAAATGAGGCGCCTTGGTTACCGAGGCGCACTCATTGTCCGTACAGATGCGCAAGTATCACCAACTGGATTCCCGTTCAAAGTTGCGCAGCTGTCTGGTACGCAATCCGACCAAGCGATCTACGATGCTCGCACGCGGGTATGTGATTTGTCTGCTTTGCTCGTCCCATATAAACGAAGCGATGGCAAGATCGACTTCCGTTGCCCAAGTGAGCCCATTAACGAGTATCTCCGAAAAGGCGGGAAACTCGAAGATGTGGCAAACGCACGTTGTTTGTGCAATGGACTTTTCTCAGCCGTTGGACTTGGCAATCCGAGTGAGTCCCCCATCTTCACGATAGGAGATGATGTGAGTTTCTTACATCACCTCATGCGAAATGAAGACAGTTCTTACAGTGCAACAGACGCCATCGCGTATCTGTTGCAGTGATCGCGAATACCGAACGCGCCCCGAGTATTTCAGGGCGCGTTCTTCTTTATTGCACCGCAAGCTTGAGGATGTGGTCTACGAAATCACGTGGTCGCCAACCAGTATTCTTGAGCGAACTATACATAAGAGAATTTTTATGAAATACCGGCAGTGAGTTGGTCTCCAATATATAAATATTCTTTTTTGGTGTGATGATGAAGTCGGAACTGGAGTAGTGGCGTAATCCGAGCACTTCGTGGGCCCGCTTGGCCATCTCTTCTATCTTTTTGTTTTCCTCTACTATTAATTTGGATTCACTCGATGGTAGAAAAGCATAAATCTTCTCCTCTTTACCCTCTTCGATAACGACGCAAGACACTTCATTACCCTTGATAAATTCTTCCACTAAGACTCGCGGTGAGTATTTGAAGGTTTCTTCGATTGCTTGCTTGAGTTCGTGGAAGGTTGTTACCTTACACACGCCCAGAGACTCACCCGCATCTGTTGGTTTAACTATCATTGGATATAGATAGTTTCTAAAGATATGAATTAATTTGTCTTCACTTAAGTTATTTTTAGTAATAAGCGCATGTGCCGGAGTGAGAAGTAAATGTCTTCGATAGAGATTTTTCGCCATCTCTTTATTCATGCTAAGCGCCGAGGCAACAGCACTTGAGCCTGTAAAAGGAATTTGTATACCTTCGAGAATTCTCTGTACTTGACCATCCTCCCCATAGGAACCATGGAGCGCGTTCCAGACCACATCTACATACCGCAGGGCACGATGCGGCTCTTCGACTAATCCCTCACGATGCCATTCCCCACCTATAGAAATAAAAATGTCTACCGGTTCATAGGTTTCCGACATCTCGCGCAGAGCGGATAGCACATGCTCACCTGTTTTAAGAGAAGCGCTATAGCCGAGAGATTGTCCACCACGTAACACCGCCACTCTAATTTTTGAAGAAAGACTCATGACTACATTATATCCGAAATTCTTTCCCACGTAACTTTTGGTGATAGCCAATAGCAAAGCGGTGAGCTTCGAAGTTTGCTAAGAGTATTTCTCTAGAATGCTTTTTATTACCAATGATTTCTCTGGCTTTATGCCTCTCATCTTTAACCACAGAGACCACTTCGATATTTAAACCGACTTTCTTTATCGCCTCTATTGCCACATTTATCTGCCCCTTACCGCCATCCACCACCACAAGATCGGGAAACTTCCACTCCGGATGAGTAAACCGCCTTTTAAGCACTTCTTGTAAATTGGCAGTGTCGTCATTTCTATCATGGTTAATTTTGAACTTTCGATATTGGCTCTTCGCCAGTTCTCCATCTTCGACCACGGTCATTACCCCAACTACATCTTTGCCGGAGATATGGGCAATGTCGTATGCCTCAATCCTAAACGTAGATTTAGGATTTAAGATTTCAGATTTAAAATCATTTTTCATTAATGCGATATCTTGGATATGTTCCAGAGCAAAGATTTTTCTCTTAACTTTTTCGGCATTTTCGAATTTGTGTTCTTTAGCAAACATTTGCATCTCTTTCTCTAGAGACTTTATGAGTTCAGGCTTTTTTGCTTCAAAAAAGAGTTTGAGATGCCTAATGATTTTTCTGTAATCTTTTTTCAGAATCCATTTGACACACGGCCCCGGACAGAGACCAATTTGAGCATTGAAACAAGGTTTATTATTTAATTTACACTTATCGTCGCGATATGGAAAAATTTTTCTGATAATTTTAAGCGCTTCTTTCAATTCTCCTCCGTGAGGAAACGGTCCCCACTCCGCCAAGGCTTCGCGGGGCAAGCCGTACTGCAAGTCTCTTCCTCGAACAATTAGCAAGCGCGGGAAATCCTCTTTGGTAATCGTCACGTAGTTATAACTTTTGTCATCTTTCTCTTTGGAATTGTAAATTGGCTGATATTTTTTTATCTCATGAGCTTCGAGAAGCAATGCTTCAAGCACCGAATCTGTTTGGATAAATTCAATTTTGTTTGCTTCTTCCAACATTTTAACAATCAGAGGACTTCTCGTCAGGAGAATATTACGCGCGAAATAACTCTTAACTCTATCTTTGAGACTGGTCGCCTTCCCTATGTATAAAATTTTCTTTCCACTTTTAAAAAAGTAAATTCCAGGCGTGTCTGGTAAATTGAATTGTTTGAGGTCGGTGGATTTCATTTTTTGCGTAAAATTTTCCTTAAGTACTTGCCGGTATGAGTATCAGTGTTGGCCACTTCTTCTGGAGTTCCTTGAGCAACCAGTTTTCCCCCTTCATCACCCGCTTCTGGACCGATATCAAGCACGTAATCAGCACTTTTTATAAAATCTAAGTTATGTTCGATAACCACAACCGTGTTACCTTTGTCCACCAATTTCTGGAGAATTTCAATCAATTTTTTGACATCTTCGTAGTGAAGACCGATAGTCGGCTCGTCTAGGAGGTAAATCGTCTTTTGCAGATGGGGTCGGTAGAGTTCAGAAGCAATCTTTACTCTCTGTGCCTCTCCGCCGGAAAGTGTAGTGGCAGACTGGCCAAGCGCCAAATAGCCGAGACCAACATCATTCAGACTCTTGAGTCTGTCGTAAATGGCCGGAATATCTTCAAAGAACACCAGAGCTTCTTCCACAGTCATCTCAAGAACATTATAAATATTTTTATGGTTATATTTTACTTCGAGAGTTTCTTTCATAAAACGCTTACCGAGGCAGACATCACACGGCACGTAAACCGTCGGCAAGAAATGCATTTCCACCTCAATCATACCGTTGCCCTGACAGGTCTCGCACCGGCCGCCTTTGACATTGAAAGAGAATCTGTTCGCCTTCCAACCGCGCGCCCGAGCCTCTACCGTCTCGGCAAAAAGTTCGCGGATGAAGGTGAAAGCGCCGGTGTAAGTAGCGGGATTCGAGCGCGGAGTCCGACCGATCGGCGACTGATCTACAGAAATTACACGGCCCAGATATTCAGAGCCAGTAAAAGATTGACAATTGAAGATTTTGGCATTTCGGTAACGTCTGTCGAGTCGAGCCAAAAGATTTTTGTGAAGAATTTCATAGACGAAAGATGATTTGCCAGAACCCGAAACACCCGTAACCACTACTAATTGGCCGAGCGGAATATCAACATTCATATGTTTGATGTTGAATATTTTCCCTGCACGAATAGCGATTTTACCTTTCTCCGCAACCCTACGTTTCCCTGGTATTTCGATGCTCTTCTCTCCGCGCAAATAAGCTAAAGTTAGAGACTTACTCTCATTTTTCTTTTCCAAAAGAAGTTCATTGAGATCGCCTGCCACCACTATTTCCCCGCCGTGGACACCGGCTCCCGGACCGATATCAACTAAGTAATCCGAGGAATAAATAGTCTCTTCATCGTGCTCGACCACGATGATAGTGTTGCCCAAATCACGCAGATTCAAGAGAGTTTTAATTAGGCGGGCGTTATCCCGAGCGTGAAGGCCAATAGTTGGTTCGTCAAGCACATAAAGCGCGCCGACCAAACCTGAGCCGAGTTGCGAGGCTAGGCGTATGCGTTGAGCTTCCCCGCCGGAAAGAGTGTGGGCCTTGCGGTCAAGTGATAGGTAATCAATACCGACATCGAGCATGAAGGAAAGGCGAGCCTCTATTTCCTTGGTTATCACTTTGGAAATATTTTTTTCGCGAATAGTCAATTTTTTTCCGCCAGAGGCGGATCCGCCAATTTGAAGAGCGGAGAAAAATTCATCACAATCTTTAATAGAAAGCGCGGTAAGCTCAACAATATTTTTATTTCCTATCAATATATTCAAAGTCTCTGCTCGAAGACGACTGCCATGACAGCGTTCACAAGGTTCGCTACCAAAGAGATATTTAGTACCCAGACCATTACAATCAGGGCAAGCGCCATATGGAGAGTTGAAAGAAAAAAGGCGCGGCTCTATCTCCGGGAAAGAGAAACCGTCTTTGGGACAGGCCCACTTGGCTGAGAGCAGATGTTCTTCTTCGCCGAGACGCAATACCAAAAGACCATCGGACTCGTGTATTGCCTTCTCTATGGCCTCGCTTAATCTCTCGTCAGCCGACTCTTCTTTCAGATTTATGGAATCCACAAGCACAGAGATTTCGTGCTTTTTGGTTTTAGTGAGAGCGATGCGTTCGCGCAAAGAATATCTTTTGCCATCTACCATTACTTCGCTATAGCCCTTGCCAAGGAGGTCATAGAGAAGCTGGTAATACTCTCCCTTCCTACCTCGCACAATTGGCGACCAAATCTCAATGTCAAGGATGTCAAGGGTCACCCTTGACATCCTTTCCAATATAAAATTTTTAATCTCTTCATTTGAGAGCTTCTTAATTTCAGCCCCACACACAAGACAATGTGGTCGACCAATACGCGCGTATAGAATACGCAGATAATCGTAAATCTCGGTAATGGTCGCGACAGTCGAACGCGGATTATTAGAGCGACTTTTCTGGTCGATGGAGATGGCCGGCGATAAACCAATAATTTCATCCACGTCCGGCTTCTGCATCTGTCGCAAGAATTGCCGCGCATAGGACGAAAGTGATTCCACATAACGTCTCTGCCCTTCAGCAAAAATGGTATCAAAGGCAAGAGAAGATTTGCCCGAACCGGAGAGGCCGGTAAACGCAATCATTTTATTGCGCGGCATCTCCACGGTAATGTTTTTGAGATTATGCGTCCGCGCACCCCTGACTACAATTAAATCTTCCTTTAAATTTTTTTTATTCATATAGAAAGACACCCCGAATCGACTCATAGGGTGAGGGTGTCCATGGTAACTTAACTACAGACGTTTCTCAAGTTCTCTAATTTCATCCCGCAAGATGGCCGCGGATTCGAAGTCGAGGTCGCGCACAACTTCTTCCATTTCTCTTTTTTTCATCTTTATCAATTTTTTCGGGTTTTTAGCAAAGAGTTTTCCGTCGGTTTCAAGCAGTAAGTTAACCGCAGATCGGTGCTCGCATTCCAACGTGTCGGTAATATCTTTGATTTTTTTAATTATGGTTTTTGGAGTGATGCCATGCTTTTTATTGTATTCGGTCTGTATCTTACGACGACGCGCTGTTTCGTCTATCGCTCGTTCCATCGAACCAGTTACAGTATCCGCATATAGGATAACTCTGCCCTCCACATTGCGCGCCGCCCGTCCGATAATCTGTATCAAGGAAGTATCACTTCGCAGGAAACCTTCTTTGTCCGCATCCAAAATTCCTATCAGAGTCACTTCGGGTAAATCCAGGCCCTCTCTCAAGAGATTAACTCCAACCAGACAATCGAATTCACCACGGCGAAAAGCAGTTAATATCTCAATTCTCTCGATAGTTTTAATTTCACTATGCAAATATCGCGCATTTATTTTTTGGTCTTTCAAAAATTCACTCAAATCTTCCGCCATCTTTTTGGTCAAAGTGGTGGCAATCACTCGCCCACCTTTCTCTATCGCCCGTCCGGCCTCTGTTATAAAGTTATGTACTTGTCCTTTGTAATTACCTTTACTCTGTATCGGTCGTACCGCTACCTCCGGATCGACCAATCCTGTAGGGCGGATGACCTGTTCAACCACTTTCAAACTCTTTTCTTTTTCATACTTGGCGGGCGTGGCGCTGGTGAAAATTATCCGCCCAACCCGATCCTCGAATTCTTCAAATCGTAAAGGTCTGTTGTCCCGAGCGCTCGGCAGGCGGAAACCGTGTTCAATTAAAACGTCTTTGCGCGACTTGTCTCCGGCATACATTCCACCTATTTGCGGTACAGCCACATGCGACTCGTCGATGATGGTCAGAAAGTCTGGACTGCCATCCGACTTTTTAGGAAAATAATCTAGAAGAGTATAGGGCGCCTCGCCGGCAGATTTACCGGAAAAGTGTCTGGAATAATTTTCAATGCCATTGGTATAGCCAACCTCGCGAATCATTGCTAGGTCGTATGTCGTTCTTCTCTTTAATCTTTCTGCTTCCAATAATTTCCCCTCTTTATTTAATTTTACTAATTGCTCATTGAGTTCTTGCTTTATACTCAAGAGAGCGCGTTTAGCATCATCATCAGATGTAATGAAGTGTTTGGCGGGAAATAAATATAAAACTTCTAGCTCTCTGATAACCACTCTAGATACCGGATCTATTTTAATAATTTTTTGAATTCTCTCATTATTAATTTCTATCCTGTAAATTATTCGTTCAGACACCGGCATAAGCTCAACGGCATTTCCCAATGCTCGGAAGGTACCTGGATTCACATCCGCATTTGTGCGAGTAAAGTGAATACTTATAAGATCACGAATCAGATCGGAACGTGATACATATTGCGCGAATTGCAGTTTAAGATTTACTTTCTCATATTCTTCCGGATTTCCCAAACCATAAATACAGGAGACCGAAGCCACAATAATCACGTCCGGTCTCGTGAGAAGAGCTTGAGTGGAAGCGTGACGCAGGCGTTCAATTTCTTCATTGATCATCGCTTCCTTCTCGATGTAAGTGTCTGTCACAGGCATGTATGCCTCCGGTTGATAAAAGTCATAGTAGGAGACGAAATAGTGTACGGCGTTGTTTGGGAAAAATTCTCGATACTCTTGGGCAAGTTGCGCCGCTAGGGTTTTGTTATGCGCGATAACAAGTGTCGGTTTGTTAATTTTTGCTATTACATTGGCGACTGTGAAAGTTTTGCCGGAACCGGTTACACCTAAAAGAGTTTGGTATCTGTAACCTTTTTTAATTCCCTCGACCAGCTCTTTAATCGCCTTTGGTTGGTCCCCCGCCGGCTCGAATTCCTGATGAATTTTAAAAACTGACATTTAGCTATGATACACCTTCAGAAACTCTTTTTTAAATTCTGGGAAATTGCCATTTAGAATACTCTCGCGCATGCGTTTAACCAGATTGATGATGAAATAGAGATTATGCATCGAACCGAGAGTACCGCCGAGCATTTCATGCGCGCGGTAAAGATGACAGAGATAAGCGCGAGTGTAAGGGTGTCGACCTGGCAGGTTGACACCCTGGTCACAGACAGGACAACTGCAATCAGCATCTATAGGCCCGACATCTTCTCTGAATTCCGCGTTTCTGATATTTATTTTTCCCCGCGAAGTGTAGAGTGTTCCGCCACGACCATTCCTAGTCGGTGCTACACAATCGAAAAGATCGACACCATTCTCCACCCCCATAAACAAATCTTCCGGCTCACCAATACCAAGAAGATGTCTCGGCTTCTCTGCAGGTAAGATTTTGTTGACCCATTTCACCACCGTTTCCATGTCTTCTTTGATAAATGAGCCGCCAATGCCAAAACCATCAAAGTTCAGACTACTAATAAACTCTGCTGACCTTTTACGAAGTGATTCTTCCCTGCCGCCTTGTACTATACCAAACAACGCCTGTGTCTTTATTCCATTGTTCTGCAGAACATGAGAATTATGATAGTCGAGACTTCTTTTGGCCCAGCGGTGAGTGCGTTCGAGCGCTTCTTCTTGATAGCGGGAGGTTTCTCTAGGAGAAGTACACTCGTCAAAAGCGAATATAATATCTGCACCAAGATCATGTTGAATCTCAATCGATTTCTCTGGCATGATGTAATGAAGTGAGCCATCCAAATGTGAGCGGAAGGAGACGCCGTCATCAGTAACCTTAGCGAGAGTTCCAAATAAATTCTCATCGACATCGGAATCCATCGGATTTTGACGGGTTAACACATGAGAATTTGTTTGGGCTCGAGCTATCTTAGAAACTTGTTTGCCATACGCTGCGCCGAGAGAGAAAACTTGAAAACCGCCCGAATCGGTCATAATAGGCCCAGACCAATTCATAAACTTATGCAATCCGCCGAAACTTCTAATACGTTCCGCCCCCGGCTCGAGATAGAGGTGATAGGTATTCGCGAGCACTACCTGTGCACCAGTCTCTTTAACTTGCTCGGGTGTCAATGCTTTGACTGTCGCTTTCGTTCCAACAGTCACAAACGCCGGAGTGTTGATGATTCCATGCAAGGTCTCGAGAATTCCCGCCCGCCCAAGTCCTCCAGCAAACTCTTTTTCTATAAAAAATTTTATAGCCACTATTTCTTTGCGATTACGCTCTTTTTATACATATCCAAATGTTCCAAAGCCACACCTGTGCCTTTAGCAACACAAAAATATGCCTCTTTAGCCAAAACTGCCTTCACGCCGGTGCGACGGAACATCAGTTCCGGGAAATTGCGCAATTGCGAAGAGCCACCTGTCATGATAATCCCTTGGTCGATGATGTCCGAGGAAAGTTCCGGCGGAGTTTCTTGAAGCACTTCTTTAACCGCCTTGATAATCTCACGCAATTCTTTTGAAATCGCTTTGACCACTTCGTTGGTCTTGATCTCAATAGTACGCGGCAATCCGAGTACGAAATCTCTACCCTTCACTGACATGACAAGTTCCTCATCAAGTGAAATGGCAGAACCTACAGTGATTTTTATATCTTCAGCTGTTTTATCTCCAATGACTAGGTTAAAATTTTTCTTAATGTAATCAGTGATAGCAATATCCATCTTGTTGCCGGCCACTTTGATAGAAGTGGAAGCAACAATACCACCTAGAGAAATGACCGCCACGTCCGTGGTTCCTCCACCAATATCTACAATCATATGACCAGTCGCCTCTTGAATGGAAATACCCGCACCAATGGCGGCTAGAATCGGTTCCTTGACGACGTAGGCATTTCTCGCCCCAGCCTTGATAGCCGCTTCAATTACGGCGCGCCGTTCGGTAGAGGTTACTCCGGCTGGCACCGAAATTAAGACGTCTGGCTTGAAAATGTTCCATCTCCCAAGCGCTCGGTCAATATAATAACGAAGCATTGCTTCCGTCACGCGATAGTCGGCAATAACTCCGTCCTTCATCGGCCGATAAGCAATAATGTTCTCTGGCGTTCGACCAATCATAGTCTTGGCCTCCATACCGATGGCCAGAATTTTATTATCTTCAGAGACCGCCACTACCGATGGCTCATTGAGAATAATGCCTTTACCAGGAACAAAGACTAAGATATTGGTAGTGCCAAGGTCGATGCCGAGTTTTTTTGCCATAAAAAGCTTACTTAGAGCATTATGATACTATAGTTCCCGCGTAAAGACTTGCCAAGGTAAGTCCACGCGGCTCCGTAACCCCGTGGAAGCCCACTTCTTTACGGGGTAGGAGCCAAGTGGACGAAGCTGAGGCTTAGTCTTAGCGTGTCCCGTGGAACGTGTCGCGTGAGAGCTGCTCTTTTACGCGATCCACGTCCTTTACGGGATACCGTATAATATTATTTATGTACTGGATCTATGTTTTAGAATGTCAGAATGATAAAAGCTGGTATATTGGTTATACATCTAATTTGAAGAAGAGATTGACTGAGCATCAATCTGGACATGGATCAAAAACCACAAAGAAAAAAGAAAATTGGAGACTTATATATTGTGAGGGGTATTTAAATATAGAAGATGCAAAGGGTAGAGAAGTATTTCTAAAAAGTGGTTCTGGTAGAAAATTTATCAAAAAGCAGCTGACTAACTATCTCACTTAGACTACAGGATTATTCAATTCTAACCTGGTATACTTTTTGTAATGAAAGTCATACTTTACATGGGAATCTCGGTTAATGGCTACATTGCAAGAGAAAATGGTGATTCAGAATGGACTTCGGAAGAAGACTTGAAAGGATTTGAGTACCACAGCAAAAGTGCGGGCAATATTATTATGGGTAAAAATACTTACTTGTATGCTTCGCGAGCGGGATTATTACCATTTACAGATGCATTAAATGTCGTTGTTTCTCATGAGCAAATAGAAAATAAGTATGGCGATAAGGTTTTAATTACGAATCAGACACCAAAAGAAATTTTGAAAACGTTAGCACAGAAAGGGTTTGTTACGGCTTTTTTAGCAGGGGGAGGACAACTTAACACCTCATTTATAAAAGAAAATTTACTAGATGAAATCTATTTAGATGTTGAGCCGTTGTTACTTGGAAAAGGAATAAAGGTATTTGCTGAGGGTAATTTTGATATTGAATTAGAGCTGATTGAATCAAAGAAGTTAAATAAAAATACCGTACAATTACACTATAAAGTCGTCCACATATGAAATCTCTTGACGAAAACTTGAAAAACCGCGATGTTAAGATGCTCTTTAAGCATCCGAGACTGAAAATACTTGATGAGTTCCATAGACGAATTAATGCCGAGAGAAAGGTACTAGATATGAAGGAACTGCCGATGAGAGCCGTGGCGGTCAAGACCTCCCACCTTTCTGTCCAAGACATGGCATACTTACTGAAAAGATGTTCCCAGAGTACAAATTTTTCGCGATGTTTTTTCGGCAGTCTTAAAGTAAAAAATGACAAAAACTAAAATTCTACAAAGAGACGCGCCAGTATTAAGAGAGGCAACTAAAAGTGTACCCATTAAAAACATTGGGTCTAAAAAGATTCGAGACATCTTAAAAAAAATGAAAGAAGCACTCCACTCCGAGAAAGACGGAGTGGCTATCGCCGCACCGCAAATCGGAGAAAGTTTGCGAATATTTATAGTGAACAGTCAAGCACTGGCCCTAATCAGCCACTTTGGGAAAATCAAAACTGACAAAGAACTTAACGACCTCGTTTTCATCAATCCGGAGATAATCAAGACCTCCAAAAAAAAGAGACAGATGGAAGAGGGTTGCCTCTCTGTGCGCTGGCTTTACGGGCAGGTCAAAAGGAGCGAGAAAGTTACTTTGAGAGCATATGACGAGACCGGAAAACTACTTGAGAGAGGGGCATCCGGACTCTTGGCGCAAATCTTCCAACACGAGACAGACCACTTGAATGGTATTCTTTTCATCGACAAGGCCGAGAATATTCAAGAGATACTCCCATCAAGAGACACAAAATTTGTGTTCTTTGGCAGTTCCAGATTCTCTGACTATGTACTTGAGGAACTTGAGAATATGGGTTTCTCTCCCGTACTCAAAATAACCTCGACCAAGGAACCCTTGCCAATGGAAAAATTAAAGAACCTTGGAGCGGAAGTATTCGTAGTGGCATCATTTGGTAAGATTTTGCCGAAAGAATTGATCGATCTGCCAAAACATAAGACTCTAAATATACACCCGTCGCTTCTACCGCAACTGCGCGGCGCAGCACCAATTCAAGGCGCGATCTTGAAACAAAACGAGTCGGGAATCACGATAATCAGAATAGATGAAAAGATGGATCACGGACCGATACTAGCACAAGCAAAAGTCTCTCTCTTCCCCTGGCCAGATCACTACCATGTGATAGAAGAAAAACTCGGCCGGGCCGGAGGTAGAATGCTTGGAGAATTACTTCCGAAATGGATTTTAGGAAAAATACAGGAGAAACCGCAGAATGATGCCGTGGCCACTTACACTAAACTCGTCAAGAAAGAAGATGGGCTCTTGAACCTTGATGATTCAGCGGAAGAAAATTTGAGAAAAGTCCTGGCATATAGTACTTGGCCGGGCGCTTATATGTTCTTTAAAAATAAGAAAGGAGGAGAGGTGCGTGTGATAGTCAAAGATGCCAAAGTGGAGGATGGTAAATTTCTTCCCACTTGCGTTATTCCGGCCGGCAAGAGAGAGATGAATTGGCAAGATTTCTTGCGAGGAAATTAGAATCAATCAGGAACCGATTAGAAATTGGTAATGGTAACGTGAAATTCAGCCTCGATCTTGATAAGCCAGAAGAGAAGAACTGCAGAGACTAGACCTCCAGCCAAAACAGAAAGTGAGACCCACGGTGTAGCTTTTTGATTCCAATAATTCATTTTCTTCTTTTAAAACCATTAACAATACCTTTCATCATATTCTTCATCATCTCGGCACCCTTACGGGTAAGTGTCTGATGTTTACCCTTTGATTGTATCACATTACGCACTATCTCATCCCTGACAATATCAATGGCTGCGTACAAATCTTCCGTGTCCGAGACGGCATACAAGTCTAAACCCGCGCCAATAATGTGCACTTCGGCATGGAAAATATTTCCAACCTTGTGATGGCGGGTGTTCTTCCCCACTTCCACTTGAGCTATGGCGTTGGCACCGCCCGCACCAAAATATTTCTCGATCGTAAAAATTCTCTTATAGACATAATCCGAAATCGCCGGTGTCAGTTCTATGTCGGTCGCTTTGATATTTATTTTCATCTTAAGTCAATTATAACTCTAATCGAATAATTTTATAAGATATTCGTCTATTTCGCGCTGGCCAAGGTCGTAGAAATATTCATTATCGGTATGAAGTCTCTTCGCCAATTCCACTCCAACAAATCTCCAGTGCCACGGCTCAAATTTGTAGTAAACATTTCTCTCCGGATAAGAAAGAATGAAACCATACTTATAGGCATTGGCTAGTAACCATTCATAGGCCGGATCTGCCTGGAACTTTGAAAATACCCCTCCCACATCAGCAGTTGTGAAGTCCGCAACAGTACCCAATTGATGTTCTGAATATCCCTGGTCTGCGGAAAACTGGTTGGCCGTGCCCGCGCCGTAAACCACTTTGTATTCAGATTTCAGAGACACTTGTGTTTCGAAGGAACGGAAAGCGGAGGCGATGAGCAGGTCGATACCATCAACACGCGCAGCTTCAAGTAACTTTTCAAGATATGACGAGACTTGAGTATGAATGTAGGCATCTTCCTTGTTGTATAAATATTTCTTATCTATGGCTACGAGCTGCGCCGGCCGGTAATTCTCGCTCAAGAAATAGACTTTAGAATATTTCTTCAGAAGCTCTTCATCTGTCTTGGCAAGCTTCTCGAGTGTACCGACGGTACTGCCGATGTTTTGGATCTGACCTTGGAATGAATCAATGATGGTTTGCTGATACTTCGACAATTCCGAGAGATTAAATCTGTCTTTATTAACTTTTTCCAATTGAGTAGTTAGCTCCAAATTAGCCTTTTCCATCAACTCAAACTCGTTGCTAAGAAGTCGATACTGATAAGCTACATAAATTGCAAGAACCATAACTACAGTAGTAAGAACGAGGGTAACTGGCTGAATATTTAGTTTGTCGTAAATTTTTGCCTTCATTTCCTTCATTCTAGCATGACAGCCGACTCCGTTTGAATTACAGCTTATTTCTGTTATTATTTTTGAATATTCCGCGATAGCTCAGTTGGTAGAGCGCCTCGCTGTTAACGAGGATGTCCCAGGTTCGAGCCCTGGTCGCGGAGCCAAATTGGATAGGTTCAATAACTTTTTTATTTGATATACTTTGAGAAGGAGGTTCTATATGTGTTGGCGACTGACCTATACGCTCCGTTCACACGGCATCTCAGAGGATGAGCCGCTGTGGACTGATACAACTCACACATGGAACATGGAGGGGGTTGAATCAGATGGAGAGGCCGCCGAGAAAGCAAAGGTTTTTCTAGAAGAGAAGATCCGGCGATGCGAGAGTGTGCAGAGCTTCAAACTCGTCCGCATCGTTCAAGAAGAAGTGACTGTGCCCGTGAAGATGCTACCACCACGATCCTACGGTGAACTTAAGTGGCCCAAGGTGGCAAGTTGACCTTGGGCGGTTGAAAAGAGGTAACGGGTAAGGCCGACCTCTTTCGTTTTTATATGCGACTAAATTTTGGACTTAATCAGAGTAAAAATACTTCTTTAATTCACCCTGCGAGACAAATCTACTGGCTTGGTTGTAGATAGCACGTAAGGTGCCTTTGGCTATTTCTTTATGTAAAGGAATTGTTATAGATTCTTTTTCTCCTCCGATTAACTTGAATAATTTACAATGACTTCCCTTGCCATATTCAATCTCAAGCCCTTCTTTTTGTAAAAATTTAATAATGTCTTTCCCAGAAAGAACTCTAAGTTTAGACATGAGCCGGAAGTTCTATGTTGGCTAAAATAGAAGGCTTTGGAGAAAATCCTAATTCCTTTATATTTTCACCATGAAAATGTACTTCAACTGCCTCCTGAATGTTTTTAGCTAAATCATCAAGAGTCCTAGCTTGGGTAATAATGGCAAAATTAATTGCAGAAGCAATATAGAACTTACCTTCTTTTGAGACTGAGAAATGAATAATATTTTTCATACAATCGAATTTTATCATAATTAGTCTGACTTTTCAATATATAATTCCATCATAGATAACAACCCGCTAAACTCAAGCTCACGTGCTACACTAGACCAATTGGTGGTTCTCCCCCTTCGCTACCCCCTTCGCACAAGGCTACGGAGGGTCAAAGAAAGCTACGGCGGGACACAGTGAACGTATCCGGCCACTGGAGCCAAATTGTATGTTCAGCATTTGTTGCATTTACTTATTCTTGTATATTAATGTTCAAATAAATGTGGTATAATTGATGGCATCATGAGAAACATAAATGGATATATATTTATTGGGGTTTTGGTCTTTTCTCCTTTGGCACCGGCGCATGCAACTGTAAATGTTTATACAAATGATAATGCAGCTGGTCCTACAAGTGTAGAGGTAGCAAATCTAGCCTCTACGACAGAGGAAGAACGTTCAAAAACAAAATATATTGATACTGGTAGCGCAAAAGAAAGTGCAGCTGGACCAGCTATTTTGGAAATAGACCCAGTAGAAGGCGACCCTGACCATGCAGAAAGAGAAGGAGTTATTCAGTATAATGAGAGTGATTTGGATTTCGCACAGATAAATATTATTTCTGCAGAAGCGCGAGAGATTCGCGGATGGGATGAAAAAAAGAAAAATGATTTTCTTGAAACAGTGAAAGAATATTCTCAAGTGAAATCGGAACAAGAGCTGGAGAATTTTGCTAAAGGAGTTTTGTTGAAAGATGAAAATATGAAATCCATTCAGACCGGCGAAGATAGTGTTGAGATTGAATATGAAATGCCAGCTCGTTTTCTTAATATTTTTAATGCCTCTCTAGTTGTGCGAGCGGAAGTAGCATCCGGCAGATTAGTAAAAATTAAATATCCATGGCTCTCATTTCTTTTTAAGAAATTTGTTGTTACAAGCGATATAGAATCTGAAGTAAAGGCAAGTTTACCAGAAATCGGTGACGAAGTACTTGTTTCGTTTGAAGCACGAGCGTTGGCGATAAAGATATTGAGTAATATTATGAAAAACAAACACGATACTGTGAAAAATTCTATTAGTAATATCCGATAATTACGGAGGCATGTTGGAAGGGTTCGGCGGTCTCGACCTCATCGAAAGTTTCGTAGTCAGTCATTGGTTAATATGATAGTATCGTGCCGGAGGTGTGTGAATGAAAAAGTTTACGAACGTCATCATATTATTCCTATTCACATACCCAGTTGGTGTGTTAATAGGAGTGATTTTTTGGCTTTTATGGCTCGTGGGAGCTTTGGAGATCAAGGGATGGTGGAAGAATTTTCCCCGTTGGCAGACTAGAGTAGTTCTGATTTCCAACCATCCATACAAAGGAGAGCAGTTCCTACTTGCTGGTTTGTTTTTCTTCCAGTACCTATTCCAACCGTTAAAGCATAGCCCATGGATAGTAGCGGATGCTAAGAATTATTACAATAAATGGTTCTGCTGGTTTCTGCGACCAAGACTCATTCCAGTCGATAGGAGCGGAAAGAATGGGGATCTGAAAAGTCTAATCACAGCTAAAAACATCCTGAGATCAGATGGGAACCTCATCATATTCCCGGAGGGAGGACGAACATCTAAAGGCAAGGCTTTCTTGACAAGTAAAAAAGGAAAACGAATTAGGGTTCCACTTAAAGAAGGATTCGTCTCCCTAGTTACAGAACCGGGAGTTATCCTTTTGCCAGTATGGTTCGAGTGCAATCGCTGGCACGACATGAGACTGATTATCGGTGAACCTATTATGTTCACTAGTGGCACTCCGAGAAATGAGGTGGTGGAAAGAACAGAGAGGATTCTACTCGAACTTGCTGACCAAACGGACTGAAGTGTGTTGAAGTAGTATCGAGTCCCCCCAGCAGTCCCGACGTTGCCGTCGGGACTGCTATTCATTTTATTTCATAAAAGTTATGCACATTTCGTCAACAAGATATCCCCCAAATTGTTCGAAAAATTGATTTGACATTTTCAAATGTTAGGACAATGATTGTCGTAGGTCAGCTTCACAGAGGAGTTCCTTAAACAACATAACAAAGGGATCTCAAACAATTGAGGTTATGAGCCTCAAACAGAGATAACCCGAAAACAAATTAAAAGTGGAATCCTCCTCTTTAGACGGAGCGGACCGCGAGACGAAAATCCCCAATTGGGGATTTTCGTTTTGACTATGTTAAAATTAAATACATGAAGAGAGCCGTTGTAATAATTCTCATCATCCTTGCAGTATTAACCATCATTTATGTCATACGCGACAATTCCTCTATTAATAAAACCGACATTCCGAAAACAAGTGAAAACGACAACTTCCATCCTGATCCATCGAATGCTACCTTTATTTTTGACGACGGGCCAATTACTCTATCGGTAGGACGAAACGAGAGGACAATTACTCCAGAAAGTACACTCTCGGAAGAGACCACTTTGATGGATAAATTCGCTTACGGCGACATTAACAAAGATGGTAAAGTAGATACCGCATTACTTCTGGCTCGTTACGGCGGCGGTTCCGGAACGTTTATATATCTGGCAGCTTTTGTTTCCGGGTTGATAAATTACAAGGGTTCTGAAGTTGTTTTCATCGGAGACCGTATTGTTCCACAGTCTATTTCCATTGATGGAGAAATCGTGACCGTAAAGTATTTGGACCGCGGACCCAATGAAGCCTTCTCTGCCGAACCAGTTATTCCAATGTCCAAACAATTTATCTATAGAAATGGAGCGTTTCAGGAAAAATAATCTTGTTTAGATAAGATTTTTATGCTTTAATTGTTTGCCCCGCGGAACCTTGCTTGCCATGTGTAGCCTTGGCGTAGTATGGGCGAAGTGGGGTTTAATTATGGAAATTCGCAATATCGCTATTATCGCCCACGTCGACCACGGTAAGACCACTCTGACCGATTCTCTGATGCGTCAGACCGGCATGGTTGAGGAAGGTGTAACTATGGATTCTAATGCCCTTGAGCTTGAACGAGGTATTACTATATATTCGAAAAATGCATCACTTTTCTACAAAGGCACTAAAATAAATATTGTTGACACTCCCGGCCATTCTGACTTCGGCTCGGAAGTTGAGCGAGTTCTCCGTTCTATAGACACAGTACTTCTGATAGTCGATGCTCAAGAAGGCCCAATGCCGCAAACTCGCTTCGTTCTAAAAAAGTCTTTGGAACTTGGACTGAAACCCATCGTCGTTATTAATAAAATAGACAAGCCGGCAGCTAGACCCGATTGGGTACATGAAGCCGTGCTTGAGCTCTTTCTAGAACTCGGCGCCAACAATGAACAGATAGAATTCCCTACTGTCTACGCTATCGGCAGAGAAGGCATCGCAAAGAAAAATCTTACTGACAAATCAAGCGACCTCACTTCGCTTCTTGATACAGTGCTTGAACACGTCCCCTCCTCCACCAAAGTTACGAAGGGTAAGGCCGCCTTATTGCAGCCTTTTAATTTAGCCTATGATAATTTCCTCGGCCGCCTGGCTATAGCCAGAATCTACGAGGGCGTACTCAAAACTGGAGAAAATGTCTGGGTCAAGAAACCTACCGGCGAGGAATATAAAGGCAAGATTACTAAACTCTTTACCTTCGAAGGAACCAAGCGTGTGGAAAGCCAAGAAGTGGTGGCGGGGGATATTTGCATGATTGCTGGACTCTCGGAGATATACATTGGCGATACCGTCTCGGGCACAGAAAATTTCGAAGCATTGCCAGCTATCAATGTGGACGAGCCAACTATTTCCCTCAACTTTCTCGTCAATAACTCCCCTTTTGCTGGACGTGAGGGTAAGTTCGTTACTGGCCGCCAGATCCGCGAACGCCTCGAACGCGAGCTTGAAGTGAACGTCGGTCTCAAAGTCGATTTCAGCACAAGCGATTACTATACGGTTTATGGCCGTGGCGAACTCCATATTGCTATTCTTTGTGAGAATATGCGTCGAGAAGGATTCGAACTTCAAGTTTCTCAGCCGAAAGTTATTGTTAAAGAAGAAAAGGGTGAAAAAACCGAACCATTCGAAGAGGTGCTCGTCGATGTCCCAGAAGAAATGAGTGGCAGTATAATCTCGGCTCTGACTGTGCGCAAAGCTCAACTTATGGATATGAAAACAGAAAATAATCAGACTCGTCTCACCTTCGAAGTTCCTACTCGAGGACTTCTCGGTTATCGCGGAGAGTTCGTGGTCGTAACAAAGGGTCTTGGTATTTTATCTTCTCGTTTTATCGGCTTTAGAAAATATGTTGGTGAGATTGATCATCATAATGTCGGAGCAATGATCTCGATGGAAGCTGGTAAGTGTCTCGCCTTCTCACTCGACAATCTCCAACAGCGCGGTGTTCTCTACGTCGGACCGAGCGCTGAAGTGTATGCCGGGCAAGTCATTGGTAATTCTTCTAAGGGTGAGGACCTCTACGTCAACCCAACTAAAGGCAAACAACTTACCAACATGCGCGCTTCCGGTTCTGATGAAGGCATCTTCCTCGTTCCTGCATGGAAATTGAGTATCGAGCGAGCCATGGAAGTTATGAATGATGATGAGTATATTGAGATTACACCCTCTTCCATACGTTTGCGAAAAATTTATCTTACTCAACAAGAACGTTCAAAAGCCCAAAGAAAGAGTTCGGTGCTAAAGGTCAGATTCTAGATGTTAGTGTAATTGGTAGCGCGGTCCTTTCGGTTATCTAAATTTTCTATACACAGAGGCGTTGCCTCCGTAGTTTTGTTATACTTAATGTATGACTTTAAGAAAACAGGCATTCGTCCCAGACGAATACTATCATTTATATAATCGTGGAACAGAAAAGAGATTGATATTTTTAGATAAAGAAGATTATGAGCATTTTTTATTTTTAATGTATATCTGCAATACCGAAAAAAGTATCGAGTTAAGAAGCATTGGTAAAAATTTTGATCGCGGAGAGACTATTATGGATATTGGCGCATATTGCCTGATGCCTAATCATTTCCATATTCTTGTTCGTGAAAAAATAGAAGGAGGAATTTCTAAATACATGCTCAAACTGATGACTAGTTACTCAATGTATTTCAATAAAAAATATGAAAGAACGGGTAAACTATATGAGGGAGTATTTAAATCAACTTATATAGGAAGTGATAGATATTTGAAATATTTGTACTCGTATATACACCTTAATCCCGCTAAATTGATAAATAAAAATTGGAGAGAGGGTAAGGTAAGAAATATCAATAATTTATTGAAACACGTCTTCTCTTATTCCTATTCAAGCCTGAACGAATACACTAACTCAAAATTCGAAATTACAAATCCATCAAAATTTCCCACTTATTTCAAAGAACCCGACGATCATAGAAGAGAATTGTTTGAATGGCTCAATTTTAATGATAGATAAGATTCGATATTAATACGGAGGCGTTGCCTCTGTGGTTCTAGAACCTAGCCATCAGAACCTGTTATAATGCTCTCATGTCAAAACTTGGAACCGATCCATACAAAGGGGTCAGAGACTTCTATCCGGAGGATATGGCGATCCAGAACTATATCTTCGACATTTGGCGTAAAACTGTCGAGAGTAAAGGATATGTTGAATATGGCGCATCTCCGCTGGAACCTACCGAAATTTATACCGAAAAATCAGGGGCGGAGATAATCAATGAACAAACTTTCACTTTCACCGATCGTGGTGACAGAAGTGTGACCTTGCGGCCAGAGATGACACCAACTCTTGCACGCATGGTGGCTGCGCGCCGCAGAAATTTGAAATTCCCCCTGCGTTGGTTTTCTATCCCAAATCTGTTTCGCTATGAGCGTCCCCAGCACGGTAGGAAACGTGAACACTGGCAACTCAATTGCGACCTTTTAGGCGTCGCTGGAATTGAGGCAGATAAAGAAGTTGTTTCTCTCGCTTACACTATTATGAAAGAATTTGGAGCAAAAGATGAAGATTTTGAGATCAGAATCAATAATTCTAATATTGACAGTTTCAAAGAAATCGTGCCAAATATAATCTCCGACCCCACTTTGGCCAGAGGGCAGACTTACTACACTGGGATAGTCTTTGAAATCTTCGATACAAACAAAGAAAATGGGCGGGCAATAGCCGGTGGAGGAAGATACGATAATCTCCTTGAAATGTTCGAAGTTGATCCTATACCTGCAGTCGGATTTGGTATGGGAGATGTCACTCTTAGAGACTTTCTTGAGACGCACGGTTTACCTACACATGCGTAAAATAGTTTTCGATATCGAAACAAAAAATTTTTTCCAGGATGTCGGCAAGAATGATCCGTCACTTTTAGACATTGCTCTGGTGGCTATCTATGATTCAGAAACTGACTCATATTCATCCTATTTAGAAAATGAATTCAATAAACTTTGGCCGATAATAGAACGCACCAATATGCTTATCGGCTTCAATTCTGACTACTTCGATATTCCTCTCTTGAATAAATACTACCCCGGAGATTTAACGAAAATAAAAAGTCTAGACATATTAAGGGAGATTAAAAATTCTTACGGCCGACGAATGCGACTTGATCAACTGGCTGAAGGAACACTGGGGAAAAATAAGTCCGGAGGTGGCGCGGATGCTATGAACTGGTGGAAAGCGGGTAACGTGGAGAAAGTCCGATCTTATTGTATCGACGATGTCAGGATTACCAAAGAACTCTACGATTATGCCCTCACCAATAATAAACTCATTTTCAAAGAAGGTGGAACTCTAAACGAAATCAAATTAGATACTTCAGACTGGGAGAGACCCAATAATCATAAACTCACTTTTTCTATGCCATTTTAAATGCTATAATTTCTACTTAATACAAAATTATGGAACAAAATACACAAAATAAATATCTTATCCCATTAGCTATCGTGGTGGCGGGCGCGTTCGTCGCCATTGCCATTTATTTCGGTGGCTCGACCCCTCAACTAGGTTCAGAGCAAGTAGCATCACCTACTACAGATATAGATATTGCTTCTGTCACGACAACAGACCATATCGTCGGTTCGAGATCCGCGGCTTTAGTAATAGTTGAGTATTCAGATACCGAATGTCCTTACTGTAAAGTTTTCCACAATACTATGAAGGAAATAGTGAGCACTTACAGCGGGCAAGTCGCTTGGGTTTACAGACATTTCCCCATCGCCCAATTGCATACCAAGGCACCCAAGGAAGCAGAAGCCACAGAATGCGCTAATGAACTCGGCGGCAATCAAGCTTTCTGGAAATATATTGACAAACTTTTCGAAATCACCAATTCCAATGATTCACTTGATCCAAGTGAACTGCCGAAAATCGCAACAACTATAGGACTGAACGGAACCGCATTTAACGCCTGTCTCTCAAGCGGCAAATATGCCGAATTTGTTACAAAGAGTGTAGAAGAAGCTGTTAAGGCAGGCGCGCGAGGAACACCTTACTCTGTGATTGTTTCTAAAAATGGCACGAAAACAATCATAAACGGAGCTGAACCGATTGAGATGGTCAAGAGTAAGATTGATACCCTTCTAAAATAACTTTAGACTTTCCTCATAAGATACTCAAATATCGCGTACATCGCGTAGGTATCAAGATTGCAGTACTCTCTCAGATCATCCATTATCTGGTTTTTCTTTTCCGAGTTTTTATTCTGCAATACGATTTCCATCCAAACACGCTGGGCCTGACCTCCGTTAGAAATACTTAACTCTTTGTAACTGAACTCCGGGAGAAGCGCCGGCAAGACCCACTTTATCGAAGCCTTGCCGAAAAAATCTTTATCCACGAACCATCCTTTGGAAAACGGAACCATTAGGTCAACCATCCTCTCATTTAATCCCGCTAAGAATTTTTCATATTTAGGATGCATTTGCCCCATTTCTTTATTCCTGCTTTTTTCGAAAGTCATGTACCACGAAATGACGGAACCTTCGGCACCAAAATTGTTTTGCAGATGTTCGAGAAGAAACGGTACAGGATCAGAATTGTCCGTATGCAAGTATTCTTTGTGTGTCAATTTACCCCCCGGTTTATCTAAAATATGGAGAGAATATTGGAAAGGCACTTGCTGATACGGCCGATATCCGTCGAAAGCTGGTATCACACCGGCCAGTGTCTCGTAATCAAGGAAATAGAGCGGATATTTTAGAGTATCCAGAAAATCTCTGATTTCTTCACCGTTAATATGCTGGATTCCGGACTTCATGGCTTCGACTTGTCTCATCTGTTTTTCCGTCAGCGGGCCATCAAGCGGTATGTCATGTAGAAGCTCTATGCCATTGTTTTCAAGCCACGCAATAGTTTTTGGATCAGAACCGGCGAGTTTATAGATGCTGTACTTGGGAAACTCCCCTTTTATAGCTTGCATTATACCAAGCCACTCTTCCATCACATCCGCACCCTGTTTGAGATAGCGCGGTGAAAGATCGGGCATTTCTTTTTTCTTAAGTACTTCAAAAGCTTTAGAGATGTTCTCTTTCGTCTCATCAAAAATCTCTCGTACTTCTTCCGTAACATCTGATTTTTCGGTAATACCGACAGGATCGATCTCGCCCTGTCTCACGTATTTATTATTCACATGCAAGACAAACATATTGCGTACAGAGAATCCGGCTTTCTCGAGTACAATGGTTTGAAAAGCAAGGTCAGGAATATGTTCAGGTTTAACGCTGGTGGAAGACTTGATTTCATATAGATTGTAAGTCTTGTCCCCTACCCGCTCTAACACGTCGAAAATAGAGGTTATGTTATCAGCTTCGACTCTGCCCTGAAGTATTAATCCTGTACCCTTTTTGATTTCTTTTTCCGTAAGCTCTGGAAGAGCATAGTACTTGGTACCACTGAAGTCAGTGCCATTTTTATAACCAAGCTTAACCGCGCCCTTAAAAAGCTTCTCGGCATATTGCTCGAAGAGAGTGCCTTCGTCGAAAAGCGCTTGCAGACCTTCATCCGGTAGAGGTAACTTATTCTTGTCGTACTTCTTAAGCCACAGCCACGCCGGATGCTTCAGAAACATCATGAATTCTGATTTCGAGATGACCATTGCAAATTAAATTATTTCTTCAATACCAATACCTAAATCTCTGCATATCTTTCTAGCTGTAAAAGTATTTACTTCAGAATGTCTCGGCACCGAGGTAGCACGCTTGCTCGCGATGTTGACGAAAATACTGTGATTCGAGCCTTCCCGCACAAGAGTACATCCTGATTTTCTCAAGTGGCGAATCAGGTCGATTCTTTTCATATCACTAAACTACTACTGACTCTCGAATGATATTTTTCCTTGACTTCGGTCTATTGATCAGACGATTTTCCTCAATAACCAAAGCGAGGGCTTCTTTGAGATTTTCTCGCGCTTCCTTAATAGTTCTGCCCTGCGTATTTACTCCTGACATTTCTTCAACCCAAGCGGCATACCACTTACCGGTTTTCTTATATACTGCTGTGAATGAGTTCTTTTTCATGTGATTGATATTATCATAAGACTGGTTTATAGTCATTCTACTGCAACTCTAAACACCTAGTCTAAAATATGGTTTAAAATCATGGTTTTCCATTAAGTTAGTTTTAATCTCTTCACAGACCCGCCCTTTCTTCATACCTATCTTTTATTTTAATATCCTCTTAGTCTATTAATCTTCTCGTGTTGTCTTATTTTTTCGTGCGCTTTGGCTTCTATCTGACGAATACGCTCGCGTGTGACACCGAAGACCTTTCCTACTTCTTCTAGAGTATGAGTATAGCCGTCCTGAAGTCCGTGGCGCATTTCCAAAATTTTGCGCTCTTTAGGAGGCAAGTCGTTCAAAATTTCTTTAACTTGGTCGGAGATAATACGCCGCGAGGAATCTTGGTCTGGTGAGAGAATTTTATCGTCAGCTAGAAAATCTCCGAGCTTACTTTTACCATCATCTTCATCTCCCACCGGACTTTCAAGAGAGACCGTGGATTGATCGATTTTCTCAATCTGGTAAATTTTTTCCACATCTAAATTCATTTCCAGAGCAATTTCTTCTTGTAATGGCTCTCGGCCCAGATCTTGAGTCAGGCGTCGGACCACTTGCTTGTATTTGGCAATAGTTTCAACCATGTGCACTGGTACACGAATAGTGCGAGACTGGTCGGCCAAGGCGCGCGTGATAGCCTGCCTAATCCACCAAGTTGCATAAGTCGAAAATTTAAAACCCTTAGTCCAGTCAAATTTCTCTACTGCTTTATATAGTCCTAGATTTCCCTCTTGAATAAGGTCAAGGAGAGTGAGGTCGGGACTGCGATTGGCGTATTTCTTGGCAATCGATACCACCAAACGGAGATTTGCCTTCATCAAGAGATTCTTAGCATCCATATCGCCCCCTTCAATCCTTTTTGCAAGCTCTTTTTCCATCGAGCCGGCAATAAGAGGATATTGACCGATTTCTCTAAGATACATTTGAATAGAATCGTAAGACGAGTCACCCCTCGAATAAGTATAGCGTTTACTAGTTTCTTCTTCTGGCATTTCGAGTAACCCGCCACCTTCCAGAATATCAACGCCAAGAGTATGGAGCTTCTCATACAGTTCATCAAGAAATACGATATTGGTCTCAATGGTCGGAAATTCTTTTAAGATTTCGTCATAAGTGACAAAGCCGCGCTCCTTGCCGTGCGAGACCAAACGTTCCACCTTGAGAGCTTCATCGACTTTTTTTTTGGTAAGCACCTTAGTCTTTGGTTTTTGCTTCTTGAGCTTACGGATCTTTTTTGTACGCTTGTTTCCACTTTTTCGGCGGATTGTCGATGAGGCGATTTTTGCTGGTCGTTTTTTAACGGCCACTTTCTTCCTCTTATTTTTTTGTTTCTTATTTTTTCTCATTCCGTTAGAAGGTTCTTTATTCTACAACATTTTCTTACTTTCTTCGAGCTCCCCAATTTGACTATGTAGAGTCTTAATTTCTTTAGTCAGGATTGCAATCAACTTATTATCTTTAGATATTTCCGCTTTTGAGAGTTTGGAGAGTAGCTGACTAAGCTTATCGCGCAACATTACACTAGAGAGATTATTCTTGAGTTCATCCTCTTCTTTCTTAAGTAAAGTTGTTTCCGGAGCAAATTCTGGTAACTCTTTCTGCCAAAGTTTGATTTCAGCTAGACGTCCTTCAATTTGCTCTCTCTGTGATGGAGATGACATTTCCTTGACATCTATGTCGAGCCTTTTTTCATTAATAAGATTCTGTTTTAAAAAAATATCAGATCTCTTAATCTTCTTCAAATCCTCCCAGAGTGTTTCCTCTTTTATACCCGTACGCTTGGCTATCATAGAGATAAAATGAGATTGTTCAATGGCACTGTCGATAAGTTTCACCATTGGCAAAATTCTTTTCTCAATCTGTTTACCAAACTTTCTTGGGTCCATTTCTTTCCCTTCGACTTTATTAAAGAAAAATTCCACCGCCGGTAACGATTGGCGAAGAATATTTTTCCACTCTTCGGGATTTTTCTTTATCACTTCGGCAGGATCTTGGCCCTCCGGTAAATTTGCCACTTTTACTTCAAGTCCCAAGGAGGATCCAAGTTCGTTTGCTCTCTCCATCGCTTTCTCCCCGGCTGAATCGCCATCAAACGCGAGAATAATTCTGGAAGAAAAACGTTTGAGACGCTCAAGATGCTCGCGGGTAAAAGCGGTACCGGAAGTAGCTACAGTATTGAGAACTCCAACCTGATATGACAGAATTAGATCTATCTGCCCTTCGACGAGTACTGCGTAGTTTTTTTTGCGTATCTGATCCTTAGCCTTATCCAAACCGTACAACACTTCACTTTTGGTAAAAAGAATGGTATCCGGACTATTTAGATACTTTGGTTCTGTCTCTTTTACCAAAGCACGACCAGAGAAAGCAATAACCCTACCATTCTGATCAAACAAGGGGAAAATTATACGGTCCCGAAATACATCGTACGGATCACTGCCACCTTCTTTCAGCTTAGCCAGACCCGCCTTAAGAATTACTTCTTTATCATAACCAAGACTTTGGAGATAACCATAGAGTAAACGCCATTCTTCTGGCGCATAACCTATATGCCACTTTTTAATAGTCTCGTCGTTTACTCCCCGGGAAACGATGTATTCGAGGGCAGATTTGTTATCCTCCAACTTTTTTTCAAAGAATGAGGTGGCTTCTTCCAGGACATTAAACACCTTATCTTTCTCTGTCTTAGATTCGGACCTTTGGTACTCCAATTCTACCCCCGCCTTCTCTGCCAAAAGTTTAAGAGCTTCACGAAAATCAAGACCCTCCATTTGTTCCACAAAAGTAAAGATGTCTCCTTTGACACCACAACCGAAACAGTAGTAACTCTGACGCATCGGCGAGACAAAGAAAGACGGAGTTTTTTCGTTATGGAAAGGACAACGCGCCTTGAAACTAACTCCCGCTTTTTCAAGTTTGATATATCCTGAGATTACCTCGGCTATATCTAATCTTTCTTTAATGGTGTCGACATCGCCTCGCATATCAGTTTTTCTTTATAACCATCTTTGAAACTGGTGCCAGCCGGGATGAGGCGACCGATGATGACATTCTCTTTCAGACCAATGAGATTATCTACAGCACCGCGGATGGCGGCTTGAATTAGCACACGAGGCGTATGCTGGAACGAAGCGGCAGAAAGGAAACTGGCACGGGAAAGTGAGACTTCTGTGATGCCCATAATAACAGCATCGGCAGTTGCCTCTTTTAAGCCTTTCACTTTAATTTGATTGTTAGTCTTTATTAGTCCGGAAACTTCAACAACATCTCCACGGGTAAAATGAGTATCCCCTGAATCTTTAATCTTGCGACGAGCAAACATTTGACGCACGATTAGTTCGATATGTTTATGAGAAACAGCGGCGCCCTGAAGTTCATAAAGTTTTGAGACTTCATGGATGATGTAATTTTCCGTCTTTTCCCGACCAGCGTAACGGAAGAGCTCGTCAAGATCTGCCGAGCCATCGGTCAAAAGGTCGCCCTTAGAAACGCGTTGTCCCACCTGCACCAAGTTTGCTCTCGAAACCGCAACCGTATATTCATTATCAAGTTTTTTACCTTTTACTTCGCCAATCTCTGGCGTGACCACAATCAATCTGTCATGACCAAGCACCTTAATTTCAGTAACTACTCCGTCAAGATGACTGATAACCGTTGGATTTTTAGGTTTACGTTTCTCAAAAATTTCTTCAACACGCGGTAGACCGGCAGTAATATCACCGCCAGCCGAAGCAATACCACCGGCGTGGAAAGTGCGCATGGTGAGTTGAGTACCAGGCTCGCCGATAGCTTGAGCAGCCACTGTTCCAACTGCCTCCCCTAGTTCAATCGGCCTGTTATTCCCAAGGTCAACGCCATAACACTTAACACACAGACCATGGATAGATTTACAAGCTAAAGGCGAACGTACGTGTGCAGATTCGACCGATGATTTATCGATAACCTCCGCATCTTTCTTGGTAATAAGATGCCCACGCGCAAATAACAGAGACCCTGTGCTGTCGAGGAGATCAGTGGCTATAAATCTGCCTTTAATATTTTTCGAGAGTGGCATTTCAATACCGGAAGCGGTCTTTTTGTGAATAGTTGTACCTTCTTTGGTGCCGCAATCATTTTCAGTAACAATCTCATCTTGCGCCACATCGAAAAGACGACGGGTAAGGTAACCCGCTTTCGCTGTGTTGAGAGCGGTGTCAGTAAGACCCTTTCGAGAACCGTGAGTGGTAATAAAGTATTCAAGCGGAGTTAGACCTTCTTTGTAACAGGAGAGAATTGGAAACTCGAGGGCATCGCCAGAAACATTTTGAATAATGCCTTTCATGCCAGCCATTTGATTGAAGTGAGGAAAAGAACCTCGAGCACCGGAGTACGCAATATCGTAAACAGAATCTCTTATATCTAGAGTTCCAGGAATCAGTTTTTCTACTTCAGATTTAACACCTTGCCAAACTTCTACTGATTTCTGGATGCGTTCAGACTCTGAAAGAAGTCCTTCTCTATAGTTTTCCACGATAACATTTATTTCCTTATGGCCTTTTTCAATAATAGCTTTTTTACCTTCAGGAATTTTGATATCATCAAGTCCCCACGTAACTCCAGAAAGAGTAGCATAGCGAAAACCGAAGTTTTTTATCTTATCCATAATTGGTGGGAGATTGTCAATGCCATAGCGTTCGATTAAATCATCAACCAACTCTGACATTCTTTTGCGATCCAGTTCGTGGTTCAAGAATGGATAATCTTTTGGTAAGATACCATTAAATAGAAGCCGCCCGACAGAAGTCTCAAACATTTTACCTCCGAATTGCTTGTATCTTTCTGTATTCGTAGGTAAAACAAAAATTTTAGTACGTAGAGAAATCACGTCGAATTCGTATGCGGTAATAGCAGCATTTGGACTCGAGTAATACCTATTCTCCCCCTTCTCTCCCGAAAGAGTGCGAGTCATCCAATAACAACCGAGTACAATGTCGAGTAATTTGGCCGAAACCACCGGTTCACCATTGCCGGGCTTGAGAATATTTTTGTCTGCGGCCATAACTAAACGCGCCTCGACCTGCGCTTCTTCCGAAAGAGGAACATGGACAGCCATCTGATCACCATCAAAATCAGCGTTGAAAGCGGTACAAACTAAAGGATGAAGTTGGATAGCATTACCCTCGATAAGTACTGGTTGAAAAGCCTGAATACCAAGACGATGAAGGGTGGGGGCACGGTTTAAGAGTACGTATTTGCCACGAATAACCTCTTCGAGAATGGCCCAGACTTCCGGAATAGCATCTTCAATGAGACGACGGGCACCGGGAATATTATAAGAAAGTTCACGTTTTAAAAGTTCAGAGATGATGAACGGCTTAAACAGTTCGAGAGCCATATGTTTCGGTAAACCACATTGATGAAGTTTCAGCTCCGGACCAACCACAATAACCGAACGGCCTGAGTAGTCAACGCGTTTACCCAACAAATTTTGTCTGAAAAGACCTCTTTTACCCTTAAGATTATCTGACAGAGACTTAAGAGGTCGGCGCTGAGATTGATTACCAGAGATACTTGAATGTCTAATGGTATTATCGATCAAAGCATCCACTGCTTCCTGGAGAATTCTTTTCTCATTGCGCAAAATAACATCTGGAGCATTTATCTCTTTAAGCTTTTTAAGACGATTATTACGATTAATCACGCGACGATAAAGATCGTTGACATCGGATGTGGCATAGCGTCCGCCGTCCAAAGGCACCATCGGGCGAATAGCTGGTGGGACAACTGGAATACGTACCAGAAACATCCACTCTGGTCTAATACCAGCATTGATCATCCATTGGATAGTGCTAATACGTTTGTTCATACGAGAAATTTCCGTCGAGGGAGAATGCTCTAGCTCTATGGTTAAGTCCTTAAGCAATTTATTTAGATTAATATCCTTCAAAATATTATGGATTGCCTCCGCGCCAATTCCCGCTTCGAAGATAGTCGGATACTTTACAGACGAGCGGTGATATTCGATTTCATTAAGTACTTTTCCCGGTACCAAAGATTCGATATCACGCCGAGTAGCAAGCGCCAATTCCTTGAGAGCTAGTTTGCTTTTGTCATCTTGAAGAGTTTTGACTTTGGCTTTAAATTCGGATTCCAGATCTTTGAGTACTCGGGTTTTTTCCACCTCGGAGACAGAAGTAACAATATAACCAGCAAAGTAAATAACTTTTTCAAGGTCTGATACGGGAACACCCATTACCAAAGAAATTCGTGATGGAACATTTTTTAAAAACCAAATGTGAGCTACTGGAGTGGCGAGTTCTATATGGCCCATACGCTCACGTCGCACTATAGAGCGCGTAATCTCAACACCGCATTTTTCACAAATGATACCCTTATATCGAATTCCGCGATATTTACCACAATAACATTCAAAATCTTTATCGGGACCAAAAATCTTTTCATCAAAAAGACCATTGCGTTCACTTCTTTGAGTGCGGTAGTTGATGGTCTCCGGTTTAGTCACCTCGCCGTATGACCACTCCTTGATTCTTTCAGGGGAGGCAAGCTTGATACTTATAGCATCAAATTGGACATCTCCGCTTGATTTCATTTTATAATTACTCATTGTTTTGAGGATTATCCAACTTCTTCTTCAATTCCACATCAAGCGCGAGACCACGAAGATTGTTTAAGAGAACGTTGAACGAAGCGGGCAGATGTGGCTCGGGGATCTTCTCTCCTTTAACTATAGCGTCGAAAGCGATGGAACGACCGAGAATATCATCTGATTTAATAGTCAACATTTCGCGTAGAGTGTGACTTGCCCCGTGACCCAGAAGCGCCCAGACTTCCATCTCTCCAAAACGTTGACCGCCATTCTGGGCCTTGCCACCCAGTGGCTGTTGGGTGATAAGTGAGTATGGACCGATAGAGCGCATGTGTATTTTATCTTCAACCATATGATGAAGTTTGAGAATATACATGTAACCGATGGCAATTTCCTGATTAAAAGCCTCACCAGTGCGACCGTCGAAAAGCTTAACTTTGCCGGATTCTTTAAAATTTGCCTTTACCAGTTCTTCTTTAATCTCATCCTCGGTCGCACCGGCAAAAGGTGGCACGATGGCCTGATAGTTTAGAGCATGTGCAGCCAAACCCAAGTGCATCTCCAAAATCTGTCCGAGGTTCATACGAGAAGGTACTCCCAAAGGAGTAAGAATAACATCGATAGGCGTACCGTCACTCATATAAGGCATATCTTCAATCGGCAGAATCTTAGAAATGACACCTTTGTTACCATGCCTGCCCGCCAGCTTGTCACCCACCGAGACATTTCTTAACTGCGCCACTTGAATGTAAATCTGTTTGAGAATGCCTGAATCAAGCTTATCCCCTTTCTCGCGGCTAAATATTTGCACCGAGATAACTCTACCTCGTTTACCTCCTTCCATGCGCTTGGAAGTATCTTTGACATCTCGGGCCTTCTCGCCAAAGAGCGACCTAAGTAAACGCTCTTCTGGAGTCAGTTGAGATTCGCCTTTGGGAGTAATTTTGCCAACTAAAATATCTCCGGGACGCACCTCCGCACCAACTCTAATGATGCCATCTTCAGCTAAGTTTTTGAGTTTTGATTCTCCGACATTCGGAATATCACAAGTAGTCATCTCGGGACCGAGTTTGGTGTCGCGTACAGCTATACTAAACTCTTCGATATGAATTGAAGTAAATTTAGACTTCTCGACCAAACGTTCGGAGATGATGATGGCGTCTTCGTAATTAGCTCCAGACCAGGACATAAAAGCAACCAACACATTCTGACCAACAGACATCTGACCGCCAGACGAAGAAGAAGTATCCGCCAACACGGTGCCCTTTTTAATCTTCTGTCCCAGTTCGACTGAAGGTCTTTGATGAAAAGCGGTAAAACCGTTGGTCATGGAGAAATTAACCAACGGAAATTTGTGATTATTACCCTTATTATCTTTTATCATTACCAATTTACCATCTACATAAGAGACCACCCCATCCACATTTGAGAAAATAACTCTACCGGTATCACGAATAGCCACTTCTTCTATACCAGTGGAGACCAATGGCGCCTCCGGAATAATGCACGGTGTCGCCTGTTTTTGCATATTTGAACCCATGAGTGCTCTATTGGCATCATCGTGATTAAGAAATGGAATCATTGAAGTGGCTATGGAGAAAGCCTGATTAGTAGCCACGTCAATGAAATCAACCTCGGCGCGGGGAAGCGTCTGTGGTGTACCTTTGACACGTACTTCCACTAATTCGGGGATAATTTTACCTGTCCCATTTTTTGTGGGGTCATCTTCGATAGGTGTTGCCGCATGAGCAATGCTGAAATTTTCTTCTTCCAAAGCATTGAGATACTTAATCTCTCCGGTAATTTTGCCATCTTTAACAACTGCATAAGGGGTTTCAATCATGCCAAAGTCATTGATACGAGCATATGCGGCCAAACGCAAAATGAGACCGATGTTTGGACCCTCCGGAGTCTGAATTGGGCAGAGACGACCATAGTGCGAAGGGTGGACATCGCGCACTTCATAACCGGCACGAGCGCGATTGAGACCGCCTGGACCAAGAGCAGAGACCGTACGAAGATGTTCGAGCTCTTCAAGAGCGTTGGTTTGCTGCATAAATTGTGAAAGCTGGTTAGTGGTGAAAAATTCTCTCATCCTGGCTTGCAACGGTTTGGGGGAAATAAACTGCACCGGCAAAGTCACGTCAGTATCAATAGTAGACATCCTATTTTGGATGTTTCTTTTGATCTGGGCCATGCCGACACGAATCTTCTGTTGGAAAAGTTCGCCCACGAGACGTACTCTGCGAGAACCCAAGTGATCAATATCATCTTCTATCGAGCCCGGAGTGTTATTGAGGTGAATGATATGAGAGATGATAGAAACAAGATCAGAAAGTGAGAGAGTACGACGTTCAATCTCTTTTGTAGTCTCTTCGATACCAAAACGATTATTGAACCGAAAACGACCAACGCGAGAAAGGTCGTAGCGATCCTTATCGAAAATAGAGCGCACGAACTCACGAGCGTTATCAGCAGCAGCCAAGTCGCCATCGCGCAAACGTTTATGGATTTCTATGCAAGCTTCATCAATACTAGTGGTATGATCTTTCGCCAAAGTTTTCTCAATATGGTGTTTGGCTCCATCAATACCATTAAAAAGCGCCAGAATTTTCTCATTAGAGACCGCGCCATATGAACGTAAAAGAATAGTGATTGGAAATTTTCTTTTGCGGTCAATACGCGCATAAATAGTACCGTCGAAGTCGGTCTCGAGTTCAACCCACGCTCCACGGCTGGGGATAATTTTGGCACCGAAAGTTTTCTTACCCTTTAATTCTTGGGCAGTGAACGAAACCCCGGTCGAACGAGCAAGTTGAGGCACTACCACACGTTCTATGCCAGAAATGATAAAGGTACCGTGTGTTGTCATGAGCGGGAAATCAGCCATAAAGATTTCCTGCTCTTTCTCCGTCTTCATAATCAAGTTCTTAAGCATGACTCGCACCTTTAAAGGCGCCTCGTAAGAAAGTTTTCTGTCCTTGGCGGTATATTCATCAAACTTTGGTTCCGCTAATTCAAAGTTAACAAAATCAAGTTGAAACTTTCTTTCCGAGAAATCTTTAATAGATGAGAACTCTTCAAAAACTTCTTTAAGACCTTTTTCAATCAACCACTTGAAAGACTCAACTTGCGAAGTTACCAGATTCGGTGTTTCAGTCAATGGTTTTCTAAATCGACCGAAATACTTCTTCGATCTGGACGTGGAATTGGCAGATTTTAGAGATACAGGTATATTCATAAAACAAAAAAATCCAAAGCACTCCGCTTTTTACCGTGCTTGCGAAAAAAATTATTAATTTGTACCAAAAACCCCCCCTCCGCCATAACTCAATCGTTGTCGCTATCCTACCTTAGTACCCTATTTTCTGTCAAGCCTTTGTACTAGTCCAGCACCTTTGAGACTTTTCGGCTGATAATTGATTGCAAATATACCTCAAAGGAGAGATTAAACCAAGAGACCAGTGAGGACGTCTGGTGTTGTACCAGAGGAGCCAGTTTATAAGTTTTTCGTTGAATTGGTCTATGTCATAAGCTAAGAGGTATCGG
>Ga0209541_10000580_pt1 | contig 72112 bp, 81 predicted proteins | sample RifCSPlowO2_01_FD_184027 | JGI IMG/M metagenome (GOLD analysis project Ga0209541, IMG submission 184027) | Groundwater microbial communities from Rifle, Colorado - Rifle CSP2_plank lowO2_0.1 (SPAdes) (version 2) | ecosystem: Environmental > Aquatic > Deep subsurface > Groundwater | place...
AACTGGTTGTAGCGGCAGTGGTAGTACCAATGATCCTAACCTTATAGGAGATTGCATACGTGCTGGAGGTGACTCTTGTGCTGAAAACCAACCAGCAGGGGCTACTTTAATCGATCCTCAAACTGCTTACGGACCTGTGAAATGTTATAGAGCTCAGCAGCAGCAAAATTGTGGTGCTGCAGGTCAACAGTGTTGTACTACAGGAAACCAATGCCAGAATGGTTTAACATGTCAAAGTGGTACATGCCAAACTCCTCCACCTCCTCCTCCACCACCTCCACCTCCTCCTCCACCACCTCCACCTCCTCCTCCACCAGCATGCACAGAAGGGACATATAGATGTACTGGTAACAATCTGGAAAGATGCACTAACGGTCAGTGGTCATTCGCTCAAACCTGCCAATATGGTTGCGATTCAGCTACCAATCCACCCACATGCAGCAACCAAGCATGCCAAGAAGGAACCACAAGATGCAACACTGGAAATAATGGAGTTGAGAAATGTGTTAACGGTCAGTGGACACCTCAGCAGAACTGTCAGAACGGATGCTCGAATGGTGCTTGTATAGGACAATCCATCTTTGCGATATCATGTGGAAGCTGTGAAGCCGGTCTATCATGTTCTTGTTCTCTTAGCGGCACTTGCAACACCGGATCCTGGTTTTTAGACAACAGTCAAGGAACCCCACTAACAAAAGCATTGAGCCCTCCAATTCCTCCATACACAATGAATTATGTAGCCAATGATTCCGGCACAATTTTAGTGAAAACTATTTGTTTTGATCCACAAAATCAGCAAGGTAATTCGACAACTGTCACTGTTAATGCCAAATTTTTGACATGCCCTGATTCCTGCAACGCAGGAGTTGACTGTACATGTGTGACTAAGAATTGTAATTCTGGTGATATCTTCATGGTCAACAGTCAAGGAACTCCGATCCAAGGCAATCCGCCCAACTTCAAGATAACCAGCTCGAATTTCGCTGCAACATTCAGAGCCACCCAAGGAGGAAAGGTTGATGTCACAGCTACATGTAAAGATCCACTTCCATCCAAGTTCGTGACAACAACAGTCAACATCAATGTGGCAACAACCACCACAACACCGCCTCTCACTGGAATTTTTGTAGTCAATAATTTTGTCTGTTCGCAACTCACTGGGACAACCGGAGCTTACAAATGTGATGCTTATTACAACAACGGTCTAAACGAGAATGTGATTTTGATTTATCTTGTATCATTGAAAAATTCAGGAGCTGTGAAGACTGCAACATCATTCACCCTTCCGCAAACTCAAGGACAAGTCCCAACTCAAAACTTCTATTGCAACACTCTTGGAACTGGCACATATTATGTCTCATGGCAAGCTTACAGGCAGTCCGATAGTCCGCAAGTGAATCCGATAGCTTGGTCGATTGCTTCAGAAATTCAAACTCTTGTTTGCAGTTAGGTGACACAAATGAAAAAAAATAATTTGAGATTCACTTTTCTAGCATTATTCGTCTCATTCTTTTTAATACAAGTTTTTTCTGTATCAGCGATAACAGTCACATGTCTGCCGTGCCAGCTTGGAAATTGTAATTGTAACGTAAACACATGCCCAAGCGGTTCAGGATTTTTGACTGTCTACAAAACATCAGACTGCTCTGGGGTTCCAGTTTTCAAGACAGCTTTTACAGCCAACGCAGCTATCTGGTCTCCTGATTCATTCGGTGCTTATTATGGAAGAGTCCTGTGTGATGACAGGTTGACTAAATCAGATTGCAACAGAATAGACGTCCTTCAAACCGATACAACTTCTACATCTACCTCCACAGAGACTAGCACAGAAACTACAACTGAAACTACAACAGACACAGAAACAACAACCACCCCTCCTCCTAGTAGCGGTTCCAATCTTGGTCTTTGGCTCGGAATCATAATCGTAATAATAATAGTCGTGCTTGCAATCTTCCTGTTGACCAGGAAAAGAAAATCAAAATCCTCATCCAAAGCTTCTTACGAAGATCTTTACAAGAAATGGTCCAGATAAAACTATAATAAGTTTGCATTTCAAGTTTAATATCATCGGTCAACAGTAGCGTTCACAGGAGGTGTGGTGATGTCAGAGAGAGCAGCAGACAACGTGATATTCGTCGGAAAGAAACCTTCCATGGCATATGTTCTTGGAGTAATGACTCAATTCAGCGGTGGCCAACCAGAAGTTCACATAAAGGCAAGAGGAAAATCTATTTCAAGAGCAGTAGACGTAGCAGAAATCGTAAGAAGAAGGTTCATCACCGACGTTCAAATAAAAGACATTCAGATTAGTACAGAAGAAAGAGAACTAGAGGACAAGACAAAAATAAATGTTTCGACAATAGAAATCGTACTTGGGAAGTGAATATTTTATCTTTCCAAAATGAAAGTCTTCTTGTGTACATGAAGTTCTGTCACTTTATGTATCAGCATCTCCATCTTGTCTCCAATCCCCATTATCTCATGTTCTTCCAACAATTTGTTCGCAGAAATCAATTTGCTATTTTTCTCTGCAAAAATAGTAAACAGTTTATCACCTTTGTTCACACGGTCTCCCAGTTTTTTATACATGTAAATACCAGCGCCATGATCTTTTGGAGTTCCAGCTGTTCTTGCAACTTCGACTATGTCAGCATTGTTTATCCACAACACTACCCCTGAATTTTCTGCGTGTATATCCAAAGAATAATCACCAATCTTCATTTCTTCCGGTTTTATCTTGTCGTCCCCTCCCTGTGCTGCAATTATCTCTCTTAGTTTCTTCTCGGCTTTTCCAGATTTTATCGTCTCCCTTGCCAAAGCCTCCCCGTCTTTCTTTCCTGCCATCTCTAGAAGCATACCAGCTATGTGAACAGCCTTGTCAATAACATCTGGAACATATTTTTCTCTAGTTAGAATTTCCATGGCCTCGCGAGCCTCAAGAGCCGGACCAATTGCATGGCCAACAGGCTGTTCACCGAAGGTCAAAGCGCACTGAGTTTTTATCCCCAATTTTCTTCCCAAAGCTATGAAATCTTTTGCCAGAAGATCCGAATCACCAATCGTCTTCATCTTCGTCCCTCTTCCAGTCGGAATGTCAATCACAAGGTGTGTTGCTCCCACAGCTTTCTTTTTTCCCATAATCGAAGGCAGCAACATCGGATCTATCGAAAGTGGAAATTCGACTTGTATGAATATGTCATCGGCAGGAGCGAGTCTGAGGGCGCCTCCCCATACCATGCATCCGTTTGTCTTCTCAACAACTTTTTTCATCTCGTCCACGCTCAATTCAACTGGCATGAGTGTCTCTACCCGGTCAGCAGTGCCGGCAGCTGAAGTTATCGCCCTAGAGGAAGTTTTCGGAATAGTAAACCCATTGGCAGCAACTATTGGAACAACCAGTATCGTCGTCTTATCTCCTGGAACTCCTCCTACAGAATGTTTATCCAAAATAATTTTTCTATTGAGCTTTAGCCTGTCCCCAGTCTCTATCATGGCCATTGAAAGATTTGCTGCTTCGTCCAAATCCAATCCAAAATTATTCAGCGTGGTCACGAAAGCTGCAATCTCGATTTCACTGAGATTTCCTTCTACTACATCTTTTACAATTTCACTGATCTCTTCAGCAGCCAACTTCCTTCCTTTGAGCCTGTTTATTATATGATGCAAAGATACAGGGAACTTCGCCGTCTCTACTTCTATCTCCGTATGTTCCCTCAGACCAAAATAATTTTTTACTTCCTCATAGAATCCTACATATCCTTTCATCCCATGTTTCGTGACGTTCACTATGGCATTCATTTCTTTTTTTCCAGAATGGAGTTTTGCTCTACCCAGACTTCTTATTCCTAATTCCTCAGCGTCATCTTTACTCAAGATGATTACTGGTTTTCCTCCAGCCTCAAGATCGAGGAATTTTATTTTCAATTTCATTTAGTTTCGCACATTCCTTTGATACATACACATGTTTTATTTGGTTTTGGAGAAATAACTTGCGGACATATCACCGATGACGGGCAAGTTCTTGCTTGTCGATTGTCTGCATTCAAACAATTCCATTTGGCACCTGCATTTTCTGGACAGCAGTTAGTAATCCCCCAATCACACTCGCCATCAGATGAGCAGGAATTTTCAGCAGGAATTTCTATAATAGGATTTTTTTGTTTCAAAAAGTCTACCAAAAATACACCTGCAGCGATAGAAAACAGAAGAATGATGACAACATAGATTCCAGTTCGCATCAAACCACTAAATCGGTGTAGCAGTTCCCCATTTTTCCAATGCAAGCTTGAGTTCTACATGTTTCTTCGCATAATCTTTTAACGATATCCCACGCATGGTCGCATCTATTGCTTGCATTGCAGCCTTGGCTCCCTGGCGAGTCCCTTTGGAATGGCCATGTATCCCCCCACTTACCAATAAAGCGCATTCTGTTCCTAATATTTTCATGACTTCAGGGATCAGTCCTGGGTGGAGTCCGCCAGATGAAACAGGCAACGTCGGTTTTATATGGTACCATTTCTGTTCCAAAATTTTTTTATCTTTTCCTACATGCGATTCTCTTAACATATCTGCAACATACTTTACTTCGTATCTTGTTCCCACCAATTTTCCAACAGCAGTTCCTACGTGTATTTCATCGACACCAATCATTCTCATTATTTTTCCAAGGAAATACATAGTCATCCCATGATTTGGTGTCCTGTCAAAAGCAGCATGCATCGCCCGGTGAGCATGAATTGCCAAATTAAGATCTGCACACACATCCCTCAGTGTATGAACAGCAGCCGTCCCACATGTAACAACATCAATCATCGCAAATTCCCATCCCAAATCATGAAGAAGTGTGGCTTTTCTGATCATCTCCTTAGTTTCTCCTGTGATATTCAAGAAAGCTGATTTTCTTTCTCCAGTGAGCTTCTCTGCCCTCTCCCTCGCTTTGGCCATCATCTTCGCTCTGTCTTCAAACTTGTTGAAAGAAGTGGATGTCAAGTTCTCATCATCTTTGACAATGTCAAAACCGCCCATCCACGTCTCGTAACCGATCTTTGTATGCTCTGCGGCACTGTATCCAATCTTTGGCTTTGGCACAGCTCCTGTTATGGGCCTCTTTTTGATTTTCATCATTTTCCTTATTCCTTTCACTCCATGACTAGGACCTTTGAAATGTTTCAAATATTCCTTTGGGAGCGAGACATCCATCAGCCTCAGACCTTTTAATGCTTTCATCCCAAAAATATTTCCTGCTATACCGCTTAGCAACTGAGGAGCATTTCCAGGTTCCCAAAGCTCAATTGGATAAGCCACCTTGACAAAATTGCCTCTTATGTCAAATGCTATGGCCATTATCTTCCTCACACGTTTTGGCAGATTGAAAAGCGTTGTCCATGTTCCAGCAGAAGATTCGCTTGCAACCCTTCCTGCCGCCTCCTTCATTGAAAACCCTTTGGCCGGCTCGACTCTGAATTCACACACAACATCAGTCTTGGAAGGCTTGTAATTTAAATCAACAAAATCAAGGTACCAATCATAACCCATGAAATAATTTTAATTTAAGAACCTTTAAAGTTTAGGAAACCGAAATACAATTTAATGAGTTTCTTGGACCGTTTCTTCAAGAAAATACCTTCTGAAGAGCAAGTAGAAAGCGAGGCAAAGCAGTGGATTTCTCAAGATTATAAGACGTTCATTCAAGAGGAGCATCCTGAAGACGAAGGCGGATTCACAGGCTTCTTCGTAAGTGGATGCAAATTTGCGGGCAAAACTCTGAAAATGCAAGCCCCACAGAGCATTTCGAACTCTTTGTCGAAACATTTGCTCACCACAGACATCGATGTGACGCCTAGCGAGGTCCTCTCTTTCACAGTATTCACAATAATTATCGGTTTAGGAATTTCCATCCCTCTGAGTTTAGTATTTCCGTTCTTGGGATATTTCTTACCTTTCTTCCCTTTCATCTTCGCTTATCTGTTCTACACCTATCCTGCCTACTTGTCTGCAGTAACAAAAATCAAAGCGAATGACGAGACAGTTAAGGTAATTCTATACATGGTAATCTATCTCAGACTCAATCCCCAAGTTGAAGGAGCGATAAGATTCGCAGCCGCACATGCCTCAGGACCGATAGGAAAAGATCTGAAAAAAATAATCTGGGACGTAGAAATAAGGAAATACTATACGATTAATCAGGCAATCGGCTCTAAGATTGAAAAATGGCTGCTGTGGGACAAGGAATTCGTCGAAGCCATGAACCTCATCCAAGCCCTCGCTCTCGAGACCAACGAGCAGGCAAGGGAGAAGACTCTTGACAAGACTCTTAATTTCGTACTTGATTCTACTTATGAAAAAATGAAAGACTACTCCAGAGAACTGAGAACTCCGATAATGCTTATTCACACAATGGGAATTACATTTCCGATCATGGGTTTGGTCATGTTCCCGATGATTGCTATATTCTTGAGCGAAGACCTAAACCCGGGATTCCTTATTTTCGGATATATTGTCGTCCTTCCCCTTCTGAATTATTTTTATCTTAGAAGGACAATTGCAAAACGTCCTGGAGCCTTTGCATATCCAGACATTTCTCATCATCCTGATCTCCCTCCTCAAGGAAAATTGATTTTGAAAATCTCAGGAAAAAAATATCTAGTTCCTATATTGCCGATCTCACTCATAATCATGTTCTTTTTGCTCATCCCAACTTTCACCTATCTATACGTCCTGACATCAAAATTTTTTGCTGTTAAAGACCTTCCTGATTTCGCTGACAGATGGAGATTTGAAATGAAAGCTGAGTATGACAACGCTCTTTCATTCACATTCTACAGTCTTAGCGGTATCTGGGGGATGGGTCTCGCATTGGTGATTTACTTTTACGGTTCCAGCTATCAGAGGCTGAAGATAAGAAACGACATCAAGCTCATAGAGGACGAATTCCAGATAGGACTTTTCCGTTTGGGAGACGTTCTCTCGTCTGGCGTTCCTATAGAAACGGCTCTTGAAGAAACCCTCGACAAATACAGGCAGTACAAGCTTCAAGACTCGCCCATGTTCATATTTTTCCTTAACATCCAGAAGAACATTCGCGAACTCGGCATGACACTAAAAAGGGCAATCTTTGACGAGCAATATGGAGTGATGAGAAGGTATCCATCGTTCCTGATAAAAGATGTCATGTCGATAATCGTCTCTGCCGCTGAAAAGTCTTCCATCATCCTCTCCACTGCATCGAAAACAATCTCTTCCTTCCTGATGAAAACAAAGAATGTTGAGAATCTTCTGAAAGAACTGCTCGATGAAGTTTCAGCTGCAATCCAACTGCAGTCAAGTTTCATCGCCCCATTCATAACAGGTATCGTAGCTGGTATGGCTACCTTCATAATCAGACTTTTGGGAAAATTATCTGAATTCATGAAGAGCATCGAAGAAACGTTCAATTTGTCAGGCTCTTTCATCCATGGCGGCACCGTCCAGTTCGGCCAGATTCTAAGTTTTGCTAGCATAGAAAAAGTCATTCCTGCCACGGTCTTCCAATTGGTTGTCGGCATCTACATGCTCGAAATAGTTGTCATCCTATCATACTTCTTGAACGGAATCAAGAATGGTTTCGACAAGACTACAAGAAATGTGTTGATAGGAAAGGGCGTGATGATGGCCTTAATCTTCTATTCGATTGTCCTTGTTGTCGGGATAGTAATCTCTGGAAGCTTTTTCGACACAGATACCCTAGGAGGAATTTCAAATGTTGGGACATAAAGGTCTGGAATTAAACACAATCGGATACCTCACTGTAGGTATTGTCGGAATCATCGTCTTACTAATGTTCTTAGTCGGTCCGTTCTCAGATACAATGAAAAAGACTTTCTGCTACTTTTATGAGAACACATTGAAGCAAACTTCAGATTTATGTAAAGGACTTAACAAGCCTGTTACATCAATTTCCATCTGCAGACAGGGATGCGACAAATCAGCAGAGAACAAAGAAGAGTTTGCAAGATTGATTGCTGCTTTTGCAATTTCATGTTGGCAGGGCCAAAGAATTAAGGTTACTAATTCTACTGTCTGCTACAACCTGTTTGTAGAGGATTCATTCGGACCTGTTACAGAGTCATACATGACACAGATCATTGAAAGAGAAAATGGCTGCGACGTCCTTGAAAATTCCAAGATTATCAATGCAACTGGACAACTCTCCGACTATTCTGGGAACTGCGGAGGGAGTGACAACATAGTCTGGCAAGTTTCAGGAAATGTAATAAACGATCAGCGGCTGATTTTGATTAAGTACGATACTGTACAAAACAAGATTGTGATAATTGCCTAACAAATTATTCTCGTCGCAGCAGTGACGTTAAAGTTGTCCAAACCCTTAGTTACAGAGTTCTTTGTAATATCTGTTGTCATGACGGTTTGATCTCCGCGTCCGCACACAGTTGTTCCATCGACAGTCGCAGTCGTGTTCAGCTGTTTTAGTATCTTGTTCACCATGTCTTGGTCTTGGACATTTCCAGCAGAAGTGTCAGTAAACAAGAAAATCTTTCCTCCACGATTTTGAAAGTTTCCAATTGCATTTATTTCTGAATTGCTCCAAGTTACTGACCCACCACATTCAACTATTTGAGGGAGGCACCAGCCTGGTCGGAAAAGCCAGAGCTGATCGTAATTTTTCAAAATGTCATCGGTCAATTGAGTTGTGTGCCTCAGGAAACCGACCATGAATCCAGAACTGCTCAATGAATTTATTATAGGCAATTTAGATTGAGAGGAAGGATCATACTGGTTAAGTTCCCAAACTATCAAAATCTTTTTTCCACCAAGATAACCTGCCGCATTATTGAGTAACTTGATTATACTGTTATCTATAGTGCAACATTCTTTCAGTCTTGACATGTCTGTTATGACAAGGACGTCTCTACTTACAAGCCCCAAGATAACTGACGTCTGGCATCTGATTAAAGATACAGTTTTACATAGCCCACATGTTGAAGATGGGTTTTCTCCAACGTTCAAAGCAGACACCCCACATTCTGTCTTGGTCAACTTCACCAGATATTCTTGGTAGCTTGATCTTCCTAACAAGGTGTCTACTACTCCTAAAAGGTTTTCCTCCGCCTTTATTGGGTGAAACTCTAAATCACAACTCACTCCTTCGCAAAATTGCTCCTTTTGGAATTTAAGGCAAGCAAACTTTCCATAAGTACGATTATTTTTCTCTACATACGTCTTCGGATCTGAAGTTGAATAAACTATTGATACAGAATCTGGAAAGACAAACTTCTTCGAGGACTGAATACCAGGTCTACCCTCGCACAGAGCATTGACAGTGCTGGTTAAATCATCAAAACTCTGTCTTGCATCCTCCCTTGCCCTGCTAAGTGTCAGGTAGCTCATCAACTGGAAAAAAAGAACAAACATGATCATTCCGACAATTATCCCGCCTATGAGCCATATCCAGACAGCGATACCTTTCATGTTATTCTAATTTATTATAAGAAATCCTTAGTTAAATTATGAAGGGAGCAGCTCTCGCGCTGGAGTTTGTTTTCAGAATAATCATTCTACTTGTAACCGTTGCAGTCATTATAGGTTTGATTTTGAATTTCTCCAGGGACATCCAGACTTCGATAAACAAATTCCTTTGCAAGTTCTTCAATTGCCCAAGTGAGGCCAATTGTCCAGATAAGAAACCGATTGAGAAGGATTCATTCATATCTTCTGAAATCTCCGCGTATATTCAAAGCTGTGACAGCTGCAACTCAAATCTTCCAGTTCCAGATCAGAAGGATACGGTTTGTTACTTGTTGCTAGCCAGAAAACCTCCATACTTCAGTGCAGATGCTAACACAATACTGAGCAGCCTACCTTCTGATGTGAAGAAAAGAACTTCGATAACCGCAAACTTCAACAGCCAAATAGTCAAGATAGAATTCAAAGAGTTAGGTCCCCAAATAATAGTGAGCTCTCCATGAAAGGAATGTCATTCAAGCTCGTCGCAGATGTTTTGATTGCACTAGTGGGAGTTTGGATAATCTTAACCGCGATGAACATGTTTCTTCCCAACTACACAGGTCCAGCCATCTGCAAACTCTATCAAATAATTCTTGTAATCCCTCTACCCCAATCTTTGAAACCTTCTGTATCTCAATGCAACATCACTCCTACAAAAGAAAATGTCATCTTAAGGCCTACTTCAAGCTCAGACTTGAGAGTTAAGATTGCGGATTATGTGTGGACGTGCTGGAAGGAAAAAACCAACAGTGGGAAAGTAGGAATATCTTTTCAGTGCTACGAGATTCTGATTAAAAATGTTCCTTCTGAGTTCGGAGAGAAAGAAATAACGGATGTCCTCAAATCAAAAGGTTACTGCTCATTCCTTGAGAACAACTTGCTTGATTTGGAGAATCAAGCCTATGATTGCGGAAAACAAAATAAAATCTATTGGACAGGTGGAAGAGTGAATTTAAACGATACTTCGGTTTTCATAAATTACAATTCTTTCTTTCATAGAATCGAGGTGGCCGTCTAGTGGATGCTGATACAATTAACTTGATTGGAATTATAGCCCTGTTTCTTGTAATCATCATCGTTTCAATTCTCATCATACAATCTCAAGGATTAACTCTGGGCTCACAGATTCCAACTCAACTTGGAAATGTGTTCAAGAAATTTGTAAGTACTGTCATTCAAACATCCCCTTACAACATTTGCGAGGCATATGCTGGTAAGGAAATTTCAATACAAGACTTCCAGACACTTCTTCAGGCTGTCTATCAAGGTCAGTGCGGAGACGTTCACGCAAATGTTTCTCTCACATTCTCGTTGACCCAAGAAGACATAATCAGGATAAGTAAACTCTCAGGTATCGCAGGCGGAGGAAATTTAATTTTTTACAATCTGACCAAGCCTCTCGGTGTGGGAGCACTGATCATTATAGGAAACCAAGGTGACTATCCCCTAAAAACTTTTGATTTCGTAGACATGTGGCAGCAGGGATCTCCTTCTCCAGACACTTTCATAGCCAGAGCCATCAAGGGTTGCGATCCGACAGACAACATCTGTGATGCAAGTTGCATTTTGAAGAGAGTATGCGATCCTGTGTGTGACGATGGCCAGCGCCATGGAATTCCTTGCAATCTTGCTTGCATAGATTCGAACAACAATGGAGTGGTTGACATAGATGATTCCAATAAAAGAATTTCTGATGGAAAATGCAATCCAGATTGTTATTCAGATAGATTGAATCCTTTGAAAGCCTATGACCCCGGTTGCGAATGGTTGAAGTTGACTGACCAGACTTTCAGGCAGAAGTATGGAGGTATTTGTGACCCAAATTCAAACGGCGTGAAAGACGGAATTTGCGATCAGGATTGTATAAAAGATAAAAATATCTGCGATCCTGACTGCAACGGAATTGTTTATCCTGGAAATCCCAACGGAACCACCGATTCGAAATGTTTCGTTTGTGATAAGACTTGCAACAGCTGGTGTTCGCCTTCCTGTACCGTATTCGACAATGATCCAGATTGCCCATCAGGAGCTCAGGGTCCAAGAACTGAATGTTGTGGGAATGGAATCTGCAATACAACTGCCAGTGAAAACTGCCAGTCTTGCAGTAAAGATTGCCTTGGAGCAGGAACAACTTGCAGCGATTTCAATTTTGTCTGCTGCCCAAGTGATGGAAAAGCTGACTCACTCGGATGTACTGTCAATAAAGATTTGAAAGAGAAGAGCAAATGTAACTGCAACAGCCAATGTGCGACGAATCTTCAATGCGACACTTCAGGCCATTGTTGTCCCGAAGGAAAAATCTGGAACGGGACGGATTGCTTCTTTAGAAAAACTTACAAATTACTATTTGTTCCTATAGATTACAGCTCTGGTCAGGCAGCATCCTTCAAAGCCAGTGCTCAAAAAGTCGTCGACTTATTTATTAAACTCAGTCCGTTGAGTGAATGTCGAAATCCGCAGAGCAGAGTAGAAGCAGTGTTCGTCGAACCAGGCGAATGTAGTGTTTCGTGTCCTTATCTTTGGCCCCTTTGCAATGACAATGTCTTAGCTTGTGCCAAAAAAAGCAAATATGCAACTGTTTACAATAAGGTCGTCGGTCTTTTCCAGCGTGGTCCGATATCATGTGACGGCAGCGGTGGTATGTGTATAGGTGCAGCCAGAGACATCCCTTCAGACCAGAGCGTCACTTGGGCGAGCTATACAAATACTGTTTTGCACGAGATCGGTCATTCTCAGAACTTGTGTCATGAATGTGATCCTTCTCCACTTTCTAATCCAAACTATTGCGCAATGATTGGATGTGCATGTAGGGGAGTGGGGCAAGACAGTTACTGTCCGAATCCAAACGTAGGGGCATGCACAGGAAGTTATCAGGATGGCTGGATGATGTGCTATGGTGCACAAACAAAATATTCTGCCGGAAGCTACAAATGGTTAAAAGAGCATGAACTAAAAGATTATATGGATGGTTGTGGACAATGAAAAAATTAAGTGTTTTCATAATCTTCATTCTCATTTCTTTTCAGATTATCTCAGCCCAAGATTATGGGAAAATATTCCTTCTAGACATCGTCGTTTACAAGAACGATTCAGTTCAACTGAATGAACTTAGAGAAGCCCAAGGAACTCCGAACGTAGAGAACTTGTTAGGAACTGGATATAAGATAAGACTGGTATCAGACTCCAATTCAGTATTATTCGAGAAAGAATTTCTAATAGGTTTCAGTGGTCATGGGATATCCACTTCAGGAAAACCCGTTGAATTTAATGATACCAGCAAGAATTTGGTTTTCAGACTTCCGGCACCTGAAGGCGCGACAAAATTGCAGTTATTACACGAGTCAAAAATAATTTTCTCAAAAGATTTACCTGGCGTATCAAAACCTATTCAGACATCATCATCTTATTCAATCTACATTTATCTAGCTATTTTGATTGTCGCAGTTATTCTTTTGGTCTTTCTTTTGCTGAGGCGCAAAAATTCCCATCAATATGAAAATCTAAAACAGAAATGGTCTTGAGATGAAAGGCATACTCGAAACAATCCCCGAATTTTTTCAGATTATTGCCGGAATAGCAGTCGCATTGATTCTCTTACTCCTAGTCTTCCAACTCACCGGTGGATTCAAAAATTCTTCTGAGGTGAATCTTTCTGGAGACAAACAGAAAATCGCGTCTACTATTGCTAATTACATAGTGACATGTTGGGATCAAAACAGAAATGGTCTCAGCCCCAAATCTTCTGTTTGCAAGAACATTAACATAATTTCTAATTCAACGATTACAGAATTTGACGTCACCAAATCTCTAAACTGCGAGAACATTCCTAATAACAATTGCACATCTGGAGATTGTAGTTCCTGTGTTTCGAAGAGGTATCCAAATCAGGACAAAGTCAAGTGGTATATTACTAGTGATAAGAACTTCACGATTTCTTATGATGGGTATGAAAGGGCCATTTTCGTCGGCACGCCTGAACCTTAGATTCTAAAGTTATAACAATCTGCAACAAAATTATACATATGAAGGGTGTAGCTGCATGGATTTGGATCGTGATGAGTGTCGTACTTGCCATTATTGTAATAGTTTTTGGATCCAAACTTGTTCTAGACCAGCTCAGCTCTACTCAGAAAGAAATAGCTATTGAGAACTTCGCCGACATTTATTTCAAAGTCAAAAACGTCTGCTTCAAAGGAGGAGTCGGAGAAATCTACAGATACAAGATCGCACTGCCAGAATCAGTGACAGCTATTTACATTTCGAATGTAAGCGACGAACCACCGCCAGCAAAAGTTTCTGTGCTCATCTCTTCTGGTTCAATGGCCATTGGAAAATTCTTTTGCATTAAATTCGCTGAGGAAAACATACCTCGATGTGAACCTCTCTCTTGCAGTGTGAATATGACTTACTTCGGAACCCCATCTCAAAAATCCGATCTTGCCTCACTTATTGCGAGACTATCAGAAGGTTCGCCAGTCTTCAAATATGAAGTTCTTATAAACAAGACAGATTTCAGTTTCGTTGACATAACTGCAAAACGTTCTATCGGAGAAAAGATAACGACTACTACAACTTCTCAATAGGCACCAATATTATATACCACAATCAAAATTATCTAAGAGGTCGTGCTGTGAAAGGGTCTGTAATACTGTCCGAGACAATGTTGGAGACTACAGCCATTCTCATCTCTTTCATTCTCATCGTCCTTGTAGTTCAACTTGTCTTCTCTCAACAGAACCAGCGAACTTACGAATCTGTTTTCGAGGCTCTCGGTAGAGACGTTTCAACTTCTATAGATAGGGCTGCAGCAACAGCAGGAAATATTCAAATGCAAATAGACATTCCAAAAGGTCTCAGATTCAGATTAGACATCGATCAGAAAGCACTCATAATAAAATACGGCGACAAGAATTCAGTCAGAACATTCTTTTCAAGCCTCATTAAATCCGGTCCCTATTCATTTGAAAATCCCAAGTCGCTCTGCATAGTCAAGACCGTCAATGACAACAGCGTCTATATCAGCAACAAGACATGTTCCTGCAATACCAATGATAACATTTGCGATCCCGAATGCAATGTGGAAAATAAGTGTGATACAAAATGTGTGAATGACAACTCCACTGGCGTATGCAACCCATTCTGCGCAAAAGAAAATCCAGGCATCTGTGACAAAAATTGCTATAGAGGATACCAGACAGGTGTGTGCGAGAAGAATTGCATTAAAGAAAATGAAAGAGATGGCATTTGCAGTCCTGATTGCGAAGGATTGAAAAAAGGAGTTTGTGATTTAGATTGTTACGACCAATATCCCAATAGCAAAACAGGTTACTGCGATCCAGACTGCCCTGCCAAGAGTAAAATAATAGATAAAGATGGAGTCAAATACAAAGTACAAGACGGAAAATGTTACACAGGTTGTATAAACACAACAGCCTCAACTCCTACAATTTCCACTCCTTCTAAAATAACTTTATTAAAAGACGGTATCTGCGACTTGGATTGTAAAGATTCAAAAAACATCTGCGACCCTGACTGTCCAGATTCACGTGCATGCCAGAATGTTTGTACAAAAGAAAATCAAACAGGATCAGACCCTTGCTGTGCTGGACTTGTGGCATGCCCTGGCGATAATATTTGCAGGAAAGACTGCTGTGGTAATGGGAGGTGCGAGTGGAGACCCGGCACACAATACGGGTGGCCTGAAGGATACAAGACAAAATGGGAGACAAATTACACTTGTCCTCAGGATTGCGGTCAAGCAACACAACCATCATGCCAGACAGGCGGACCTTTCACTTCATCCGCTTGCTATGAAGATGTTTTCCAAGGAGGTACCAGAACAGGAGACAAGCCAAGCTGGCAGCCTGGAACAATCTCCATCTGCGACTCAGAAGTTAAGAAATTCTTGGACAGAAGAAATTGGGATATCAACGAAGTAATAAAAACAATAAGGGCTCGCACACCTGAAGGCTGGGCTTTCGATGCGAGTAGATACATCAGAGCCTGCCAAAGACTTCAGCCTGCTGGTTTCACGATATCCGCAAACGAGAACTACAAAAGAGAGGATTACACTTGTTGCTGTTTGTCAGAATGTCCTGACGACAGAGCAACTTATATCGGAAGCGAATGCTGCGGAGTTGGTTACTGTGCAGACCATGCCTCTGCAGTGTTGTCAGTCCTAAGGACTCTCGGTGTTCCTGCAAAGGACGCTTACACAACTTTTGACATTGCCGGAGATTGTAGAAGGCATGCATTCGTAGTAATGAAATGTGATCCCGATTTGCAAAACCAACCCGGATTGTGGCCGAATGAATGCAATGGAAACGCCAACAGATGGTTGAGACTTGATGCAACAGGCCAATTTGTGACTTTCCTAGATCAAACAGACTGTGATGTCATGTGCATTTGGTGGAATGACAAGGGATTGTACGCTCTAAACGATGGAATAAGTTCTGACGGAAAAAGTGGTTACGCAGTTCCACCAGGTGTGAGGTGCGGCGGAAATTGGAATCCTTCAAACTCTAGATGCAAGCAGACGAATGTAGATTGCCATATTGACGAACTGTGCGCATTGGCAGGCGTGCCTCAAGGTTTCAAATGTATCATACCAGGTGCTTGAATGAAAGGCCAGATGTCTTACATTTTGAAACCGATTTCTTTGGTGATGACAATAGCATTGCTCTTGTTTTTGTATAGCTCGATTTCTGAATCCATCGCAAAGGAGAGGCAGGCTTCAAAAACTCTGAACCTGATCAGCACTTCCACGAACATCCTTCTCATTCTTGCAAATTCGGAAGATTGCCTTGCTTACAGATCTCCTGCGACTGATGGACTCTATGCCAACATCGTCGACGTGACAAAATTGAAACAGATGGCCTCCGATTTCAAAAATATCGAACCTCCTTGTGCGAGAAATTATAATTTCGGATGGAGGGCGACTGTCGTCGAGATTAATCAGGATCCACAGACTCCATCTAAGATTTGGTCTTTCGGTGCCAAGAATTTTTCAACAGGTCCTGCTTTCAAGAATGATATCAACACCTCTATGCCAATTGCAATCAGATATTCTGACAAGGATGTCATTCCAGGCAACATTTACATTTATCTTGTCAACGGAGAGTTGGAGAACATAGCAGGCGCTCTTGACTGGTCGTGCGACTTGTTTAGAAACGGGAGACTGAATGCCACATCATTTGGCATACACACAAGTTTCCCACTCAGCTATTACAAATCTACAAACGAGCTCTGCAGCGGAACTAAACAAAAATCGTGCAGAGTCATGTCTTGCCCTCTTGCTATCAAGGACATCAAAGCACCAGGTGATTATGTCTGGACGATAAGTTATTTGCAGGGGAGTCTTGTGGTAAAATGAAAGGGCAAATATTTGAGGTCATGGGTTTTGTCATGCTTGCTATAGCAATAATCGCAGTGATTATTCTTTTGAGGACTACAAGCATAGGAAGTTTTGGAAAAACCATTCTCACCCTAGCTGAAAGACACGAGAGGGAAGGAGTGAGTGCTGGCGCTAACGCACTTTTTTCAATGACAGAATCAAAGAGTGGAAAATCTCTACAAGAGTTGGTAGGGATCGCTGCATACATCGGAAATGACACGATAGATTTCGGACCTTCAATCAGTTACGTGGATGTTCCTCAGGAAATCACTTGGAGACTTGATGCTCTTTATGGGAAAGACCACTGGTATATGAGAGTTCCCTATCCGAAGATTGAAGCTGCAATCCAAATTATTTTCATTCAAGACACTTCCTCAAGTTTGTGTGATGACGTTGAGAATCTCAGAAAAGTTTTGCCCGGTTTGATAAGTGACCTTAGAGCTGCAGGCAAAAGAGTGACTGCAACGATTTATTTGCTCGAAGGCGGCAGTCCTTGTTGCGGAATAGGTTCTAATCCCAGCCAACCTTATGTCATCTCTTGCGACAAGTTCCCTCAATCTCAGTATCTGAGATGTTCTAACATTGGAGGACTTCAATGCGAAGACAAGAGGCGAGGAGATCCTTCCGAAGATTGGGGACATGGAACTGCATGCGCAATTGAAGCAGGTCCTATTGAAGGCTGGCAGAAATTCAGCGTGAGAGTGGTCATCCCAATTTCTGATGAAGTTCCTGAAGGCAGTGAATGCGGACTTGACACAGGCAATCCAAGATGTTGTGCGAGCACTCCGAGCAGCTACGTCGAACAGCACAACAGCCTTCTCAGAGGAATCGAAGTCGCTAAAAAGAACGGAGTTTTTGCATTTCCGATAAAGGCCGATCCAGGGAGTGGATGCTGCCCATCGTGTTCAAACTGCGACGCTAAATGTAACATCTGCGTAATCTGGCAAGGTCAAACATATCATGACTTTACGCAATTACAATGCCAGTGCAGCGGACTTGTCACGCAATATATGACAGAAATGGCGACTGCAACCGGAGGGCAGATGTACGATCTGAGCAAAGGATCCGACCTGGCTAGCGCCCTTAAGGATGTAATCGAGAAAGTGACTCCAGAAAGAACTGGAGCTCTTGAAGCAGGGAACAGAGCAGGATATGAAATTGCACAGAGAACAAAAAACATCAGGGCTGTCAACTTTCCTGTACCAGTCGCAGTTGCAGGAGTATACACCACAGCAAATATCTATGAATGGGCCTAAGTAAACTTTTATACCCCCCTCGAACCATACTTATTTTATGAAAGGCATCGCATATGCCACAATCGTAATCATTGCACTGATTGGAGTCTTGATGGTCTCTGTATGGTCTTATAACAATCTTTCATCCGGTACTCAGTTCGCCGGCACAATTTCAAATGTCGGACCAAAAGACATTGCAATTACCAGACTCGAAACTGCGAAGAGATTCTTGAGTCAGGATTTGTCTTACTCTACTCAAAGCGCATCACTTGAGGTAGCAGCAAATGGTGGAAGTCAGGCATCTAGAACATTTTGGTATTGCAACAACGAGCCAGTTCCTCCAGAATCAAATGAAGTTCATTTTTCCATGAGTAACACATCCAATGTCTACTTGCAGACATACTTTAAAGGTTTGAAAGACAGCCAGATTGCGCAGCTCGGTGTTACCGCCTCTCCATATCAATGTAATGGAATCTACGATTATGGCAAGGATGCGTGCAACCAGAGAAGTTCTCAAGGATGCGAGTCGTTCAAATCAACTGCGACTCAAGGTGGAGTGATTACAGTTACAAGTCCTGCTTCTGTAACCTATTCAGGTGATTTGGCGGTTGACAACACAAATAACAGGTTCTGGTGGATATATTACAGACTTTATGACGATACAAAAAATAATCTTCCAGTCAGAGTGATATTCTCTTCCATAAGAGATCAATGCACCAGTCCTACATCAATGCCGCAGAAGATTGAAGTTGCAATCCAGAATGTATGCAAACACTATGAAGAATTATTCAAAGAGGATCCCCAGTATGTGAAATGCTCTTATGAAATAAAATGTCTTGACACTGCAAATCCTGTTGCATGTTTGAATACTCCATGCCAGAAATCTACATTTGCTGACAATCTCTGCTATGAAAAAACTTCAGCTTCTGGTTTGAAGACAAATGTTTTTGATTCGCTGGGTGGAAAAATCGTCTCCGCACAAACAGGAAGCAGTCTAGGCGGAGTCTTGGTCAACTTCAAACTCACCGATAACAAGTTTAACATACCTTCATCAAAAGGCTTGCAGCCACTTGTTTGGAGTTTCTGGGATAGCTTTGATGTGACAAGGCAAGAATGCAGACCAATCGATTAGTGAGAATATGAAAGGACAAATGAGTCTTGAAATGATAATCGGGCTTTTGATACTACTTGTAGTAGCTTTCGTCGTCATCAGATTATTTTTGAATCAGACAAGCGGACTCGGAGGTCTGAGTGATGTAAGAAAATCTCTCCAGTACGGGGAATTCAAGCAGGGTTGTGATCAGCTCTGCAAAGAAGGGAACATCGTCAAATGGTGTTCAACAAAATTGACAGGTGATACAGATCTGAACAGGAATGGTAGAATTGATTCTATCGATTCAGAAGGTTTGCTAGGCTTCAAGGCGTGTGAGAATGCCATTTATTGCATGAACATGTTTCCATGTGTAACTGACAACGGAAAACTCATACCACAAGATTGCGTGCAGACATTGTGCTCGGCATACTACCAAAGTTATCAGGATGTGACTAAAGCTAATCAGAAAGTAAAACAGATATTCCCTGATCAGGGAACCTGCAACTTGAAGACTGATGAGAATTGGTTCACATACTATGGATTCAATTCCAATTCTCCATGCAGCGGGACTACAGGTACGGGAGGTAGTTCAGGAGGCACCGGTGGAGGTTCTGCATCTGTTTCATGCAACAAGGGCAGCGATGGAACCAGCATATCATGTAATTGGTCATGCCCGAACGCTCTGACAAGCGGACAATCCAGAGTTGTAGCAACTTCTCCAGGTGCGAAAAGTTGCTCTAGCACCGATTATTCAGGAACATGCGCGTTCACAGGATTGAGCCCTGGAACTACATATTACATAGGCCTCATCTGCGATTTGCCTGACGCAAGTATCAGAGCTTCAAATTCTGTTCAGGTATAAGTGAAAGAAGTATTATATTTAAAAAGTGAATATTATTCTAGGGGATTTTGAACGTCTGTTAGATCAGGTAGTAAGAATTGTAAAAGTAAATTCTCCAACCGAACTTTTATCCTCCTATTTGCTATTTCCTTTTCTCTCTTAGCTCTTAGTGCTTCTGTTTTTGGATATACCCTTGACGATTTATCTAGAGCATTGCAAAATGTTTTATTCCCCTCGCAAACTCAACCAGCTACGGGTCAGGCTAATCTGTTCCAATGGTTCCAGAATATTTTTGCTCCACAAACATTTGCTACAGGAACAGGAGGAAGACCTGCATGCGATCCGACATGTACAACCACAGCACAATCACAAGGTTGTTCTGGAAGTGGTGGAGTCATTTGCAGTTGGGGTTATTATTATTGTGGAAAAACAAACGGATGTTATTCTGGAGGAAGTCAGGCGTGGTGCAAGAGTGATTGTGGTATTAGCACTACAGTTCCTCCTAGTGCTCCTACATGCAATCCTAACTGTGGTTACACAGGAAATTGCAAAGGTTCTGGCGGAGCTTCATGCGGTTTCGGTCAATACTATTGTGCTGCTACTAACCAATGTTATGGTAGTGCATCAACTTGCCTTTCAGCTTGTGGAATAAGTTCGACTACTTGTATATGCCAGAGTGGAAGATGCACGAACGCTTGTACAGGTGGTAAAGCTGGAAGTTCTTGTTCTTCAAATTCACAGTGTTTTGTGAGTCCTACAACCACTTCAACTCCTTCAGCTGATGTTTGCAAAGGTCGTCCTGACAACACACAAGTCGGAGGTGCTGGACCAACTTGTACTGGAACTTACAGGTGCTGTGGTGAAAAATGTGTTTATACAGGCAATCTTCCCTGTTATGCAACGACTACTACAACCCAGCCCCAATGTGAATTCACAGATCGGAGGAATTGTGATGTAGAGTGTCAAGCAAATAGTCGTACATGCCAATATGTTTCAACTAATTGTTTCAGATGTAGTGGGACTACTACAACACCCGGTACATGTCCATCTGATAAACCCTATCCAGACTGGAATGTAAAAAACGGACAATGTCTTCCATCATGCGGTCGAGGTGGGGGACCAACTGCACAATGTGTGGGAACGACAACATGCCCATCTGGATTTACTCCCGTATCAAGTTATGATTGCAATCCTACGGATGGAAAGAATTGTTGCGTTCCTACAACCACTACAACAACTACATCAGGCCAAGGTGCACAGTGTGCGTCTCGAGGTGGCAATTGTAGAACAGTTTGCTCCAGTGGTGAAACAGATGTAGGCGGTGTAGATTGTACTCAACCTCAGGAAGGTCAAAGAACTTGCTGCATTCCTCAATCAACTCTTTGTGATAATTTCTGCAGAACAGTTGCTCCACCACAAGGCTGCAATGCAATCGGTGGTGTCAAATGCAGTTCCGGTTCTTACTTTTGTGCTTTAACGGGTAATTGTTACACGAATCAAAACACATGTTTCAGTGCATGTGGAGCAACTACTACAACCACAACATCTACTTCAACTTCCCCATCAAAACAAACTTGTTCTGACGGAACTTCAGTCGGCACTTGTTCCAAAACAAAACCAGCAAGATGCTATTCAAACCCATATGGCTCTCCTTATTTGAGAGACGATTGTAATACTTGCAGTTGTCCATCTGATATGTACTGTAACCCGATTAAAGGGCAATGCTCCCCTCGACTAAACGGGTACGAGAATTGTCTTGCAGATACATCCACCATCAAAAAATGTGATGGAGATTTCCTTAACAGTTATGGCAAAGGATGCCAAGTATTTGGTAATGCCGGAGACAATTGCCCAAAAGGTCAGTGCGGTTATATTAGCTTTATGTCAACTACTTATTGCGATGGCGGTTGTGATTCTACAACAAATACTTGCAAGCCCAAACCTCCTCCGCAACCTACCTGTTCATCGAAAGGAGGAAATTGCAAGACAGTTTGTTTGAACGGCGAACAGGACTTGGGTGCTCTCGGTTGTTCTCAAGGCGGGATAACTGGAGGAAAAACTTGTTGTGTTCCCGCAGGCACGACACCAACTACGACGCCTCCTAGTTTGTCACCGTGCTCCAGTTTGAAAGATGCAGTATGCAAAACCGTTTGCCTAAATGGTGAATCCCCGTTGCAAGGATTATGCCCACAAAGTGGAATTGCCGGGGGAAAAATGTGTTGTAGTATCAACCAGCAGACCCTGCCCCCAATCCAACTTCCGAAATGCCAATCTGGTAGTGATGTTGCTGAAGTAGGATCTTGCTTATCTGGAAAACCACCTAAATATTGTGTTAATGTCGGGCATTCAATTTTCACTGACTATTGTAACAAATGCGGCTGCCCACCAAATTGGAACTGTGATCCTTGGTTAGGTTCATGCAGTCCCAGCACAGGTAACCAACAGTTTTCCCTGGCATCCTATCAATACAGTGTAGCGGCAGACCAGTCTCTCACCTTTATAGTTCCACTAGGAAATGCAAACATTCTAAGCCAGTCGTTGGTGGTGAGCAATTCACCTTACACAAATTATGACGTGAATATAGGGGGGTCAGTAAGAGTCATCACTTTCGTATGGAATCCAGACTTCAATGTACTCGTCAACACCTACTACGTGAATCCAAGCTAATTCATCCAACCGTAACTTTTTCTCACTTCTACTATAAATGTAGCAGGCTTGAAAATTCCCAACTCTGAAATTATCGCAGTCAATTTTTCAGGATTAACTTTCTCGAAAACGTAATTACTAATCTTTACTCCACGCGGAGGATTCTTCCAAATTTCTTTTGCTTCCCTCCTTTCAATCTCCTCATCAAAACCGAAAATTGTCTTAGGATCAAACTTCCACGAATGAGTGCACACGAAAACTGGAATTTGATAATTGTTTGCAACATCTGCAACCAACTCACTTCCTATTTTGTTTATGACATAACCTTCTGCTGTTATCGCATCAGCGCCAATCATCATCAGATCTGCTTTCTTCAAGGCCAATCTTGCAGCAGAATCAACAAAAAGAGTTACAGGAATTCTTGCAGCTGACAATTGTTTCGCAGTTAATCTTCCTTGAAAAAAAGGTCTTGTCTCAGTAACATGAACTTCAAACTTCTTTCCAGATTTTTTTGCATGAATTAAAATGTCATTTACAATCGAAGAATGACAGTGTGTATAAACAATCATCCCGTCTTTTATTTTTTCAGAGCCGTATTCAATAATTTTTTTTAAATCTTCTTCGAGTTTCATTAGGAGTTCTTTACCACCACCCATTTTCTCCACATACATCAGTGAATTTCTTAGCATCGGTTCAGTCGGCCGTGAAGCTACGAGTTTTTTCACAGCCTTTTTCTTGTCTTTAGCCTTCATGTACGCCTTGACGGCTGCAATTGCAATGTGATAAGCTCCTTGAACTTTTATCGATTTAATGTCACGGACAGTTTTTTCTACAACATCCATAAATTGAAATTCACTTATGTTCAATTAAAGATTGATGGATTTTGATCAGCAACGAGTGAAGTTGGTGGAAAGACTGGAAAAATTGGGTTACGTTAAAACCGAAGCTATCAGCAGAGCCATGCTGAAAGTGAAAAGGGAGATGTTCGTAACCGAGGATAGGTACTCTGATGCGTATGCCGATTATCCATTGCCAATCCCCGGTCATGTCAGTATTTCCGCCCCTCACATGCATGCAATTTTCATGTCTGCACTGAAATTGAAAGATGGTGATAAGGTTCTAGAAATCGGAGCAGGTTCAGGTATTCTTCTTGCATACATGAAAGAAGTCGTCGGGGAGAAAGGCCAAGTGTTCGGTACTGAAATAATTCCAGAAACTTATGAGTTCGCGAAAAACAATCTTAAGGAAGCCGGATATGATAATGTTAAATTATTTCTTGCCGATGGTTCTAAAGGATTGTCAGAATTCTCTCCATTTGATAAAATAATTTCTTCTGCAAGCAGCCCTGAAAATATTCCTAAACCATGGATAGACCAAATCAAAATTGGTGGAATTATCGTCACACCTATAGGTCCTGAAGGGGGATATCAAGATCTCTACTATTTTGAAAAGAAAGATGGTAAATTAATTAAGAAAAATCTTGGCGGAGTTTTGTTCGTTAATTTAATTGGAGAATTTGGATTTAAGGAATAAACTCTTAAATAATCAAACCAAAGAATTATCATGGTCGATATTCCCACAGGATACTTCTTCCTTACTGTCAGCGGTTCTGGTATTCTAGCAATAGGAACAGTAGTTTTATTAGCTAGACTGTTTGGTTTTAGGTTTACTACTCAGCAAGTTGGCGCAATTAACAAACCTGCTGATTCACCAGAACATATTTCCTTATTTCAGCGCGAATTATTAAAATTGGGAGATGAAAAAATGCATTACATCCCTCAAGCAGAACTCAAGGTTCCATATGGGCTAGGTGATAGAGCCAGCGCTCTTGTCCACAGGTTTCATGGTTATGTACTCACTGAAAGGAAAACTCAAAATGGTCAATATACACTGCTTGATGCGTCAATTCCACCAACACAGTGGGACGAATTTAAAAGAGAATTAAAACGTGCTGAATATGTGTTAGATGCCTACAGCCATTTTGGTAAAACAATTGGGGAAAAATTAAAATAGAATGGGGTCGGCGCGAATTTCAGGCATATGCCTTTTGAACGCGCGCTAAGTGGTTTCGCTTTCATCTTTTCTTCAATTCTCCATGATTCGATGAATCTGGAGCCACCCGTCCTTTCCTGCTTTTTGAACCAGGCTAGACTACGACCCCGACTAACTAAATTTGTAAACTATATCATTAAACTCTTATTTAAAGACTTTGTAATTCAAAAGGTGCAGTATACCCCATACCATGGAATATGTGACAAAGGCATTGAACGAATCGACAGTGAGATATGCCATAATCCCATATCTGTTCAGCATAATTTCTGTAATCGTCCCGAAGAATGCAAGCAAAAAAACATCAGCGATCGAATATCCCAAAGAAAATTTCTTCGGTAGCTGCATGAACCACGCGCTTCCCCCGAAGAATACTATCAGCAGCAGTTCTATAGGATCAGCTCCTACAGCAAATAAACTGTAATCTCTGTTTATGGTATAACCTTGATTCAATAACCCAGAATAATCCAAGAAGAACGTTCCGATGAAGAGAAGCAACCCAATCATCAGAGATTTTTTTATCCTTTTCTTGTCTTTCCAATTTCTTTCAGCTTCAAAAACAAACCACCCCAGTGAGAGAACAGTAAGAATCTGCCAGAAAATAGATTTGTCAATCGACCCGAGCGTATACCACATAATCCCGAAAAGCAGAGACAGGAAAAAGAACAGATAGGCCAGCTTCCTGATGTCCTTCATAGTAAGATTTTAATGTTTTATTCTATTAATTAAACAAATAGGTTTTATGCAAGTCCCCAACCATATCGCAGTGATAATCGATGGAAACAGGAGATGGGCAACTGCAAGAGACATGCTTCCTTGGGAAGGCCATAAAAAAGGTGCAGACACGCTTGATCAATTTTTCAACTGGTGTTACGAATTAGATGTTCCTCAAGTTTCGGCGTGGGTCATGTCAACTGAAAATTTTGAAGAGAGGTCACCGCAAGAGATTAGCGAATTGATGAGAATTTTTGAAAATTATCTTGAGAAGCTTTTGAAGAAGAAATCTGATTTTCTTGACAAGTATCAGGTGAAGGTAAGGTTTGTCGGAGACCTTGAAAGATTGCCACCGAAACTTGTCAGGCTCATGGGAAAAGTCATGATTAAAACTGCAAAATACCAGAAAAAGGTTCTGAATATCCTTATCAATTACGGTGGTAAGTTCGATTTGACTCAGGCGATGAAGAAGGTCGCGCAGAAAATGATTAAAGCAGGAAGAATAGAAATCACTTCAAAAGAGATTGAAAAAAATCTTTTGCTTCCAGTCCCAATAGATTTGGTGATCAGAACTGGTGGAAAGAATCGTCTTTCTGATTTTGCTCTTTGGCAGGCAGCATTCTCGGAGATCTATGTGACCAAAACACTATGGCCGGACTTCTCCAAGAAAGAACTTGTAAAAGCAATCAAATGGTATAACTCAATTGAAAGGAACTTTGGCAAGTAACATGGCAGATGTTGTAGTAATAGGTTCAGGTCCAGCGGGTTGCAGAACAGCAGAGATAGTTGCAAAGCAAGGGTATGAAGTAATTGTCATCGAGGAGCATCCTGAAGCAGGAAAACCGACTCAGTGTACAGGTTTTGTGAGTGAGAAGATTGGAAAAATTCCAGATGATATTATAGTAAATAAAATAGCCAGAGCAAGATTCTGTTCTGGTAAATCATCTTTTGAAGTCAAGGCGAAGAAACCTATGATACTCATGGACAGACTGGGTTTTGATAAGTTCGTTTTCGGTGAAGCACTCGCAGCAGGCGTCCAGTTCAGATTTTCTACCAGATATCAGCAATTCGAGGGAGATAATGTCCTTACAAACATCACAACACACAAGACAAGAATTCTTGTTGGAGCTGACGGTCCTAACTCAACTGTCGCGAAATCCAAAAATCTCAAAATTCCTGAGAACAAACTCCTGCTAATGCAAGTGAATGTGAAATCGACATTCGATCCTTCGGTTGTCGAACTGTGGTTTGGTTCTGACATAGCTCCTGGATCTTTCGCATGGGTAGTTCCAGAAAATGACGAATACGCGAGAGTCGGACTAATGACAGATAAGAATCCGATACCATTTCTGGAAAAATTCCTTAAAGAAAGGATAGGAGAAACAGAAGTTTTCAATAGAATCGGCGATTCTATCAGGTTCGGGATTATCGAGAAATCCGTTGCTGACAGAGTTCTCCTCGTCGGAGATGCTGCAACCCAAGTCAAACCATTTTCCGCAGGCGGTCTCGTTTACGGCCAGCTCGGAGCAAGAATAGCAGGCGAGGCATGCGTCAAATCTTTGGAAGCCAATGACTTTTCTGAAACTTTTCTCTACGAGAATTACGACAAAGTGTGGAAGTCACAGTTGTCTAGACCGATAAAGAACGGTATGAGGCTGAAGAGTGTCATATCCAAATTCCAGGACAATTCCCTAGTTTTCTCAATGCTCAACAAGTTCGGACTTTCAAGGTTTGCATCACTAGTAGATGTGGATTTGATTGGCAAAGATTAAGTATTACAAAGTGTGTAAGGCTTAAATACTTTTAAACTGATTTTCCTTTAATGCCGACAAAGAAAAAGTCAATCAATTACATTTATTTTATTATTCCTGTCGCGATCATTGCAATACTAGGAATATACTTTTTTTCGAGGAATCCTTCTAGTCCAACTGGAATAATCGGCAACCAACACATTCTTTCGGAAATTGTTAGGTTGGAAACATTGAATTATCGACTACAACTGAACATACAAGACTATTCACAGCTCCTGAGCATGGTCAAAGGAGATCCTATAGCCGAAGATTTGGCAAATGATTCTCTATGGTTTGTTCAGCATGGAATCTCTCAGCATGCCTCTCATTCATTAAACGATTTGTACAGGTACATTCAGATAGGCAATTACGAAGTTTGCATTCCTCACGAGATAGAACACATAGGCGGATATATTCAATTCAATGAAACAGATAAAGTTCAGGAAGGTCTTTCTCGAATAAACGATTATTATGGCCAGTGGAAAACTCAGGCACATCAACTGCAAACAAAATATCCAGCAACTTACGAGAATCTAACTCAACTTATTCAAAATATAGATTCTGTTTTGGTGAAATTGAATTCTAACAACACGAATGTCTCTTCTGAGATTGACTACATAACCCTGAACGAATTATGTGGGACAATATGAGCCACGAGAGGGAATTGAACCCTCAACCTACTGCTTACAGGGCAGTTAAGCTCTATTTTTGCTCTGCCTTTGAGCTATCGTGGCATATCTGTTACATGATTAAATGCCTTTAAGAATATTTCTCTTTTAAGCTTTCCTCTGTCAAATTCAGACTTCGAAATTGAGTTGACAGGACAAATTTTATTGTAAAACATCTCAAACTTTTATGAAAATCTTTTCCCCATCAACCTTCGTCTCATATGTCCTGATATCTTTCGTAGCTGGAGGACCTAGAACTTTACCAGTCGTCACATCAAACATGGCTCCATGCAACGGACAAGTAATCACTTTGTCATCCAAAAAACCTTCACCCAAAGGACCTTCTTCGTGCGTGCACGTTTCCTGAGTTGCATAGAACTTCCCTCCAACATTAAACAGGGCGTATTCCTTTCCGTTTGCGAAAACAACCTTGGAGTCTCCAGGTTTCATGTCTTTTGTCTTTGCAACTTCAACAAATTCTTCCATGTTCATCTTATAATAAAAACAGACCTACATATAAAAATTTAACATTAGAAGTTTCATGTTCATCTATGAGAAAGAAGTTCTGTCCGAGGTGTGGGAGGGAAGCTGACAAATTCTACGGAAGAGTCTGCAAATACTGCTTCCTTGAAAAACTCTCTGTGATAAACAAACTTCCATCGAAAATCCTGATAAAAACATGCAAAATCTGCGGCAAAATCTACTACGAAGACAAGACTTTCTTCTCTTTGGAATCTGCAATCGATTATTCACTGACTAAAATTATCAGTCTTCCAGAAATAAGCAGCGCCACTTATAAAATCAAAGATAACGTCGCTCATGTAACCCTGAAGATGGGGTTGGAAGATCTGGAAAAGGAAGAGAGCAAGAGCATATCCATCGTCTCCAAATCCATAATCTGTGAATCGTGTTCAAAGAAAAACATAGGTTACTTTCAGTCAGTCATCCAGCTGAGAGCAAAAGATCCACTTTTAAAAATAATTTCCGATGAAGTCGAGGAAGAACTCAAAATCATGAACAGAAACGACCCACTCGCTTTCATCTCGAAAACCGAAGAAGAAAAAAATGGGAAGAACTTCTACATCGGGAGCAAACAAGCAGCAGTCGAGATATCGAGAAACATCAAACTCAAATACAAGGCGACAGTAAAGAGGACAAGCAAACTAGTTGGGGAATTAAAAGGTAAAAGGGTTTATAGAGATACCATACTAATTTCATTAGGCGATTGAATGGGAAAGAAAAAGTTCGAAATTTCTCCCGAAGAGCTCGAGGTTTCTAGAATAAGGATTCCCAGGCAAGGCGAAGTCTTAGGAATTGTAGAGATGATGCTAGGCGCAGACAAACTCAGAGTGAAATGCGAGGATGGAAATGTCAGGATCTCGAGAATCCCAGGGCGATTGAGAAAAAGAGTATGGGTTAGACCGAATGATTTGGTGCTTGTCCAGCCTTGGGTTGTCCAGACGAATGTGAGAGCGGACCTCATTTTCATCTACACTCACACTCAAGCCAACTGGCTTAAGAGAAAAGGTTTCATGAAAACAAATTCCTCGGTATGAGTATGACAGTAGTAAGACCAGCTGTTAAAGCAATAATAATGAGGGGGAACAAATTTTTGATTTTGAAAGATCGTAGATACAATTTATGGACTTTACCAGGCGGAAGATTGGAAATATCCGAATCTCCTGAGGATTCTTTGACAAGAGAAGTGTTTGAAGAAACAGGATTAGAAATTATTGTTGGTGAAGTTGCAGGCACTTGGAATTTCAGATCATTTGATGGAGATGAAGAAAGAGTTCTTACAAACTTTATCTGCAAAGAAATTGGTGGAAAATTCAAGTTGAGCAATGAAGACATAGAGGCAAAGTGGGTTACGCCGCGCGAATTTCTCATGGATGAGTTGAAAGTCCCACATCAAAGCCTGAAAAAGGCAATTTCAAGTTATTTCAAAATATAATTCTATTAGGATAGAATCTTATGTTCGATTATGTTCTCATTCCAGAGGAAAAACTAAAAATATTGAAATCCAATAAGAAAATCTGCGAAGAGCTTGAGGATTTGTGCTCATGCAAGTTCCATTTTTCTGACGTAGTTGAGATTGATTGCGACGACCCACTAAGAACTCTTAGAATTAAAGAAGTCCTAAAGGCATTCGGCCGTGGATTCGAGATTGATGACTGCCTGAATCTTCTCGACGAAAGTTATTCTCTAGAGATAATAGAGGTTCCAGAATTCTCAGGTAAATCCAGAAACAGGCAAATAGAATTAAAGGGAAGAGTTATCGGAAAAGAAGGAAAATCAAAAAATTTAATCGAAAAATACGCCGAAGTTAAATTAGCAATATATGGTAAAACGATAAGTATTATAGGGAAATGGGATCGAGTGAGGATAGCAAGAGAAGCAGTCGAGATGCTTTTGAGCGGAAGACTCCATGGGAGCGTATACAGATTTCTAGAGAGCCAAACGAGGTGAGATGTTGCCAAAGGAAAAACTAGAGTATTATTGTCCTACTTGTGGCATGATGAGCGAGGAGATTGAGGGTGATACTGAGGCACAACTCGCTGCAAATCTTAAAAATATATTTGCACAGGGCGACGAATTTGTTAAAGTTTGTGTGAAATGCGGCTCAAAGGCTATCAGAGTTAGAAGAGATTTGAAGGAGAAGAAGAATGGCTAACCAAAAAACTCTCTCTGCTGAAGAAATGGGAAAGGCGATGCGTGAAGTTTCCGTCGCCGAATTCTTTGAGAAGAACAGACACTTGCTCGGTTACGAGAATCCTACCAAAGCACTAGTCACAATCCTAAAGGAGATCGTCGACAATTCCCTAGATGCATGCGACGAAGCAGGGATTCTTCCCAATATGAAAATCACAATAAAGGAACTCGAAACAAAAGTGATGTACAATGTTGGAGATGATTTAGGTGAAGTAATAATCCAGGAAAGAAAACCAATCCTAAAAATAAAAGATCGCTTCGCAAAACTCGAGGAAACAAAAAAAACTGACGATAAGATTGAATATTTTTACTCTGCTGGTGGAAAAAATTATACTGTCACTGAAACGAAAGTCGAGGATGAAAAAGTTTACAAGATTTCTTCTAATGGCCAAGAACTAAAACTGATGAAAGTTCCGCTCGGGAGATTTAGAATTATAGGCGAAGACAACGGTCCAGGAATTATTTCTAAAAACGTAACACTCGCTTTTGGAAAACTTCTTTACGGCAGCAAGTTTCACAGACTAAGACAGAGCAGAGGGACGCAAGGGATTGGAATCTCTGGTGCAATTCTTTATTCTCAGTTGACTACAGGGAAGCCAGCAAAAATAGTTTCAAAAACTGAAAAAGAAATAACTGATGTAGAGATGAGAATTGATGTCAGCAAGAACCTAGCTCAGGTTCTATCACAGGATATAACAAAAAACAAAGAAGGGAAGACAGGTCTAGTTGTCGAGATGGAGGCGGAAGCAAGGTACATAGAGAGAGGCCAGTCGGTCTTAGAATTTTTGAAGCAAACTGCAATAGCAAACCCCCACGCAAAAATAACTTATGATGGGCCTGGAGGAAAAATTGTTTTCGAAAGGGCTACGAACGATCTACCTAAACAACCTAAGGAAATCAAACCACATCCATATGGAGTAGAGGTCGGAATTTTGACAAGACTGCTCCTTACAACTTCTTCAAAGAATCTACTGCATTTTCTCACTAATGATTTTTCAAAAATAGGAAAGTCTTCTGCGCATGAAATAATAAAAGTTTCTAAGATAGATTCGAGGACAAAACCAAATTCACTGAAGCATGAGGACATAGAAAAACTTTATCGCGCCATGCAAACAGTGAAGATCCCTTCTCCGCCGACAGACGTCCTTTCGCCAATGGGCGAGAATTTTCTTGTCGAAGGCCTTAAGAAAGAGATTGAAGCAGACAATTTTGTCGCAGTGTCTAGACCGCCGACAGTCTATCGCGGAAATCCATTTCAAGTAGAAGTCGGCCTTGCATATGGAGGGAAACTTCCTCGAGATCAGACGGCGCAGCTAATAAGGTTTGCTAACAAAGTTCCACTTCTTTATCATCAGTCTGACTGTGCAACCTTCGAGGCCGCTTCCGATGTCGATTGGAAAAGATATGGCATCACCCAGTCTTCTGGTTCTTTACCCCAAGGGCCGATACTGATTTTGATTCATTTCGCTTCTGTCTGGGTTCCTTATACTTCCGAAGGCAAGCAGGCAATCGCCGATTATCCAGAAATAATAAAAGAAATCAAACTTGCGATTCAGGATGCCGGGAGAAAACTTTCTCACTACATCCATGAACAAACTCATCTCAGAGAGGGGCAGTTGAGGAAGGAAATCTTTGAAAAATATATTCCCGAACTTGCAGAATCTTTAGAGAAACTAACCGACGAGAATAAACAGAAAATAATTTCTGAATTGGAAAAAATAATTAAGAAAGGTGTTTCAACTGGAAAACAAGACAGAGACAAAAAAGAGTCTTAAAAAAGTAGGAGAGAAGGTACTCAAAGACATTGAAACTGGTAATAATCCATCTCTCGAAGTTCCCATCAGAGCTTTGAGCAATGTGAAGTTTGATGAAAAGTCCAAGATGCTCACGATGGGGAAGGCGACAGCCATGAGGTATTTCTTCAATGTCGCGCACGTGAGAAAATTCGTTCAGACCGTCGAAGCAGCAGCAGTTGCGAAAGAACTTTTGGATGTAGACAAGCATCTGAGCTTGAGAGAAGCATTTTATCGAATGAAAAGAACCCTCCCCGACTCGAATATCAACCTTGTCGACGAGCAGGTTGAATCGAACCAAGCGATTGAAGATTTGGAATTGATCTCGAATGCTTCCAGAGAACTTCTCCACATAAATGCCAACAAGATGGGATCGGTAGCTGGCAAGGTTGTGGTTGAAGATAAAGGGGACAGAGTGGACTGGAGCAAACTTGGAAGCGGCGGTTGGTCGATACCAAGCAATGTAGAAGAGATAGAATTCAAAAAAGTCAATGCAAAATTCATCATCTACATGGAGAAAGCTGCAGAATGGGAGAGGCTGCACGAAGATAAAGTTTGGGAGAAGTTGAACTGCGTGATAGTTTCTTCGCAAGGTCAAGCCACAAGAGGGATAAGAAGAATTCTACAGAGATTGCACATAGAACACAAACTACCGATTTACGTCTTGACAGACTTCGATCCTTATGGATGGTATATTTATTCAGTTTTGAAATTCGGTTCAATCAGCCTTGCACACATCTCAGAAAGACTTGCAATTCCAGAAGCAAAGTTCTTAGGACTAACAGCCGATGACATCGAAAAATACGACTTGAAAAAACATCTGATAAAATTCGAGGAAGTCGACTTCAAAAGACTCGATCAGATTGCAAACTACGATTGGTTCAAGAACAGCAAGGACTGGCAGAGGCAGTTCAAGCTGATGAAAAATATGAGATCAAAGGCAGAGTTGGCTGCACTTTCTTCAAAAGGGATCACATTCATTTCCGAAAAATATCTTCCTGAGAAAATCAAGAACAGAGACTTTATTGACTAGCTTTCCTTTTTCTCTCATTGATTTCTTGACAAACTAAATCATTAAAAGCATTAAAATCTGTTTCAGATTGAGTCTCATAGACCATGAATATTTTTCTACTACCTTCTTTAGTGCTGAAATCACCCCAGTCGTAGAATTTTCCATATCCAGTACTAGCATTGTAAATGAGTACTGATCCATTCATAGGAATGACTTTTAGATTTCCTATTCTATATCTTTCAACGCTTTCATTACCCATAAATTTCATATGACATTAAAACTTAAAAACACAATAGAAAGGAGCGCCCTCGGAGCGACTTGAACGCTCGACCTTCTGGTTTCTACTCAGTGAGTAACAGCCAGCTGCTCTACCGCTGAGCTTTCCTCGCTATAAACTACGAGGGCAGGTTTCGAGGGCTTAACTAATACAAATATCTTTAGGTTTATATAACTTAATTCTTAAGAAGTGTTTTATGACAGAATTTGCTTTAATCCCAGCCTATAATGAGGAGAAGAATATACTTGAAGTTCTCAGAAGGCTGAAGAAAGTAAACCACCTAATTCCTTTGGTGATCGATGACGGTTCCAAAGACAAAACAGCTGAATTGGCAAGAAAAAACGGAGCAATAGTTCTTAGGCATAAAAGAAACAAAGGAAAGGGAGAGGCAATCAGGACTGGTTTTGAATACATTCTAAAGAAAAAAGATGCGAAATATGTTGTAATCGTAGACAGCGATCTTCAATTTTTACCTGAAGAATCAGCTAAAATCCTAAAAGCGTTGAAAAAAGGTTCTAACTTTGTAATCGGCTATAGAAATTTCTCAAAAATTCCATTTGCAAATAGAATTGGTAATCATATCTGGGTCTTTACTTTTAATCTGCTATTCGGAACTGACATAAAAGATACAAACAGTGGTTTTATCGGAATGGATATAAAAACTATCAAATTGATAAAAAACAATGTCGGAGGAGGGTATATCATAGACAATGGACTTCGTGCGGCAGTAGTAAAACACAAACTCAAAATAAAACATGTTCCTGTTACAATAGTTTATCACGGCAAACGAGAAATTAGGAGATTGGCTAGGATGCTCGTCGGAAATTTCTTTTACATAATCAAAGAGGGATTGAAGTATAGATTTAGTCTTGAGAATTAAATTTTCGTATGAATATATAAAAACCAAAACTAGTACTAGATTTCATGGGACAGTAGCTCAACCCGATCGTCGCTCTAATGAGGTTAAGGAGAGCAACCAATGATGAATTGGCTCGAACACGCCTGAAGAGCGTGGTGTTGCGAGTTCAAATCTCGCCTGTCCCATTTTTGATTTTCAAAAATTATTTAACTTTTATCCTCATCTGGCAATAATATCTTATCAAGTGATGAAAATGGAAGAAAAAGTCTGGGAAGGAGAGCTCTTAGAGAAGAGAGTTATGATTTGGAGCAAGGATGCAGTCCAGCTTTATGATGAGAATGGATATGGAAAACCACTCCCAGAAGAATCTCCGAACAGAGTTGAACTAGAATTGATAGAAGCTGCCTATCTTGTCGAAAAGGGAAAGCTCAAAGTCGTGAAAAAAGGGAAAACCAAGAAGAAATTTAATTTCAAGGATTTGATGCAGCTTGGAGCAGAGAATGTGAATGAATTCCATCCTCAATTCATCGTTTACCGAGACCTAAGAGAGAGAGGTTATGTCGTTAAGACTGGATTTAAGTTTGGTGCTCATTTCAGAGTTTACGAAAGAGGCGTCAAACTGATAAGAGGTCCAAAATCCCCCCACGAACATACCAAATGGGTTGTCCATACAGTAGCAGAAGAATCGGCCTTCTCGCTTCCAGAAATGTCCAGAGCTGTCAGACTCGCCCACAACATCCGTGCCACACTCCTGTGGGGTGTAGTCGACAAGGAATCAGACGTCACCTATTATGAACTGACAAGAGTCACACCGTGATCGAATGGGCAGAATTAAGACTTCTTTTATTAAGAACATAGCAAAGGATTTGATGGCAAAACATCCTGACAAATTCCCTGACGATTTTGAAAGGAACAAGGAAACCATGTTGAATTACGTCAACGTGGACTCCAAGAAAATCAGAAACGGCATCGCCGGACACGTAACATCTCAATACAGCAAAGTCACTCAATAGGATATCTGAGGATTGCTCCGATTTGATAAGTTGATTTGAACTTCTGGGAAAGATTACCCTTCGCTACCAATTTCACTTCCCCACTTTTGCTCTCAACAAGTTTCACCAAATCTTCAAATTCCTTTTCTCTGATTTTTTCTTCAGAAACCAAAAGAACTTTCACCGCTCCGTGATTCCCCGCTATTTTTACTTGGTCGAATCCGTAAGTTACAAGCCTGTCGTTCTTGTTCAAATGCATGAAGAAATCTTCTAGAATTTTTTCATCCTTCAAAACCTGCATTTTAATTTGGCTGCGTTTCAATCTTTCCAATTCTTCTTGCGTCCACTTCTTTGTTATTTCTAGTACAGTACCAGTTTTAATTTCAATGGTGTGATAAACTCCACGTTGAATTTCATTCGGCGCTTCTACTATTTTCCCATGAACCCTCAGTTCATGCTTGTTATTGTCAAAATCAGTCTTTTCGGTTTTAACTGCAAGTAGAACAAGTTCTCTCTTTCCTTTTTCCCTTCCACTCTCCCGTTGAACAAAAAGCTGCCTGATCGTCTTCGATTTTACAAAATCGTCTTTTTTGATTAGCTGTTGGAGCTGCCATAAATCTAATTCTGTCTCGACCTTAAGTTTCGCAACTCCGTCTTCTTTATCAAAACTGAGAATTCTCATACATTCACTACAGATTTATTATATAAACTACAACTAATTTTTAGGTGTGCTCTTGACTAAAGGACAAGGTAAGATAGACGAGTTCGCATTCGTTCTCCTAGCAGGCCTCATACTAATCATAGTCATGATTGTTGCTTTTAACACTCCCCAGACAGGAAACGAAACAAACAACACTACTTCAACAGAAACCAATTTCTCAGCCAACGACATTCCCAGATTTATAAATCTCGGTGATTTTACTGTCAGCTATTCTCTGGGTTCGGACGTAGTTGCACAGAAGAAAAATATTGAGGTTAGTAACGGATGGGGAGGAACCTCGAGGGTGAACTTGGTCGGTGTCGTGGAAGGAGACAAGCTTGCAATCACCAATTCCGGCTATATCGAAATAATAGTTGACGACACTAGTGATGCCGGAAATTTAATCGTCACTTTTAACGGCCAGGAAGTCTTCAACCAGAAAGTCGGACCAGGAAGAGTTTACATCCAACTGACCAAAGACCAGATAAAAGATTCGAATGTGGTCACCATTTCATCTGGAGGACCCGGCTGGAAGTTCTGGCAGACTTCAGTCTACAAGATCAGCTCTGCAAAGTTCGGCATAAACTTTCAAGGAACTTCTTTCAAAACTTTCCAGTTTTCATTAACATCAGATGACGTCTCCAAGTTCAGGTTCGGCAGATTATCATTCAGAGTCGTCACTTCAACCACCCCAAGCTCCATGCTCATCACAATCAACAATCAGAGATTCTTCAGAGACATCTCTCCTTCAGCATTCATCCGAGATTTCGGTCCAGAGATTCCTCTCAATCCGAATGTGAACAACATTACATTCTCTCTAGACAAAGCCTCATCCTACGAGTTGGCTGATGTCACTTTGACAATAGTCAGAAGCCGTTAAACAAGAGAGAGCATACTGAAAAGATCCCTGCTTCCTGTTGCACCACCGAGTATCGCAATCACTAGCTTGATATAATTGTTGAATTCTTTTTCGTTAGAGTATCTGTCAATCATATAAAGAATGAGAACCACGCCAACCAATTTCAGCGGAATGAACGAAGCAGGGCCGAAAGTTCCAATGAAAATATTCGGGAGAACATGCTGTTCTGCATATCCGAAAAATTGCAAAGCTACAAAAGTAGTCACCGCATCGAACATCTGGGTTATCGAGACTAATCGGTTTTCCAATTTCCATCTCCTGAATAACAAGAATCCGATCACGAATGGTGCCATGAAGACTGATACCAATAGTAATCCGTACCAGTTTTTGAAACCTATCTCAGCTATGGTGATAACTGAAAGAAAACTTCCTATCGCAATCACAGGCTTGTAATATGGAATCTTGAACTTCTTTTGCAAAATCAGCGAAATTAACAGAGTGGAGAAAATCACGAAGAAGACAAAAAAATATATTCCCGGTGTGAAAAACCAATAAGAGTTCAGTGTTCCTGCGTCCTGAAGAGATCTCAGTGCGCCTCCCCAGATCACAAAAGGCGCTGCAGACAATGCAAGTCTCTTGTCAATCTTCACTTTCAGTCTTTTCAAAACCTCGAACACCAGGTAGGCAGCTATGATCAGAATTATCGAATAAAGAAAAGTGTTCTCGAACGTGTATCCTGTCTCTTTTGCAGAAAAGAACCATTTCAACGAGTCTGTTATGTCAACCATTAATTACATTAATATCCGTTCAAGTTCAAAAACTAATTGATGAGAAAAATTATTTTGCTTGTGATATTAGGAGTGTTTTTCTCAGGCTGCATAAGCATCGGTCCAGCTGCTACTCAATTCAAGAACGACGGAATAACTTTGGAATCTTATTCTGTCACCACAGTCAAACCCTATGCTGGCAGTGCCACGACCGTCCAATTCGATGTTCAAAACTCCATCGACAAGCCTACAAGAAATGTTGAAGTGAGTTTTTTTGACTTGCCTGGATTCAAGATATTGAAACTCGATTGCAGCAGTGGACAGAGGAAAGACGACCACACATGCTTTTACGACAAGATAGATGCGCTTGATTTCAAGAGATTCGCCATCACTCTTCAATCCCCGTCATCTGATTTGATAAAAGCTCCAACTGATTTTCCATTGAGTTTTCTAGTGAAATATGATCAGACTGGTTACAGAGAGATAGATATTCCGATTATAGATGACGTAACTCTTCACGAGCCCAAATCGACTTACAAGGAGAGCAGTCCGTCACATGGACCCGTGAAGGTGGATTTCGAGGCTCCAATTGGAAGAGAAACGAAAAAAGGAAAATCTATAGTCCAGGAACACTGGGCCGTGAGAGGTAGCATGTTCCAAATCAAGATGAAGTTCTCTTATCAGGGGGATTCTTCAATCGGCGATATAATTCCAGTAAACATCTCGAAAGAGAACGTGCACTTGGAATATTCTAACGTGGAGATTGCGAAAGAACTTTACTGCAATTTTGACGGAGGAAACGGGCAAGCCACTGCGAACATAGACGTCGACATACCAAAAACAAGTTCTAGAACCTTCGTCTGCAACTTCAACTCTGCCAATTTCCCAGAGGCTGAGAGGATAGCTACCATATCAGTAAGTTATCAGTATACATACGAGTTCATCAGGACTGAAAAAATAACCGTCGTGCCTGTTGGGTAAGGCTTAAATTGAACCTTTTTCAAATTATAATAAGGTCGACAAAAAATGAAGAAAAGCAAACTTCTCTTCTTGGTATTCACAGTTTTCCTCTCAGGTTGTATTTCTGGAATTAACATCGGTGGAGGTGGAGGAGCAGGAGTGATAGTTAAAAGTTTCTCACCGTCTGATTCTACAGCCGAACCAAACGCACCTATACTTTTACAACTCATAGTTGCAAACACAGGATCTCAAAGAGCTAACGGAGTGACCGCCCAACTTCTGGGATTGACAGACGAGTGGGGAATTTCTCCTGGAAGATATCAGACTATCGGTTCCATGTTTGGTGCCGATCCTGCACGAGGAAATAACCAGGGCGAGGAAAGGCCTATCACATGGACATTGACCGGTCCAGCAAAAGATGTACAATTGTCATATGAGGCAACTGTCAGAGTTTCATATTCGTACACATCTACTTTGGACGCTCAGATGAAAGCAGTCAGTGCTGATTACTACCAGCAGACCAAGACAAAGAGCGGTATAGTCCAGCAAAAGACAACCGGTGGACCCCTTTCGATAACCGCAAAGGCAACTTCTGTTGCAATTTCTGGCGGGCAGATACCAATCATCTTCGAAATCAGAAACACAGGAAGAGGGAGGGTTTATTCTGGGGGATCTCCTGATGTAAATTCACTCGACAGGCTTGGAATTTCTGTCAGCGGAGCTTTTTGCCCAACAAGCGATGTGAGGCTGATTAAAGGTGAAAGTGCTACAATTTACTGCACTATTTCAGCAGGCGGGACTAACACTTTCAAAATAGTTCCAATCTCTGTAACAACGTCTTACAACTACTACACTGATGCCACGACTTCTATAAACGTCCTTCCACGACCTCCAGTCTAGTTTTAATTTAAGTAATTTTATTCTATAAGTAGAATCTAAAGGGCCCATGGTCCAGCGGTTAAGACGTCGCGTTCACATCGCGAAGATCGAGAGTTCGAATCCCTCTGGGCCCACTAGAACTCAGACAAGCTTTTCTGGCTGATGAATCTCTTTTCTGGATTTCCATTGAAAATCGGTTTTCCGTAAACGCCATCGTATCCAGGTTCGTATTTCACATTTCCATCTCTAACTTTGATAATTGCATCTGCGATTTTCGGCTCTACGACCTTCTTCAAATCCTCTTCGTTCACGTTCATCAAAGCATTGAGCTCATTCTCAAATCTGTCAATCAATTTGTCGTGGATTTCCAATACTTTCTTTGAATAAAGTACGTTTACTCCAAGTACGAATGAAATTATCTCGTACAAAGGAAGCAGAGTTTTGAAAGGAATGGCATTCTTAGGAACGAATCCTTCTTCCCTGTCAGCCAGTCTCTCTATTCTATTCAAAACTCCTATTGTCAATCTCCTCTTGCAAACAGGGCAAAAACCATTGTATTTTTTTGAATCTTTTGGAGATAATGAGACATTGCAGTTCCTGTGGCCGTCGTAATGATATTTTCCATAATTCGGATTGGTCTCAATAGTGAACAAGAATCTTTTGGAATTTTTTTTCAAAATCGCATCATGAATTTCTTTGAAAGAAATTTTTTCCAAATCAAAGACATTAGCTTCTCTCCCCAATCTCCATGGGTTTGCCGAATGTGCATCTGAAGACGAAAGGAACGCGAAATCGTCAAGTGCAGACAACCTCCAGTTCATTCCAGGATCGCTGGATAACCCAGTCTCTACCGCATGAATATTTTTCAGTTGATTCCCGTAACATTCCTTGAGAGAATCAAATCCTGATTTAGAACCGAAGACACCGAACCATGGCGTCCATGCATGGGCAGGATAGACAAAAATATTCTTGTCCACACTCATTATCTCTTCAACTACTTCTGCAGCCGTCGCCATGAGGATTGGTCTTCCATCTGATTTCAAATCCCCAAATTTTTGAATCTTCTCATTGATTTGTTCAACCACTTCAAATGAAGGCGCATGAATCATGTGATGGATTTTTTTTGTCAGGCCTTCTACCTGGAAAATAGTGGAAACTTCCCCTGTCAGCATGAAATGAGTATTGTCGTAAGAAAAAATTCCTTCGCCTTCTTCCTTCAATTTTGCCTTCAATTCTTTCAGCCAAATTGGATGAGTAAAATCTCCAGTTCCTAATATCTGAAGCCCTTTCCTTTTCGCTCCAGAAGACAGAACTTCTACACTGAGATTCTTGCTCGTAGCTCTGGAGTACTTTGAGTGCAACTGGAAATCAGCAATTATCTGGATTAAAATCACCTACAAGAGTAAAGCCGATGCAACTAGCAAGAAAGAAATCAAGATAAGAATGAACCAAAACATGATGTTCCATCTCAAGACTTTTCTTCCGTCAAGCGGACCAAATGGTAGCAGATTGAAAAGAGCAAGCCATGCGTTCAAAAGTGCAATGGACTGGAAAATAGGAATGTCTATTAGTCTGAAAGTCAAAGCGAAGAACAGGTTAACTAAAATTCCGGAAACAGAAATCAACCCCAACTCGTTGGGTGTGAGATGCTTGATCCTATACCCCCATCTACCGAACCTGTATGGCTGAATCACGACAGCTCCTGGAGCAACGAACTTGAAAGGTGTGAACATAGTCACTAACCCTAAAACCAAAAGATGAGGCCACATCTTGTAATGAGCTACAGCACCAAACCTCTGCGCAACGAACTTATGTGCAAGCTCATGGAACAAGAACGCGATTATCACTGCGACAAGAAATATCGGAAATTCTATCAGTCTCGGATAAGAAAAAATCAGAGCAACAGCTATTACAGATATGGCCATATCTCTTATTTCAGTAGTCGTAAAAGCCTTGCTCAATTCCATAACTAATGATTACTTTAAAAAGTATTTTAATGCTTCTTGGATGTTAGTCACTTCTTTTACCTCGATTCCAGAAACTTTTGTGATGTTGACAACTTTGGCTGTATATTCAGTAGTGCAGTATTGGATGAATCCGTTTGTCTCACATACCTGGGTTGGTTTGTAAGTTCTTTGTATGCTCTGCCCAGCTGGAACCAAGAAAGTCTTAACTCCAATGTCTTTTGCAGCTTGTGCCTTTGCATCTATTCCTCCGACAGGCCCTATAGTCCCGTCAGGGTTAATTGTCCCAGTAATCATCACATCATGATTGACATCCTTATCTTCAAGTGCAGCTATTGTTGCAATCGTCAGTGCTGCACCTGCAGACGGTCCTTCTATTGCACTCGCGTTTGTTTTGACATTGTATATCAAATCTATCTTGGAAATGTCGGCTTTTGTTATATTCTGAGCGACCCTTTCTGCAACCCTAATCGAATTCTGCGTGTCTACCCAAAAGAAGAGGTTGTTTATGTCAGTGAGAACCCTCCCCTCTCCGGGTCTTGCCTGAACTGAGATTTCCAAAGCTGTTCCGTTCCCATTATCATCAACTGCTGGTACATACATCAAAACCTCGCGTGAACCAATCTCAGGAGTCGAAGGGGTTTCCTTGATTATCGTCGTGGTCGTTACAGATAAGAACTGAGGGAGTTTCTCTTTAGGAAGAATTAAATCCTGAATTTTGAACGAGTTTGGGAAAATGGCTACAGCCAACACTACGATGATCAATACCGATACTAAAACCTCGAGTAGCCTTTCCATATCAAACATTAACGTCACAGATAGGATTTATAATTTATGAATCTGGATTCTTTATACCAAATGAAAAATAGTGCAGAAGGAGCTCTGTCAGTTGATTTAGAGCCATTCACTAACTTATCCCAAATACCTTCTCCATCCTGTATCCCACAAGCACCAACAATCTAGTTTATCCTTGCTACCTTCCGGTCCTAGGGAGGTTCGCTAAATAATCAGCCCCATGGGGCAAGACTTCTCAGTCGGAAATTTGGAGTCAGCGAACGAAACCAAACCTCCTGGCAGCGTTCAGTTCGGCCATAAAGACCGTTTGCCGATGTAGGCGAGGCCTAACCGCCCAGACCTATCCTTCTGCAAAAGAAATAAGATATAGAGTAGGATTTAAAGGTTATGTATATTTCCTTGAAGAAGATACATCTAGAAAAATTGAAATACTGAAGTTTGTAGTGTTGATAGAAAGGCTTAAATCTTTAATGAATAACTAAACCTTATGCCGATTGGAGCTACACGTATTGAAACTGATATAAAATCAACTACCAACTTGGAAAAGTATCTTGATACTATAGGTAGGAATGTTGCTGGATTTCACAATGACTCGCTTGGTTATGATGATGTTTACCATATAGGATACTCAACAGTGCTTATGACTAGTTATCACGGTTTAAAACTACAAATTGAGGTTGTTGGTAGGTATCATAAAACACTTGCTCAAAAAATTGCTAAATGGATTAAAAGACATGAAAAACCGACTGTTTTGGATCTTCATCATGAGCGTGGTTGAGCAGATATCCAAATCTTCTTGAACAAGTTACAAGGAACAAGATACACCGATAAGTGATACTTGGCACGATTTAAATTTTATCTTTCCTGATAATATATATTTCCTTGAAAAATGTAGATACCTCAAAATACCTGAAGATACATACCTAGATTTTTTCTAGTTACCAATGCTTTCAGAATTTAGTTTAATAATACTATATAATTTATTATGAGAAAATTATTTTTTATAATCCCTTTGTTGATTTTGATTGCTATAGGTGTGGGAGTTTTTTGGATAACAGGTGCCCAAGAGGGGAAGGATGTTAGTGGCCTTGGTTTGAACGTGGCATCCGGTTACAAAACTGAACTTATTTTTAAATCAAACTTGGCAAATCCAAGCGATATAGTGCGTGATTCTGAGGGAAACCTTTACATTGCTCAGACTGATCGTAATTCAATAGTTAAAGTAGCTCCAGATGGCAACTATGAAGAATATGTAACACTGCCTGCAAACCCACAGGCTGTTTTGCTTACACCAGAAGGCGGGCTTTTGGCAGGGACTGTTAATGATAAAATTTACAAAATAACAAAGGACAAGAAGGTGGAGGAATGGGTTCAAGTGCCTGCTTTTAGAATAGCTATGGATGAAGATGGCAATGTCTATTCCACTGCGTATCTCTCAGGTAAAATCCAGAAAACAACGCCTCAAGGCGTAACTACAGTATTTATGGATGGATTTGTTTCTCTGAGTGATATCGAGTTTGATTCTCAGGGAAACCTTTATACAACTGACTCTGGTGTTGGAAAGATTTACAAAATAGTCGGCAATGAGAAAGCTGTGGTTGCTGAGGGGTTTATTATCAATGACCCCTTCAGTATTGCTTTTGATAAAAATGACCAGATGTATTCAACAGATAATGTTTATGGCATAGCAAAGGTAAACAACGGAAACGTTACTAGTTTGTATTCTGCGGGATCAGTTGTCGAGGCGCCTTCTGATTTAATTATTGACGAAGATGGTACAATTTATATTGCGTCATCAGCTAAAGGTGGTTTATTTAAAATAACTACTGACAGAAAAATAACCATGCTAATCTACGGTTTTAGCTCACGCGGCATGGCTATACTAAATGATGAAATTTATATTTCAGACGATAACGTTTATCCTCCGGAAAATGGAAGAATCTTGCGAATGAGCGATAGGAAGACAATAGCTGAAGGATTTTACAAAATACAGGATATTGTCACAGATGATACATATTTTTATGTGCTTAGTCTTAACAAATCCGATGAGGAGAATAATAATATCTGGCGGGTCTCTGGCGATGGTTCAAGGACTCTTTTAGCTATGATTCGTAAAAAAGAGAGCTACAGTGCTCTCAGCGGTCCAGCAAGCTTGGGTTATGACAAAACCACCAATGAAATTCTTTTGTTTTTGGGAGGTTCCAACGAACTTATGAGAATCAAACAGGATGGTACAGTGTATACGCAAGATAACATTCAATTTAGAGACTTTGGTTTTACCGCTAATATGGTTGTAGACAAAGAAGGAACACTGTATATGTTAGTGGATTATGCTACTAACTTTAATGTAGGTCCAATTTCAAGGGATTTAATAATTGTTAAAAATGGAGAGCAAACAGTTTTCAATTTTGATGTTGATCGGGGCGCTGTTGAAGATGATATCGCTGTAAATTCTAAAGGAGAAGTATATGCTCTTCTTATGGGTGGCCTAGAAGATCTTTTTAGACTGGTAAAAATAGAGAATGGACAAATCATTCCGGTTGTAAGAAGCCTCCCAGTAGACCCATTAGTTCTTGACATAGACAGCTCAGATAATATGTACATCAATTCAGGAGCTGGTATGATAAAAGTGTCAAAACTCACATAGAATTAGATTTCTGATTTGAGAAATAATTATGAGTTATGTATATTTCCTTGAAGAATTCTTCTTGTTATTTCAAAACTTTCTCTATTCTTCCCATAGCCTTTACAATCTTTTGATAAGAAGTAGCATAACTCATCCTTACAAATCCTTCACCATATTTTCCGAATTCAGTTCCAGGAACGACCAAAACCTTAGTCTTATGAAGAAGTGAATGTGCGAATGTTGTAGAATTATGTCTTCCTCTTGGAATCTTTGGGAACATATAGAAAGCCCCTTTCGGTTTCAAGCATTCCATTCCCATTTCGTTCAAACTCCTCCACATGAACCTCCTTCTCCTATCGTATTCTTTGACCATCCTTTTCACTGATTCTTGAGGACCTTTCAAAGCTTCTATAGCAGCCAACTGTGAAATAGTAGGAGTTGAAAGAGTAGTTCCCATCTTCAATCTTGTCATGGCCTGGATAATATCTCTCGGTCCGCATGCATATCCAATCCTGAATCCAGGCATGGCATAAGATTTTGAAAAACTAAAAATCGAAACCACATGGTTGTGCATACCATTCAAACTTCCTATGCTTATGTGTTTTGATCCATCATAAACAAACTTCTCGTACGCCTCATCTGATATGACAACAAGAGAATTATCGATTGCGAAATCAGCAATCTCCTCAAGTTTTTTCTTGGTGAATACAGTTCCTGTTGGATTTGATGGGGAGTTCAAAATCATAGCTTTGGTTCTTTTCGGTTCAATTACTTTTTTCACTTCATCAATATCATATTCAAAACCATCCTCCATCTTCAGTCTGACAGAGAGAGGTTCGACTGTTATTGTATCTGCCATAGATCTGTATGGCAAATACCCAGGATCTGGAATCAAGACAGCTTCACCAGGATCAACTAGTGACATCAGAGACAATAGAATGGCCTCCTTGGCTCCGACAGTCACGATCACTTGACTTTCAGGATTGACATCAATTTTATTTTCTTTTTTTAGTTTTTTTGCGATAGCTTTCTTTGTATCACTTCTTCCACCAATAGGAGTATAATGAGTGAATCCTTGGTCCAATTTCTTTTTCGCAACTTTGATAATATTTTTTGGCGTGTCGAAATCCGGTTCTCCAGGCCCTAAAGAAATCACATCGTGTCTTTCTTCAGCAATCTTTACAATCTTAACAAACTCGGAAGTCGGAAGCTCTTCTTCCCTCTCAGCAATGACTCTCCTTACTCCGCTCCGTTCTTTCATTATCTAAAAATTGATTTGTGAGCCTAAAATCTTTTCGAATCTGGAAACTTATAGTCTACACAAACAAAAACTTCTTATGAGCCTTTCAACTTTTTTTAATCCAGAATCAGTTGCCATAATAGGTGCAAGTCATACTCCTGGAAAGGTAGGATATGCAATCGTCGAAAATTTTGTCAGGGGAAAATTCAAAGGGAAAATTTATCCTGTCAATCCAGACACATCTCCGATTCTAGGTCTCCGAGTTTACAAATCCATTTTGGAAATTTCAGATAATGTAGATTTAGGAATCATTGCCATTCCATCAACCTACGTTCCAAAAATTGTTAAAGAATGCGTGCATAAAAAAATTCCATCATTGATAATAATCTCTGGCGGATTCTCAGAAATCGGTCAGCAGGGAAAACTTCTCGAAGACGAAATCAAACATCATTTGAAAAATTCAAAAACAAGAATAATCGGACCGAACTGCATTGGAGTTTTGGACACTTCTTCAAAAACTGACACACTCTTCCTTTCACAAGACCGTCTTGGCAGACCCACAGAAGGAAATATAGCTTTTATCTCTCAATCTGGAGCAGTCGGTTCTACTATTCTCGACTGGCTTTCAGAAGAATCAATCGGAATTTCAAAGTTCATCTCTTATGGCAATGCAATCGACGTCAATGAGCTTGATCTTTTGGATTTTCTTTCAAAAGACAAACAGACAAAAGTAATCTCAGTTTATCTCGAAGGAATAAAATCTGATGGGAAATATTTTCTCAAAAAATTGAAGGAAGTTTCTAAGAAAAAACCTGTCATAATTTTGAAAGCAGGAAAAACTGAACGAGGGACTCGCGCAGTAGCAAGTCATACTGGCTCTCTCGCCGGTTCAGCAAAAATATATTCCGCAGTTTTCAAACAATCAGGAGCAATCGAAGCAGAGAACTGGGAAGAACTTTTTGACTTCGCAAAAGCTTTTTCAACACAACCTCTCCCATCTTCAAATAAACTAGCAATCATAACAGATGGTGGAGGATTTGGAGTACTTGCAACCGATGAAGCGGAGAAACAAAAATTAATTCTCCCAGAGCCAAGTCAAAAAATAATTTCTGAATTGAAAAAACATTTTCCTTCTTACGTCATTCTTCATAATCCTATCGATCTAATAGGTGATGCGAATGACGAAAGATACCAAAAAACTTTGGATTCTGTCTTATCCAGCTCAGAATATTCAGGCGCCGTAGTAATTACTCTGTTCCAAGTCCCAACCTTAGAGCAAGAGATCACTGAGGTCATTAGCTCGATGAAAAAATACAAGAAGCCAATCATTTGCTGCGCAGTCGGAAGCCAATTCACTAGGAATCTCATCAGAAAATTAGAGAAACACGGCATACCAGTTTATTCTACACCAGAAGTCGCTGTGAAATGTTTTTCCGCTCTGTTAAAATATTCTCAGATGAAAAAGTGATTTTTTTACTATCATTTAGTAATTTAATTCTTCTCTCCAGATTAACTTTATATACTTTTGCGACGCTTTAGTGACATATAGGTGAAGAATGAATGAAAAATATGTTGGAAGATGAGTTGGGCGAGGAAGAAACCGGCGACGACTGGGGAGAAGAGGAGTCTGAAGAAGACTGGTAGTTTGTTCTCACCATTTTCTAATTTTATTTTTTCTTCTTATCCCAAAAATATTTTCTAACCGAATATCGCTGACAGTGGAGACGGATCATTAGTCGGTTGATAAGTGTTTCCTAATCTGCAATCTCCACACAACCACTGCTTGCTTCTCTGAGTTATGCATTTCACGCATCCGATTTTTTTACACGACTCGCATTCAATCAATTCTTTTGATTGAGAATCACATCTAGGACATTTTATCTCCAAAATCTCCATAAAACTAATTTTATTTTCCAAGTTTATAACAAGACTCTTTCTACGTGGTAGAAGCCTTTATATGGAGTATCTTAACAAATAGTAATTAAGGTGAACAAATGGTATTCGAACAAGTCCTTTGGCTTGGTTTGGCGTTCCTTTTAGCGCCAGTGTTTGCCGAATGGGCTAAACTCAGACACAAAGCCGAGAAAGGATTCAATTGGTTTGCTGTCGCAGGAGCGTTCTTCCTGTTCTCAGCAGTGTTTATGGGAGTTCCATCTCTATCCACAGGTGGAGTTCTTTCAGTAGTTGCTCCTCTCGGACAAGTGTTCGAAATAATCGGCTTCCTGTTTGCGCTGATTGGAACTATATTCATAGCATACGAAGCCTTGCTTGAAAAGTAAATTTGATATAATTTTTTGATTTCTTACTTTTCTTTTTACTGGCAGAAATCTCCTTCACAACATCCTAATATAAATCCACAATCTTTTCAAAAAGTTTTTGATTTCTCTAAAATTATTTTTAAAATAAAAAAATGCAGGGGGTGAGATTCGAACTCACGAACGGACTAACCGACAGCGTTTCTTTTTTCATCTTGGAATCAAAGCTCAAGAAAATCTTGAGCGCTGTGCCTTTAACCAGCCTTGGCTACCCCTGCATAAACTATCTAAGAATCAGTTATTATTTAAAAGTTAGGCAGTTTCTTCCATCTCATATCTCAGAGCTTCGATTTGTCCTTTCAGAGCATCCAATTCATTGTGAATGTCTCCTCTCGCCATCTGTTGCGGTATCATCTCATGAAATCCCGAGGGTTTTAGGAATTCCGTGTCCAACGCTACAAGTTTTTTCTCGACTCTTGCAACTGCGTCTTGAATCATCTTCATGCTGTCAGCTTTCAGTTTATCCATCTCATTGATGACAGACAAAGTGTTCTTCACAGTCAGCATTGTCATCTTAATCTCTGACATCTGATGGAGGATGCTCTTGTACCTGTCAAGCTTTATGAAAAGTGGTGCGGACTGGGCAGGCTCTTTTTTTTCTTCAGGCTCTTCTTCAACAGGTTCAGGAATCTTCACAGTCATCTGCGGCATTGGAAGTTCTTGCTTTTGTTGAGGCATCTGTGATCTTTGCAGATTCATCTTAAGCAATTCGACAGCTTCGGAAGGTTTTTCTTCAGGCTCCTTTTGTTCGACTGGTTTCATCTGAGAAACATTTACTGGTTCTTCCTTCTTTTTTCCGAACAAAGGCATCGATTCACCTGACTAAATTATAATTCTTTTACACTTAATATAAGCCTTTGTTATCTTTCTCAAATTCGGATGCGGCCGCCGGGATTTGAACCCGGGTCCCGACCGTGGCAGGGTTCCACTACATTTTTGGAATTCGTGTCTTACCAGGCTGGACTACAACCGCTTAACCGAAAATTCCACCCATTCCTTCAGCTGCCCTGTCCTCTTCTTCTTTCAATTTCTTCAAGAATCCTTCCTTCTCTTTTCCAGTGACTTTCTTCGCCAAATCTTTGCAAAGTTCTAAAGCCTTCTTGCAAGCTTCGTCGAGTCCAGAGACATAAATGTAATATCCTTCCTTCCCTCCGTACATCTTCGCATCCTTAAAAGTCAGGCTAGCCCTTCCTACAGTATCATCTTTGAGAAAAACATCTTTCAGTTTCCCAAAGTCCTTTGATTGAATGTTTAAAAGCAATTGCATTTCTTCACCAGTTTTTGTAATATCAGTTTCAAGGCTATTTATTCTTAAGCCTCGAGAGGGACTTGAACCCTCAACCTACTGCTTACGAAGCAGATGAGCGATATCTTTGCTCTGCCAGTTGAGCTACCGAGGCGCTTCAAATTATATTACTTAACACAACCAATAATAATATACGACTTTTTAGTGGTAGGTTTAGTGGTAGGATGCAAGAAGCGACTTTTTGGCACAAGGAAAGAAACGGCATAAGGTGCGACTTGTGCGCCAGAAATTGTTTCATAACCAAGGATAAGAAAGGCTTCTGTCAGGTCAGGGTAAACAAGGACAACAAATTATTAACTCTGAACTATGGGAAACTTAATTCTGTCTACATCGACAAGATAGAAAGAAAACCCCTCTTCCACTTTTATCCAGGCTCTTCAACCCTTTCCATGACAGCCAACGGGTGCAACATGCAATCGAACTTCTGCTGCCCAGACGAGATCTCTCATGACAAGGTCGAAGGGAAAGAATACACTCCAGAGCAGATAGTCAAACTTGCCGAAGAGAGCAACGTCCGGTCGATCAGCTACACTTATTCAGAACCGACAATCTACTTCGAATTCATGTACAAGGTCGCCAAACTCGCTCACAGAAGCAACATAGCAAACGTCATGGTGACTAACTGCTACATGACCGAGGAAATGATAAAGAAAATTTTCAAATACCTCGACGCCTCGGTCGTCGAAATCAAGGCCTCTCTTGATCCGGAATTCTACAAGAAGTTCATGACTGTTGACAACACTGAAATAATTTTTCAGAATCTTCGCCAACTGAAGAAGCAAAGAATTTTCGTCGAGATTTCCAATACAATCATCCCCCAAATTGGAGATAATGTCGAACAATGCAGGAAATTTGCTGAAAGAATAACCACTGATTTAGAATCAGAAATTCCTTTCCATGTCGTCCAGTTCCAGCCAGGTTCAAAGACAACCGAGTTCCCTGCAACACCGATAGCTACATTGGAAAAGTGCATGGACGAAGTTAAAAAAGCCGGCATCAGATACGTTTACATAGGTAATGTGGCCGAACATGAAGCCAACAACACCTACTGCTACAATTGCAGAGAACCTCTCATTCAAAGGAGCAACGGAGCTCTGAAAAAGAGCCAGCTTTCAAAGGACAGATGCCCCAACTGCGGCCTGAAAATAAACTTCATCGTCGACAAATAGTAAAAGAATAAATTGGCTCGGTCCGCAATATTGATTGTGAGAATAATATTCATAATTTCATTTTTATTATCGTTCGTTCTTGTGAATTCTCTGGCTGCTGCTCAGGTCCAATACTACGGAGTGGACACGACAATAGATGACAATGGCCGAGCCATGGTTAGCATGACAATTACTTTTGTCAAACCAGAGCCTACGTTCAATTTCACTCTTCTCGGGAAAATCGAAAATCTAAGATACAGCAGCCTTGGCAACTCAATTAATTGCACGGTAGAATCAACAGGCCTAAGCACAATCCTTTGCAACCTTGATTTGACAGAGGAAAAAAGAAGCATTGAACTTTCATTTGACACTAATGACATAGTCAAGCCTTTGGACAAAAGGTTTTTCTACAGTACAGACTTCTCTATCAATACCAAGATTTCGCAAGTCTATGTTTCAGTGAGGTTGCCTGAGGGAATGGGCCTTGTTAATGACACTTCCAGTGTTGCAAAACTTTCGTTTCCCGCCAACGCGACCATCCTGAGCGACGGCAGGAGAATTATAGTTATTTGGAACCTGAAGGGCACAGAACCCGAAATCCAATTGAGGTTCCAGTTACTATATGAGAATATTGGTGAAGTATTCCCTCTCCTCATAAGATTCAGGTATGTGGCAGTTATAGTAGCTGCTGCGGCAGCCGGGCTTGGATTCGTCTGGTTCAGATACTTCAGAGGAGAACCGCAAAAACTGGTCTTGTCTGTCCTAGATCAGTTTGAGAGGAAGATAATGGATGTTTTGGTAACAAATGGCGGGACGACAGATCAACGGAAAATCGTCCAAGACACCAACCTTTCAAAGGCAAAGGTGAGCAGGGTCATAAAAAGCCTTTCAGAGAGAGGTCTTGTGGAAGTAGAAAGGCATGGAAGGTCAAACAAGATCAAAATCGTTAAAAAGAAGTTCAAACTCTAGCTCCTTGTAATCAAAAACGCGCCTAATATGATAATTAATATACCAGCCCATCTGACCACAGAAATTGTCTCATTAAAGTAGAATTTCGCCAAAATGGCTGTAACCGCATAGCTCAGTCCGATAAGAGGATAGGCATAACTTAGTTCGGCCTTTGACAGGACTACAAACCATAGGAGGGTGGCAATTCCATAAAGTGCTATCCCAAACAGTATGTTCTTGTTCGATATCAGAGAAATCAACCTTTCGGTTATAATGTCTTTCAGCTCGAAGTTCCCTGTGCTCCTAAGACCCATTTTTAGGTATATTTGACCAAAACTACCTAAGGTCATCGATATCAAGACAAGAGTTATGACGTCTAATACCATCTTCTTACCTCGTTTCATTTATATCCATGATTAGAATTGATTTCCAATCCAGATAAACCTTGCTCAGAATCACAAAAACCATCTGAAACAATCGAATTCGTATTTTTTCGATTCCAACAGTTTTTTAAGTTAAAATCTGGCTTAAAATCTATAAAAAAGACTTAGATTACTCTTAGAAACAATTAGGAAGATAATAATATCTTAGAACGCTAATTGATAGACATTTCTGAAACAGTTGCAGCCTTTCATCAATCGTTTCAAGTCATTTTTATATAGCATAGAAATCTATACTTCTCTTTAGAAAAGACCCGAGTATCTACTCTGAAAAGGGTAGAGAAAGAGCAAAAGAGGAATAAAAATGAAAAATAAGATTATTGCATCCTTCATGGCTGCAGTAATGGCGATGGCAACATTCGCAATTCCAGCATTTGCAGCAGTAAACCTTGGAGGCTTCCCAGGATTCTTGGGAGTGACCGCCGCAGGAGTAACATCTTTGGATGCTTACTTCGTAGTCGGTTCAACAGCCGATCCAAAGGACGTAGCCGCAGCTATTGACGTAGCCGCGACAGCTGCAAGTGTATCTGCAAAGTCTGTAACTACTTCAGGAACAATATCAGTTTCAGGCCTTGATAGAGACGGAATCAGCATAGGTAGAGCCTCTGGTGGAAGTTCTCTTGCAACAGGTGGAGTGTCGTACAGTAACGCATTCCCGTCTGGTGCAGTAGTCAAGAACGCCCACTTCTCAGGCCTAAAGTCGGCCACATTCTCGTACAAGTCTAATGACTACTCTTACCATGAACAGGTTGATGTCTCAGGTGTAAACATGAGACACGACTTCGGAACCAGTTTAATAAACGGAACCGAGAAAATGGAAGTGCAGTCAGGTGACGTTTTCTACGAGTATGTCTTCGACAACTCGTTGAACATCACCAGCATTTTGGGAACAACTACTGGAACAATTTCGAATCCAGAGTACACTAACCCAGTTAACTTATGGTTATTGGGTAAGCCGTTCACCATAGTTGGTGTTGGTGCAACTTCAGTTAAGGCCTTGACAGGATCTATCGGAACAGCTGATGCCACAACTCCAGTTACGTACGGAGATTACTCCGCGTACTGTACACAAGGTTCTGACAACTCATGGGCCAAGGTAGTAGTTAAAGACAAGTCTGGAAATACAGTTGATACCCAGATAATCAACAAGAACGATAGCAAGGACATCACTTCTGCCGGATTGACCATAAAAGTCACCGCTGCTAGAGCTTTGCAAGATGGTACATGTGTAGGAGCCGACCTAGTAATCGGTCCAACCGGTACTGTTGAGCACGAGTTCGATACAAGCGCTGATGTAAGTTCCACAGGAACTTCAAGTGACAGATTCCCAGGTGAAACCAAATGGGGAATCCAAGTCGCATCATGGGGTTCTGGTGGTCCAGGTTTAATCCCACAGGGTGGTAAGATCCAAGTCGTTTACAAACCTGATACAACAGCATATTACAAGGCTGGCGAGCAAGTATCGCTTCCAAACAACTATGGAGTCTTAGGCTTCGTAGGATATGGAACGAGCAAGTTCGCAAAAATAACAGTAAAGCCTGTAAGTGGTTTGTCTGCATACAACAACACTACAGACACATCCCTGTTGTTAGGTAGCCTGTACGGACTCGAGATATCGACAGACGTCACAGGTTCCATATTAGCTCAGAATGGAAACACATATGACAAGGCTTATGTGTTACTCGCACCACAACAGAACTCATCCACATATCAAGTGTTGGTTGGGTTCTACAACAATGCCAAGGGTAAAATCCTAGCATCTGGTGTGATAGTGAATAGTACAACCTTCAATGGGGTAATCCCAGACGAGTTTGCCTACTATTCAGTAACCGCAGCAAACAATGTGACCTATCCATTCAAGTTGAGTTACTCTGGAGCAGGTGAAAAGAGCTGGTACCTCAACGTCACTGTCTCACCAAACTCTAATGTAAATGTTTGGAGAAGTGTGACATTCGGTACAAGTACAGGAGCAACAAACTGGGCCAACGCATCATTCCAAAACAAGACACTATGGTCTACATCTCAGGCGCCTGATTCAAGATTAGGTGACACTGGGGCAGCATCTGAACAAAATGAGCTGAACACTACTACCGAAGCTACAAACTACGGTATTGGCAAGTCATCTCAAGATGTAGTTGACGATGGTGGATTGATTTGGATTAGTCCAGACTCAAGCAGTGGATCCGACCAGGTACAATTCTGGTTCCCATCTAAGGACCTTACTGTGCATGCATTCGTCGGTGTTCCTGGTGGTGTAACAACCACGGCAGGAGGAGCTGTTATGCAAGTCGTTCCAATAACGTCTTCCGTAGCAAGGCTTGATACCGAAGTGGGTGCAGCCGAAAAGGCGCACAATTTGGTCGTAGTGGGTGGATCATGCAAGAACAGCATAACTGCCGCTGCTATGAATCTGACATTCCCAACATGCGGTGCAGCTTCAGGTGTTCCTGAAAACGCAGCACTCGTAAAAGTGATTCCAGACAAGTTTACCACAGGTAAAAATGTCTTGGTAGTCGCTGGATGGGAAGCAGACAACACAAGAATGGCAGCTCAGGTATTGCAACAATATGCAACACTGTTAGCAGGATCAACAGCCACAGCCGTTAAGGTAACAGCCATAAGCGCAGCCGGTGTAACCCCAATGTAGGGCGTTATACCACAAAGGGAAAATTGACTTCTTTCCCTTTTTTTCTTTTCTTCAAACTTTCAAGACGAATCTATATTCTTTTATTATTTCAAAACCAACTAATTCTGATGGCAGAGAATTCATTCAAGATGAAACTGACAAAGAAAAGAATCATTCTCACTATTTCAGTTTTGGTTCTGGCTGCAGCTTCCTTGTATTTCTTGTATTACTACAACACTCACTGGAAACCTGTTACTGTTTTGAATTATAACGGAGTTGTCATAGGATTCAGACAAGACATCAGGGAAGCAGCCAAAGTTCCCCTGTACACTGACGCTAATTCAACTAATCCAGATGCGTATCTGAGAATTGGAATTATCCATCCTCTTGTCACGAATATCACGATTGTTTTCAAGAACGTAAACCTTACTGAGAATCCATATTACACTCTGGAAGGCGCTGAGATTGTAGGAAAACTCAAGCTTGCCTACTCGAACGTTCGACCTCCGGTTAATCTGAACTTCACCGCTAAGGAAGTCTCATCTTATGACAACCTTCCAGGAAAAATACAGAATCCTATCATCGCTTTGATCCATCCGGCTTACGCAAATGAAACTTCTGTCAGGTTTGATGCCAGAGAGCATGTGGTCTACATCCAGGGAAAAACACACAAGGATTTCGACTTGGCAACTATAAGATTCTTGATGGCGGCACTAAATATTCAGGCACAGACCTAGCATTTTTTCAATTTTTCACACAAAACACTTTTGAGTTCTTCTACACTCACCAAACCGTCATACTTCTTTCCATCGACAACCAGTGATGGCACAGTTTCAACCTGATATGTTTTCTTCAACAAGTCGACGACATTCAGCCTGCTGTCAGAATCAATGGCAAAAATCATTACATCCTGTTGGTATGTCTGCTTAATTACATTCAAGACCAAACCCTGCTTGTTGCAGTCATCACATTTGTCGTTTGAATAAAAGTATAAGACAGTCACGAAATTTGTCCTATTGCATTCTGTCTTCATCCTGTCCAAGAAAAACCAATATCTTATCAGTGTTATCGTGTAATCATCTTTCAAGAAACTGAATCTGTCATCTTTTATTTTTTCACTGGTCTCGTACAGGCTCACCCTCTCTCCGAGTTGTGCTGCATTGTCGATTACCTTGTCAAGCTCATAAGAAATAAGATTGCATGTTTGATTCCTGCTTGTTGCAATCAAGACAAATTCTAAATTCAGATCTTCTTGACTCATCTTCAGCTTGTCAAGTTCAGATTGCAAGTTGTCTACCTTGCTCTTGCTCACTGTCACGCCGAAAAAAATTCCTAAAAAAAGTATTCCTGCTGTGATTGCTCCAGAGATCAAATATATTTCGAATTTTAATTTTCGTGCAACCATTTTCTTTCAACCTTGAAAATTTCTTGGAAGATTGAGACTATCCAGAAGGCGGCGATAAGTAGCGGATATATGAACAGGTATCCAAAGTACATTTTCAAATTTTCTTTCACTCTCCATTTTTCCCCACTATATTTTAGGCTGAGATTAATGTTTAGAAATCCCAGAATCGCAAAAACTATTGTAAAGTATGAGTAAAGCCCTACCGACATTACATCCACTAAATTATTTGGAGTGAAGATTGAGTAATGGATATAGCTCCAATCCACGAATGATGACAGAAGGTTTGCACCGTTAGTGAAAAGCAAAGCAAAGAACATGAATCCAATTATAATCATCCAAACGAAATTTATCGGAAGCAAGAAAATCCCTAGATTTCCGAACTTTCCATTTGAAATCATGTGCGAATACTTGAAAACATTCTGCAGATATCCCCTGTACCATCTTATTCTTTGCCTGAACAGACCTTTGAGAGTTTTTGGAGCTTCAGTATGGACATAAGCATCAATGCTGTTTTCGATTTTGTATCCGTTGTCTATTAGTCTGAACGCAACTTCCATGTCCTCTGTAAGATTTTTCTCGTCAAGACCGCCTACTTTTTTCAAATATTCAGTCTTGTATATTCCGCCAGGTCCAGGAATCACATACTGGCAGTCGAAGAAGTTGAAAAGTCTTCTCAAAAATATCATGTACAGATATTCCATGTACTGGATGTCTCTCATCAAGGAGTTCTTATGTGAGACCTTCAAGCTTGGTGTTGCAGCAGCAACATTTTTATTCTTCATGTGGGTTACTATTTTTTTCAAATACGTTTTGTCTAGTACCGAGTCAGCGTCCAGGCATGCGACCAGTTCTGTCTTCACATGCTTCAATGCATTGTTCACAGCAGCTGCCTTCCCCTTGTGTTTTTGTTCGATTAGCTTGACACCGAACCTACTTGCAACAGAACCTGTGGAGTCTGTGGATCCGTCATCTATGACAATCACTTTGATCTTATCTTTCGGATAATCTAGATTCTCAATCGACTCCAAACATCTGTCGATAAGATTTTCCTCGTTGTGTGCAGGGACAAGGAAAGTGACTGACGGAGTGTATTTCACAGAAGGATTCTCCCACATCCTCTTCCTGTTTGCAAGAAAAACTGAGAACCAAAGTACTGAAGAGTAAATCATGATTGAATAGCTGGCAAAGTATGCGAAATCCAACAGTTCCATGTTCATCTACCGTATAAGTATAGAGTCCTGCAGCCATCTTTGAATTCAGCTAATGGCTTGAAACCTTCCAAATATTTTATGTGGTTTTGGGGGTTTATACTGATTATGTATCTGACTCTGTCTAGATTCATCAAATAATCAAGATATGGAGTCTCTCCTACAAGGCCGTAAGTGTCCCTTTTAGAATAAAACTCAATCTGCGGCCAGAAGCTTTCAGCGAAAATTATGGAATCTGGTTTGGAGTTGTCTTTCAGGAATTCAGAGACCTTGATGACTGCAGAATTCTGGGCGCAGTAGAAATTCTCTTTCTGTGTTTGTATGAATGATGGCAGAGTCAAGAAGACTATGAATACTATCGAGATAATGATGATGTGATTTCCGACTTTCAGCTTAGAGAACTCGCCCAGACTCTTCGCTACCAAGAAAGATCCCAATGCAATCGCAGGTATTGTGTATCTGATATCTCCGAATGGGGTAATCAAAAATATTCCGAGGCTGATTATCGCCAAAAGTAACTTGGGATCTGATATCTTTCTTGTAAACAAAATTCCAATTGCAAAAAGGAACAACCAGACTATGTCTACTGACTTGAAGAAAACTGGAATGTTCATTATGGGATTCATTGGCTGAAAGACAAGAGGCGTTGCATACCCCTTGAAACCATCTAGGAAATCACCGAATTGGATTTGGGAATAAATCAGCCATGGAAGAAGAGGAATCAACACGCTCGCCAGGTAAAATACCTTCCAATTTAATTTCTTGTTCAAAAAAAGATATGACAATCCGAAAAGCCCGATCAATGGTGCCAGGGGGCTTCTCATCAAAAGTGCCAGACCGAAAATTATCCCTGATATGAAATAATTCTTTCTATAATCTTCTTTCGTTCCCTTGATTAGGAAATAAGCTGCTAAAATGAATAAAGAAATTCCGGGAATATCATTGTAAAGTCTGGTCGACCAAAAAAATATCGTCTGATTTAGAATCATTAGAGCAGAAACTATCACTCCGAATTTCTCATCTTCGATCATTGAACCGAGTTTGAACGAGCCAAAAACTAAAAGCGGAAGGAACGCCGCAGAAATCAGCTTGATCGGAACCAAATTTATGTTGAAAACCAGATAAGACAGATATTCAATCACGCTTAGCAAAGGCGAGAGGTTCTGTAATCTGAAGTGAGGTGAAGGTTGCAGGTAAAAATCCTTGAAAGCCTCGTTTCCATCATACCAGTATTCGGCTGTTTTCAGGTAATGGCTGTCATCCCAGACAAGGTCTTGGAATCCGAGTGAAAAGAAGACAGAAATCGAATAGGCCAGTACCACTTCCAGCGCTAGCAACCAATATATTCTCTTCATATGTAACTACTATTAAGTGACAATATATAAAGATTTTCCTAGAGAAGTTTGAGCTTTCCTGTGATTTTGTCGATCTTCTTCTGGTCTGAAGGTCCGACTCCCAGGCAAGTGACGGTTCCGCTTTTCAGCTGGGTCTTTCCAGCATCTCTTATAAGTGCAAAGGGCAGTTTGCTCTCCTTAACCTTCTTCGAAACAGCATTCAACTCCTTCAATGTGGGGATTTTCAGGACTATTTTCATCCCACCTTCCTTTCTCCACTTCTCTACGTCCTCAGGATCAGCTTTCATCAACGAATCTACAGCTGCATGGGCCACATGCGCAGCCAGCTTACCTTTTCCCCATTCGATATCCTTCCTCACAACTATGACTTGCTTCAACACGCGATCAACCTATGTAAGTGTTATCCTTCTGCGAGTCAGAAATCAGCGGAAACAGCACAGGAGGAGGCAGTTGGAGGTTCTCTGACAGGTTCACACCAAGAGACAGGCACTTCCTGAACAGGAAATTCCTGACCTCTATGTCAATATCCTCTGGCAGCTTGTTCTGCTTATCCCAAAATTCTGAAATTTTCTTCAGATTCTTGTTCGAATACAGAATTTCACCAGCAATCCTTATCTCACCAATGTTCGGAGTGTAAGTGGTCTCGAATTCGAAGGAAATTGCCAGTGCAGCCTGCTTGATCGGGTATGTCATGTCTCTCTGCTCGACTGAATTTATCTTTGGTGCTGAGTTTATGTCTATCTTTTCTGTAGAAATTTCCCTTCTTTCAGCAGTTATTGAAGAAATATGATATCCGATTATCGGCAAAACCACACCTACTATATATTTTGTCCTCACAAGCTTAATTATTAGTTTCGGGAAACCCAAATTATAATATAAAGGGTATGTCGATCGACTTTTCTATCAAAGCAAAAGAGAAAAAGGCTGTATAGGAGTAAAATTGGGGTTAGTGATAGGATTGGAAACCAACGGATTTCAGAGGCAGATACTCGAGGAGATAGCCAAGAGGATGGTCATGAAGAAGGAAGAACTGGTCTCCTTTTTGGGAGATAAGGTCGAAAATCCCTCCTCTTATGTACAGTCCGTGACCAAAGCTTTAAGTGACCAAGGGTTAATCACATATGTGTCGCCTTTGGGCCAAGGCTGCTATGCCATAACCCAGAAGGGCATGAGAGAAGTAGGAAAATGATAACTGAAAAAGGTGAAACGGCTATATTCAGGATATTAGCCGTAATGACTTTCATGATATTCGTTTACTTTTTGGCAGACCTTTCTTTCTCCTACCTGAACGTCTGTCAAGACGTGGCTGGAAAAGTAGTCTGCAAGGCCATCCCGGTAATCGACATGCTGCCTTCCCTCTGAATCATCTATTTCCTTTTTCACTTCTGATTTAATCTATGCAAGTCCGCAGTCATGTTCTGATTAAAGGTTCGGTCCAAGGAGTCTTCTTCAGGATGAATGTTCAGGAACTAGCCAAACAAATCCACATCTCAGGTTGGGTGAAGAACCTTCCTGACGGGAACGTCGAGGCTGTCTTTGAAGGGGAGGAGAAGGAAGTTGAGAGCATTATCTCCTTCTGCAGGAAAGGTCCGATTGGATCAAAAGTCGGAGACGTGGTTGTGAAAAATGAGAATTTCACAGGCGAATTTAAAGATTTCAAAATCATATATCAAGAATGAGTTACACAGCCCCGTCGTCTAGTGGCCAAGGATGTCAGGCTTTGGACTTCATGTCTGAAGCGCGGATTTACAGATGAAGAAAGACACCTGGAGACCGCGGTTCGAAACTGAAAAAGCGAAATTCCGCGCGGGGCTATTTCTTTTTACATAAAGAATGTAAATTGAAAGAATGGGACTTGTTGAGACTCTGATTAATTTCATTTTGAATGTGGATCAGACTTTGAGTTGGCTGATACAGACTTTCGGAATCTGGACTTATGTAATTCTCTTCCTTGTGATTTTTCTTGAAACTGGATTAGTCGCCACCCCTTTTTTCCCTGGGGATTCACTTATTTTCATTTCTGGGGCTTTTGCGAGTAACGGCTTTCTAAGCATCGAGCTGCTTTTCATTCTTCTTTCGGCGGCCGCGATAATTGGAGACACTGTCAATTACTGGATTGGCCATTTCGCAGGACGCAAACTTTTCAATAAGCAGAATGCAAGATTTTTCAAAAAAGAATATTTAGTCATGGCTTCGGAATTCTACACCAAGCACGGAGGAAAGACAATCATCTTGGCGAGATTCATTCCGTTAATCAGGACTTTTGCCCCTTTTGTTGCTGGGATTGGGAAGATGAATTATAGAAAATTCCTAATTTACAATGTGGTTGGAGGAGTTGCCTGGGTGGGCCTCTTTCTTCTTGCCGGATATTATTTCGGTAGCCTTGGCTTTGTCAAAGAGAATCTTTCGATGGCCATTTATGCGATAATAATCGTTTCAATCATTCCCGTTATTGGAGAATTGCTCTGGAAAAGGAGCAAAAGGGAAAAATAAAATTGTATACTCAAACTTAATGTCCTAAGGATAAAATATTATCTTATGACTCATCCTATTTTCGAAAAGGCGCGATCGGAAAAGAGATGGAGCCTGACAGAGGACGAAGCTAAGCAAGTTCTACTCGACAATCATATCCCTGTTGTCAAATCGAAAGCAGTAAAAAATCTTAATCAGGCAATCGCTGCTGCAAAAGAAATCGGTTTTCCTGTCGTACTGAAAGTGATTTCTCCAGACATACTTCATAAGACAGATGTTGGTGGGGTGATTCTTGACATAGACGATCCAGAACATCTTGAGAAATCTTATTTCAAGATGCTACCAAATCTTAAGAAAAGAGTTCCGAATGCCAAGATAAAAGGGTTCCTGATTCAGAAGATGATTGAGAGTGGTCGGGAAGTAGTAGTCGGTGGAAAAAAAGATAAGCAGTTCGGCCAGGTTGTGATGTTTGGAACAGGAGGTATTTTTGTAGAAGTATTTGACGATGTTTCATTCAGAGTAGTTCCGATTGAGAAGAAAGATGCAGAAGAGATGATAGCTGAAACGAAAGGATATAAAATATTGAAAGGATACAGGGGGAAAAAATATTCTATCGGTTCTCTTATTGAAATGTTGCTCAAGACTTCAGAATTCTTGGAAAAAAATCCTCAGGTAGTCGAACTTGACATCAACCCTGTCATTGTCTGGGAGCACGGAGCAATCGCAGTCGATTCAAGAATAATTTTCGAGTGAATAAATCATGCTCGACTGGAAACTACATTTGATATTCGGACTCCTTTTAACAACTGGGATAATAAGTTTCTTTTACTTTTTCCAGTTTGAAATTTCTGTTGAAGTTTTGATCTCTCTTGTAATTGTAACCATGTTCACAAGTCTGCTTCCTGACATTGATTTGAGAAAGTCGAAAATAAGAGATTTTGTTTCAGTGATTTCAGCCGCAACAATCTCTTTTGTTTTTCTTTTTTTAAAATCAGCTGAATGGTATCTTTCAATTGTCTACTTCGTTGTCCTTTATTTATTCTTCAAAAACATCCCGACAAAACATCGCGGAATTACACACACGTTCAAGTTTTCATTTCTCTTCTCGTTGATTCTATCTATAATTTTTTATTTCATGTTCAATTTGGATTTCCAAAATTTTCTAATGTGGTTTCTGATAATATTTTTCAGCTATAGCCTTCATCTGGTTTTGGACAAAATATAAAAAAAGTGTAAAGCAAAGAACATTATAATCATAATTTGTTTTCTTAGAATAAATATTTTTTCGTAAAATTGAAGGTGGAGCAGAAATCCGTGGACTTTAGTCCGCGGATGAATGCTGTCGAAAGTCACATAATATCAAAGGAAACCCCGGACTTTAGTCCGGGGAGGATGTCATGATGGCTTCAGAATAATTCAAAATTATTTAGAAAGAATTGCCGCCTTGTAGGCCATAAATCCAGCATTGTTAAAAAAATAGTTAACAGTGCGGGATCGATTGGAAGGTAAAATTGATTTAAGATTTGAACAATTTTCTGTTAATTCATGAGTCCATAATATGCGCCCATCCCTGTGAGCATAACAACCAAAAACGGTTTTTCTGGAATGTTTTATTGGAAAATCGACAATATATTTTTCTTGTCCATTTACATCAGCGAATGAATGTGGATATAAACCCAATTCGTATAATTGTAATAAAAATTCCCCAGGATTTACTTCTAAATTAGGTAAGTTCCTTACGACTTCCCAAGCAGCATAATAGCCAACGGTATTCCATGATTGTATTACTTCATTATCCAGTCCAATTTTTCTAAGCCGCTCAAATGCTTCCTCCCACTCTTTGCTTATCCCAGTCTTGTCTGCAGCAATATAGGAATATCCTCGTGCATCCTCTTGAGCACTTTTCCATGGTGATTCCAAATCTTTCCACGGTTCTATAGCTTTCATGAAACTATCAATAATTTCATCAACCTTTGACACAATTTGATTGGTATCTTCTAAAGTTCTTACAGGTTGGAGATATTTTATGTTGGTTATTCTCTTTTCGGCCTGATTGACTCTTCTTCTAATCTCCGTCAACAAAATGGATTTTTCCATACCATCATCATAAAAAATAAACTTTAAATAGTAATATCAAAATTGAAGGTGGTTCACTAGCTACCTCCGTCCACATTTAATTCGGAATTAGAAGTTCTTCTAATGATTACACCGTCCGATTTAAATATTGCAATAACGAAGTTCTTCGAGGGTAATGATGAATAGATCGTTCCAGCATGATTTGATGATTGCGGAGGTAGCTGATGAATTACCCCCATATTTATCCAAAAAATTTGGTGCTTTTTTGGGTTTGATTGAAGGTGACGGTTCTGTAGTAAATAGAACTTTAGATTTTGCAAATTCAAATCCCGATTTGATAACTTTTTATATAAAATGTTTCAATAATTTTTTTGGAAAATCCTACCCACTTCATTTCTATCTTTCTTTACCAGAAGCTCTAAAAAACGACGAAAAGAAAATTAAAGAAACTTTGGAATTTTGGGAAACAAAAGTTGAAACTTCTGATATAAAATATCACTTTAACAAGAAAGGTAGACTGGTTTTAGGAAATATGAAAGTAGTAACTACAAACAAGTACATTACTAAAATTCTTCGGAACTTTTTAAGCACAGAATTCCTAGGGAGAATGATTAACGATAAAAATTTTATTCGTGGTTATATATCAGGTTTTTTCGCAGCAGAAGGAACAGTTCTTCCAGAAAAGAATAATCCTAAAATTCCCCACTCAATTCAACTTCCCAGTACTAACAAAAAAATTTTAACTGTGATTGAAAACTACATCAAAAAATTTGATATTGATTGTAGAATTGTCGCAAAAGACAGAAGTAGTAACTATTTTTGTGTGATTATTACAAGATATGATAATTTTAAAAAATTCCATAGGTTTGGTTTAGCCAATTTATCCAAAGAAAAAGAAAACAAACTTAAATTAGGATTAAATTCATACAAAATGATTCCTAGAAATCAACAAAAAACTTCGATAAAAATTTTGAAACTACTATCTCAGGGACCGTTAAGCCGTCAGGAATTATATGTACTTACGAAACGTAAGGAGCAACAAATAAACAGCTATCTTTATTCCAAAAGCAGTCATCTATTGAAAAAAGGATTTATAAAGAAAAATATTTTAGCTGGAAAAATATTTTGGGAGTTGACTGATGAAGGGAAGAAATTTTTGATTTCTCCAACTTTTAGAGGTATGAAAATAGATTTATCAGAGATTTAATCCTTTGCTTATATTTCTTCCAAGACAAATAATGTAGATGAAGATTAAACTTTCTGCTACCTTCGAAGGTAAGTGTGACATATGTGGGAAAGATGGATTAGTTTTTTCTGCAGGTGACGAGGAGACTGGGAAAACTGTGACCATTTGTAAGGACTGCTCGGAGAAGATGGGTGACATGCAACTGTCTGAAGCGATTGAAAAATATGGTCATGTGGACAAATCTGCCTTCGAAGAAGGCGTGAAAATAGATAAAAAATCTTCAGCGGCTTAATAAGTGATTGACTAATCTAGATTGGTGGTCTTTTGAGGCCTGAAGTCAGAAGCATTCTTGAAAGGATGAGCTACTGGAAGAAGACTATCGAAGCTGCGAAAGATTTCACTGGAACCTCCCCTCCTTCTGTTTTTGTCGGAAGGGCATTCTATCCGAAAGTTTTCGTTGGAATTTTATCCCCTCCTCAGCATCAGGAGAACGCTCAGCAACTCGACTCTCCTGAACTTTGGTATAAGCAGAATGCTTCGATTCAAGATATTTTGCAGACAAGAGGACAACTAATTTATTCTCGATTCAAGTCCGATGTTAATAATTTCAAAGGAAAATTAATGGAGACCACACAGGAAGTCGCGATGACTAAAAAGCCAGTGGATGTGGAGGTAGAGCTGATGAAGAGTCCTACTTTCAGGATGAGGTTCGATCTACACACTTCCCCTATTGCAAATCCAGCTCCGATAGCCAAAGCGAGGCTGACTGAAAATCCGTCTGTTGAGAAGAGAGTTGATTATCTTGTCTCTGACGTCGACATTCATGCTAAGAATTCAGTGATTGCTCTGTACAATTACAGAATCCCTGTGAGCAGGATCCAGAAGATGCTGTCTGCAGGACTGCTCGGAGTCCAGATGCAGAGAAAACTTGTACCGACGAAATGGGGTGTCACTGCTATAGACGATATCATCGGCAAGCATCTCCGAGAAAAGATGAAGGATTTCCAGGAACTTTCTGAAGTCATGCTGTTCAAGAACGAATATATCGGAAACCATTATCAGATTCTTCTAGTCCCCAGTAGTTACGAGTATGAATTAGTTGAGATATGGAATCTATACGGAAGGGCCATGATCGATTCTGATTACGAGCCTTATTGGGGGAAGAAGGAATATGCAGAGAAGACTGCTGGGGCTTTCTACTCTGGAAGACTTGGAGTTTTAGAATATCTGAACAAAATCAGAAGACAGGCTGGGATAATCATCATTAGAGAAGTCAGATCTGATTATTTCGCCCCTGTTGGAATCTGGCAGATGAGGGAAGCTGTCAGAGACGCGTTCAACAAACCCTGCGAGAGGTTCAATTCTGTCGAAGAGGCAGTGAAAGTGATCTCATCAAGAATACTTTCGAAGGACGAGTGGATTAATAAAAGCAAGATTCTGAAAAACAGAAAGACGCAATCCAAGTTAACAAAATTCTATGGATTAAGATAAAAATTTGTAAAAAATCAAAAAATTTCTAATCAGTATAGGCCGAAACCTAGTCCGAGAGTGTTGCCCATTACGACTACTACTAGAACGATTACTACCAATGCGATTAGTAGGTATTTCATCATGTTGCTCATTGTATCACTACATTAAATTTGATTTGAGGGTATAAAAAGGATTTCTTTTAAAGTGGCTGAGAAATTTTCCATAGAGCATAAAAGTAATTTCTAAAATTATTACTGAGATTCTTATCCTCAATTAATATAGAAATAGGAGAGCTTTTGCCAGAGCCAGTGAGAATTGCCACTTTATTTCCGTAGACATTGATTGCGATTGGAGAATTAAACGATAAAGGCAGGATTCTAATTTTCATATATTTGAGTTTGGCAAACTTTTTTGCTGTCTTAGTTTCATTTTTAGGATATAGCATTTTTAGCGGAATTTTCCTAGCAATCCTTTTTTTATGGTAAAGCATGAGGTGTTTAGAGATATGATCCGAGGGATTGTGAGCCCCTAAAACAAGCTGTTCTTCTTTAAATTTTAGCTTGTCATCAAAGATTCTTTTTTCGCTTTCAATTCCCGTGTAGATTCGAACATTTTGTTTGTCACTAGGCTTTTGGCTCGCAAGCAGTTTTGGTATAATTTCTTTTATCTTTTCTTTCTTCTCTTCTATGATATCGATTATTCTCTGAGGATTTGTTGCCTCAAAATATTTCCTCTCATTTCTAATTGTCCATGAAACAAAACCTTTTTCTTTCAGTTTTTCTATGGAGTCATAAACATTCCTTCTGTGGATTTTTGTTTTTGAACTAATTTCTCCTATAGGTGAAGGTCCAAGTTCTACTAGTACTTGGTAAATTTTAGCTTCGTTCCTTGAAAGTCCAATTTCTCTCAGATATTCTTGTATCATCAGTTTTTTACTTGTAGTTTAAAGATTTAACTTTGGTGGTGAAAATCACCAAATAGACTTATTTCAATAATATTTGAATAGTTAGCAGATAGAATGGTAATTGTAAACAGCTTTTCTGACAGAATGCTTCGTGCTATTGACGAAAAAGAAAGTTATGTCATTGTAGGTTTGGATCCAAATGTAGATTTTATTCCTGAGCATTTGAAAAGACGGTATTTAGATAAATATGGTGATAGTTTTGAAGCAGTTGGAGCTGCATTTTTAGAATTTGATAAACGACTTATAGATGCCCTTCATCCTCTTTTATCTGCTGCTAAGCTCAACATAGCTTTTTATGAATGTTATCAAGGTCCTGGGATTAGAGCTTTTGCCGAAGCTATATTATATGCACGTTCAAAAGGTCTTCAGGTATTAGAGGACGGAAAGAGGGATGAAGTTGAAGAGACTGCAAAAAAATATTCTGAAGGTCACTTAGGCAGAGTGAAATTATTGAGTGGGGAAAGAGTACCATCTTACGATCTAGATTGTTTGACTGTTAATAGTTATTTAATGACTGATTCCATTGGACAATTCAGGAACGACGTTATTGCCCATAAAAAAGGAATACAAGTTTTAGACAAGACATCAAATCCATCTGCTACTGAACTACAAGATGAAAAGCTTCAATCAGGATTGAAAGTTTGCGAACATGTGGCTAAATATATAGACAAATGGGGTGAAGGTACGGAAGGAGAAGAAGGTTGGAAATCAGTTGGTGCTGTAGTAGGACTCACTTATGCATCAGTAGACGGCCCATCTCTAAGGGGGTTTATGCCTAGAAGTCTTTGGCTATCACCTGGCATTGGTTTAAAACAGAAAAAACAGCAGGGAGGAAAGCCTGAAGATGTACCTTTCCTTTTAGGTAATGACGGAAGAGGTGCTTTTGTAAATTCTTCCAGAGGGATAATTGCTGCGTGGAAAGAACCTGAATATTTCGATAAGTATGGAGATGAAAAATTTGAATTTGCAGCTAGAGATGCAGCAATTGACATGGATGAGAGAATCAATGATGCAGTAGTAAAAGCTCACAAATCAAGATGGTAAATTAACTGAATTCAAAAATTCCTTCTGTACCCAAGGTTTTCAATTCACTTATAGCATCTGCAATTTCAATCATTTCTTCCGGTTTTTCTATCCTTTTGTTGACAAATTGACGTTTATTTCTGTCCCAGTAGAAGACATTATCACCCAAAATACCAAGCATATGATACGCCTCCAATAAATCCCCAAGTCCTTGGATAAATATACCAACAGGTTTATTATCTTCCGGTCTGCCAAAAACTAAAACTGCATTTTCTCCATCAGGAATACCGCCACAAATCAATTTAAGTTTTTCATATTGATCAGTTCCGTTCCTAGAGCCGTGTCCATCAAAGAAATATGTACGTTTCCCCAGAATCTCTGATTTAACAGTTTTAGTTAACCCAAATGAAACCTCAGCAACATATTCCTGAACTTTTGGATTGGGCAATTCTTCATGTTTGTATGGATAAAGAGCCGGTGTTCCTAAATAAGCAATGACATCTTTCAAAGTTCTTGATTCCGTTTCCAAGGTTAAAGTTGTCAAAGTCATGGTAGCTTTTAATGGGGATATGAGAAGATTTTATTAAGTGGTGATACCTAATTACCACTCTTTGCAGCTAATTCAAGAGCTTCTCGCATGGCCGGAGAACTTATTCCTTTTTCCTTATCTATTTTTGGATCTCTGTCTATATCCTGAAATAAATCTGGTTTATAGACAAACGCCATTAAATACTTGTACTGCTCTTGAGGCATCGCACCTGCAAGCCACGCCATACCTTTAGTCTTCATTGGTACTCCATGGAACAATTTCATTCCCTCTTCTTTTGCTGTTTTGTCTGCGCCCTGTTCCCTATCTACACCAACTACTGATGTGTTGCACACTACCCTTATTCTACGTCTATCTGCATCGTACCTGATTACTTCCCTTGCAATTAGTTTACTTGCAAAATCTGTAACCATATCATCAAAAATTAGTGCTCGATGCCCATCCAAAATTTCTCCTTCAATAAGATTGTGAGAACCCCATTCACCAAGACTTAGATTTTTTCGTTTTAATTCTTCAAGGACTGTTCTTGCATCTTCGACGTTTCTTATTTTCTCTCCTGGAAGAGGTCTTGTATACCCCCATTTTATTTTAACTCTACCATTTGTTCTATAGTACATAGACGTAGAGACTGCCGAAACTAAAGGAACACCAGCCATGTCAACTCCTATTATCACATCATTATCATAATCAAAATCTCTAACTTCTTCTTGGAGAACTCTTCCCATCAGATAGCCTAACTTTGCTGTGAATTCAGCCGAATTCCCAGCATTCCTAAAATTGATATAATAAATGCTGTTTGTTCCATTTTTCAGAGTCCAACCATTCCTTCTTTTTTCTGGATCTCTTGTGTTGAAAATTGTTTCTATACATCGTGACTGATAAGCCAATCTAACTAATTCTTCACCTAGTGCATCCTTTTCTTCCTGCCAACTTAAATCCATGAAATCCTTCTTTACATTTTATTCGTTAAAATTCTTTAGTCTATTGTCGCGCTGTATGTACTGGCAATATTGCCTCGTAAAGGTCAATTGTTGCTTGTTTGGGATTCGAGGCTTTTAAAATAGACCTTCCTGCCACTACATGATCTGTACCAGCTGCAACTGCATCTATCGCGTCCTTGAGCGGGTCACCAGTTTTTTGAGGTCCGACGGCTGGAGAAATTATTTCAATTCCCTCTTTATTAAGTTCGTGTGCTATTCTCTTATGATTCGTTATCCTTTGTGGTCGTGTAGCAGGTGCAACAATATATTTGACATTATAATCCAAACAGGTTTTGCATAATTTGTCTGCATACTTTTCCTCACTGAACGCAAGCGCTCCCGGCTGCGACATCTCAACAACAATAATTGGTGTTATAGCAGGATGTTCAAAACAGGTATCGACAAAAGCTTCTAATGTTCCAATTTTCTTTAGATCATTCAGGTCTCTATAACTTCCTGCACCCAGAGGTGCGGCAATCATCCCTACGACATTTGAATAGTTCTTAACTTCTAAAACCTGATTCCTAACAACTTCCGGTATATCCGTGCCACCTTTGTGACGGTCTATCACTATCGGCAATTCAGGAGCAACCTCTTGGAAATGCGGTAAAGAATTTTTATACCCCCATGGATCCATGATGAAACTTCCGTACTTCAAGAAAGTTATTTTATCCTTGGAATCGCGGAGTTCATAAGCGAGTGACAACGCTTTTCCTAATGTCGTGTCCAAAGCAGGAACAATCCCAGGAGCCTCTTTCAGTCCACCCATTTTATCTGTTTGTTAAATGGAAAAGAGACGATATGTCAATATATGGTTACCTATACCACCACTTTTTTTCTGAATTATCCTACATAATAGAAATTTTTTCAAAACCTCTTATGTTTTTCTTACTATCTAATAATGGATGTTAGAACTTGAAGCAACCTTAGGTGTAGTAGTAGATTTGTGTGGAGTTTGTATTTACGACGGATTTCCACCTACAGTAACAAAAATTGGAAAAAGATTAGGCATTGAGAATGATGTCTTACAACAAACGAAAGATAAGTACTGGATTCCATTTTCTTTGGGGGAAATGTCCCCACGAGATTTTTGGTATGCAGTTTTTAAGGAAAACGGAAAGGGATTCACTGATTCTGAACTGGACCGAATAAATTATGAAGTGCTTGAATCGCATTATCCATACGCATATGTAATGAAATGGTTCAGAAATCTGAGAGGTCATTTTAAGATTGGTTTAGCTACAAACAGCCCCAGACCATGGTTAGAATGGTGGGATAAGAAATATTCTTTGAGCCAAACTTTTGATGTAATTCTTATTCCTTCTGATATCGGTGTAAGAAAACCTGATTATGGTTATTGGGAAGAATTAGTTGACAGAATGAGAATGCCTCCTGAATTGATTGAATATAAAGATGATCAAGATAGGATGGTACGAGGAGCACGCTTGGCTGGACTTAAAGCTGATGTGTTCAATCCTAATTCTGTTGCTCCAGTGGAGGTGTTAGTCCATGCCTGATAGATTAAAAAAACTCGAACAGCTTGGACTCTCAAGGAATAAGGCAAAAATTTATCTTTCCCTTCTGAAATCAGGTTCTTCTACTGCTGAAAATATAGCAAAATCTTCTGGCGTTCACAGAAGGAATGTCTACGACTCCCTTGATGATTTGATGAAGATGGGTTTGGTTGGTTATATCGTGAAAAATAAGAAGAGATATTTCAAAGCTTCTAACCCCAATTATTTCTTGGAAATTCTGGAAGAAGAGAAGGAAAAACTAAAAAGAAAAGAAGTCAACGTAAGTTCCATTCTTTCTGATCTTTTACAAATCAAGCAAATTCCTAAGGAAGAAAATTTTGTTAGTATACACAAAGGCATTAAAGGTGTCAAATCATTGCTCAACGACATTCTTGTTACTGGTAAAGAAAATTTAGTTTTGCATGCTCACAAACCACCAGAACCGATTAAAAATTATTTGATTAATTTCCATAAAAGAAGAATAAATAAAAAAATCCCGATAAAAATGATTTTCAGTAAAAACGATAATAACAGAGCATTTAAACTTTCCAAACTTCCTTATACAAAGGTCAAATATTTATCAAAAGATACGGTAGGCCAAATTGCGATTAACATATATGGGGATAAAATTTCTATAATCATGTGGTCAGAACCAACAGGAATTTTAATAGAGAATAGTGAAATTGCAGATAGTTTGAGAACGTATTTTAAAATTTTATGGAAAGCACTTTAAATTATCCAATGTAACCATACTGTTCTTT